>Ga0126369_10000741_pt1 | contig 21778 bp, 18 predicted proteins | sample PanSoiMetaPlot_1_FD_109646 | JGI IMG/M metagenome (GOLD analysis project Ga0126369, IMG submission 109646) | Tropical forest soil microbial communities from Panama - MetaG Plot_1 | ecosystem: Environmental > Terrestrial > Soil > Tropical forest > Bulk soil | place: Panama | collected 2016-02-17
CCGTTCATGTACGAGCCGTACTGCTGCGACTCGTCGGGGATGAAGCCGTTGTTCTGGAGGTTGAGCAGCCGCTCGAAGAAGCACTCGCTCCGGTAGTTGATGCCCTTGCTGCAGGGCCGGTAGGCCTCCGTGAAGGGGTCAACCACCGGGAGCTCGTTCCCGCTCGAGTCCAGGATCTGCCGGTACCCCTCGTCCCCGATCTCGTGGAAGATGAGCGAGAACTCGCGGAAGCTCGGCAGCGAGGCGCCGGACGGCATCTGGATCACCGCCGACCACCCGCTCTGGATGGGCTGCAGCGTGCTCGGGTCCAGCCACTGGGAGCCCTGTGGCTCCGCGATGAGCGACCCGAAGAGGCCGTGCGCCGTGGGCTGACGGATGTCACCGGTCGTGTGGAAGGCGTGGGCGCCATCGCCCAGCGCCGGGTCCATGTACACGGTGTAGCTGACGGTCTGGCCCGGCGCCGCCGTCTTGTCGGAGTTGTTGCCGATGGTGCTGGCGACGTCGGCAGAGGTCTCACCTGGGAGGCCGTCGACGTTCCAGGCCAGGTTCTCCGGCGCGGTGTGCGCCAGACTGCCGTCACAGTTCGGCGGTAGGCCGCCGGGGGCCTGGGGCGGCGGTCCGTTGTTGCACCCGTTCACCGGGTCGGGCGCGGGCGGCTGGTCCATCGCAGCCAGACCGAACGTGGTCCGGTTGGTGAAGTTGACGGTGACGCAGTCACCCTCGTGGGCGCGGAGCACGAGTGGCTGGATCGGGTCGCTGCCCAGTCCGATGGACACCTGCCCGGAGGCCTCCTCCTGCCGAACCGCGGGGATGTTCTGGTCGAGGACGTACATCAACGAGTTGGGGTCGTGCACGCCGAAGCGGTTCAGCGTGATGTTGACGTTGATGGCGGAGACGTTGAACGTGTCGTGCGGCGCCGTCGCGCACGGATCGCCGCCACTCGTCGTGGTTGTGGTGGACGACGTCAGCACGCTCGGGCTGGCATACGCCACCCCGCTCGCCGGCCCGCCGAAGGCGTAGCCGATCGTGGCCGCCGCGACGGCGAGGTACGCGAGGCGCGACGCGGCACGCCAGCGAACCGCGAGAGGCGGCCCGGGCACCCGGCGCCTGGCCCGGGAGGCCCCGAGACCGCCCAGCACCAGCAGCGCCGCGAAGAGCAGCGGCAGGCCGACGGCCTGGCCGATCAGCGCGTCGTGGAAGCCGTGCTGCACCAGCCCCCAGAGGGAGCCGTTGGTCTCGGACGTGATCGCGAGGCCGGTCGCGGGGTCGACGGCGGAGGCGCCGTCGCCGAAGAACGAGTCGACGGCGCTGTGGATGCCCACCGAGGGGATCAGCGCCACCCCGAAGACCAGCGACACGACGGCCGATCTGTTGAACGTGGCCAGTGGCCCCGCTCTCTCGTAGCCCAGCATTCGGGCGAGCCAGAGGCCCAGGCACACGGCGCCGAGGGCCATCGGCAGCGAGATGACGACGTCGCGGATCCCGTGACCTGCGCCGCCCGTGGCGTGCGCGCTCGCGACGTGGACCAGGAACTCGAAGCCCACGACTCCCACGCCCAGCACGAGCGTCAGCAGGACGATCTCGCGAAGCCGTCCGAAACGGTAGCGGCCGGGGCCGCTAGGATCTGACATGGACACTTCCTTTCTTCAGCGCGGTCGTGCCGGCCGCGGCTGGCGCGACCGCCATCCAGGGCGCGTTCAGGCGCGCCTCAGCTCCTCGGCACGTCGTCGATAGGCCCCCCTCCTCTGTCTCCACCTCCGGCCGGGTGGCCCGGCCTAGTGGGTGTGCGGCAGCGGCTTTCCGCTGGTGTTGACCGGGATCTCCACCGTGGTGCCACCCCTGGACCATTCGATGGACAGGCCCTTCGTCTGCTGATTGGGGAGATCGAAGTACAGGTCGATGGTCGCCGCGTATCCCGAGCCGAGGGTGCCGGTCCTGTGCAGGATGTCACCACCGTCGTCGGACGTCCCCCAGCTCCGGCCGTCGAGCCCGACGACGCGGAAGTCGCTGCTGGCGTACCGCTGCGGGTCCGAGGTGCCGTTGCTCAGCGTCACCTGCAGGTGCAGCCGGTTGTCGGCGACCGACTGGAACCCGGGCATCATGCTGGGATCCATGGCGAAGCCCTGGGACTTCGAGGCAAGCGGCCCCTGGCCGGTCATGTCGTTGCTCATCCAGACCATCGAGTTCACGGACAGCTGGAGGCCGCCGGCCTCGTAGGCATCGACGTGAGAGCCGTGCTGGTCGATCGTGCTGCCGAGCACCACCCAGCCGACCACCGCCGCCGCCAGCGCGAGTGGCACGGGCAGCCAGCGAACCCACGGCGGCAAGGCACCCATCGTGACACCCCCTCTTCTCTGTGGCCCCGATCGGCCGGATGGCGACCCGGCTGAAGGCGAATGTAGAGGGGGATGACGCAATCGTCAAGATCTGCTGAGGATTGGCTCTAGTTTAGCTGAAGTAATCCTGAAGAGACTTTAAGTCTCCAATAAGATTTGAATAAGTTCTTTGCGCTGGCCGGGCCGGGGACCGAGGGCTAGGCTGATACGTGAGGCGGCCGGCATATGTCAGCGCCGGCCGACGTCAGAGGGGGAAGTGAGCGTCACCGATCGACTCGGGCAGTCCGTCGTCGCGGTTCTGCTGGTCCTGGGGGCGGCCTGCGGCTCGCCGAGCCCGGACGGCGCCGCCCCCACCCAGGCTGCGGCGGCCCCCACGTCGACCCCAGGACACGCCCTGCGGGTCGCCCTGGTCGCCACGCAGCTGGCGATCGGCACCTACCGGTTCCCCATCGGCGTGTCGGACCACAACACGCCCGTCTCGAACGCGGCGGTCCACGTTCGCGTCTACTCGACGGCCGGCAGCACCCAGACCCTGAAGGGCGACGTCGACGCGCCCTATCGCGACCAGGGTCTGAGCGGACACGGGATGTACGTGGCATGGTTCCGCTTCGACGTCGCCGGCCTGTGGCAGGCGCAGGTCGACGTCCGACTGCCGGACGGAACGCAGGCCACGGTCCCGCAGCAGTTCGGGGTGCGCATGGCGACGGAGGTTCCGATGGTGGGACAGCCGGCTCCCCGCAGCCGGAACCAGACCGCCGGCGAAGTTCCGGACGTCTCCTACATCGACAGCGGCCAGCCCGCCGACGACATGCACGCGATCTCGATCGCGGACGCGGTCGCCCAGCACCGGCCGACCCTGGTCGTGTTCGCGACGCCGGCGTTCTGCACGAGCGCGACGTGCGGGCCCCAGGTGCAGGCGATCCAGGCGCTCGAGCCCGCGTACCGGGACCGGCTGACCTTCATCCACGTCGAGGTCTACACCGACATCAGGCCCGATCCGAGCCGGCGCCGGCTCTCGCCGGTCATGACCGAGTGGCACCTGCAGACCGAGCCCTGGGTCTTCCTGATCAACCACGTGGGGAACGTCGCCGCAGTGTTCGAGGGCGCGGCCGCGACGGACGAACTGAAGCAGGCGGTGGACCAGATGCTGGCGTCGGGCTGAGTGATCGCGATGGCCGCGGACCTGGGCATCGCGTTCGTCGCCGGGCTCCTCTCGTGCGCGTCGGCCTGCGTGCTGCCGCTCCTGCCGGCCTACCTCGCGTACGTGGGCGGCCTCGGGCAGGTCGGCGGCACGAGCAGGCTGCCGGTGCTCGGAGGCGCCGGTCTCTTCGTGGCCGGGTTCGCCACCGCCTTCGTGGCCCTCGGCGCGGGCGCGGCACTCGTCGGGGCGGGTCTCGCCGCCTACCGGCCGGCCGTGGTGACGGCCTCGGGCGTCGTGCTCGTGGTCCTCGGCGCGGCGCTGCTCGCGAGCATGCCCTGGCTGGCGCGGGAGTGGCGGTTCCACGTCGCCCACCGGCTCCCACGCTCGCCCCTGGCCTCGTACGTCGTGGGCCTCGCGTTCGCCGCCGGATGGACGCCGTGCGTCGGCCCGGTCCTCGCCGCGATCCTCGTGCTGGCCGCGAACACGACCTCGGTTGCTCGGGGGGCGGCGCTGCTCGCTGCCTACTCGGCCGGGCTCGGGCTGCCGTTTCTCGCCTCGGCGGCATTCGTCGCCCCCATGACGAAGCTGCTCGGCCGCGTCCGCGGCGCGTACCCGGCGATGAACGCCGCCGCCGCCCTCCTGTTGATCGGCATGGGAGGACTCACCCTCACCAACCGGCTGACCGCGGTCAACGCGTTCTTCCCCGACCTCGCGGTCTCCGCGCTGCCGGCGCGGCTCGGCGCGACTGCGGCGACCCAGGCGGGCGCGGGTCTACCGGCCCCCGCCTTCACGGTGACCGACCTGGTCGGTCATCGTCTGAGTCTGCACCAGCTCCGCGGCCATCCGGTCGTGGTCAATTTCTGGGCTACCTGGTGCATCCCCTGCCGCCAGGAGCTCCCCCTCTTCGCGGCCGCCGCGCAGGCCCACCGTTCGCAGGGCCTCGCGGTGGTCCCGATCGACTACGAGGAGTCCGCCGGCGCGGTCAAGCAGTTCTGGCGCGGACTCGGACTGGACCTCACGCCGTATCTCGACCCGAACGGAAAGGCTGCCCGGGCGTTCGGCGTCGGCCTGCAGGAGACCGGGCTGCCGGCGACCATCCTGGTCGACCGCGAGGGCGCCGCTCGGTACGTGCTTCCGGGACAGGTGGACCCGGGGCTGTTCGCGGCTCGCCTGGGAGCCATCCTCCCCCCGTGATGCTCGCCAGCGCCGCGGTCGATGCGCCCCGTCCCACCCGGTCACGCCTGGGCAGGTTCCTGCGCAGCACCCGCGGCCGGGCGTCGCTCGTGGCCGCCGCGGTGCTCGTGGTGGCGCTGGCCGTCGCAGATGCCGGGATGATCTACGCCTGGAACACGCTCAGCGACCGGACTTCGGACGGCTCGCTTCTCGAACAGACACAGGTCGTCACCACGAGGTTCGTCGCCGGCGGCCACCAGCTGACCAGCGCGGACATCCCGCTCGAGACGAACGACGGCGTGCCGCTCGACACCGTGATCCTCGACGCCGGCGGCCAGGTGCTCGTGCAGACGGCGGAGCAGGCGATCCCACCGAGCACGCTGCTGCAGCTGGCCGCGGCGGCCAGGAACGAGCGCTTCCACTGGGCGCACGTGGAGAACACCTCGGGTGCGGAGCGCAGCACGTACTCCACGCGGCTCGACGCGGCCGGCGATGTGCTCGTCGTCAGCTACTCGGAGACCGAAGACAACGACCTGATGACCACGACGATCCTGCTGGTCAGCCTGCTCTCCATCCTGCTGATCGCGATCGGGGCTGTGCTGAGCTTCCGGCTGGCGGGGCTGGCCCTCCGGCCGGTGCACCGCTTGGCCAGCCTGGCCAGGACGATCAGCGAGCGCGACCTGCACCAGCGCGTCGACGGCGGCGTTCCGGACGACGAGCTGGGCGAGCTGGTCAGGACGTTCAACGGGATGCTGGCCCGGCTGGAGACCGGGTTCGAGGCGCAGCGCACCTTCACCGCGGACGCCTCGCACGAGCTTCGGGCGCCGATCGCGGTGATGCGCCTGGAGCTCGAGCGCGGCCTGAGCCGGGCGCGCGCCGCCGACGAGTATCGCGAGGTGCTGCAGTGGGTGCAGGACGACGTGGACCATCTCGGCCGCATCGTCGAGCAGCTGCTGCTCCTGACGCGCGCGGATGCGGGCCTGCTGCGGCCGGCGCTGCAGCCGGTCGACGCGGAAGACCTGCTCAGCGAGGCCGCGGCCCGATGGACCGACACGGCCAGGGCCAAGGGCGTCGCGATCGAGCTCGACCTCTCGGCGCCCGGACCCATCCCGGCGGACCCGACGCTGCTGCGACGCGTGGTCTACAACCTGCTCGACAACGCCGTCCGCCATGCGCCCGCCGGCTCCGTCGTCCACCTGCGGGCGAGCCGCAACGGGGGCGGTCTGGACGTCGAGGTGGACGACCAGGGACCCGGCGTGGCTCCCGAGTTCCGGCCACGCCTGTTCTCCCGCTTCGGCCGCGCCGACGGGGCGCGTTCGGGCACCGGTGCCGGGATCGGCCTGGGCCTGGCCCTCGGCGCGGCGATCGCGCGCGCGCACGGCGGGTGGTTGGAGCTCGTGGACCGCGACGGTCCCGGCGCCGCCTTCAAGCTCCACCTGCCAGCGGTCCCGGCCCAGGCCGTGATGCCGTAGAGCCTCGCCCCGGCTCAGGCGGTCGTGCCGTAGCGCCGTTCGACCGGCGCCTCCCGCCGGATGCGACGGTGGAGCTCGCGCAGCAGGCCGCTGGGCTCGATGCCCGCCGACTCCAGGCTCTGCTCGCACTGCTGGAGCACCGCGAGGGCCCGGTACTCGTCCCCGGCGCCCAGGTGCAGCTCCAGCACGCGGGCCCAGGCGTCCTCGCGGTGCGGCGCCAGCTCGAGCAGCCGGTTGTACGCCCGCAGCGCCTGCGGCGCACGTCCGCCCTCGGCGTGCCACTCGCCCAGGCGCTCGAGCGTGTCGAGCATCACCCGGCGCAGGCGTGTGCGCTTCTCCTGCGTGAACTCCTCTCCGGAAGCCGCCAGGAAGTCGCCCCGGTACAGCGCGACGGCCGTCTCCATGCGCTCCGCGGCGTCGTCGCCCAGCGGTCGGGAGGCGTGCCGGACGAGCTTCGTGAAGTCGTCCACGTCGCACGTCATCTGCTCCAGGCGCAGCCGGTACACCCGGCCCTGCCGGATGACGTACCGCGAGTCCGCGCCGGCGGTCAGGTCGGGCTCCAGCATCCGGCGCAGTCCGTGGAGCGCGACGTTGAACGAGTTGAGGGCGGATCGTGGCAGGTGCCGCGGCCAGAGCAGGCGAGCGGCCTGCTGGGCGGTCGCCTGGTAGCCGGGAAGGCACAGCAGCAGCTCCAGCAGTCGCCGGGCCGCCGTCGGCCACGCGGCCTCGGCGACCGACACGCCGTCGATCGCCACCGTCAGCCCGCCCAGGGTGGCGATCGTCACGCGCGGCGCGCCCCCGGGCGCCTCCGGCTCCGTGTCGATGGGCACCACGTTCGGTGCCGCCGCGGGCTGGGCGTTGATGTGCATCTCCAGGAACGCGCTGACAACGGGGTGGACGTGCCAGCCGCCGCGCCCGGGCACGACGCCGACCCGGTCGCGGACGAGCATGTCCATCGCCCAGCGACGGTCCGGGGTGGATGCCCGCTCGCGGATCGGACCGGGCCCGACCAGCCACGCCATGTCGGCGCGGAGCTGGACCATGTTGTCCTCCGTGAGCGTGCCCTCCAGCAGTTCCTCGTGGAGGTAGTCATGCAGCGGCTTCCCCGCCTGCAGCGGCGCCAGCAGGTCGGCGCTCCCGTCCTGCCCGGCCACCCAGAGGTGGATGGCGGCCGGCCAGCCGCCCAGCGTCGTGTCGGCGAAGTCGACCTCGGCCGCCCGGGGCTTGCGTTCGAGCGCGCCGGCCAGCAGGCACTGGATCTCGTCGCGATCGAGTCGGAGCTCCGCTGGTCCCGCCTCGAACAGCCTGCCCTCCAGGCGCAGGCGTTCCAGCGGCAGCGTCGGCCGCGTTCGCGTCGCCAGGCGGACGCTCAGGCCGGGCACCACCAGGAGCAGCTCGCTCAGCAGGCGGCCGACCTCCGGCGCGTCCCCGAGCTGCTGGAACCGGTCGAACGTGACGGTCAGCTCCCGGCCCTGCAGCTCGTCGGCCATCGCCAGGGCCAGCGCTTCGCCGGTCGCAGGCGCGTCGGGCGGCGGCGGTGGCAGGCCGAGGGCGGCGCACAGCCGGCACGCCAGCACCTGCGGCTGATGGTCGCTGCGGTCGAGGTTGTACCAGAGCGAGTCGGGCGGCTGCGTCATTGCGAGCGCCGTCGTCTTGCCGTATCCGGCGGCGGCGTGCACGAGCAGCAGGCACGCCGGGCGTGCCGCCAGCAGCTCCGTGAGGCGCGCGGGCGCAGCTCGACTCCTGGTGAGTGCAGGCTTCAACTTGCTCGGCAATACGGCCAGCGATGCACTCTCGCGCTGGCCGTCCCCCAACGGATGCGCGTACGCCGTCACGCCAGACTCCCCCACCAATGGACGTGACCACTTCTTGGGCCTTGGCCCAGTACTACCGGAACAGGATATTGACCGGTTCGTGGTTCGTCAACAAAGGAGTGCCGGTCCAAACTGTCGAACGCGTATAGGAAAGCCGATGTTTCCCGGACAACCCTGCCGGACACCGTGCCGGACGGGCTGGGTCCGAACGGAGCCCCTCGATTACTCCCCGAGCTGGCCGCTATCGGAACGGCCGCCGCCCGAGCCCCGGCGGGCGCGCTCGATGAGCAGGTTTGCGACCAGGCCGGTCCAGCCGGTCTGGTGCGACGCGCCGAGACCGGCGCCCGTGTCGCCGTGGAAGTATTCGTGGAAGGGGATCAGGTCGTGCCAGGCCGGGTCGCGCTGGAACAGCTCGCGGTCGCCGAACACGGGGCGCCGGCCGCAGCCGTCGTTCCGGAACGTGCCGATCAGCCGGTCCGCCAGCTCGTCGGACACCTCGGCGAGCGTCGCCAGCCGGCCGGACCCGGTGGGACACTCGACCTTGAACCGGTCGCCGAGGTACACGTGGAAGCTGCGCAGCGCGCGCACCAGCAGATAGTTGATGGGGAACCAGACCGGCCCTCGCCAGTTCGAATTGCCGCCGAAGAGGCCCGTGGTCGACTCCGCGGGCTCGTAGTCGAGCACGGCCGTGCCGCTCCCGAGGTCCAGGCGGAGCGGGTGGTCGCGGTGGAAGCGCGAGAGCGAGCGGATCCCGTGGGGCGCGAGGAACTCCTCCGGGTCCAGGACCCTGGCCAGCACCCGGCGCAGCTGCTCCGGCGTCATGACCGACAGCAGGTAGCTGTCCTCCTCGCCGGGCACGTGCACGTGCGACACGAGCTCGCAGACCCCGGGACGGTCGTCCAGGTAGAAGTCCATGCGGTGCGAGAAGTCGGGCAGCCTGGCGCGCACCGCCACCGGCAGCACGGTGACGGCCAGCAGCGGGATCAGGCCAACGCACGAGCGTGCCCGCAGCGACTCCGTGCGACCGTTCGCGAAGCGGAGCTGATCGTAGAAGAACCCGTCCTGCTCGTCCCACAGGCCCCGCTGGTGGCTGGCCAGCGCGATCAGCGTGAAGTGCTCGAAGAACTTGAGCGCCACGTCCTCGTACGTGTGGTCGTGGTCGGCCAGGATCAGCGCCACCTCGAGCAGGCTGAGACAGTACATGGCCATCCACGCCGTCCCGTCCGACTGCTCGAGGTGCCCGGCAAAGGGGAGCGCCGCGCCCCGGTCGAATGGCCCTACGTTGTCCAGGCCGAGGAACCCGCCCTCGAAGACGTTGTTGCCCTCGGAGTCCGTCCGGTTCACCCACCACGTGAAATTGATCAGCAGCTTGTGGAAGATGCGTTCCAGGAACGCGTAATCGCGACCGCCGTCGATGTGGAAGACGCGGAGCGCCGCCCAGGCGTGGACCGGCGGGTTGACGTCGCCGAACGCCCACTCGTACGCCGGCAGCTGGCCATTGGGGTGCATGAACCACTCGCGGCAGAGGAGGACCAGCTGCCACTTGGCGAACTCGGGGTCCACGAACGCGAGCGTCGTGCAGTGAAAGGCCAGGTCCCAGGCCGCGTACCAGGGATACTCCCACTTGTCCGGCATGGACATGACATCGAGGCTGTCGTGGTGCGTCCAGCCGGCGTTGCGGCCCTCCCAGCGAGCGGCGGGCGGCGCCGGCTGCGCCGGGTCGCCCCGCAGCCAGTCCAGGACGTCGTAGTGGTAGAACTCCTTGCTCCACAGCTGCCGGCGAACGCCTGCCGCAGCACGCGGGCCTCGTCCGTTGTCGTGATCGGCGGCGTCAGCGGGGCGTAGAACTCGTCCGCCTCCTCCTCGCGACGGCGCATGACGTCGTCGAATGACGCCCCCAGGTCGCCAGCGGCCGTTTGCGTCAGACGCAGCCGGAGCTCGACGCGGGCGCCCGCGGCGACCGTGAGCCGGTAGCGGGCGGCGGCCTTGGTCCCCCGCGACCCGGGGTTCACGGTGGGCAGGCCGTGCACGACGTGGTCGTTGATCCCGTCCTTCGGGTAGGGCGTCGAGCCGGGCACGTTCCACAGGCGCTCCGCGTTGCTCTCGTTCTCGCAGAAGAGCAGCTGGGGCTCGCCCGACAGGGCGAGCACGCGGTGCCCGAGGTCCTGGTGCTGGGCCAGAAGGCCGCCGCGGTCGGCCACGATCAGCGGTCGCTCGGCGCCGTCGAGCCACGACCACGTGTTCCGGAACCAGAGGGTCGGCAGCACGTCGAGCGCCGCCTGGTCCGGTCCGGCGTTTCGGATCGTGACGCGCAGCAGGACGTCCTCCGGGTCGGCCTTCGCGTAGTCGGCGGTGATCTCCCAGTAGCGGTTCTCGTCGAACACGCCGGTGTCGGCCAGCTCGTACTCCGGGTCCAGCCTGCCCCGACGGCGGTTCTCGTCCACGAGCCTCGCGTAGGGGAACTCGGCCTGCGGGTACAGGTAGCGCCAGCGCATCCACGAGTGGGTCGGCGTGGAGTCGAGGTAGAACCAGTACTCCTTGACGTCCTCGCCGTGGTTGCCCTCCGGCCCGGTCAGTCCGAACAGGCGCTCTTTCAGGATCGGGTCCCGGCCGTTCCAGAACGCCAGCGCGAGGCAGAGGGTCTGACGGTCGTCACAGATGCCGGCGAGGCCGTCTTCGCTCCAGCGGTAGGCGCGAGAGCGGGCGTGGTCGTGCGGGAACGAATCCCACGCGGTGCCGCCCGCGCTGTAGTCCTCGCGGACGGTTCCCCATGCCCGCTCGCTGACGTACGGCCCCCACCGCCGCCACGGCGCTCGCCCGGCCGGGACCTCCTGCAGTCTGACGCGCTCGGGGTCGGCCATCGACCGGTGTAGTGTCGCCGATTGGACCGCGTGCGGTCCCCGTGGTCCAGCGAGCACACTGTCCTGTCGTGTTGACGTTCGGGCGTCAGGACCTGGCCGATCTCGATCGGGCGGCGCGACGCGAGTGGCTGGTCACCGACGGTCTCGGCGGCTATGCGATGGGCACGATGCCGGGCCTGCGCACGCGTCGGTACCACGGCCTGCTCGTAGTCGCGACGCGGCCAGCGGGCGACCGGATGCTGGGCCTCGCCGCGCTCGACCCGACGCTGGTCGTCGGCGAGCGCCGCGTGCGGCTGGCCGTGCACGAGTGGTCGGGTGGGGCGGTGGACCCGGCTGGTCACCTGCACCTCGAGACGTTCAGGATCGAGGACGGGCTGCCCGTCTGGCGCTGGTCGCTCGGCGACGTCGCGCTCGAGCGGCGCCTGGCGATGGTCGCCGGCCGGTCCGCCGTGGCCGTGTCGCACCGGCTGGTGCGCGCGCCCGACACGGTACGGCTCGAGCTCTCCGCACTATGCACGTGGCGGAACGTCCACGGCGAGCGACGGGCCGGGCAGGACCCGGCGGTCGAGCCGGCGGCCCACGGGTTCACGTTCGAGGGCGCCTACCGGGTTGCCGGGGCCGGCTTCCGGCCGTCGGGCGAGTGGTACGACGGCGCGCGTCTCCGCGTCGAGGCCCGGCGCGGCCTGAACGACGTCGAGGACCTGTGGCACGCCGGCGACTTCGTTGCCGACCTGGCGCCCGGCGAGACGCACGAGGTCCTGGCGTGGGCCGGCGACCTGACGTCGCCCCCGCCGCCGGCGGCGGACGTCCAGGAGGCGGCCAGCGGACGTGCGGCATCCCTGATCGCCCGTGGCCAGGCCGGCGACGACGTGGAGCTGTCCCTGCTGCTCGCCGCCGACCAGTTCGTGATCGCGGGCCCGACCGTGGTCGCCGGTTATCCATGGTTCGGCGAGTGGTCGCGCGATGCCATGACGTCGTACGAGGGGCTGTTCCTGGAGACCGGCCGGCACGAAGAGGGCAGGGCGATGCTGAAGCGCGCGGCGTCCACGCTCTCGGAGGGCATGCTGGCCAACACCGCCGACGCCGGCGCCACCGAGTACAACACGGCGGACGGGACGCTGTGGTTCCTGCACGCGGTCGGCCGGCACGTGCAGCGCACGGGGGATCGCGACCTCGCGCGAGAGCTGCTGCAGCCCCTGGCGGGGGTCGTGGACCACCACGTCGAGGGCACCCGGTACGGGATCCGGGTTGACGCGGCTGACGGCCTGCTGACGCAGGGCGAGGACGGCGTCGCGCTGACCTGGATGGACGCGCGCGTGGACGGCCGGCCGGTGACGCGGCGGGCGGGCAAGGCGGTGGAGATCAACGCGCTGTGGGTCAACGGCCTCGCGATGCTGGCCTGGCTGTCCGACGTGGTCGGCGCGGACGCCGGGCAGTTCGCTCGGCTGCGGGACACGGCGAGCGTGTCCTTCCGGCGTCGCTTCTTCCGCAACGGCCGCTGCCTGGACGTGGTGGATGGTCCGGCCGGCGACGACGCCACGCTGCGGCCGAACCAGCTCCTCGCCGTGTCGCTGCCCCTGGGCCCGCTGGGCGAGCGCGGCGTGGTCACCTCCTGCGCGCCGCTGCTCACGTCCCTCGGCCTGCGCTCGCTGGATCCGGCCGCCCCTGGCTACCGCGGCCGGCACCGCGGCACGCCGGCCGAGCGGGACTCCGCGTACCACCAGGGCACGGTCTGGCCCTGGCTGATCGGGCCCTACGCGGAGGCGGCGCGCCGGTGCGGGCTGCCGGCGGACGGGATCCTGGACGGGCTGGAGGCGCACGTCTCCGAGTGGGGCCTCGGTTCGGTGTCCGAGACGGCCGACGGGGACACGCCCCACGCGGCTACCGGCTGCCCGTTCCAGGCCTGGTCGGTCGCCGAGCTCCTGCGGGTCCGCCGCCTCCTGAGCCGCTGAGTCAGTCGAGCCTGGGAATTGCCCAGTCCACGAGATCGGCCGGTGCCGGACTGAACTCGACGACGTCGCACGTGCGGCGGCCGAGGGCGGGCAGCACGTGCGCGGCCAGCGCGAAGAAGTCCCGGAGGTCGCGGCGGCTCACCACGCCCGTGCGGTCGTAGGCGATCTCGCGGCGGGCCTGGCGGAGCGTCCGCTCGCTCTCGTGCAGCCGGGTCGCGGCCTCCGCGTCGACGGGGTGCAGGCCGGCGGCCGCGAGCTGGAAGGTGCGCTGGTGGGCCCGGTCGCCGCCCGGCCGCCAGCCGTGGGCGCAGAGGAACGCGTCGGCGGCGTCCTGGAACGCCTGGTACATGCTCGCGAACGCGAAGTCGGGGTCGTCCGCGAACTCGGGGATCGTCGCGAGCGTGCCCGCCCGGTGGGCCCAGCGCCGAGCCAGCTGCAGCTTCTGCACCGCGACCTCGGCGCGCGCGCCCACCTGCTTCAGGCTGTCGTCGGCGCGCGCCACGGCGGCGAGCTGGCGCTGGAACTGCACGGCATCGGCGTCCACGATTGCCGGTAAGTCTCCTCTACTCGCTCACGGCGGCGGGAGGCAGCTCGTCCTCGCTGCCCACCAGCATGAGCTTGGGTCGGGCCCAGACCTCGCGCAGGAAGCCGTCGCCGGCCGCGAGCCGGCTGACGAGCTCATGGCGCGGGTACGCCATGGCGTTGACCTCGCGGCCCAGCTCCCGTTCGGCGTCCGCCAGCTGGCGCGCCAGCGCGAAGCGGGACACGTCGCCGACCACGAAGACGTCGAGATCGCTGGCCAGCGTGTCCCGGGCGCGGGCGGCCGAGCCGAAGAGGAACGCCGCCTCGAGCTCCGGCGGCCCGAGCCCGGCCAGGGCTCGGCGCAGCGCCTCGGCGGGCCCGGAGAGCTTGGACAGCAGCGTCTTGATCTCCGCGAAGATCGGCGAGCCCACGTCGATGCGGTAGACGAACTGCCGCCCGACGCGCTCGCGCCCCACCAGTCCGGTCGCGACGGCGCGCTGGAGCGCCCGGAACGTGCTGTCGTGGCTGGCGCCGATCCGCTCTTCCAGTTCACCGGTGGTGAACCGGCGGTCGGGCTCGGCCGCCAGCGCCGCGAGCAGGCGCGGGAGCGTCTCCGAACCGAACAGGGCGTGCGCGACCGACGTTTGCACTTCCTGGAGTGTACCGCATCAGTCGGCATTGCCGACCAGTTTGTCGGATGTCCCGACGGTCCAGTCGGTCAAGCCGACTCCGCGAGATGGTGGCGGGACCGACGTACCGCACGCCGATCCCGCTGAGAGGGGGAGGATGTCGCGTTCCGAGTCGGCGGCCTGACCGGGGACCACCGGGGCGTGCGCACCTCCACGCTGCTTGCCCACCATCGACGGTACGGCCCATCGGCGTGCGGCTCTCGCCGCCGGCCGGGCGCACCTAGACAACTCTCTCGACACGCTCGACTCCGCGCGGGTTCGCGCCATCGACTTATCCTGGTGCGCGATGGTCCGGCGCTGGGAGTCGTTGCGGCCGGCGGTCCAGGCGGCGATCGTCTTCCCGCCGCTCGCGGTGGTGCTGTTCCTGCTCAACCTGGGCGGCTTCAATCAGCCACTGCTTCGTTCGATCCTGTATGGGCTGATCGAGGCGGTGCCGTTCACCGCACTGATCCTGATCGCGACCGCCAACGAGCGCCGCAAGCGGACGGGCGGGGGCGGCTGACCGCCCGGGCGCAACGCTACCCGGCCTGGGCGCGGGACGGGGCGCTGCGCCGGAACTCGTCCCAGAAGCCGCTGCGCACGATCGGCTTCAGCTCCGGGCGCTCCCACAGGTAGCCCACGCGCTGCTCCGCGAACCGCAGCAGCCGCACGTCCAGGTCGCGCGGGACCTGCCAGCCCGTGATCTTCAGCAGGCGTTCGATGTCGATCGGCGTGGCCTCGACCAGCAGCTCGCGCGCGAAGTCGCGGCCCGCCTCGGCGGCCCGCTCCTCGAACGCGGCCACCTCGGCGCTGGTCTGCCGCAGGAGCGCTCCCACGGAGTCGGGGCCCTCACCGCGTTCGGTGGCCCGTGCGAAGGCCGCCAGCATCCCGGCGTCGTACCCCGCCCGCGGGCGCTCGATCCGGGCGTCTTCATCGGCTGCTTCGTCGGGGCCGGGGAGGACCGGCGCGGCCCGCTCCCGTGCCGGCTCCAGCAGCCGGAAGTGGCTCCGCCAGAACTCCTCGGGGAGCACTCGGTGCTCGTCCGACTGCTGAATCAGCAGCCGGCTCTGGTTGACCCCCGGCACCCCGAGCACCGTGACCCGCACGCCCTGGTCCTGCGCCTCGGCCACGCCCTCGCAGATGTCCTCGTCGCCGGCCAGCAGGTACGCGCCGACCATCGCCCGGTCGCGAGCGAGGACGATCAGGTCGCGCACGAGGCGGCTGTCCACGCCCTTCTGCTCGCCGCGCACCAGGCGGCCGAGGCGCAGCCGAACGCCGGGAAGGTCGGCGACCGTGTGCTGGTCGTGCTCCGGCTGGCCGCTCATGCTGGCGTCGTACCAGTACGATCGGAGCAGCGGCATGCCGCACTCGGCTGTCGCGTCAGCCACGAGGCTGCGCACGAGCTGTCCATAGTCGCAGCTCACGAGATGCCGCCCTGCCGAGCCGGCGAGGAGCTCGGCAACCGACGCCACCACGTACCCGACGTCGACGAAGATCGCGTACCGGTCCACAGGCCTGCCCAGCCGATTGTCGCACGGAGCCGGCGCCCGCAGCCCGGTCGGTCGGAGAAGCCGACCGATCAGTCGGCAAGCCCGACTACAATGCCCGGAACGGCTCCCCGTCGAAGCGGTCCAGCGTCGCGAAGTCCTCGACCGGACGGCGCAGCAGCCGCGTCGGGTGCGGCTCCGCCGGCCAGCCCACGCCGAGGTGGGCGGCCAGCGCGAACTCCGCCGGGATGTGGAGCAGGTCGGCCACCGCCGCCTCCTCTGGGACGAGCACCGTGCTCAGGGTCGTGCCCAGGCCCTCGGCGCGCAGCGCGAGCGCGACGTTGTGGACGAATGGGTAGATCGACGCGCCCGCGACGACCCGCGACGCGTCCAGCGGCGGGATCGCGGTGATCAGCGCCGCCCGCTCGACGAGGACGATGAGGTGCACCGGCACCTCGTCGAGATGCTCGGCGTACGCGTCGGAGGGGCCCGGGCCCCTGCCCATGCGGCGGAACACCGGCTGGTGGTGCTCGACCCAGCTCCGCAGGTACAGGTCGCGCAGCCCGCGCCGGGTCGCCTCGTCCTTCACGACGATGACGCGCCAGCCCTGGCGGTTGCCGCCGCTCGGCGCGAAGCGGGCGATGTCGAGCACCCGGTAGAGGACGTCGTCCGGCACCGGATCGGGCCGGAAGCGGCGAATGCTGGCGGCGCCCCGCATCGCTTCGTGCAGGTTCACCGCTCGACCTCCAGCCCGCCGGAGGGCGCGCCGAAGCGCGCCTCCAGGAACCGCCCGTGGGCGAGCAGGCGGTCGAGGTCGTTGCGATCGAGCGCTTCGCCGATGTCGGCCAGACGGCCGTCGATGATGTCGAGCTGCTCCAGCACTGCCTGCCGGGGCGTGCGGCCGTCGGGCAGCGGCTGCTCGGTCGTGCCGGCGCGGGCCAGGCTCAGGTAGCTCCGGACCGCGGTCGGCAGGTAGTCGCCGGCGGTCCGGTGCAGGATGTACAGGTCCTCGGAGCTGCCCGCGAGCTGGCCCACGCGCGGCAGCATGGCCAGCATCCGCCGGTGGATCGATTCGTACCTGGCCAGGACGTCGGGCGACACGGTTCCGACCAGGCTGCCCAGCAGGTCGGCCAGCTCGCGGCGGACGTCGTCGGCGGTGGGGGGAGGCGGCGCCGCCGGGACCGCCGTCGCCGCCGGTCGCCGCCTGAGCGCGAGGTACAGCAGCGCGGCGGCGCCCACCACGACCACGACCGCCACCAGCCAGATGAGGTTCACGGCCAAACTCTAGCCCGCCGCGCGAATGCCGGCTTCGTACACGGCGACCAGGCTCGCCGCCTCGGCGAGTGGGGCCGGCACCCGCCGCAGGAGCTGCTCCGCCTCGACCGCGGTCTGCTCGAGCGCGGCGTCCAGCGCGCGGCCGCTCCTCGCTGCCCGTACCCTGGCCTGCTGGCGGCGGGCGAGCAGCCGGCCCAGCAGCTCGTCGCGCCGCTCGAGAGGCTCCCGGCTCGCCCGCTCGGCCGCCGCGGCGTCGGCCAGCACCCCCTGCGCGGCGGCCAGCCAGCGGCCCAGGCCCACCTCGGCTGCGGCCCAGCGCCCGGCCTCGGCCGTGCGCTGCAGTGTCGTCAGCCACTCAGCGAGCCCGTCGATTCGTCCGTGGTCCGGCGGCGCGGGCGCCGCCCCCTCGCGGACGACCTCGCGCTCGCACCGCTCGAGCGCCTCGGCGACCCGGTCGGGCGCAGCCCGCGCCTCGGCCAGCAGGGTCCGCGCCCGCTCGAGGTCCGCTCGCACCTGATCTCGCTGCCGCTGCAGCTCGCCCAGGCGCTTCTCGACCTGGCCCAGTCCTTCGAGGACCTCGCCGGTCAGGGACCGCGACGCCCCCAGGGGATCCCGCGCGATGCTCGCCTCCACGGCGGACAGCCGGCCCCGCACCGCCGTCAGCTCGGCCGTCGCGTCCTCGCCGAGGCCGGCGGCCAGCTCCTGCAGCCGGCCGGCCTCAGCGGACGCTCGCCGGCACTCGGGATCGAGCTGCCGCCAGGCCTGGTCGACGGCCGCCACGGCGTCGCGGGCCCGCTCGAACGACGCCACCATCGCGCTCAGGAGCTGGTCCGGCGTCACGGACGTCTCGGCCGGACCGAGCAGGCTCAGGCCCCGCAGCGGCGTCTCGGCGGGGGGCAGCACGATAGACGGCCCGCGGAGCAGGCGCTCGATCTCATCGAGCGCCTCGCTCGCCCGCCGGCGATTGAGGCTCGCGCGCAGTGCCGTCGCCCGCCCGATCGTGTCGTAGAGCAGGCCGCGATGCGCGAACAGCTCCCGCATCGCGTCCAGGGCCGGGAGCACGCGCTCCCGCGTGATGCCGTCCAGTCCGCCCTCCCGGCTCTGCTCCAGGCGCGTGTGCGTGGGGTCGAGCTGCAGCGCGACGAGGCTCTCGTCGATGCGGGCGAGCCGCGACCGCCACTCGGTCAGCGCCAGGTCGCACTCGTCGACGGTCGTCAGCGATACTCCCCGAGACGCGGCCGCAGGCCGACGAACGTGAGGGCGACGACCAGGAGGGCGCCCAGCGCCGGGTAGAGGTTCCAGCCGCCGAAATTGCCCACGCCGGCCGAGACGGCCTGGTCGAACGCGTCCTGGTTCACCTTGATCCACGTCCCCAGCGCCGCGTCGAACGCGTTGAACTGCCCGTCCGAGTCGTTGGGCGCCGCGCTGGTATCGAAGCGCACGGCCTCCTCGAGGTTCCCGCTCGTCGCGTCGGCCCGCAGCGTCCGGTCGCTGCGCTGGTAGACCGCCCACGTCGCCAGCACCGACTTCGCCGCCGCCGGCTCGGCCGCGAAGGTGATGTTGTGCAGCGCGGTCCCGAACGTGCCCGACAGGTCGGGCGTCCGGCCCTGCTGGACCTGGGCCACCACGGGGGCCAGCGCCGCGTCGTAAGTGCCGATGGTGACGGGCTGTGGGAAGGTGGTCAGGCTGAGCGACTTGCTCAGGAACGCCTGCTGGTACTGCTGCGCGCGCTGCGGGTCGACCAGGTACCGGCTCTCGTCCGCGTTCGCGTCGAACGCCGTCGCGCGGGCCAGCCGCAGCGCGTAGACGGAGTCGTACGCGTCCTGCTTGGCCACTTTCAGCTGGTGGTCGTTCGCGCCCAGGGTGGCCACCACGCCGATCACCAGCGCCAGCGTCACCGCGGTGGCCGCCAGCGCGGGCACGTTGAGCGCCCGCCGCATTCGGCTGGCCAGAAAGAGCTGCAGCCCGACCAGCGAGGCCAGCAGCAGCAGTCCGGCGAGCACGACCAGCGCGACGTCGCGGCCCTCGGTGGCCGTGTCCTGCTGGTATCCGGCGGTCAGCGCGTCGTGGTTGGCGTTGGCGAGGTCGAGCGCCGACTTCAGCAGGCCGGACCTGGGGTCGTGCATGAGGTCGGTGGCCTCGCGGTATGCGGCGAGCGCCCCTGCGCGGTCGCCGCGGTCGCTGAGCAGCTCCGCGCGGGCGACGTCAGCGTCGAACTGCTGGAGGCCCGCCGTCATCCGAAGGATCGGCACGCGCTCGCGGTCGCCGTACGTGATGTTCTGGGCCGCCGACACCAGCCGGTCCGACGCCGTCTGCCGCCGCTGCTCGTACTGGCTCAGGGCGTCGGCCTTCGTGAGGTTGGGCGATGGCTCCTCCGACACCAGGAGGTAGTTCGCCGCGTCGGCGTCCATGTCCGAGAGCGCGAAGTACGTGTCCAGCGCGTAGTTGATGCTGGGCACGCTGTCCGAGCCGACGGTCTTGAACGCGCGCCGGGAGTCGGCCATGGCTGCACTGATGGCCAGGAACAGCAGCAGCGCCGACACCGCGACCGCGCCGAGCTGGGCCCAGAGCTGCACCGGGGTCGTCCACAGCTCGGCGGCCCGGCTGAACAGGGAGGGAGGGGCGGTGGGCTGGACGAGGCGCAGTCTCGGCGCCGGGGTGCTCACTGCGGCACCTGGCCCCGGCGGCGGATCGTGATCCGGGTCCACCGTCCCATCGTGACGACGTCGCCGTCGGCCAGCTCACGGCGCTGGCCCGCGACGAGCCCGGATCCGTTCACCGCCGTCCCGTTGGCGGACGCGAGGTCGACGATCGCGACCCGGCCCTCGGGCAGCCGCAGGAAGTGGGCGTGGCGGCGCGAGACCCCCGGGTCGATGACCGGGATCTCGGGCCTGATGTGGTGCGCGTCGTCGCGCCGGCCGACCAGCATCTCGGGCAGGTCGATAGGGAAGATCCGGTCGCCCACGTCCGGAGGCGCCGGGGCGTCGGGGTCGGGCTCCACGTCGAGCGTCGCGTCGATCGCGATGGTCACCTCCCACTCGGTCCGGCCGGTGGGCACCGGAGCCGCTGAAGGTTCCAGCGACGGTTGCGCCGGCGTTGGTGGCCCGGGAGTCGGCGGCGCCGGCGCGGGCGGCGCCGGCGCGGACGGCGCCGGGGTGGGCGCGGACGGCGCCGGGGTGGGCGGCGCCGCCTCGATGACAACCGGCGGCGGGCCGGGAGCCTGGGCCTCGTAGTCGTACCGGCACACCTCGCAGAACCGGGCGGTCGCGTCGGCCCTCGGGGTTCCGCACGACGGGCACTTCTGAGCGTCGGTCGTGGCGGTCGTGGCGATCGGGGCGGGCGCCGGCGCCGGCGCCGGTGCCGCCGTTCCCGGCATGGGCGCGCCGCACACCGAGCAGTAGTCGCTCTCCTCGGAGGGGTGGCCGTTGGGGCACACGAGGCCCGCGGTCGGCTGGGTCATCCGCCGTCACCACCCGGGCGGCGCGCGCGCCGCGTCGTCGTGGACTCCAGCTCCAGGTCCATCGTGGCCGCCTTGCTCACCGACTTCTTGAGGAGGACGGTCCCGGCCGACGGATCGACCACGTCGACCACCTTCGCCAGCCGAGTGGTCATGTCCGCGTTGCCGCTCTCGTGAGCCAGCTGCACGGCGCGGCCCAGCAGCGTCGTTGCCGCGGCCTCGTTGCCCTGCTCCCGCGCCTCCAGCCCCTGCTGGATCGCGGCCGCCAGCTCGTCCTGCCCGTTGTAGTGGGCGACGGTGGAGTCGAGTCGGGAGGACAGCGTCTCGTCGGCAGTCCACGACGCGAGGACCCGGGCGCCGGGCGCACGCACCTCCACCTCCGTGCCGTCCGGCCCCGTGAACACGAGGCTGGGACGGGCGGCCAGCATCTGGTCGCCGACGGCTCCGGGCTTGACGTGCAGCGCGACCTGGTAGTCGCGCGCCTCGCCGGGACCCCAGGACCCGGTGTCGTACTCGCGCACCTGCGGATTCACCTGCCGCGCCCGGGGGGTGAACTCCTCGATGGTCGGGCTCACCTGCTTGAACGAGATCACCTCGGCGCTGGCGGGCGTCCACACCCGGAAGCGCACGCTCTTCATCGACTTCGCCTGCGCCTTGGCGACGGCCTCGCGGAACGCGGCCTCGATGCCCTCCGGCTCCGGGATCAGCGACGCCTTGCCGAGCAGGCCGCGCGCGATCTCCTGGACCTCGCCCACCTGCCAGCTCGTGCCAACGCCCCAGCAGTCGCACGTGAACAGGCCGGCACAGCGCCGAAGCTCGAGCTCGACCTCGGTCGCCGACTCGGACTCGTTCTTGCCGTCAGTCAGGAAGATGCACTGGCCGATCGCCTCGGGCGAACGGGCGAACAGCGATCGCGCGGCGGCGAGACCGGTCGACATCGCGGTCCCGTCGTTCGCGACCAGTTCGTGCACCGCCGTCAGAGCCCGCCGCTTTGCGTCCTCCGCGGCGCGGTTGGGCGGCACCACCACCCGCGCGCTGCCGTTGAACGTCACGACGAAGAAGCCGGCGTGGTCGTCCAGGAGCCGGATCGCCGTCTCTACGGCGTGCCGCACAGCATCGATGCGCGGGCCGTGCATCGAGCCGGAGTTGTCGATCACGAAGCCGAGGAGGAGCGGCCTGGCCGCAGCCGGCGCCGTGCCCGCGGCGGTGACGGACACGATCGCGTCGACGCGATCACTGCCCGGCGCGAGATAGGGGTTCTGGAACGCCTCGATGGCGAAGGCCTCGGCGGCGTCCGGCGGGGGCGTCGTCATGGTCTGTCCCTCCTCACAGGAAGGCCACCGCGGCGGTGACGTCGTCGCGGCCGCCGCTGGCGAAGCCCCGGCGGACCAGATGGACCGCGATGGCCCGGGCGTCCGCCGTCGCCGCCGCTCCGGCCACGAGCGCGGCGATCGCCTCCGGCCCGGGCGCGCCGTTCCACAGCCCGTCGGAACACAGGACGAGCCGGGCGCCCGCGACGCCGGCCACGGCGGCCAGCGACGGCTCGGGTGCCCGGTCGGGGTCGGGGTTCTCGAGCGGCCCCAGGCACCGGGTGAGCGCGTGCGCGCTCGGCGAGCGCGC
>Ga0126369_10000743_pt1 | contig 21774 bp, 14 predicted proteins | sample PanSoiMetaPlot_1_FD_109646 | JGI IMG/M metagenome (GOLD analysis project Ga0126369, IMG submission 109646) | Tropical forest soil microbial communities from Panama - MetaG Plot_1 | ecosystem: Environmental > Terrestrial > Soil > Tropical forest > Bulk soil | place: Panama | collected 2016-02-17
AGAACTGTCCGAGTCATGGTTCCTCCCTCCGAGTGGTGCCATGCCGAGTGCAGCGTGTCTTGCGGCAGGTCTACTGCATGAACCAGCCATGGCTCACGACCAGCGACTGCCCGGTCAGCGCGTTGGTGGGAAATGCGGCGAAAAAGAGCGCGACTTGGGCGACGTCGTCCACGGTCGTGAACTCGCCGTCGACCGTCTCCTTGAGCATGACGTTCTTGATGACTTCCTGCTCGGAGATGCCCAGCTCTTTCGCCTGCTCCGGAATCTGCTTCTCCACCAGCGGCGTGCGCACGAATCCCGGGCAGATCACGTTGGCGCGAACGCCGTGAGCGGCACCCTCCTTGGCGATGACCTTGGCGAGCCCGATCAGCCCGTGCTTTGCGGTCACGTACGGCGCCTTGAGCATTGACGCTTCCTTCGAGTGCACCGATCCCATGTAGATGATGCTGCCGCCGCGCCCCGACTTGTACATGTGCGGAATGCAGGCTCGCGTGGTCAGAAATGCACCGTCGACGTGGATCGCCAGCATCTTCTTCCATTCCGCGTAACTGAACTCCTCGATCGGATGAACGATCTGGATGCCCGCGTTGCTTACCAGGACGTCGACGCCCCCGAACGCCTTAACGACTGCCGCGACGCCATCGTTCACCTGCTGCTCGTTGGTGACGTCCATGGCTACGCCCATGGCCTGCCCGCCCGCGGAGCGGATTTCCTTTGCCGTCGCGTTAGCCGCATCGAGGTTGAGATCCGCGATAGCAACCTTCGCACCCTCGCGGGCGTAAACCAACGCGATGTCCTTCCCGATGCCACTGGCGGCGCCGGTGACGATCGCGGATTTGTCCTTGAGCTTCATATCAACCTCCAGTCAGGCAAGATAATCGTGAACGACGGTGCCGAGACCGAGCGTCAGGTCGGACAGGATGTGCACGCCCGACACCACTTCGAGCACCGGCAACTGGGCGACGGGCGCCAGCGCGTGGTGGAACAACTCGAGCGCGGCGGGCCCTTCCCAGGCGCCTTTCACCGTAATGTCTTCGCAGAAGTAGCGCACCAGCTCGCAAATGCGCGGCTTCGCGTCGACGTGCGGAATGATCTTGAGCAGATAATTCGGGGCGGCGAGCGACGCCGCGATTTTTCCATTGTCGAGCGCACGGTGCTTGTAACCCATCGTCGCGACCGCGACCGGAACGGGGCCGTAGCGCAGCACGCCGAGCAGCGTGTCTTTCTCGACCGTCAGCTTGGGTGCCGCCAGCTTCTTGGGGAACCCCCAGAGCTCGCGGCCGCCGGCGATGGGCGGCTCGTCGTCGAGGTACATCGCGTGCACGTACCCGCCCTCCTTGCCCTGGAAACGCACTGGCAACACCTGCCCGGACTCGGTGTAGTCGCCGAATCCCGTCGAATCGGGCATGCGGATGAATTCATATTTCACCAGCGGCTGCACGTACTCGAGCGGCGCCGGGATCACCGCGCGCAGCGCGTCCGGATCGGTGCGATAAGTGATGATGAAGAATTCGCGGTTGACGAAGCGGTACGGGCCAGGCGGAAACGCCGGGTTGGTCAGCGGCATCGCGAACGCGCGAGCCTTCACTTCATCTTCGGTCACGATAGCTCTCCTGGACCCGGAACGACAATCATCCCGCAAGATCGAACACGCGCACACCAGGCACGACCTCGCACGCTCTCTCCCAATCACGATGGGCACAGGTACGGCGCACATCGTCGAGCCCCGCCTCCCACAGCTGCCGGATGGTCGTACGCGAGAACTCGTAGTCCTTCGCGTTGGTGGACGTGGGGAAGCGGCGGTTGATGAGATGCGCGATGGTGATCGAGCGCTTGTACTCGCTCAGCGGCTGCAGCAGCTTGTAGTCAGGGTCGCGGCGGAAGCGTTGCGGCAGCTTCTTCATCAGTCGCCCCAGCGCGTGACGCATCCCTTCCAGCTCCTCGATGCGAGTAGTATTGAATCGCGTCTTGCTGGAATACTGGATGTCCTTGGCGCGCTCGAGGACCTGGTCGAGATTGACCGGCAGGTCGCCTCGGGCGCTGAACAGGTCAACCTGGATGATCAGCGCATCGATCTGCGGCGAATCGTCCAACACGTACCACAGCGGCGAGTTCGAGACGAGCCCGCCATCCCAGTAGTAGTCGCCTTCTATCTCGGTCGGCGGAAAACCCGGCGGTAACGAGCCGCTCGCCATGATGTGGTATGGCCCGAGCCAACGTTGCTGATTGTCGAAGTAGACCGAGTTCCCGGTATGAACGTTCACTGCGCCCACGCTCAACCGGATCCGTGCCTTTTCGTTCAAAAGCTCGAAATCGACCAGCTCCTCGAGCGTGTCACGTAGCGGCGAGGTGTCGTAAACGCTCAGGGCCTCGCGGGTGCCGTCCGGCGCGAGAAATGCGGGGGGAACACGAGGTGCGAAGAAGCCGGGAACGCCGAAGGCGACTGCCGTCGCCGCGCTGAAGCGGTTGAGCGCGATGCGCACCGGATCGAACTGCGCCGGTGCGACGATCGGGAGACCGGACGAAACCCGATCCCAGAACTCCCGCAGGCGCTCAAGCCTCGCCTCGGGAGCATTGCCCGCGATCAGCGCGGCGTTAATCGCGCCGATCGAGACCCCGGTCACCCAATCCGGCGCAAATCCGTGCTCGTGCATCCCCTCGTAGACGCCGGCCTGGTAGGCGCCGAGCGCGCCTCCGCCCTGCAACACGAGGACCGTGTGATCGTGCTTGACCGTCCGTGCGGCGCGATGCGCCTTTTTGCTTCGCCGTGTCGCCATGGCCAGGGTGCCGCGCCCTTCGCGCGAACGCGCGTTATTTTTCGGCTAGCTCGACAGCGCCACGCCGAACAGTTTCTCCTTCAACTGATACAGACGATCGCGCAGCTCCGCCGCTTTCTCGAACTCGAGGTTCTTCGCGGCGTCGAGCATTTCTCGCTCGATGCGCTTGAGCTCTCGCTCGAGGTCCTTCTCCGGCATCGCTTCGTATTTTGCCTGCGCCTGCGCCGCCTTGAGCTGCTTGCGTTCCTCGTCGATGTCGTAGACGCCGTCGATGATGTCCTTGATCCGCTTCGTGACGCCGACAGGGGTGATCCCCAGCCGCTCGTTGTAGTCGACCTGCTTGCGCCGCCTGCGCTCGGTTTCCCCGATCGCCGCCTTCATCGAGTCGGTCATGGTGTCGGCGTACAGGATCGCCATGCCATTGATATGACGCGCCGCTCGGCCGATGGTCTGGATCAGCGACCGCTCGGCGCGCAGGAACCCTTCCTTGTCTGCGTCGAGCACCGCCACCAGCGACACCTCGGGAATGTCGAGGCCTTCGCGCAGAAGATTGATTCCGACCAGCACGTCGAACTCGCCGAGGCGCAGGTCGCGGATGATCTCCACCCGTTCGACCGTGTCGATGTCAGAGTGCAGATAGCGCACCTTGACCCCGTGCTCGTTCAGGTAGTCGGTCAGGTCCTCCGCCATCCGCTTGGTGAGCGTGGTCACGAGCACGCGCTCGTCGCGCTCGACGCGAACGTGGATCTCGGAGAGCAGATCGTCGACCTGAGTCTGCGCCGGCCTCACCTCAAGCACGGGATCGACGAGCCCGGTCGGCCGCACGAGTTGTTCGACCACCTGCCCGGCGTGCTGATGCTCGTAGTCTGCCGGCGTCGCGGAAACGAAGATCGTTTGCGGAAGCAGCTTTTCGAACTCGTCGAAACGCAGCGGCCGGTTGTCGAGCGCCGAGGGCAGGCGAAAGCCGTAATTGACGAGATTCTCCTTGCGCGCGCGGTCGCCGCGGTACATGCCGCCCACCTGCGGGATCGTCACGTGCGATTCGTCGATGAACGCGATCGCATTGGAGGGTAGATAGTCGATCAGGGTCGGTGGCGGCTCCCCCGGCTTGCGCCCGGAGAGATGCCGCGAATAGTTCTCGATGCCTTTGCAGAAGCCGATCTCGAGCATCATCTCGATGTCGAAGCGGGTGCGCTGCTCGATGCGCTGCGCCTCGACCAGCTTCATCTGCGAGACGAAGAATTCCTTCTGCTGCGCGAGCTCGACCTTGATCGCCTCGACCGCGTCGAGCACTTTGTGCCGGCCGGTGACGTAGTGACTCGATGGAAACACCGTAAAGCGGGAAAGCTTCTGCTTGATGTGCCCCGTCAGCGGGTCGAAGAGCTGCAGCGACTCGACTTCGTCGTCGAAGAGCGACACGCGGATCGCGTTCTCGGCGTGCTCGGCCGGGAAAATGTCGAGGACGTCGCCGTGAACGCGGAAGGTGCCGCGCCGGAACTCGGTGTCGTTGCGCTGGTACTGCAATTCTGTCAGGCGCTTGATCGCATCACGCTGCGCGAGGCGGTCGCCCTGGCGCACGTGCAGGATCATGCTGTGATACTCGGAAGGATCACCGATGCCGTAGATCGCCGAGACCGTCGCCACGATCACGCAGTCGGGTCGTTCGAGGATCGCCTTGGTCGCCGAAAGCCGCATCTGCTCGATGTGCTCGTTGATCGACGAGTCCTTCTCGATGTAGAGATCGCGCGAGGGAACGTAGGCTTCGGGCTGATAGTAGTCGTAGTAGGAGACGAAGTACTCGACCGCATGCGCCGGAAAGAACTCCCGGAACTCCGAATAGAGCTGCGCGGCAAGGGTCTTGTTCGGCGCGAGCACCAACGCCGGGCGGCCGGTTCTCGCGATGACATTCGCCATCGTGTAGGTCTTGCCCGAGCCCGTGACGCCCAGCAGAGTCTGGAAGGCAAGGCCGTCGCTGATGCCCCCCACGAGTTGGTCGATGGCCTCAGGCTGATCGCCGGCCGGCTCGAACGGCTGCTGCAGCTCGAAAGGGCTGTTCGGGTACTTGACGACCATGGGGGGCTCGCGGGAATCGACCATTGTAGCGGAATCAAGTTCAGCGGCGCACGGGCGCGAGTCGCGTGACAGAATTTCCTCCGCTCAAAGGGCTGCTATTGGGGTCGCATGTTAAAATTTCAACCGTTGGTCCCCTCTTACGTCGAAAAATGAACGCCCCGCTGTCCGCCCCGCTCCTCGCCGCCGTCGAAATGGCCCCGCGCGATCCCATCCTAGGGGTCACCGAGGCGTTCAATGCGGATGCCAATCCGAACAAGGTCAACCTCGGCGTCGGGGTCTACACCGATGAGAATGGCAAAGTGCCGCTGCTTGAATGCGTGCATCGCGCAGAACAACTGATGACCGACCGGCGCGCCCCGCACGTGTACCTGCCGATCGATGGCATCGCGGCTTACGACCGGGCTGTGCAACGACTGCTGTTCGGGGCGGAGAGCGAGATCCTGCGCTCCGGCCGTGCAGTGACCGTGCAGGCGCTCGGCGGCACCGGCGCGCTGCGGGTCGGTGCCGACTTCCTGCGCCGTTTCGCGCCAGGTGCGCAGCTGTGGATCAGCGACCCGTCCTGGGAGAACCACCGCGCGCTGTTCGAGAACGCGGGCTTCACGGTCAACGCCTATCCGTACTACGACGCGTCGACACGCGGGCTCGACTTCGAGGGCATGTTGGCAGCACTCGAGCGTATCCCCGCCGGCGCAGTGGTCGTGCTCCACGCCTGTTGCCACAACCCCACGGGCGTCGACCCATCGAGCGACCAGTGGGGGCGGATACTGCAGGTCGTTCGCGCGCAGGGACAGATCCCGTTTCTCGATCTAGCCTATCAGGGCTTCGGCGATGGCGTCGATGCCGATGGCGCCATCGTTCGCGCCTTCGCTGAGACGCCAGGACCCTTGTTCATCGCCAGCTCATTCTCGAAATCCTTCTCACTCTACGGTGAGCGCGTCGGCGCGCTCTCGATCCTCACCGCCGACCGCGACGAGTCGGCGCGAGTGTTATCGCAAGTGAAGCGCGTGATTCGCGGCAACTACTCGAGCCCGCCGACCTTCGGCGGAATGGCGGTCGCCTCGATCCTTGAGTCGCCGGAGCTATCCGAGCTCTGGCAACGCGAACTCGGGGCGATGCGCAAGCGCATCCGCGCTAACCGGGAAGCGCTTGTGGAGCGCCTGAAGACGCATGCGCCGCGCGCGGACTTCGACTTCGTGCTACGTCAGCGCGGCATGTTCTCCTACTCCGGCCTCAGCAAGGCCCAGGTCGATCGCCTGCGCAGCGAGTTCTCGATCTATGCGATCGACACCGGGCGAATCTGCGTTGCAGCGCTCAATGCGCGCAATACGGACTATGTCGCACGGGCGATCGCTGCGGTGATCGGCGGCTGAGGCGTTTTGACTCCTGCAGCCTGCACGATATAATTATGGGTTATCGATGCGGGAATAGCTCAGTTGGTAGAGCGCAACCTTGCCAAGGTTGAGGTCGCGAGTTCGAGACTCGTTTCCCGCTCCAGTTTTTGATGGGAGAGCAATCGCGCTCTCCCATTTAGTTTGATTCGGCCTGACGCGCAAGGCGTCGGGAACCCCGTGGCGGGGTGGCAGAGTGGTCATGCAGCGGCCTGCAAAGCCGTCTACGCCGGTTCGATTCCGACCCCCGCCTCCAGTAACCCCCGAACTATCCCTAAGCTACTCCACCCCGGAGTTTCATTTGCTAAAGGGGAGTAGCAGCGCGCGCTACGCAGCCTCAGGTTCGATAGGCTTCTCGGCAGCTCTGCGCGTCGCCCCCTCGTGCTTATGACAGTCGGCACGAGCCTTTGCCAGTTCCAGCGTATGGATCCCAAGGGTGCAGTAGAGCGCATGGCAACTGATGCAGCAACCATTGCCACACGGGCGGTAGCTGCGAAAACCCGCCCCACACACCACACACGCCAGGACTTGCTCAACCATCGTTCTCGCACGAGTGCATCTCTTACCAGTCTAGTGCGGGCGATCTAGAAGCGAATGTAGGTCTCCTTTCACACATACTGTCGGACAATTCTTACAAGGAGTGACGCCAGATGACAATGCCCCAAACCAAAAACCCCGCCGATCAACGGGACAATGCATCACGGTTTCGTGGCTGCTGATCGGGTCTCGCGCAAATCTCCAAAGCCGGCAACGGCGACATGGCGACCCTGAAAAGGCCAACAAACTTCTTGCCGGTAGTTGCAACCAGCATTCCAACGCGCTTCCAACCCAACGCGCGGAACGTTCTGATCGAAAGAACGTTGGTTGACCGCACATGGCAGACGCAACGCAAGTGGCCTCTTGAAGCAAGGTCGGCGCATACCAGGGCCACAAGCTTCTTAGCCCACCCACCCCGCCGCGCATCGGGTGTCGTGTAGAGGAAGCTGAGGAACGCATCACGTTCGCCAAGCTGCAAAGTCATTGGGATCGGACTGTCGACATGGCTCGCATGTCTCTCGATTTGTAGCTGTGATAGGACGACGTTACTGCGGGCGATTGCGTAGATGCACCCCCCATGCGCTATGACGACGGAAGCGCCGCTCCCGCTGTGCGCATCGATATCCCCCAGCAGTTGCGAGTCGCAAGCGGATAGATCGTCATTTGCCTCTAAACGGATAAGACGGTGGCCCTCAGGTAACAAAGGCTTCTCAGCGACGATTTCAGGTAACTGGGTAGCGTAGAGGTCGTAGATGTCGAGTCCAGTGACTTTTCGCAACACCCAGTATCCCGCAGCGCGTCCGCCACCACTTGTTCTTAGAAGAGCAAGCCTTTCCGCGAAAACGCTTTGGGCGATGGTGCGCGAGGTCGAGGTCACACGAAGATTATGCCGCACCGGCGCGCCCGATTGCGTCAGGAGCGACGCAGCTTGGCGGCGCGCGTGGTGCCCACACACGTGCGCGCCGCAGCGAACGCGCGTAGCGTTCCTGTTGTGAGGCAAGCGGCGTCAGTGGTAAGGGCGGGGGTAATTGCGGGAGGTAACCCCATTCCGAAGCATTTTTCCCCCACGATATTCTGACCGGTCCGATTCCGACCTCCGCCTCCAGACTACGTTCTCGCGCCGCGCGGGATTCGACGAAGCTTACGAACGCCTTGCACCCGCGCGCGCGAGCGTCTAATCTTGCCGCACAACACCGGGCGACTCCGCTCGGGAGCTAGCGATTTCAGGGAGAGCCCATGGTGGTCCGCCCCTTCGCTCTGGCGGGATCCTCGCCAGCCTCGGTTCACACCAGGGCGGCGTTGGAATGAGGGTCGGCAAAGCTCGCTTGGTGATAATCGGCGCGAGCAACATCGTCTCCGATCTTTTCGATTGCGCCTTAGCCAACGAACTGGTCCCCTCGAAGGTGGTTCTGCACCTTCCCGAAGACGGGGGCGAACGCAGCATCCCGGTGTCCGCGCGCGCGGCGCGACTCGCACCAATGTGTCCGCCGCCCGTCATCGAGCCGCTCTCCGCATTCCGGCCGGCGCCCGGCGAGGTATACATTCTGGGTTCCACGACGCCTGCGCGCGCCAGATTGGCGGCAGAGTTGCATCGCCGCTTCGATTTGGAGTTTCACGCGCTGGTGCACCCCACCGCGTATGTCTCACCTCTTGCCACGATCGGTCCTGGCACGTTCGTCGGTGCACGCAGCGTGATTGCGGCCGGGGCCGTTCTGGACGAACACGTGTTCGTGAACCGTAGCTCGACCATCGGACACGACACGCGCGTCGGAGCGTTCAGCCGGATTCAACCGGGCAGTAACGTGGGAGGCCTGTCGCGACTCGGCCGCGGGGTCACGGTCGGCATCGGTGCAACGCTGATCGAACGCCTCGTCATCGGTGACAACGTCGTCATCGGCGCCGGCAGCACCGTGCTCCACGACGTACCGGCGAACCTTGTCGTTGTCGGCACGCCGGCACGTGTCATGAAGTCGGTTGCCGAACCTATCTTCCAGCCTGACACCACCGATCAGATGTCGTGCTAGCCGATCTGCAGACGCCGTTCGATGTTGCCGTGGTCATGGCGACGATCGTTCGACCGACCTTCGCGCAAGCGCTGCACTCGATCTACGCGCAGCGCTTCGAGGGCCGGATTCAAGTGTTGATTGGTATCGATCGCTGGGCGGGCAATCGCGCTGCGCTCGAGCAGCTTGTCAGCCAGCGGCCTTCTCATGTCGCCGTTACTGTCGTTGATCTAGGTTATTCGACCTCGCAACGCAACGGGGGCCTTTACCCCAGTGCTTACGGGGGCGCTCTCAAGACTATCCTGAGCTATGCCGCAAACAGCCGCTACGTTACGTATCTCGACGACGACAATTGGTACGCGGCCGACCACCTAGCCACGCTTCGTGACGCTATTTCTGGCAAGGACTGGGCCTTCTCGTTGCGCTATTTTGTCGAGGCGACGACCGGGGAATTGCTGTGCCCCGACACCTGGGAGTCCATGGGTCCCGAGCGCGGCGTCTACGGCCAAGCACAGGGCGGATTCGTCGACACAAACTGTTATCTGATCGACAAACTCGCCTGCCACGACGTGTTCCAGGAGTGGGCAATGACGCGCTATGCGGGAGGGACCGGCGGCGACCGGCAGATTCTGCACCGCCTCAAGCGACGCCCGTGGGGCACGAACAACGCCCACTCGGTCTATTACCGCCATAGCCTTGCCGGCCAGCATCCCTATCTACTGTGGCGGTTCCGGTGCGCGGGCATCGATCTCGCCCGATACATGCCGGCCGACGCCATTCCCGGCGACGCAGTGTGGCAGGAATGCGCTGAGCTCGATCGACGCAACGGAGCTAACGCCACGGTCGCGTAAAACGTCCGGGCCGAGCAAGACCACGCTTCTGATTCCTGCCTGATGTTCGCCTGCCGTAGTACCCGTGGTACTTTTCGCAGTACCGCATGCAAGAAGGCGTTAACATGGGTCCAGCAATACCAGCTCGTGCCGCGCCGCAGGCAATGGGCCAGGGAGGGCCCAGATGATCGGCGGGATCCGATGGGCGGTGCCAATACTGTTCCTTTCGCTCGCGGCCGATGTCGTGCTGGCGGCTGAGTCGACGCTTCGGACGGAATCGCGGCCTGCGCCAACCGAGGCGGAACATCCGAGGTTCCACTCGCCGGACGCCGCGTGGCTCTCACAGCTTCCGCTAGCGCAAACCATTCGCCTGACCGTGCCGTCGGAGATCGAGCTTCGGGGGCACCAAGTATCCAGATCCGAACCAAGGCGGCGCGTCGGCTTTGGCCGCGCCACGGACAGTGCGGTGTCGACCATCAGTGCAGCCGGCAGCGAATCGGCGCTTCGATTCGCAGTCACGTCGCCGGGCGCAATTCATCTACGAGCAGCGGTAACCTTTTCTGACTCCGCCCGATACCGGATCACTGCGTACCGCCCCGGAGAGGAGTCACGCGCAGTATCCCTCCTGCGAAATGCCGGCACTCCGGCCGACGGCGTGCAAACCGTATGGACTCCGATCACAGACGGAGACGTGCAAACAGTTGTGGTCGAGCGAATGGGCGTTTCGGCTGGACCCTGGAGCATCATCGTCCCGATGATTTCTCACTTCGACAAGACTTTGTCTCCAGCAGAGGCCAGTCCTGAATTTTTTGGAGACGCGGCCCCGTGCCAGGTGGACATCGCCTGCGTGTATCAGGTCGCCCCACCGGCGATGCAGCCAGGCATGGTGGATGCCAACTTCGGGATTGCTCTGGCGGCGTTCACCAAAGCAGACGGCTTGAGTTACACGTGTACGGGTACGCTGCTCAATAGCGCGAGCTACCCGAGTCCACTCTTTTTGACAGCGTTCCATTGTCTGAGCGACCCGCAATCGATTTCGTCACTGGTTACGATCTGGTTTTATAACCGCGTTTCCTGCAGAAGCGGCGGGGCCAATCCGAGCGAGGTGCAACTTGCCGGAGGCGCGACCAGCATCTTCGGGAGTGCTGACCTCGATGCCGCTCTGGTGCAGCTCAACCAGATGCCCCCGCCGCTCGCGACCTACATTGGATGGGATGCGTCGACGATGCAGCCGAACACCACAATACTTGCAATACACCACCCGCAAGGCGACGCAAAAAAGGCGAGCTTCGGAACGGAGCTTGGTATCGTGAATACGCCGATTACGGTTACCGACCTTGAAACCTTCCCGCCTGGAACGTTCTACGAGGTAAGTTGGCAGCTCGGCATCGTCGAGCCAGGCAGCAGCGGCTCCGCATTGCTGAGCTTCGACTCGGCTACGGGTAAGTTTCTCGTGAGAGGAACGGCGACGGCTGGCAGCCAATTTACCTGTTCCGCCGGCGCTGAAATTGCCTACTACGCCCGCTTCGACAACCTCTATCCACACATTCAGGCCGCGCTGGGGCCGCCCCCTCAAAATGCCAACAACTACCAGGGATTGTGGTGGAACGCTCCGGCGGGCTCGGAGTCGGGCTGGGGAATTAATCTCGCTCACCAAGGCGACGTCATCTTCGCGAGCTGGTTCACCTACGATCTCACCGGGAAGGGATTGTGGTTGGTGATGACAGCGCCGAAGACGGCCCTCAATATCTATTCGGGTGCGCTCTATCGGACGACGGGGCCCGCGTTCAACGCGGTGCCGTTCAACCCAAGCCAAGTGACTCCGGCGCAAGTGGGCAATGGGACGCTGAGCTTCAGCGACGCGAGCAATGGTACGTTTACGTACACCGTGAACGGGATCCCGGGGGTGAAGAACATCACCCGTCAGGTGTTCGGTTCCCTGCCGACCTGCACGTCGGGTGGCGGCGATCCGGCTAGCGCAACCAACTATCAGGATCTGTGGTGGGCTGCGCCAGCCGGCTCCGAGTCAGGATGGGGCGTGAACTTCACGCATCAGGGCGACACGATCTTCGCCACATGGTTCACCTACGATGTGGACGGCACGCCGATGTGGCTGGTGGCGACGGCGCCGAAGACCGCGCCAGCGACCTATGCCGGGACCCTCTACCGCACGACAGGCCCCGCATTCAACGCCGTGCCCTTTAACCCGGCGAGCGTGGTGTCGACGGCCGTAGGCACGGCAACCCTCAGCTTCACGGACGGGAACACCGGCACGTTTGCTTACACTGTAAACAACGTGTCGCAGGCGAAGGCGATCACACGCGAGGTATTCGGTAGCGCCGCCACCATTTGCCAGTAGCTTGAGCCGAAATCGTCTGAGCTCATTGCCGAGGGCCTGTGGCTTTTCGTTGCTCGATCAGTCAATGCTAGCCCCGAAGGGTCAGCCCATATTATCAAGCGCCCACTTTTTGTAGGCCCGCATCCGACATCGGATTGGCTTTCCGCCGACTGCGCAATCCAAGCTGGGCTGCTAGGATCGGTACAAATCTGGTCATCGAGGGAGCGCGGCATGCAAACGACTAATGGGCAATTCGCTGCCGCGCGGCTAGCCGCAATCGTCGAGTCGTCCAGCGACGCGATCATCAGCAAGGACCTCAACGGCATCATCACGAGTTGGAATGCCGGTGCGGAGCACATTTTCGGCTACACGGCGGAAGAAGCGGTCGGCAAGTCGATCACCATCCTCATTCCGCCGGAGCGAGCCGAGGAAGAACCGCTGATCCTCCGGCGAATCCGCAATGGCGAACGGGTCGAGCACTTCGAGACATTCCGCCGGCGGAAAGATGGCTCTCTGGTCAATATCTCGGTGACGATCTCTCCCGTCGTGGACGCGAATGGGCGGATCGTCGGCGCGTCGAAGATTGCCCGCGACATCACGGAGAACAAGCAGGCGGAAAGGGCCCTGAGGGAGAGCCAGGAACGGATGAGAATGGCGCTGGCCGCCGCCCGGATCGCCGAGGAACAGCTCAAAACCGAACTGGTGGCGATGACCCGCCTCCACGATTTGAGCATGCAGCTCGTTCAGGCGGGCGATCTGAACTCGCTGCTCGCCGAGATCCTTGCGGCGGCAGCGGAACTCACCGGAACAGACAAGGGGAACGTCCAGTTCTACGATCCGGCGACCGACCGACTGAGCATGGTGGTGCACCAGGGGTTGAGCCAGCGATTCGTCGAACACTTCGCCGAGGATGGATGGGACGCGAGCTGCGGCGCTGCTGCGCGCAAGAACGAGCGGGTCCTCGTCGAGGATGTCACGCTTTTGCCCGGGCTCCAGGACAATGCGGGATTGGACTTCATCCTGGCGGATGGCATCCGTGCGATCCAGTGCACACCCTTGGTCAGTCGCGATGGGCGATTGCTGGGGATGCTCAACAACCACTACAGCTCGCCGCACAGGCCCGATGAGCACGCGCTCAACTGGCTCGACCTGCTGGCGCGAATGGCAGCCGATTTCATAGAGCGCTCGCAAGCCGAGCAAGCCCTTCGCGCGGCGGACCGACACAAAGATGAATTCCTGGCCATGCTCGCACACGAGCTGCGGAATCCCCTGGCCCCGATTCGCAACGCCGTTCACATCCTGCGTCGTGCGGGCGCTGACAATCACAAGATTCAGCCGACGTTGGAGATGCTCGACCGCCAGGTCGTTCAGATGGTGCGCCTGGTCGACGACCTGCTCGACGTGAGCCGCGTCAGCCGAGGCAAGATCGAGCTGCGCAAGGAGCACGTCGAACTGACGGATGTCGTCAACCGCGCGGTCGAAAGCATGCGCTCCATGATCCAAAACATGGACCACGAGCTAACGGTCGTCGTTCCGCCGCAGCCGATCTGGGTCGACGCAGACCTGGCGCGGCTGGTTCAGGTCGTGGGCAACTTGGTTAACAATGCCTGCAAGTTCATGGATCGAGGAGGTCGCCTCACGATCGCTCTCGAGCACGAAGACGGGCAGGCGATCATTCGTGTACGGGACCACGGCGTCGGCATTGCTGCCGGCGAGATTCCTCGCATCTTCGACATGTTCACCCAGCTGGAGACGTCCAGGCAGCGATCTGCAGGCGGCTTGGGTGTCGGCCTGACGCTCGTGAAGATTCTGGTCGCAATGCATGGCGGCACCGTGGAGGCACACAGCGAGGGCCTCGGTCACGGGAGCGAGTTCCTGGTTCGTCTGCCGATGTCGGCCGGAGGGTCCAAGCAGGCCGAGGCCGACGCCAGCGAGCCAAGGGCCAGCGCGGACCGCATGGTACTCATCGTCGACGACAATCGCGACGGCGCCGAATCGCTCGCAACGCTGCTGTCGATGAGCGGGCACCAGACCCGGATGGTCCATGACGGGCTGGAAGCGCTGGAAGCGGCGGAGCGTTTCCGCCCCGATCTCGTGCTGCTCGACATCGGCATCCCGAAGCTGAACGGCTATGATGCATGCCGTCGCATCCGCAATGAGCCATGGGGCAAAGAGATGGTGGTCGTTGCCGTGACCGGCTACGGCCAGGAAGCGGATATCCGCAACTCGCGGGAAGCAGGATTCGACCATCACTTCGTCAAGCCCGTCGACTACCCAAGCCTCGCCAGGGTGCTGGCGGCCTTGCCCTCGAAGCAAGGTCGCGGGGAGCTGTGCTCCTGAGACAAAGGCCTCGTTCGGGGCACAGCTAAGCCGTTAGGCCTCGCTCGTCTGCCGAGGACCAGCGAGCCAATCTTTCCATCCGTCGAAACGTCCCCGGCGACGAAGATGCCGTCCGGAGAAACGCTCGGCGCCAGCAAGGTTGGGATCCCGGCGCTCGGATCGGTGTAGATTCGGACTGACCAATCGGTTCGAATCAACGATTACCACCGAAAGCCTTTGTGACCCTGCTTGCGGATATCGTCGCGTCGTCGCAGCGCATTCAGGAGACGTCGAGTCGACGGGCCAAGATCGCCGAGATCGCCGCTTGCCTCGGCCACCTCGAGCCCGAGGAGATCGAGATCGGCGTTGCGTTTCTCTCCGGCGAGACGCGGCAGGGGCGATCGGGCATCGGGTATGCATCGCTCCGCAAAGCGCGCTCGCCCGACGCAGCGCAGGAATCCGCTCTTTCGCTCCAAGACGTTGACGGGACCTTGAGCAAGCTCGCCGCGACGAGCGGCTCCGGCTCAGCAGCCGTGCGCTCGCAACAGCTTTCAGCCTTGTTCGCGCGTGCTACGGCGGCCGAGCAGGATTTTCTGTTCCGCCTGCTCATCGGCGAGTTGCGGCAAGGCGCGCTGCAGGGATTGATGCTCGACGGAGTCGCAACCGCGGCGAAGCTACCGGCTTCGGACGTGCGTCGTGCAGCGATGGTGGCGGGCGGCATCGCAAAGATTGCCCGAGCAGCATTGACCGAGGGTGCGCCGGGCTTGCAGCGGTTCGCAATGGTCGTGTTTCAGCCGATCGCGCCGATGCTCGCGCAACCCGCAGACGACATCGATGCTGCGCTCGCGGAACTCGGCATTGCAGCCTTCGAGTGGAAGCTCGACGGCGCCCGCGTGCAGGTTCACAAGTCGGGTGACGAGGTGCGGATCTTCACGCGAAAACTGAACGAAGTCACTGCCGCAGCACCCGAGATCGTGGAAGCCGTTCGTGGTGCGCGCGCACACGAGCTGATCCTCGACGGCGAGACGATTGCGCTGCAAGCGGGCGGCGCACCGCACCCCTTCCAGACCACTATGCGTCGCTTTGGCCGCTCGTTCGATGTTGCCGCCATGCGCCAGTCGCTGCCGCTCGCCGTATTCTTCTTCGACTGCCTCCAGCGCGACGGACACTCGCTGATCGGGATGCGCGCCGACGAGCGATTTCAGGCGTTAGCCGATGTCCTGCCTCCCACGCTGCTCACGCCGCGACTCGTCACGCAGGAAGTCTCCGCGGCCCAGAGCTTCTACGACGATGTGGTGCGTCTCGGTCACGAAGGCGTGATGGCGAAGTCGCTTAGTGCGCCCTATGACCCCGGCAGCCGCAGTGCTTCCTGGCTCAAGGTGAAGCGGGTCCATACGCTCGATCTCGTGGTCCTTGCAGCCGAGTGGGGACATGGACGGCGCCATGGATGGTTGTCGAACCTCCACCTGGGCGCGCGGGATCCGGCGAGCGGCGGTCACGTCATGCTCGGCAAGACGTTCAAGGGCATGACCGATGCGCTGCTCGCGTGGCAAACCGAGGAACTGCTCAAGCGTGTGGTTGCGCGCGACGAATGGACCGTCCGTGTCCGCCCGGAGCTCGTGGTCGAGATCACGTTCAATGATCTGCAGGAGAGTCCGCGCTATCCAGGCGGGCTGGCCCTGCGCTTCGCCCGCGTCAAGGGTTACCGCCCCGACAAGCGGCCCGAGGAAGCCGATACGATCGAAACCGTTCGCGCCATCTATTCGAAGCAGCTGCAGCGCCAGCCAGCGACCGAAACCGCCTGACCTGCAAGGGATTGTGCTCGGGGCTTCCTCGCGCCGTCTTCAGCACCGAGCGCGTTAGCGCTGAGCCATGACGTCCCGGAGCCGCTCGGCGTAGCGTTGCGCCTCGACGTCGTTACCCTGGTCGCGATAGAAGCTCGCCAGCGCCTGCAGGATGTCGGTGTTCGCGGGGTGTACCACGCTCGCCTTCACGAGCGTCGCGATCGCAGTCTCGGTTCGGCCGGCAGAGTGTAATGCAACGCCGTAGACATAGGCGAAGCGGGCGTTGCCGGGATCGAGCTTGGCTGCCTGCGCGAGCTCCTGCAATGCCTGGTCGCTGCGCTTGGCGCGCACGAGCGCAAGCCCGAGCGCATGATGCAGTGCGGCGCTCTTCGGCGAGCGTTTGAGCCCTTCGCGAAGGATGCGCACGGCATCGGCGTCCTGCCCGCGTACCCGGTACATGTCGGCAAGATTGACGTAGGCCGGCACGAACTCGGGGTCGAGCGCGATGGCCGCCTTCAAATCCTCTTCGGCCCGCGCAAGATTCCCGCGCTGCGCCTCGAAGGTTCCCAGATTGACGCGCGCCTCGGCCCGATCCGCGTTGTAGCGCTGGCTCTCGACGTACTCCGCAGCGGCACGCTCGAGCGCCGCGCGCTGCTCAACGCTCGCCGAAGTCATCGGCACGCCCGCAAGGACGCTCGCCGCCTCGATGCGGATGACCTTCAATGAGTCCGACAGCAGCGGCGCCGCATGGCGAAGCCGAAGCTCCGGCGGCGCGGCGGCGAGCGCATCGAGCGCACCCATTCGAACCAGGGGGCTCGGATCACGCAGTCCCCTGACCACGACGTCGAGCGTCGCGCTGTTCGCGTTGGCATCGAGCTGCGACATGGCCGTGGCTCGAGCGATCGCGGATTCTCCGGCATCCCCGGCCACGGCGCGCATTTGCGCCGCTGCACCCACCGCTCCCGCGTCCGCCTTGCTGAACGCGCCGGCAAAATGCTGATAGCCCTGCGGATCGTGTCCGAACCAGGTTCTGATCTGCGCCGCCGCCCATTTCGCATCGCGATTCGCATGGCAGGCATTGCAAGCGTTCGGCGTGCCGAACTGCACCGACTGATCCGGACGTGGCACGCGCAGGCTGTGGTCGTGCCGCGGATCGACCACCATGTAGGTCGTGGTGGCCATGTGGCAGCTCACGCACTGCGCCCCGACGCTGCCTGCCGCGTGGTGATGATGCGCGGCGCTGTCGAACTTCGCCGCCTGGTGACATTGCTCGCAGACCGCGTTGCCCTCGGCGCGCAGCTTGCCGCTGTGCGGCTCGTGGCAATCGCTGCAGCTCACGCCGGCGGCGTACATCTTGCTCTGGAGAAAGGAGCCCCAGTCGTAGACCTCACTGTGTTGCTGTCCGTCAGGGTAATAGAGAGGATCCGTGAGCAGCGCCGGCCGGTAGTAGTCGAGGAATGGCTTCCCCGCGGTGTATCCGTCGGCAAACTGGCCGCGCCTGGCGTGGCACTGCGCGCAGACCTCGATCTCGTGCTCGGTCGTCCGCGGCTCGGAGCGGGAGGCCGTCGCGCTTGCCTGAGTGCGCGTCCAGGAGACTCCGTGACGTTCGTCCAGCTGCGCCGCCAGTCGCTTGTTTCCCCCATCGTCGGGATACTTGCCGTCCTGCCGCCCGCCAGCCCACGCGACGTGCAGCGAGCCAGGACCGTGACAGGCTTCGCAGCCGACGCTTAACTCCGACCAGCGGGTCTCGAAGCCATTCGCCTGAGCATCGTAGTTCTTTCGCAGCCCGGTCGAGTGGCAATCCGCGCACATGTAGTTCCAGTTCTGCGCGGGTCGGGTCCAGTGCAACTCGTCGCTGTGAGTGATGCGCTCCTTCGGGTACAAGTGGAACCACCGTTTCTGCTTCACATCCCAGGCGATCGACAATGCTTGGAACCTTCCGTCCGGCATGGCGACGAGATATTGCTGCAAGGGTTCTATCCCGAAGGTATAGCGCACCTCGAAGTCTGCGAGCTTCCCGTCGGATCCATCGGTCCTGACGAAGAACTTGTCGCCGCGCTTGAAGAATGTCGAACCGACCCCTGCATAGCTGAAGCGACCGTCTTTGAAGTTGCCGAGAACGGTCTTGTCGTTCGCCTGCTGGATGGCTGCTTGATGCTGAGAGCTGCGCCACGCCTGGTACTGCTTCGCGTGGCAGGACGAGCAGGCGGAGCTTCCCACGAACGACGGCGACTCGGCAGCAGCAGCGTGGCCGCAAAGGCACGCAATCAACAAGAGGAGGAGGACGCGAGGCAGCATGCAGCCCGACAGCCGTTCGGAGCGCACCATTCGATTTGAGGCAGCTACCGTGCCCTGCCCTGCGCGGCGACCGCCGCCATCGCGGCTTCGATCGCTTTCGGGTCGCCGAGATAGTAATGGCGAATTGGCTTCAGGCTATTGTTGAGCTCGTAGACGAGAGGTTGGCCTGTGGGGATGTTCAGTTCGACGATGTCCGCGTCGGTTACATCGTCGAGATATTTGACCAAGGCTCGCAGGCTGTTGCCATGGGCGACGATGATCACGCGTTCGCCGGCACGAACGCTGGGCGCGATCGCATCGTGCCAGTACGGCAGAAACCGCGCGACCGTATCCTTGAGGCATTCGGTCCGCGGGAAGGTGTTGCGGTCGAGCTCGGCGTAGCGCGGATCGCTCATCTCGAGCCTCGGGTCGCCGTCTGCAAGTGGTGGTGGCGGCGTGTCGTAGCTCCGCCGCCAGATCTTCACCTGCTCGTCGCCATATTGTGCTGCCGTCTCGGCCTTGTTCAGTCCCTGCAGCGCGCCGTAGTGGCGCTCGTTGAGCCGCCAGGACCCGCGGACGGGAATCCACATCCGGTCCATTTCTTCCTGAACGATCCACAGCGTCTTGATTGCGCGCTTGAGCACCGAGGTAAAGGCGAGGTCGAAGTCGTAGCTCTGCTGCTTGAGCAAGCGCCCGGCGGCCTTGGCTTCGGCCTGTCCCTTTTGAGTCAGCGCGACGTCTGTCCAGCCGGTAAAGCGGTTCTCGTGGTTCCACACCGATTCACCATGCCGTAACAGGACCAACTTGTGCATGACCAATGCTCTCTGAACGAACCACGCGCCATCGCGCCGACAAACCAAGACCGGCATTCTAGAGCAAGCCTGGTCCGTGGGCGTCCCAACGGACGAGCTGGCCTCCGGACCCCGGAGCCACGAGGTCTCATTGCACTAGGCGATCACAGCGTCGCCGGCGCAAAGGCGATCGACCGGACGCACCTTCACCGCTGAGCGACTCGCGCCTAGGAACAATCAGCTCGGCTGTGACTCCTCAGGTGGTGGTTCCGCAGCAACGGCCGGTGGCGTCGCTTTGCGACGCGTCCTTGGGAGCAGGCGAACAGCAGCTGCCGGTTTCCACGCGGATGCGAGAGGGGGCGGTCACCACCGGGCTGTCCTCGCCATACAACGGGACGCTACCCAACGACCGAAAACTTTCCCACGCGATCCCTGCGGATCGGTGACCCTGTACTTGTCCGACTTCGCGTAGCAGCAGTGAGCCCCCTTCTTGGCGACGATGGCATCGTCGGCGCGTTGCAGGTTGGCGTGGATGCCTTCGAGCTCGTCGTCCGTTTCCACCTGTATTCCTAGGTGGTTGACTCGGGGGACATGGGCGCGCTGCGAAATGGCGAAGTTCAGCCGCGGGTCCTCCAGCATCCATTTCGCGTAGTCTGGCTTCACGACCGACGGTTCCGTCCCGAACATCGCCGAGTAGAACCGGATGCTCTTCTGGAGATCGTTCACGGCGATGTGCACGTGGAAGCGCTTCATGACGTCTTCTCCGGTTTTATAGCTAAACTTCCATACTATTAATGAATTGTAATGGCGCTGTCATCACCTTGAGCCGACAGCAGTTCTTTCCGCGTGCAAGGGTATTGAGTCCCTTCGCACGCGGGGATCTGGCGTCCTACGGCCCCACCCGCAGAGACTGGACCATTACATCCTGATTCGCCGGAGTCACCCCTGGGTTGCCACGGAAATCGGTCCACGCGGCGTGTGCGGTGCCGTTCTTGTCGATCGCCACTTGGGTGTAATCGCCGATGAACCCCCCGTCCGCGAACTGGATGAACGGATTCGAGCTCTCCGTCGAGAGGCGTAACTGGCTTCCGAATGCATCAGCGCTCGTCGTTGCCGCGTAGTCCATGCAGACGGAATTCACCGATGGCGAAGGAGAGATGTTTCCACCGCCGGCGTCGTTAGTCCGAACATGGCAGACGCCAGCGGCCGAACTGATGGCGTAGTCACGCGTGTAATACCCAATTACAGCCCGCCCATTAGACATGGCGACCGAGGGAAAGACCTTGTCCGGTGCGCTGGTCGTGATCTTGGCGGCCGACGCGCTTGCGATCCCAGGCCATGTTCCGTGAACCAGCTTCACCTGATTCGATGTTATGCCGCTGAACGTGGACCCGCCGCCTCCACAACTGCCGGCGCCCTGGTCGTCGGTCCACACGATGGCGATCTGGCCGCTGATCGGATCGATGCTCATCGATGGGTAGCTGTTGAGCCGGAAGTGCATATCGCTGAGCGTCTGACTGCCAGCAAAAACCGGGTAACAGTCGAGGTCATCGAATACACGAGGGGCAAGCTCGAGCGTCTGAAAGGACATGCCGTCGTCGCTTGATCGCGCCAGCACCATCGCATCGGTGCTGTATCCCGTCAAAGGTGACGCACCCTCGTAGGAAACGTATAGCGCGCCGTCGGGACCGTATTGCGCCTGCGAGCCCTGATTAAAGGGATGCGCTGCGTCGGATATCGGAAAGCCTTGGCGGTTCCATGTCCTGCCATAGTCCTTCGAGAATGCTCCGACGATGGGGGACTCCAGGTACCCCGCTCCTCGCGGCCCGAGGTTGAATCGCGTCCAGGTCACCACGACCTTCCCGTTCGGCCCCGCCGCGATCCAATCCTTGTCGTTTACAAAGTTGCCCGCATCAGTGAAGGCCACCACATTGGGCGCGCTCCACGTCCTTCCACCGTCGCGAGATACGCTCACTATGATCGCGGAGGCCGGACTGATTCGGCTGAACGCGATGTTAGCGTAATAGGCCACCCCGTCCGGGCTGAAGGCAACCACGGGATCGCCCGCCGAATCGACCTTCTTGAGTTGGCCAGCGGCGCCAGTTTCCACGGTCAGTGCTGGTAGTTGAACGTTGCCCCAGGTAGCACCGCCGTCGAACGAATAGTAGGCCCAACCCGTGGCGTCGTTTAGGCCAGTGAAATCGCAACAGACGCGATAGTCGTTGGCTCCCGCAACCACATTCATCGGATTGGTCGGATTGATGGCAATCGTAGTCTCGTTCTGCGGCGTGGTGCAGCCCAGATTCGAAAAGCCGCTGTTGTTCACGGCGTCGCCTACGATAGCGTCCACATTGCTTCCGAGCGGCCCGTAGGTGCCCGGCAAATTGAATGGAGCGGACCGGCAAAGACCTGCGGCCAGTCTCGGACTGTCGAGCGGTTGCTCATCGTCTTCATTCGCCCACGGCGCGTTGATCGTCGGCGAAAACCTCCACTTGTGCTTCGGTCCGCTCGAATCGGCTTTGCCGTCGGCGGCCATGAACGAGGTTAACACCATCGCACTTGCGATGCTCGCAAGGCACAAGACAAAGCGCTTCATGACTTGCCCTCCGTGTGGATGCAGTTGGAACGTTCAGGCTCCAGCCTTGTGGACTGGCTCC
>Ga0126369_10000744_pt1 | contig 21761 bp, 14 predicted proteins | sample PanSoiMetaPlot_1_FD_109646 | JGI IMG/M metagenome (GOLD analysis project Ga0126369, IMG submission 109646) | Tropical forest soil microbial communities from Panama - MetaG Plot_1 | ecosystem: Environmental > Terrestrial > Soil > Tropical forest > Bulk soil | place: Panama | collected 2016-02-17
GTTCCACCCGGCAGGGCCACGCCTTTTATTTGTGGGTTTATCCGAATTTCATGATCAACGCTTACTCCGGCGTCATGGACACCAATCTGGTTTTGCCACTGGGCGTGGACAAATGCGCCGTGATCTTCGATTACTATTTCGCGGACATCAGCGGCGCGGCCGAAAAACACCACCGCGAAAGTATCGCCGTCAGTGAAAAAGTGCAGGATGAGGACATGGCCATATGTGATTCGGTACAGCGGGGATTAGGTTCGCGCGCCTATGTGGCAGGGCGCCTGTCGGTGCGGCGCGAAGCTGGAGAGCACCTGTTCCACCGGTCATTGCATGCGGACATGATGAAGGGCCTAGCGCGTCCCGTCGCCGCCGACTGCAAAGGCTTCAAGCAGCGTGTTTAAAGCGAGCTTGCAGCGCGTCAATCAGTTCCTGCCCAGGATGCCTTTTGAATTGAGCGGCCACATGGTTGCGGGCTGGCCGGAAAACTGGTCGGTCGGCTCCCATTGCCTTTACAGTGTATGCTGATCCGCAGGCGGGCGTAGCCCGCGCTCAATTCTTGAGTGCAGCAACACAGCCATTTTTCCTCTGGTGAATTCCACGGGCTCCAGGAACACTTTGGTGTCCGCGAACTTTTCGAGGTCCTCATCATTCAGATAGCGCAGGAAGGATCAGGTGTCTTCGGAAGCGTGTTCTCGCCACAAATTGTGTGCAAGGAAAAAGTCTGAGAGGCTGCGAGTAGGAGCAGGTGAGATACGAGGGAACATGAGAGGGAGACTCTCGACCCTCTAGCCTACTCGAAGATGATGGTTTTGTTGTTATAGAGCAGAATTCTGTTTTCAATGTGCCAACGAACAGCGCGAGAGAGCACCACCTTTTCCAGGTCGCGGCCCTTCTCGACGAGGTCCTCCAGCGAATCGCGGTGCGTGATCCGTATTACTCCCTGCTCGATGATCGGGCCATCATCTAACACTTCCGTCACGTAGTGAGCGGTGGCGCCAATCAATTTGACACCGCGCTCGTACGCCTGGTGATGCGGCTTTGCGCCGACAAAGGCCGGCAAGAAGGAGTGGTGAATGTTGATGATGGGTTGGGGGAATTGCACGATGAAGTCGGTAGAAAGCACCTGCATGTAGCGCGCAAGGACCACGACGTCGATGTGGTTGGCGTGGAGGAGCTCCAATTGCTGTGCTTCGGCTTGCGCCTTGGTTTCTTTGGTGACGGGAATGTGATGGAAGGTGATGCCGTAAAAATCGGCATCGCGTTTCGCATCGCTATGGTTGCTGATAATGAGCGGAAAATCGCATTCCAGTTCTCCGCTACGCTGGCGATAGAGCAAATCCACCAGGCAGTGATCCTGCTTGGAAACGAAAATGGCCACACGCGGGCGGTAATTGCCTAGCGCAATGCACCAGTTCATGCCGAACTTGTGCGCGATGGGGCCAAACGCGCCGTCGAAGTCCTTCATGTGCAGACGGAATCCGTCCAGATCCCATTCGACGCGCGCCAGGTAGTACCGTTCTTCGCCAGCTTGATGCTGCTCGAAGTGAAGAATATTTCCATCGTAGCGGTAAATAAATTCGGCGATGGTGGCGTCCAACCCCTTGTGATCGGGGCACTGCACGAGAAGAATGGCGCTGTTTTGCAAGGCAGTTCTCCTGGCGGCCGGCCGGTTTGATGGGAGCCGAAGCGACCTGTGGCAGGCGCGCCTTTCTATTTGGCCGCAAGGACCGGGGCGGTGATCCGCGGCATATAGAACTCAAAGAATTGATCGGAATCCGAGCGCAAGCAAACTTGCGCGTTGGGCGCGCCCGTGTCGACCCTTGTGCTTCCCTGCTCATCGACGTGCAGGCGCAATGGCGTGGTGCGGCACAGGTCCGGCTTGATGGCATAGGCCACTACCACGGCGTCAAAGAGCGTGGGCGTGACCTGGTTGCCGTTCGACCATTGATGATAGAGCACGGTGAGTGCATCGGTGATCGATGTGCCGGTGCTGAAGATTTTTGCGCGCTCCAGTTCCTGAAGCTTGATCTGCGTGGAATCGAGCGGCATAACGTAGAGTGGAATGCCGGAGGTGAACAGCTTCTGCGCCGCGGGAATATCGCAGAGAATATTCCACTCGGGCTGAGGCTGCGACTTTCCGGTCGGATAAGGGAAGCCGTCGTAACCGCGGTAGATCGATCCGCCCATAAGCACCACACGTTTCAGTTTCCGGAATGTATCTGGATCGCGGTCGATCGCCGCGCCGAGGTTGGTTTCTGGTCCAATGGCAATCACAGTGATCTCGCCAGGGTGTTGCCGAATTTGTGCCAACAAGAAATCCACTGCGGCGGGAAAAGTCCGGGCCGGACCCCGTTCCGCATACTTGGCTTGCGAAAAATTCAGCTTAACCTTTTCCGGATACTTTTCGGTTCCCACCGCAATGGGGATATCGGTTCGCCCAGTCTCCTGCAAAAATCGTGCCAGCAGCTTTGCGCGCAGTGGGGTGTTGCCCCAAGCGGCAGTGATTCCCAGAATTTGCAACTCTGGGCTTTGCAGCGCTAGTGCGACCGCGAATGCGTCGTCCACGTCGTCGCCGATATCGGTATCGATGATGACAAGCTGCGGCGTGCTTGCCGCCGATGCAGCAGTCTGCCACGATTGAGCGGGCAAAAAGGTGGCGAGAAGCAGAACGCCAAGGGCGCCTTGCAAAAAGGAGCGTGTGGCGCGGCTGTTCATTTTTGCAGTGAGACAGACATTTTCACTACTGGACGCGCTCATGTTCTTCGTCCGCCCATGGTCTTCGCAAAAGGAAACCATCCTGCCAGTGCGTCCGTCTGTACAAGGGATAGTACCCCCATTCTGCGAATTTGCAGCCAGCTGCCAAAGTTTGAGACCCTGTATGATTCAAAGTCAGTTATGAGGGAGAAGAGAGCATGTCCAATTTGACGAAAGCGGTTGCAAGCCGGGCGATCGCCTGTTTATTGAGCGCGGCCCTGTTTCTGGGAACAACTGCCTCCGGCCAGGCCGCTCCGGCGCCAGCGCACAAGCTGCCGACGATTCCTTTCGAGAAGTACAAGTTGAAGAATGGACTCGAAGTCATTCTTTCGGAAGATCACACACTTCCTCTCGTCTCCGTGAATATCTGGTACCACGTCGGCCCGGCCAATGAAAAAGCCGGGCGCACCGGCTTCGCGCATCTTTTTGAACACATGATGTTCGAGGGATCTCAACACGTTGGCGCCAAGGCGCATTTCGGCTACTTGGAGGCGGCGGGTGCCACGGAAATCAATGGCACCACGAATTTCGACCGCACCAACTACTACGAAACGGTACCTTCCAATCAGTTGGACCTGGCGCTGTGGCTGGAAAGCGACCGCATGGCCTATTTGCCCGGCAAACTGGACATTCAAAACCTGGCGAACCAGCGCGACGTGGTGCGCAACGAACGGCGTCAATCTACCGAGAACACGCCGTATGGACTGGTGGAAGAAGGTCTCTACCACGAACTGTTCCCAAAAGACCATCCCTACTATCCGGCCGTGATTGGATCGCACGTTGACGTCGAATCCGCGAAACTCGAAGATGTGCGCGACTTTTTCCGCCAGTACTACACGCCGAATAACGCCACCCTGGCAATCGTGGGAGACTTCGACAAGAACAAGATCAAGCAACAGGTGGAGAAGTATTTCGGCACCATTCCCGAAGGACCGGCGGTCCCCAAGATCACTGTGACTACACCGCCAATCACCTCGGAACGCCACGCCACAATTACCGATAAAGTCGAACTTCCGCGCGTGTACATCGGCTGGCTAACGCCAGCCGTGTTTCAACCGGGCGATGCCGAAAGCGATCTCTTCTCGGTGGTCCTGGCGGGCGGAAAGAGCAGACGACTGTATAAGACGCTGGTGTACGACAAGGAGATCGCTCAGGACGTTTCAGCGAGCGTCGAGGAAGCTCGTCTTGGCTCCATCTTTGAACTTGAAGTGACCGCGAAACCCGGCGTGAAGCCAGAGGATTTGGAAAAATCCATTGATGAGGAAATGGACAAGCTTCGCAAGGAAGGTCCGACGGCAGCCGAAGTGGATCGCGCGCGCAACGTCACTGAAACAGGCCTCATCCGCGGACTACAACGCACCAATGGTGTCGCCAACCGCTTGAACTACTACAATCAGTACGCAGGTACTCCAGACTATTTCTCGAAGGATGTGGCGCGCTACGACGCGGTCACTCCGGCAGACATCAAGAATGTAATCGCGACAGTTTTTGCGAAGGACGCGAGCGCGGTCGTTTACGGCGTCCCCGGCGACAAGAAAATTACCGACGTTCCAAAGACCTCGGACGAAGAGAACCAGAAGCAGGCGGCGGAAGCAGGACCGAGCAAAAGCGCCATGGCAGATGAAGCGTGGCGCGCTACGCCTCCGCAACCTGGGCCGGTTCCGACATTCACGTTGCCTGTGGCGAAGCAGGTGAAACTGCCTAACGGGTTGACGGTGCTCCTTGTCGAACGCCACAACCTGCCGATTGTTGCGGCAACTTTGTTCACCATGAGCGGCAGTGAATTGAATCCGGTCGATAAGCCAGGACTATCGAGCTTCACCGCAGGAATACTGCGCGAAGGGACGACTTCCCGTTCCGCAATCAAGTTTGCTGAGGACACCGATCAGATTGGCGCATCGCTCGAATCGGAAGCCGGCTATAGCAGCGCCTATTTGACCTTGTCCGCGCTCACCTGGAACGCCGATCCTGGTTTTGATCTTCTGGCAGACGCCACCTTGCACCCCGCTTTCGACGCCAAGGAAATTGAACGCCTGCGCAGCCGTCGGGTGACGGCGGTGCTGCAGGAAAACGACGATCCGGGCACCATCGCGTTCCGGACTGTCGACAAAATCCTTTATCCCAACAGCCCCTATGGCTTTTCGATTCTCGGCACAGTGCCATCGAACAAGGCCATCACTCGCGACGATATGACGGCCTTCTGGAAACGCGGCTACGTTCCCTCGAATTCCGTGCTGGCCGTTGCGGGAGACGTGAACGAATCGCAGTTGGCCGAACTTACCCGCAAATACTTTGGCAACTGGTCGGGCCCCGATTTCAGGACGAAGGCTCCAGCGACACCTGCAGCGCCGACGCCTTCCGTCTCGATTGTGGACAAACCGGCCGCCCCACAGACTTTTTTGACACTCGCAGGCCTGGGAGCCAGCCGCAACACGCCAGACTACCTGCCGCTTGAAGTGATGAATACCGCGCTCGGCGGTCTGTTCTCCAGCCGCATCAACATGAACTTGCGCGAAGAGCATGGCTACACCTATGGCGCGTTTTCCACATTCCAATATCGTCGCGGCGTTGGGCCTTTCCTCACGGGTGGCGCGATTCGTACCGACGCTACCGCTCCCGCCGCCGCTGAAGTGTTCAAGGAACTAAAACGCGTACGCGAGTCCGAACTCACCGCTGATGAGCTCAAGAAGTCGAAGGACTCCTTCTCGAAATCATTGGTGGGCAACTTCGAGACTACCGACGCGATCTCTTCCACAATTGGCCTGCAATTTGTTTTTGGGCTGCCGCTGGAGTATTACCGCGATTTACCGGCGCAAATTGACAAAGTCACCTCAGCCGACACCCTGCGTGTAGCGAAGGAGTACCTGCATCCCGAGGCGATGATTGTTGTGGCCGTGGGTGATCGCGCGAAAATCGAGCCAGGCCTGAAGGACTTGAAGGTTGGCGACGTTAAAGTCGTTCAGTAGGCAGCGGCGGTCGTCCCAGCAGCGCTTCCGACATTGAATATCTGAAATTCCCGGATGTGCGCTTCCGCTGATGAAGAAAGGATGTTCAGGCGGATGCGAGACGCTGTTACGGGTGCGAACTGGTCGATACGCTTGTGGCCGATGGCGCTGCCTTCCACCAGGGACTTCCAGCGATTGCCAGACCACACCTCGACGCGAAAGCGTTCCACGTGTTGTCCGTCGTTCAGCCACTCCATCAGTACGGTGTGATCAAACGTTATGGGTTTGGCTAAATTGGCCTCGAGCATAGCGTGATGAGATCCCGCAGGCGCCGACCAGAACGTATCGGGATTTCCGTCCAGCACTGCCTCGGTGGTGCCGGCCGGAGTGTGATTCTTCACCATCAGGTTTTCCCCGTAGCTTTTGCGAATGGCCGCGCCGAATTCTCCCAGGCGTTTTACATCGGCGTCTGGGAGTAATCCACGGCGGTCCGGCGCAAGACCTAGCATCAACTGGCCACCGTGCCCAATCGTTTCCTCATAGGTCGCAACCAGCTCCGCCACAGACTTCAGCGTAGCTTCATCGTTGGGATGCCAGAACCAGTGCTTCTTGTGCAGCGGGGTGTCCGCTTCCACGGGTCTCCAGCGAAGATATCCGTGGCGATCGAGGATGTTCCAGTTTTCGTAGGGAATGGTTCCGTCCTCATTCCCCGCCCAGCGAATGTCGGCATATTCCAGGAGCGCCGCGTCGGCAAAGACCAGGGTGTTCGGCTGGTAGACGCGGAGGCCTTCGATGATGCGGGGGAAATTGTAGACGTGGCCGACGCTGCCCGCTCCGTCCAGCCAGAATTCCACGAAATTCCCGTAGCTCGTGGTCAATTCATCCAATTCCGCCATGTAGTAGTTGTCGTATTCGGCAGAGTTGTTGTATTTCGGTTCGTGGCGATCCCACGGAGAAAGATAAATGCCGAATCCCAGTCCAAATTTTCGAGCGGCCTCGGATACTTGCCGCACCACGTCGCCTTTGCTGTTCTCCCAAGGGCTGCTTTTCACGCTGTAGTCGGTTTGCGCCGTGGGCCAAAGGCAGAAACCGTCATGATGCTTTGCCACGAAGACCACGTACTTTGCGCCCGCCGCTTTGATGGCGCGCATCCACTGCTCAGGATCAAACTGCGTGGGAGCGAATACCTGGGGGCTGGCCGTGCCGTCGCCCCACTCGCGGTCTAAAAAGGTGTTGGTTCCGAAGTGAATGATGACCCCGAATTCGAGGTCCTGCCACGCAACCTGCTGTGGCGAAGGCTTGATGTCGGTAAAGTTCTGGCCGTAAGTGTCAGAAGTTGTGATGAAATGAAGTACCAAAAAAACTCCTGGGATGATTGCGGTGCTACGGAAGGCGCGGAACATGACGATAGTGGACCTCGTTTTTCGGATGCTTCGGTGATTAGTATCGTACAACGTGATTGACCTCAGAAAACCGCGCGATCGGCTTGGCAAGCAGGGCCGCATGGTTCGTTGACCATTGGGTAAGCCTCACCTATACTTTTGGTTGGGGTTTTTGCTGGCCCGCCGGAGTACCGCAGGGAAATTCCTGAAGTTTCCGCAGACAGAGCGGGATGACATACGCAAGTCGAGCGAGCTTGCATTCGACTTCGGTCCGCGCTTTTCGCCGGCGAAACATTTTGCGCCGACAGGGAGAAAATGGAAATGGCAGACGAGAATTGCCGGAGAGAATTGGAGCTGGAGATTCCGGCCGAGGAAGTATCCAAGGCCACGGAAAAAGTGGCGAAAGAGTTTGCGCGCATGGCGCGGGTTCCGGGCTTTCGTCCTGGCAAGGCGCCTGTCACCCTCATCAAAAAGCGCTTTGCCGAAGACATCAAGAGCGAGGTGCTGAAAAAGCTGGTCCCCGAGAAGGTCGAGCAGGCCGTTGCGGAACAGAAGCTTACGCCCATCTCGCAACCGCAGGTGGACAAGCTGGAATTCGTGCAAGGCCAGCCAGTAAAATTTCGCGCGTCCTTTGAGGTACTGCCGGAGTTTTCCCTCGGCAATTATAAGGGCCTCGAAATTGAAATGCCGGAAATGACCATCACCGACGAGGATATCGACAAGACCCTCAAGGAGATGGGTGAGCGCGCCGCTACTTTCGCTCCCGTGGAAGGCCGCGAAATCCAGGACGGCGACTACGTGCAGATCAAACTGGTTGGCACGCCCGAGGGCGGCGGCGAACCGCTGAAGGCCGACAGCGTTCTTTGCCACGTGGGCGCCGAAGAAACCATGGCTCCGTTCAACGAAAATCTGCGCGGCGCAAAAGTCGCCGATCACAAAGACTTTGACGTAGCCTACCCCGCCGACTATCCGGATGAGAAGCTGGCCGGCAAAACGTTCCATTACTCCGTCGATGTCCTCGGGCTGAAGACCAAGTCCATCCCGGAACTCAACGACGAATTCGCAAAAGATGTGAGCGACGCCGGCTCTCTCGACGAATTGAAGAAAAAGGTTCGCGAAAGCCTGGAGCATGAGCGCGATCACCGCCAGAAAGACTTGCAGCGAGAAAAGGTCCTGGCCGAACTGGTGAAGCTGCACGAATTCCCAGTGCCGGAAGCCCTGCTGGAGCATCAAATGGATGTGCGCCTGGAGCGTGTGGTTCGCTCGCTGGCAAATCAGGGAGTGGACCCGCGGGCTGTAAACGTGGACTGGGTGAGCCTGCGGCGTAAGCAGGAAGACCGCGCGAAGGATGACGTGAAGGCGGAGCTGGTGGTGGACCGCATCGCCACGGAAGAAAAGATCGAAGTCACCGACGAGGAGCTGCAGCACGAGCTCGAACATATGGCCGGACACAGCGGGCAATCTGCCGAGGCTTTACGGGCTAGTTTGACAAAGCAGGGCACGCTCGATAGGATGAAAGCGAAGCTGCGGAGCGACAAAACTCTCGACTGGCTTGCTCAAAATGCAACGGTAAAGATGGTCGCCGCGGCGAGCGCCAAGTAACTTTAACCCCGCTCTGCGAATGAACTCTCACCCATGAAAAACTACGAAGATCCAGTCTACCGCGCGACAACTCTGGTTCCGATGGTCGTGGAACAGACCAGCCGGGGCGAGCGCGCATACGACATCTATTCGCGCCTGCTGAAGGAACACATCATCTTTATCGGCACTCCGATCGACGACCACGTCGCGAACCTGGCTACAGCTCAAATGCTCTTTCTGCAAGCCGAGGATCCGGAGAAGGACATTCAGCTGTACATCAATTCTCCGGGTGGCTCGATCACGGCAGGCTTCGCGATCTATGACACCATGCAGTTCGTTAAGCCCGACGTCGTCACCACCTGCGTGGGTCAGGCTGCTTCCATCGCCGCCGTGCTCCTGGTCGGCGGGGCTCCCAAGAAACGCTTCTCTCTTCCCAATTCTCGGATTCTGATTCACCAGCCCTGGATGAGCGGCCTCGGCGGCCAGGCCACAGATATCGACCTGCACGCCAAAGAAATCCTGCGCATGCGTTCTACCATCAATCAATTGCTGGCCAAACATACCGGCCAGCCCGTGGAGCGCATCGAAAAAGACGTTGAGCGCGACTACATCATGAATCCGGAACAGGCTAAGGATTACGGGATGATCGATGAGATCATCTTCAAGCATCGCTAACAGGAGCGCTCCAGGGAATTGCCCGAAACGTCCGACTCGAGAAAGCAGCACAGCGCGTTCCTGATTGAGGGCACCGTTGCGAGATTCTCTTTCGCCCCGGGGAAGATTCAGCCTAAAATGGCAAGTACAGCCTCCGGGTGTGTGCCGGATATTATGAGGACTGTAAGCACGTGAAAAAATACAGCCCAGATGAACCGCTTCGCTGTTCCTTCTGCCACAAGACCCAGGAACAGGTGGAGAAGCTGATCAGTTCGCCTTCGGACTATCCGCGGGCGTACATCTGCAATGAGTGCGTGGGTGTTTGCCAGACCATTCTGGAAGACGAGAAACGCGAACAAGCAGCGGCCCCGGCGCGCAGGCTGCCGCGTCCTCCGGAGATCAAGCAATTCCTGGATAGCTATGTCATCGGGCAGGATCGCACGAAGAAGAAGCTGGCGGTGGCCGTCTATAACCACTACAAGCGGATCTTCCTCAACAAGCAGCCAGGTGAAGTGGAACTCAGCAAATCCAACATTCTTCTGATTGGCCCGACCGGTACCGGCAAGACGCTTCTAGCTCAAACGCTTTCGCGCATGCTGGATGTGCCGTTCGCGATCGTCGACGCAACTACGTTGACAGAAGCCGGGTACGTTGGTGAAGACGTCGAGAACATTATTCTGAAGCTGTTGCAGGCCGCCGACGGCGATGTACAGAAGGCGCAACAAGGCATCATTTATATCGACGAAATCGACAAGATCGCCAAGAAAGACGAAAACCCCTCCATCACCCGGGACGTCAGCGGCGAGGGCGTTCAGCAGGCGCTCCTGAAGATTCTCGAGGGAACCGTCGCCAATGTTCCACCCCAGGGCGGCCGCAAGCATCCGCATCAGGAATTTACCCCTGTGGACACCACGAACATCCTATTTATATGCGGTGGAGCCTTTGTCGGACTCGAAAAGATTGTTGAGAAGCGCGTGGGCCGCCGGTCTTTGGGTTTTCATACCGATGCTTCGCCTACGACACCGCAACGGCGCAATACCGAGCTGTTGGAACAGGTTCAGCCCACGGACATGATTCGCTATGGGCTGATCCCTGAGTTTGTTGGCCGCTTGCCGGTCGCCGGGGTGATGAGCGACCTCGATAAGGGCGCGCTCATGAAGATTCTGACGGAGCCAAAGAACGCCCTGCTGAAACAATATCAGCGCTTGTTTGAGTTTGAGAACGTTCGGCTGCGCTTCACTGACGATGCATTGGAGACAGTCGCGGAGTTAGCACTTCAGCGCAAGGTCGGCGCGCGCGGCTTGCGTATGATCCTGGAAGACCTCATGCTGGAATTGATGTACCACCTGCCGATGCAACGGAAGATACGCGATTTCGTGGTGACCGCCGATATGGTGCGCGGGCGCGAAATCAATTGGAGTTTGCTCGAGAAGGCCGGATAGCGGTTTTTTCGGGCTCTGAGGAGTTTCAGGGGCCTGCATGTTTAATACTCGAGAGAAACAAGAAATGAAACGCGTACCGATGATGCCGGTTCGCGATATGGTGATCTTCCCGCAACAGATGACGCCGTTCATCGTGGGGCGGGAAGCCAGTGTACGGGCTCTGGAAGAAGCATTGGCCGGCGAAAAGAAGATTTTTCTGTCCACCCAACACGATGCCTCTATCGATGACCCCAAGCCTGAGGAGATTTACCCTGTCGGTACGCTTGCCAACATCGTGCAAAGCGTAAAGCTGCCCGACGGTAACATTAAAGTGCTGGTCGAAGGTGTTGAACGAGCCCGCGCGCTCTCCATCACCACTGACGAAGGTTTCTTCCGCGCCAATCTGCGCCTGTTGGCGGCAAAAATCGAAAGCACGCCGCAAGTGGAACAACTGGTTCAAAAGGTGACTGGGTTATACGAGCAGTTCATCAAGCTGTCCCAGAGCCTTAACTACGACACCATGATCGCGGCGGCGCGCGTCGACGATCCTGCGCGCCTTTCCGACACGATTGCAGCGAACCTGCAGCTTCCGGTAGACGAAAAGCAGGACTTACTAGAAACCGCCGATCCGCTGGAGCGGCTGAACCGCATCTGCGACATTCTGGAAATCGAATTGGAGAAGCTGAACGTCGACCGCAACATCAACACGCGCGTGAAGCGCCAGATGGAGCGGGCGCAAAAAGAGTACTACCTGAACGAAAAGCTCAAAGCCATTCAGAAGGAACTGGGCCGCGGCGAAAAGAACGAGACCGATGAGCTGAAGAAAAAAATTGACGCCGCCGGCATGCCCAAGGAGGTGCACGACAAGGCTGCCGCCGAACTGAAGCGCCTGGAGCTTATGCCGCCGATGTCCGCGGAGTCCACCGTTAGCCGCAATTACATTGATTGGCTGCTCGCGGTACCTTGGAAAAAGCGCTCCAAGGAAATTCGCGATATTAAGGCCGCCGAAGAAATCCTAAACAAAGAGCACTATGGCCTTGAAAAGGTGAAGGAACGCATCCTGGAATTCCTGGCGGTGCGGCAATTGGTTAAGAACCCCAAGGGTTCGATCTTGTGCTTCGTGGGCCCTCCAGGCGTTGGCAAGACGTCGCTGGCAATGTCGATTGGCCATGCTACCGGTAGAAAGTTCGTGCGGGTTTCCCTGGGCGGCGTGCGGGATGAGGCGGAGATTCGAGGACATCGCCGAACTTACATCGGCGCTTTGCCTGGCCAAATCATTCAAATGATGAAGAAGGCCGGTACGACGAATCCGATCTTCGTGCTGGACGAAGTCGACAAAATGTCCACGGATTTCCGCGGCGATCCGTCGGCCGCGCTCATGGAAGTGCTTGATCCCGAGCTGAACCACGCCTTCACGGATCATTACTTGGATGTCGAGTACGATCTGTCCAAGGTGATGTTTGTCTGCACCGCCAACGTATTGCACACCGTTCCGCAACCCCTGCAAGATCGCATGGAAATCCTGCGTCTGCCGGGTTACACCGAGCAGGAAAAACTCGAAATTGCGAAGCGTTTCCTGGTGAAGCGCGCCCAGGAAGTCACCGGGCTTTCCGACAAGAATCTGACCTTCACGGACGAAGGACTGCTGCACCTGATTCGTCATTACACGCACGAAGCTGGCGTCCGCAATCTCGAGCGCGAGATTCAGAATATCGCTCGCAAGATGGCGCGCCGGGTGGTCACCGAGGGTAAGGAGTCCAAGAAAGCGGAAATCAAGCCCGAGAACGTCAACGAATTTCTGGGCGTGCTGAAGTATCGCGAATTCTGGCTGGAGAAGCACAATGAAGTCGGTTTGGCCACGGGTCTGGCCTGGACCGAAGTCGGCGGCTCTGTGCTGGTCACGGAAGCGGCCATCATGGAAGGCAAAGGCCGGCTGACCCCCACAGGAAAACTGGGCGAAGTCATGCAAGAATCCGCGCAAGCGGCAATGAGTTATGTGCGCTCGCGCACCGCGACGCTGGGTCTGGCTAAGGATTTCTACCGCACCATTGATATTCATGTGCACGTACCCGAAGGTGCCATCCCGAAGGACGGCCCGTCCGCCGGCATCACCATCTGCACCTCCATCGTCAGCGCTCTCACACGAATTCCGGTGCGCTGCGACGTGGCCATGACCGGGGAAATCACCCTGCGCGGCAAAGTTCTGCCTATTGGTGGCGTTAAGGAGAAGCTGTTAGCCGCCCACCGAATGGGCTTGCGTACCGTGATACTTCCGAAGGATAATGAAAAGGACCTTGCAGAGATCCCTCAGGAGATTCTCTCCAGCCTCAAGATGCATTTCGTAGAGACAATGGATGAAGTCTTGCAAATTGCACTGGAGAGCCCGATTGTGCCGCTTGAGCACACTGGGGTTGCGCCTGTCGCGGAAGCGTTCAAGTCTGGCGCCGATAAAGATTCGAGTTTGACCAACTAAGCAGCTTTGCCAGGCACGGCCCGCACCCGCGGGTTGACTTTGGGACCAGGCCTGGAGCTGCTACCGGTTGCAGACAGTTTGGTTTGCCCACCCTGGCGGGGGATTCCACCCGGCAGACGGTATACCACCACGCAGTCCATTCCGGAAATGCATAGGGTCAAGGTTCACCATCAACAAACAACTAAAGTCAGGAACTATGGCAAAAGAAACGAGTCCAGAAGCAAATAATCAACCGAGTATCAGCTTGGCTGAACTCAAAGAAAAGAACATTACCGATCTCGCTAAGATCGCCAAGGAATTGAACATTCCCGGCGCAAGCGGATTGCGCAAACAGGAACTGATCTTCCAGATCCTGCGCGCACAGACCGAGAAAAGCGGCCTGATCTTCTCGGAAGGCGTCCTCGAATGTCTCCCCGACGGCTTTGGGTTCTTGCGCGCCCCGGAGTACAACTATCTCCCCGGACCCGACGACATCTACGTTTCGCCGTCGCAAATCCGCAAGTTCGATTTGCGGACCGGCGATACCGTCTCCGGACAAGTCCGTCCACCGAAGGATGGCGAGCGCTATTTCGCGCTGATCAAAGTGGAAGCCGTCAACTTTGAGGACCCAGAAGTTGCGCGCAACAAGATATTCTTCGACAATCTGACGCCTCTCTATCCCCAAGGCCGGCTGAAGATGGAAACCGCCAAGGAAAATCTGACCGGACGAGTGCTTGACTTGCTCTGCCCTGTCGGCAAAGGGCAGCGCGGGTTGATCAACGCTCCGCCACGCACCGGCAAGACCATGATGCTGCAGTCCATCGCGAATTCCATTACCGTCAACCATCCGGAAGTTGCGCTGATCGTCCTTCTGATCGATGAGCGCCCCGAAGAAGTCACGGACATGCAGCGCACGGTGAAGGGCGAAGTAATCAGTTCAACCTTTGATGAGCCGCCGCAGCGCCATATTCAGGTGGCGGAAATGGTTTTGGAAAAGGCCAAGCGCCTGGTGGAACACAAGCGCGATGTCGTCGTGCTGCTCGACTCGATCACGCGTCTCGCGCGCGCCTACAACGCCGTCACGCCTCCTTCCGGCAAAGTTCTCTCAGGCGGTATCGATGCCAATGCTTTGCAGCGCCCGCGGCGCTTTTTTGCAGCCGCTCGAAACGTGGAAGAAGGCGGGTCGCTCACAATCATCGCCACCGCGCTGATCGATACTGGCAGCCGCATGGACGACGTGATTTTTGAGGAGTTCAAGGGCACCGGTAACATGGAAATCTATCTTGACCGGCGCCTGGCCGATAAGCGCGTCTTCCCAGCCATTGATATTCAGCGCTCCGGTACTCGTAAGGACGAGTTGCTGCTCCCGTCGGATGAGTTGAGCCGCGTGTGGGTGCTGCGTAAGGTGCTCAGCCCGCTTTCGACCGTTGAGGCCATGGAACTACTGCTCAGCCGCCTCACCAAGTCGAAAACGAACGCGGAATTTCTTAGCTCGATGTCCGCTCCTGTCTGAGGAGCATGTGCTCTTAAGGCGTCCCCCTTTCCTCAGGCAAGAAGCTGGCCGGTCCTCCGCTGTGAGGCCGAAGAAGCGTTGTGATTACGAGGGGGCGCATTCATGCACGAGAAATTCATCGCGCGTCAACCTATCCTCGATACCCGTCTGCAGGTATTCGCTTACGAATTGCTCTTTCGGGGCGGCGCACAAAACAGTTTTCAGCCTTTTGCCAACGCTGCTTCCAGCGTGATCGCGGACTCCATCACACTTTTCGATCTGGATATGTTCACCGGCCATGCACGCGCCTTCGTGAACGTGGACGAAATGGCTTTGCGCTTGGGGGCACCGCGCTTGCTGCCTGCGGATCGCATCGTTGTCGAAATCCTGGAAACTGTGCGCCCAACGGAAGAAATGCTTAGCGCGTGCCGCGAACTCCGTTCCGCAGGATACCAGTTAGCGCTGGATGATTTTGTGGATTCACCAGGGATCGCGCCGCTTGTGGAGTTCGCCAGCTTTCTTAAAATCGATTTCCAGATGTTCGATGCCCGGGGCCGCAGCGCTCTGGCGCGAAAATATGCGGACAACCATATTCGCCTGCTGGCGGAAAAAGTGGAAACAGAGAGTGAGTTCCGCGAGGCTCGCGACCTGGGCTTTTCTTACTTTCAGGGCTACTTCTTCTGCAAACCGTTTATGGTGGAAACTCGCGAACTTCCCGGCAATAAGGCCATCCAGTTGCAACTTCTCGCAGCCGTCGCCGCTCCCGAGCTTCGCTTTGATTTCATCGAAAATCTGCTGAAGCAGGAGCCTTCACTGCTCTATCGGCTGCTCCGCTACCTCAATTCACCCATTCTTGGCTTGCGCTCTGAAGTTCGCAGTGTCCGTCACGCCATCGTGCTGCTTGGTGAAAACGAATTCCGTCGTTGGGCCTCTATTTTCGCTATTATTTCCATGAGTACTGGCAAATCGCCGGAGTTGATCCGCACGGCTCTTACTCGTGCATTTTTCTGCGAGGAGTTTTCCGCAGCCGCCGGACTCCGCGAACAAGGCCCCAGCCTTTTCTTGATGGGGCTGCTTTCCGTCACCGACGCGCTGCTGGACAGACCGATGCGCGAAGTTTTGAAGAAGCTTCCCATGGTCCAGGAAGCTAAAATCGCTCTCTGCGGTGGGACGAACCGTTTTCGCGATGTCTTCGAATTGGTACTTGCTCTGGAACGTGCCGAGTGGATACGGCTTTCCGATATTGCCGCGCGCATCGGCTGCAATGAAGGGAAAATTCCTGACTCTTACCTTTCCGCTCTTCTTCGTGCTACTTCGATCGGCGCTTGATGACCGCCGGAAGAAACCGAGCGCTCCGACTGGGTCGAGATGCCCGGAAGTTGATCCACAACAGTGAATCAGGTGAACCCGCGGTTTCCGTTTCCACGGCGGCGATGTAATCGACGATCCGCTCTCACGGGCCGTCGATATGCGTCCAGCCGCTGCCGTAGCTGAACCCGTGCTGGTACGGCGCCACGTTTACCACATAGGGCTGCGCCGTCCACGCCGGAAGAATCCCGTCGTTCGGCTGCTCGTCGGTAATCACGATCAGCCGGCCCAGTTTCTTCCAGTCCAGCTGGTTGCTCAGGTGCGTCACGCCCGCTTCAGGTGCGCGCTCGCATGCGCCTGCGGCTTCACGATCGCATCGCGCAGCGCAGTCCAACTGAACCAGGTGGGATTCGAACCCACGACATGCCGCGTGACCGGCGAAGTAACCCTGTTCTTTCACCACCTCCAACTCCGTTTGCCTTTCAGCAATTCTGCGACGCAATTCTTTGCGTCGACAATTTCAAACCGGGAGGAATAAATGAGCGCAGCTACGGGGCTGACGACTCCGTTATCGTAGTCATCGAAGTATCTCTGCTCTGCACCATTCCGGTATCTTCTGCGGCGGGAACTCTCGGCCCCAGTGTTTGGCCATTTTACTCTGCCGTTGAGCTACAGCAGCTTTCGCCCCGGTGGGGATTTGAACCCCATCCGGTGGTCCGATGTAACTCGCACCTACCCCACGCCGCAAACCTTTCAATTGCCAACATACCCCCAGCGCACGCTCAGCAATCCGTCTCTCGTCGCCGTTTACAATCTCTCGAAGCAATTAGATCCGAGAGGAATCAGCGTTCACGTTCGGAATTTGGAACCAGAGCCTCGCGGCTTCTGCCGATGAAGTAGCCGTGAACTTCGCCATCGCGGGAAACACTTCCCCGGGATGTGGCCGGTAAATCGTTACTTTTCAGGAATCTAAAGGCCAAAAAATTCAGTGCGCCGGTTTTGCCGTTTGTCTCGCGAGCCACGCGTTCAGGTGCGCTTGCAAAATGTCGAGCGGCATCGCGCCCTCCTCCAGAACGGCATCGTGAAAAGAACGGATATCAAATCCATTGCCCAGCGTTTTTTCCGCGTGCGTGCGCAGTTCGCGGATCTTCAGCTGACCCAACTTGTACGCCAGTGCCTGTCCCGGCCATACGATGTATCGATCCACTTCCACGGTAATGTCCTGATCCGTCTTCCCAGTATTCTCTCGAAAGAAATCAATCGCTTGTTGGCGCGTCCAGCCTTTCGAGTGCATCCCCGTATCAACAACCAGTCGCACCGCGCGCCACATTTCATAGCTGAGCTGCCCGAATTTCGAATAGGGATCTTTGTACATCCCGAGATCCTCACCCAAACTCTCCGCGTAAAGCGCCCAACCCTCCACGAATGCCGAGTAGCCAATGTGCCGGCGAAATTCCGGAACGTTTTCCATTTCCTGCGCCAGGGAGATCTGCAAATGATGTCCAGGAACAGATTCGTGCAGCGACAGCGCCTCCATTTCCCACTTCGGCCGCGCCGCCAGATTGTAGGTATTCACAAAATAGGTTCCTGGCCGCCCCGCCGACGGTGCCCCTGGTTGATAATACCCGGTGGTCTGCGACGGCGCTTTGAATGCCGGGATCGGCGTCACTCCGTATGGCAATCGAGGTAGCTTTCCAAATTCGTGAGCCAGTTCAGGATCGATTTTCTTCACGATGATCCGGTAGCCATTCACCAGGTCATCGGGCTGAGTGTAGTAAAACCGCGGGTCGGTGCGCAGAAATTCCGTGAACGCGTGAAAGTTTCCCTGGAATCCCGTGGACTGGATGACCTTGTCCATCTCGCCGCGGATTCGTTTTATCTCGGCTAGCCCAATTTCGTGTATTTTTTCTGGCGCCAGCCGCGCTGTAGTTTGCCAGCGAACATGAAACTGGTAGGCCGCCGCTCCATCCGGCAGAGCAGTCGCTGCAATGGTTTCGCGGCAGGCAGGAATATACGTGGCAACCAGATAGGCATTCAGCTTTTGGAACGCCGGCACCATGCTGTTGGCATAGATTTGTTTCGCGCGATTCGTAAGCCGGTTACGTTCCGTCGCTGTAAAGTTGAGCGGAAACTCCGTGAACGGCTCAAGCAACGCGCTTTTCAGTGGATCCGCAGGAATCAAGTCCGTGATCTGCTTCGGGACATCGCGCATCGTGATTTTTGGCGGCGTAAAACCACGCTTCAATCCCTCTTGGAGATTTCCCGACGTCTGGTCGACGACGGCGGGAAGCGCCTCCAGCCGCGCAATGATGTCTTCATAGTCGGATGGCTTTTCGTGGGGCATGGTCGCCAACGTTTCCGCCGCGCCCTGTTGTATGCCACCCATCTGATTCACCGGCATCCACCGATTCCCCGGGGTCACGCCGCGAAACGGCATGGGATCGTCGCCAAACGGCAGCCCTTGCACCGCCGTTTCCAGAAGCTCGTGATAGAGATCGAAGTTCAATTGTTCGCTGGAGGGCAACGACTCCCGAATGAATTGCTGAAGCGTCGTCAGGCTTTCCCGCAAATGTTTTACTCGTGCGTCAAAGCCTGCAGGCGATTCGTCAGTCCAACGCCGGTTTTGCCCAGGGAAGCCGACTGCGGTCGCCATCTCCGGGTAGTCCTGCATCCAGCGTTTCCAGTCCTCGGCGAGAAAAGCACGGAAGCGCTGTGCCGACTCCGCCTGATCCGCCGCGCCGCTTTGTGCCACAACCAATAGAGGCAGTAACAAAAGGATCGGCAATAGGGAAAACGCCATCGCGGCGAGGCTGCGAATCATGCAGTCCTCCCGGAAGGCAAGGCAATTTCTTTTTCTCGTTCGCGAGCCAGAAAGACGAGGAGCCGTGCGGTTTCCTCGATTCCCATCGCGGTATTGTCAACGAACACGGCATCCGCGGCGCGAACCAGTGGAGACACCTTGCGCTCCCGGTCACGCTTGTCCCGCTGGCGCACTTCTTCGAGCACTTCCACAATTGGCATCACCTCGCCTTTTTCCTGGTGTTCTTTCCAGCGCCGCTCCGCCCGCGTCTCCGGTGAGGCGTCGAGAAAAATCTTCAGCTCGGCGCCGGGAAAAACGACGGTGCCAATGTCCCGCCCTTCCATCACCACTCCACCGCCCCGCCCGGCCCGCTGTTGCTCGGAAACCAAAACTTGCCGCACGCCGGCGATCGTCGCGAGACGTGAAGCCGCTTGCGCCACGGTCGCTGAACGGATTTCATAGCTCACTTCTGAGCCGTCCAGGAAAACGCGGTTCTTCAACCCTTCGGCTTCCTGCTCCGGCGTTGGTGATTTCAACTCGATGTGCGTCTCGCAAGTTAGCGCTGTTAACTCTGCTTCGTTGTCCAAAGAAATGTTGTGCCACAGGGCTTTCAACGCGACAGCACGATACATTGCGCCACTATCGAGGTAGAGATAGCCAAGCGACGCCGCGACGCGCCGTGCGACGGTGCTCTTGCCCGATCCCGCAGGGCCGTCGATCGCAATCGTTAGTCGTGTGGCCATGATTTGCGGTTCCTGTTCGTCGATTCTCGTGAGGTGGCGATAGGATCAATGCCCTAAAAACCCATGATGTTGTAGCCGCAGTCGACGTAAATCGTCTCACCGGTAATACCGGATGCCGCGTCGGACAGCAGGAACGCCGCCGTTCCACCAACTTCCGCCGGATCCACATTGCGCTTCAGCGGCGCGCGCTCCGCGTGCGCTTTCAACATTTCGCCGAGTTGTGAAACGCCACGCGCGGCCAGCGTCTTGATTGGACCGGCGGAGATCGCATTCACGCGAATCCCTTTCGGGCCAAGATCGTTGCTCAGATATCGCACCGTGGCTTCCAGCGCGGCTTTTGCGACGCCCATCACGTTGTACTTCGGTACCACCTTCTCCGCTCCGTAGTACGTCAACGTTACGATCCCGCCGCCCGAGCTCATTAGCGGCGCCGCAGCGCGTGCTACGGCGATCAGTGAATACACGCTGACATCATGGGCAATGCGAAAGCCCTCGCGTGATGTGTTCAGAAATTCGCCCTTCATATCGTCCGCCGGTGCGAAGGCTACGCTGTGCACCACGCCATGCAACACTCCATACTTGGTCTTCAATTCTTCAAAAAGCCTTGCAATTTGCTCGTCGAACGACACATCGCACATGAATCCTTCCGCGCCAGGCAACTCCGTCACCAGATCCTTGGCCTCCTGGGCCATGCGCTCATTCTGGTACGAAATGGCCAGCCGCCAGCCAGCCTCGCTCAGCTTTTGCGCAATCGCCCACGCGAGGCTGCGCTTGTTGGCCAGCCCAAATATCACCGCGGTCTTCTTTGTGTCGTTCACGACCACCTCTTTTTTTGTATTGTTGGTTCTTAATCGCTCATCGCTGAATACTGATATCAGATGTCAGCGATCAGAAATCAGAAAGCATGCAATTACCGGACCCATTGGAATGAATCCCACGCAGTCTATCAGCACTCGCTCGCCACTCGCCACCTTTACGGCTTTCCATTTGGCCCATCTTTAGATTCTATGGAACGCCCGTTCGATCTCTTTCACTGAGTAACGCAGCACCACCGGCCGCCCATGCGGGCAACTCATCGGGCAGTCGGTCTTGGCCAGCGCGCCCAATAGCCACTCCATTTTCGTATTGTCCAGCGGCATATTCACTTTGATGGCCGCGTGGCATGCGGTCGAGGCCGCGATCTTGCACTGCAACGTGTCGGTCGAAATCGCAGCGTGCTCGCGCTCAATGCCGTCGAGAATTTCCGTCAACAGATGTTCCGCGTCAGTGGCGGCGATCCCCGCGGGCACCGATTGAATCGCCACGCTTTTCGGGCCCATCGGTTCCACTTCGAATCCGTTTGCGGCTAACTCCTCAGCGATCTTTTCGTAGGTCACTAGTTGCCGCGGCGCGAGTTCAATCACCATCGGCATCAGCATCCTTTGCGATTCCACCTTGCCCGCCCGGCGCGCTTCGAGGTGTTGCTCGAACAGAACTCGTTCGTGCGCTACGTGCTGATCGATGATCCACAGCCCTTCGCCGTTTACCGCCACAATGAAACTGGAACTGACCTGCCCCAACGGCTTCAGGTCTGCAATTTGATCTGGGCGCGCGGGCGCCGCTGGGGTTTCGTCGCTGCCCCGCGCGAAATTCTCTGCCCAGTTGATCGTGGACCGGTCAATCCCCTGCGCTGCAACCGGAGCAGGCGAAGCGCCAGCTACAAAAGGAAACCGCTGCGGCACAGGTTGCTGCGGCGCCGATGTCAAGTCAAATCCAGCGCCGGTAGCATAATCCGATCCTACGCCCGCGCCCACACCCAGCTCCTCCAACGCAGGAATAACCGCGCGCGGGACGCCTGAATTTGCATTGGCGCCCGCGAAGCCTCCAGAAGAGGTCGCAGACGGCGCGCCGGGAATCGGCGCATTGGTTGCCGCCACAGTCGCAAAACTCGCGATCGGACGAGCGCTCATCAGCGCCTGCCGCATTGCGTCTCGCGTAAAATCGTGCACAAATTGCGAACGCCGGAAGCGCACCTCGATCTTCGCCGGGTGCACGTTCACGTCCACCTCATCGTACGGCATCTCCAGAAACAGCAGCGTCGCCGGAAACACTGTTGGCGGCAGAATGTTGCGATATGCCTCGTGTATCGCGTGAAGAATCAGCCGGTCTCGCACCAGCCGCCGGTTCACGAACACATAGATGCCGTTGCGATTGGGCCTCTGAATTTCCGGGCGTGAGGTGAACCCCGTCACGGTA
>Ga0126369_10000745_pt1 | contig 21727 bp, 18 predicted proteins | sample PanSoiMetaPlot_1_FD_109646 | JGI IMG/M metagenome (GOLD analysis project Ga0126369, IMG submission 109646) | Tropical forest soil microbial communities from Panama - MetaG Plot_1 | ecosystem: Environmental > Terrestrial > Soil > Tropical forest > Bulk soil | place: Panama | collected 2016-02-17
AAATCCAGGACAGCCTTACGAAACAACTGGCCCCGCACGGCGTGGTTGTTGAAAACGTCCTGCTGCGCGACGTCCAGTTGCCAGCCATGCTAAAGGGCTCGATTGAGGCCAAACAGCAAGCCGAGCAGGATGCCCTGCGCATGAACTTCATCCTACAAAAGGAAAAACAGGAAGCGGAGCGCAAGCGCATCGAGGCTCAGGGCATTGCGGATTTTCAGAAGATCGTAGCCACGGGAATCAGCAATCAGTTGCTCGAGTGGAAAGGCATCGAAGCGACGGAAAAGCTGGCAACCAGCGCGAACGCCAAGGTCGTGGTAATCGGCAATCCGAAGAACGGGCTGCCGTTGGTCCTTGAGCCAAAATAACCAATCCGTTTGTCGCCCGAGGTCGCCTACTCGCTTCTTCCCTGCCCGCTCTCTTGCTGGCAGGAGTGAGGCGCCCCTCTCCGCAAGACTCTCCGGAAACTCGGAAAGAAGTTCTGCCCCGATCAAGAAGTACGAAGATTTTCGTTGACATTACGAAACTCTTCGTAGTAGGTTGCCGTCCATGTTCAAGGAACCTTTGCAAAAGCCAACCGCTTCGGAATTGGAAATCCTTCGTGTGTTGTGGGCACACGGCCCCTCGACGGTCCGCGAAGTCCACGAGGCGCTGAGTGAAAAGAAGGAGCTCGGCTACACCACAGTGCTGAAGCTTTTGCAAATTATGACCGCCAAAGGCACGGTGCGCCGAGACGAAGGCCGGCGCGCGCACGTCTATGAAGCTTGTCAGCCTGCAACGGAGACCAAGCGCCAGCTTGTAGGCGACGTCCTGCAACGAGTTTTTGAAGGCTCAGCCAGCGAACTGATGATTCATGCCCTTGAAGGCCGGCGAACCTCTAAGAAAGAATTAGAAGAGTTGCGCCGCCTGCTGGATGAGTACGAGAGGAGAACCCGATGACAACCCTGGCACACGGAATCTCTCCCGCATTGCTGCAGTCGCTCGGCTGGACATTGCTGCACTTTGTCTGGCAAGGAGCTGCATTGGCCGCCCTCTTTGCCGTTGCAAACATGGTGTGCCGGCAGGCAACGACGCGTTATGCCCTCGCGGTGATTACGCTCGTTCTCATGATGGCGGCTCCGGCCATCACCTTCATCGGGCTGACGCAGCAAAACAATCCGGCCGCTAGCTACGGGGCGCAGAGGGCATCCGCCAGCGCGGTGAAACCGGTGCAAGGCGTATCCGTCGCGGAACGTCTCAGCGCCCCGGCGCCGGAGACTCCAGCAAGCCCGCCTGGTGCCATCCTGTGGTTTGTGGAGACATGGTTTTTGGGAGTCGTCCTGCTGAGTCTGCGCACCGCCGGCGGGCTGTTCCTTATTGAGAGAATGCGGCGTAAAGAGCTCAAGCCTGTGGCGCGAGAGCTTTATCTGAAATGTATCGCGCTGCAATTGAAGATGGGTTTTGAACGCGTCATTCGCTATTGCGAATGTGATCGCCTGGATGCTCCGGCGGCTTTCGGATGGATTCGCCCGGTAGTGCTATTGCCGGTGCGGGCACTGAGCGGCTTGACGGAAGACCAAATCGAAGCGGTCATCGCGCACGAGCTGGCGCACATCCGGAGGCTGGATTGTTTCGTGAATCTTTTCCAGATTGGCGTGGAGACCCTGCTTTTTTATCACCCAGCGGTCTGGTGGGTGAACCAGCGGATTCGCATCGAGCGCGAGCATTGCTGCGACGATGAAGCCGTTGCCCTCTGCGGCGACGCGGTGAACTACGCACGCGCGCTGACGATGATGGAGGAATGGCGCACCGCTCCTTCCTTGATGATGGCGGCAAATCGCAGCCCGCTTTCAGAACGCGTGGTGCGGCTCCTGGGCTTCGAGGGACCCGCTGGAAAGTTCCGAGTAGCAGGCCTGGCCGTCGGGGTGGCTTGCCTGGCGGGAGCGATGCTGGCTGGCAACGCCTTCCTGGGTGTGGCGCATGCCGCGCTAGGGAGCAAGGCCAACGCAAATCAAGCGCAGGAACAAGGAAGCAGCAGCGCTATCGTGGTGCGGCCGGCGAGAGCCTCAACGGCCCCCAAGCGTTTTGTTTCGACCGAACAAGCCGGCAAAGACAAGGAAAGCGACAATCTGAAAGAGAAGAAGCAGGAACGAGACGACCAGCAAGCCGCCAAGAAGGAATCCTATTTGGAAAGCATGGAAGCGGCCGGATTCAAGAATCTTTCGGCCGACGAACTGATTGAAATGAAGATTCAGGGCGTCACTCCCGCGTACGTGAAGGAAATCCACGACCTGGGAATGAAACCCACTGCGGATGAATTCGTTGGGATGCGCGTGCAGGGAATTACGCCGGACTACATCCGCGAAATGCGCGGCATTGCTCCGAACCTCGGCGTTGACGAATTGGTCGGGATGAAGGTTCAAGGCATCACGCCGCAGTACGCGAATGAAATGCGGGGACTGGGCCTCAAAGCCGATCCGGAAAATCTTATCGGGATGAAGGTGCAAGGAATCACTCCCCAATATGTGAACGACTTGCGCGGATTGGGACTAAAGACCGATGCCGATGAGCTGATTGGAATGAAAGTGCAGGGCATCACGCCGGAATACGTGCGAGGCCTGCAGGCCCTCGGCTTCAAGCCAGATTCGGAGGAATTGATTGGAATGAAGGTCCAAGGAATCACGCCCGAGTACGTCAAGGCTATCGAGGCCACGGGCCTGAAAACAGATGTGGACAACCTCATCGGAATGAAGGTGCAGGGCGTCACGCCGGAATACGTGAAGTCTTTGCAAGCGGCTGGATTCAAGGATTTGGACGCCGACGAAATCATCGGAGCAAAAGTGCAAGGGGTTACGCCGGAGTTCATCGAGAAAGCACGCAAGCACGGCTTCCAGAACCTGACGCTGGAAAAGCTAATCGAGCTCAAGCACGCAGAGATTTTCTAGGAACAAGACTTCGGGAACAGGAGAAGCTGCCATGAATTCCAATCGCGTGATGGGATGGACGCTTGTCGTTGCCGGCACTGCATTCGGCCTGGCCTCAACGCTCCAGGGCCAAACACAAAGCGGCGATTGGACAATTCACCGGTCGGACGAGCCGGGAAAAGTCGAAGTGTCCATCATGGATTCGCGCGGGGGACATCACTTCCATGCGAGCTCGGAATGGGAAGTGAAAGAACTCACCGGCCTGGACCTTTCGAAGCCGGGACGGCAAGACGTACATTTCACGATCACGCGCGATGCGGGCAGATTCGACTGCGAAGGCTATGTGAAGGATGGCGAAGGCGCAGGTTTGTTCCATTTCATTCCCGATCCAAAATACGCGCAAGAGATGAAAGCGCTTGGCTTTGGAGGCATCGGCGAAGACCAGCAGTGGGCCATGGCGATTCATGACGTGAGCCTGAAGTTCGCGCGGGAAATCAAATCCAAAAACTTGCAGGGATTGGACACGGACAAGCTCATCGCTTTCAAGATTCATGGCGTCACACCGGAATTCATCGACCAGATTCGCTCCTCGGGCGTGAATCTTTCCGACAGCGACAAATTCATTGCCTTCCGGATTCACGGAGTTTCTCCACAGTTTGTTTCCGATCTGCGTTCAGCCGGGCTTACGGTGACCGACAGCGACAAACTGATTGCGTTCCGCATCCATGGCGTGACACCCGAGATGGTGCGCAGCGTCCGTCAAGCCGGTTACGATGCCGTCCCGGACAAGCTCATCGCGATGCGCATCCACGGCGCGTCCCCAGAATGGATGGGCGATCTGAAAAAGTGCGGCTACGAGCATGTGGAGATGGATAAACTGATCGCCTTCCGGATTCACGGTGTTTCTCCGGAGTTCATCAGCGCTGTTCAGAAACTCGGATATTCCCATCCGGACCCAGACCAGCTGATTGCCATGCGGATTCATGGTGTCACACCCGAGTACATCAGCAAGCTGCAGTCGCGTGGCATGAAAGATCTGACCATCGATAAGCTGGTCAGCCTGCGAATTCACGGGATCGATTAGGAGTTCCTGCGGGAGGGCTTTAGGCGACTCTGTAGGACTGGCGCTACAGGGTTAACGCTGCGAGGAAGAGTCCCCCGCGGACTTTTGCAGGTCCGCAACCTTCGCTTTCAAGCGTTCCACTTCGTCGCGCTTGCTGCTAATTTGCTGTTGTTCGTCGTCGAGCTTCTGCTTTCCCGCCGTGTCGCTGCCGTAGTTCGGTTTCGAATAATAGGCGTCCTGATCGAGGCGGTTTTCGCGTTGGAGGAGATCGAGATCCATCAGCGCCTGTTTGAGCTGTTCTTTCGCGGCAGTCAGTTCCTTTTTTAGCTATTCGTCCTTCGCGGCCTGTGCCGTCGAGCTCGCCGCGGCCGCGTTAGCGGAACTGTTCCCAGGTCGTGCTTTCGAATCCGGAGCCCCAGGTATTTTGTCCTCTTCAGCCACCGCGCTCTGGACGTCACCTTTTTTCACCTCCAGCGTTTCTTCGGTAATCACCTTGGCAGGTTTTGCGGCGTCCTTTTTCTTTTCGCGCGCCTTGCGGGCGGCTTCCGCGACGGATTGGGAATCCTGAGATTGAGCGAAGCCCATCGAGAGGAATACGGCGGCGACAATTGCAACAATGGCGGTTCGCATCAGCATGGAGCGCGGCATAGGTACTCCTTGAATATGCTTCCTAGGCTAAGTGTGAAGATACCTCTGCAGAAAAGGAATGACAACGTCTCGAAAAATGGCGTTGCGCATTCGGCAACAGAGCAGGACCGCCCCAGAAACGTTCTTGCGAGCCGCTCCGTCCAATGACAGGGGGCGAATCCTTGCTACTAGAAAGGGCTGTGCTGCATAATCGCGGCGCAATTTCGCTCATACAATTTATATGCGCAGAGACTGGATTCAGATAAGTTTCAGGATTTTTTTATGAGACCGTTGGCGTCTCCACGCAGGTTGGCGCCGGTTTTCAGCGTCCTGCTTCTCCCTTTTTCGCTTTTGGCGGTGAGCGCTGCTGCGCATCGGCAACCTGCCTCGCCAATTAAGAGCGAAGCAGCGCAGGGCTCCGCGCAACTTCCGCCTTCCACTGAGATTCCGCCGCTTGCCCCGAGCACGCCGGACCAGGCGAAAACGGAGCAGTACACTCTCTCTCACGAGAAATATGAAAAAGCAGTGGCCTATTCCCGCGCCGGCTACACGCTTTATTTTCTGTCTTACATCCTGGGCGGCATTTTCCTCTATCTGATTCTGCGTCTAGGGATCGCGGCACGCCTTCGCGACATCTCGGAAAACGCTACCCAAAAACGCTGGGTGCAAGGACTGGTGTTCGTTCCCTTGCTTTTTCTGCTGGTTGATGTGCTCGATCTCCCGGTTCGCTTGTACTGGCACCAGCTCTCGTTGCATTACGACCAGTCCGTGCAAGGCTGGGGTTCCTGGCTTTGGGATTGGACAAAGGGTGAACTCGTCAGCATTGTTATTGGCATCGTATTCGTTCTGGTTTTGTTTGCGGTTATGCGTTACAGCCCGCGGCGATGGTGGTTACTTTTCTGGTTTCCGGCAGTTGTGATTCTGCTCGTGATTGTCGTGATTATGCCACTGATGATCGATCCGCTCTTCAACAAGTTTGAGCCGCTGAGCACTCAGCATCCCGCCCTGGTGGCTTCGATTGGAAAGCTTGCGAACCGTGCCGGCGTTCCCGTTCCGCCGGAGCGCATGTTCCTTGAGGTGGCCAGCAAGAAAACGAATGCAATCAATGCGTACGTAACAGGAATCGGAGCGTCGAAGCGCGTGGTCATCTGGGACACGCTGATTCAAAAAACGTCCAACGATGAAACGCTGTTCGTGGTCGGTCATGAGCTCGGCCACTATGTCCTTGGGCATGTGTGGAAACGGTTCCTGGCTGGGGCTGTGGCACTTTTGGCGGCGTTGTATTTGCTATTCCGTGGGCTGCATTGGGTGCTCGACCGCTGGGGCCACGAATGGAAAATCACCGGGGCTGAAGACTGGGCATCTCTGGCCGTGCTCTTGTTGCTTCTGCAAGTTCTCCTGTTTTTCTCGTCGCCGGCCATCAACTGGTTCAGCCGGATGGAGGAGCATGCCGCCGACGTCTACGGACTAGAAGTCACTCACGGCTTGATACCAAATTCGCCCGAGGTTGCCGCGCACGCATTTCAAGCTCTCGGCGAACTGGATTTGTCCGATCCGAATCCCCCGCCGTTCATTACCTTCTGGCTGTACTCTCATCCCCCGGTCGCCGAGCGGCTAGTCTTTGCCCACTCTTACGATCCGTGGTCCAAAGGACAGCAACCCACCTACGTCCATTGACAAGGGGGGACGCGCGAAGCGCTGGTCAGGGTCTCGCTTGCCGAAAAGAGGCGTGCCGGCGAGCGAACGCGGCGACTTTATGCCTGTTTCCGCAGACCGTCATGGAGCACCACCGCCGCCGGTGCGTGCGGGAAGTGTCATAGAAAAACATGCCGCACCTCGGGTTGGCGCAGAGGCGCAGACGCGCCCTCGGACCTTCGGCGATGATCTCGGCCGCCGAACGAGCCACCGCGGCCAGCAACCACTCCAGGCCGCTTTCGCTTGCCACGAATTGAATCTCCCAATCATGATCGGTGGAGACTAGTTCGTCGTGACCTTCGGTGATGCGGAGGATTTCGTTAACCGGCTCGACCCATTCGCGCTGGACTCTCTGTTTGTGCAGAACCGCGTCGAAGGTCAGCCGGGAGGCGGCAGCGAGCCGCCGGGCTTTCTCGAGAAGCGACTCCGTCGCCTGAGGGTTGGAGCGGCTGAGCGCCATGAGTTCTCCGCCGCGTTCCGGGGTTACTATCCGAGTGGATTCCAGGAACGCAATGAGCTGTTCCCAGGATAGTTCGCTTTTCGGGGAAACGCCGTTAACGAAGTCGAGTGCCAGCCGACCGCCAATGAACCGGAGGGCGGGTTCATTGTGGTGTGACATAACTTAAAAACTGTACCATAACGGTTAGCCAAAAACATATATGACTTGTCCGATTTTCCAAGGGTAACCTTTCTGATTTGCGAGTATCGTATGAGGCGTGTGGGAAAGTGCGCGTAGGAGGATGGTCATGAGCATCCTACTTTCGAAGAAGATGGCGGCGTCTGGAACCGTTCTGATCCTTACCGCATTGGGGGTTGCGGCATTGAACTCGCAGGAGAGCCCCAAACCTCACGCCGTGCAGGCGTCCCCGGTGGTCGTCGAGCTGTTCACGTCCGAAGGCTGTTCGAGCTGCCCTCCAGCCGATGCCTTGTTGGCTAAGCTCGCGGAGCACAGCCCAGTTGGTGATGCCCAGATCGTGGCGCTCGAGGAACACGTGGACTATTGGGACGACCAGGGCTGGCACGACCCCTTCTCCTCCCACAACTGGACAACCCGGCAGAGCGCTTATGCCGGCGTGCTCGGGAACAAGAACCCTTACACCCCGCAAATCGTCGTGGGCGGAAGCGCGGAATGCTCCGGCGGCCGCCCGCAACTGGCGCTCCAGGCAATAAGCCAGGAGGCCGCGCGGCCGAAGACTCCCGTGACGCTGTCACCAGGCGCGGCAGGCAAACCAGGGACGGAGAACTTTTCCGTGCAAGTAGGAAAGCTCACTCCGTCGGCCAAGGGAGGAGCAGCGGAAGTTTGGCTGGCGGTTACGGAAACGGGTTTGCACTCCTCTGTGACGCGCGGCGAAAATGCCGGTCATGAATTGAGCCATGCTGCCGTGGTGCGCTCCATGCGCAAAATCGGCGAAGCCAAGCCAGATCGCGATGTTGGGTTTTCCGGAGATGCGGCCATATCCATTCGCAACGAATGGAATCGGCAGAATCTGAAAGCCGTGGCGTTTGTGCAAGAGAAGAACAGCTTGCGGATTCTCGGGGCGGCCGAAATCCCGCTTCACCCATAGCCGCATTGCCTGTAGCAAATCGGCGGAAATCCCGCGACTAAGATAGAATCACTTCCGTTTGAGACTGCGCTCGCTGAATAGGGCCGCCGATGCCTGAATCTGCCCCCGAATCTTCTCCGCGTCCCTCGTTACCAGCCCCGCCTCCTGAGGGGCTGGCAACGAGGATTTTTCTTGCTCCAGACGGATTGCGTGCTGGCTGGAGCCTGTTGCTTTACGTCGCTTTGTGGATGCTCATCGAAACAGTGGTCAGGGTCCTCGCCGTGCAAATCGCCGGCCTTGAGGACCAACCGTATTTGCCGCAGAATTTGGCGCCGCTGGAGCTATTGAGTTTCTTGTCGGCCTATGCTGCGTCGCTCTTGATGGCGCACCTCGAACGACGCTCGGTTAACGTCTACGGGTTGCCGGTGAAACAATTCTTCGGAAAATTGTTCGGGCTGGGAAGCCTTCTCGGACTTGGGGAAATAAGCCTGCTGGTCGGATCGATAGCCGCGTCTGGCGGATACTCTTTCGGAAAGATTTCGCTTTATGGAGCGAGCCTTGTGGGCTGGGGATTGTATTGGGCCGTGACTTTCGTGTTTGTTGGGCTCACCGAGGAGTTTTTATTCCGCGGATACGCACAGTACACCTTGGCCAGGGGAATCGGATTTTGGCCTGCGGCCGCAGGACTCTCGCTTCTGTTTGGGGCCGGTCACCTGGCAAACCATGGCGAGACAATTGTGGGTGCGGCAAATGTGGTGGTTACAGGACTAGTCTTCGCCTTTGCGTTGAAAAGAACGGGGAATCTTTGGCTGGCCGTGGGATGGCATGCCGCCTTTGACTTTGGCGAAACGTTCCTTTTTTCGGTTCCGAATAGTGGCCTGGTCTATAGCCGGCATCTCTCAGATGCCTCGCTGCACGGCGCAGACTGGCTGACAGGTGGTACGGTTGGCCCCGAGGGAAGCATCTTCGGCTTCTTGACCATGGGAATCTCCGCGTTGGTGATCCATTTCCTCTTTCCCGCAAAGAAGCACACCGGTGAGTCTGAAATGGCTAGCGGCACCTAGTGTACGAGCTCCGACGCAAGAGCCAGCCGCACACCCTCCGATTGCGCGTTCGGAAGCACTTCGCGCAGCGCCTCGAGCGTGGCAGGATGCGGATGGCCAATGGCCACCGCTTCTCCCTTTTCACGAGCGCCGCGCAACGCCAATTCGAGTTGCTTGCGCACGGCTGCAACCTCCCTAACGTCGTCCAGAAAAGGAACATTGCGAAATGCCGAAGGCACCCGTGAACTTTGCGCCGTCTCATAAGCCACGGTTGCCGCTGTCGTGCGGCTGTCAATGTAGAAAAGATGATGGTCGCGCAGCACCGGCATCAGCTCGCGCATCAAGGCAGGATCCGATGTCGCTTCCGAGCCTTGGTGGTTGTTGACGCCCACCGCCCCAGGAATGTCTTGGAGAAACTGGTTGACCAATTTGGACACCTCTCCCGCGGGCATGCCGGGGCGCAATTCCTGAGCTTCCGGTTTCTCGGTAGACACAGCCTGCATAGGAAGGTGCAGCATCACTTGATAGCCGCGCCGCTCCGCTTCCTTGGCAATTTCCTGCGAGTGCTCATGATTCGGCAGGACGGAAATCGTGAGCGGGTAGGGCAATTCAAAGATAGCGTCCGCAACGCGGCGGTCGTTGCCCAGGTCGTCCAGAATAATCGCCAGCCTCGCTCCGTTCTGTGGTGCCGAGCCGCTCTGGCGTTGCTCCGCGGCGGTCGTTTCGGAATGAATTTGGATGGCGTGTGTTCGTACCCCGCTTTTAAGAAAAAAGAGAGTCCCTCGAGCGCCCTCGGCAGGTTCTTCTGTCAGCCCGTGGCGCGTGGCAATGGTGGTCAAGGCTCGCTGAATTTTTGCGACATCCGAATTCGCTGTCGCATCCACTGTGGCTTTGGCCAGCGTGATGTCGAGAGTATCCGGCGTTCCTGGGGTCTTCTCGGACGCCCGGAGTCCGACATGAATCTGAGTTCCCGGCGGCGCTGCGGAACGGGCGGCGTTAGCAAGCTCCCTGGTGATGGCATGAGTCTTTGCGGGAGTCAGGCGCTCCGGTTGTGACTTCTTGCAGCCCGTTGCCAGGAAGGACGACAAGAACGACAAAAGAAGGAAGATGTGGAAGGGACGCCTGGAGGAGGCCAACGGGCGCGTTACACAAACTCGGGCTGCGTGCACTTAAATCTTAAGCGGCCTTCTTCGCGGGTGCGGGCGCTTTAAGCAGGTCAAGGGCGCGATGGAAGATGGGATCTTCCGGTGAAAGCGGGCGCGGTCCCAGTCCTGGTTCTTTTGGACTAGCCGCGGGCGTGGTGTCTTCGTCCCCAGAGTCGGAATCATCCTGCGCCTCTGCGCGCACAATCTCCGTGGGCGTCACGCCTTCTTCCAGAATCGCCTTCCCATCGGCGTTGTAATAATTCGCCACGGTCAGAATCAGCGCCGCCCCGTCGTCCAGCGTAATCAGCTTCTGTTCAGAAGCCAGGCCGAACGTGCGCTCTCCTACCACATCGCCGCGATGATTCGCTTCGATGGCGGAAGCGAGTACCTCCGCCGCGCCTGAAGTGGTCGTTTCCACCAGCACCGATACAGGACTCTTCCAAATCACTTGTTTCGGCTCGGCGGAGAGGACTTGCGTCGAAACCGTCTGCCCTCGCAAGGTGGCCAGCGTGCCTGACGGAACAAAAAGACGCGCGATGGAAACTGCTTCTGAAACTGGCCCGCGCCCGCACTCGCGCAAGTCCAAAATCACTTTGTGGATCCCTTGCTTCTCTGCGTCCAGCAGGCGGTTGCGCACTTCGTCGGCGCGCCCGGCGTCCAGCGATGGGAAACGCATGACCAGGATGTCTGGGTCCACCTTCTGAACGATCAATTTCGGAGTCACCAGCTTTTCCCGCACGATGTCTACTTCGTCGGGAGTGGCCTTGCCGCGGCGAATGACGGAAACCTTGATTCCCGAGCCCGGCTGTCCATTCAGCAGATTCAGCGCTTGCCCAACCGACATGTCCCGCGTGGTAAATCCGCCAATCGATTCGAGCAGGTCGCCGCTGCGAATCCCTGCTTTGGTTCCCGGACTATCCGGCAGGACCGAAAGTACGATGATGTAGCCGTAGCGCTTGCTGAGCGTCAAGCCGGCTTCCCCAGTGCCCGGGTTGCTGGTTTTCTTTTTGTACTCCTCGTACTCGCGCGGCGTCAGGTAGCTCGACTGAGGGTCCAAGGACTCGAGCAGTCCGTGGAGCGCGCCCGCGGTCACCGTGCGCATGTTCGGATCGTCCACGTAATCCTGCTGGATCTTCTGCAAGACTTCGCCGTAGACCGTTAGCGATTTGTAGGCCTTGTCGTCGGAGGTCCGGCCGAGGACGTGGCCAATCCCCGCATAACAGAAGATCAACACCGACAATGAAAAAACGCCAATGCGCGCCGCTCGATTCATGCCCCGTCCTTCTTACTTCAGAATAACGAATTCCGAGTATAGCACCGCCAGAGGTTGGGACGCGCCAACAAACGAAAAGGAAGCCTAGCAAAGAAGCACTGTTGCGGTCTCCTCCCCCAGATCGCCACAAGAGATCGCCTGATTGTTGCGCAATTGCCACAGGTGGCGAATGTAAGAAGGGGACTCAAGTTGTAACCTATTGATAATAAAGCACAACGCTAGCACAGACTGGTCAGCAAAATGCTACAATAGGTGTGGGGAATGTTCCAAACAACCATAGCCAGAGAATCCTGGGCGGAAGGTGTAGGCCTCCACACTGGTGTGCAAGGGTGTGTGCGTTTGGTGCCGGCGCCTGCCGAAACCGGCATCGTATTCCGTCGTGTGGACCTCGACAACTTCCCCATTGAAGCGCAAGGGCACAACGTAGCTCGCGTGAGCTATGCCACCAGCTTGATGAAACAGGGCGTCCTGCTATCAACGACCGAACATCTCCTGGCAGCGATCTACTCCTGCGGAATCGACAACGTCTACATTGACATCAACTCCATCGAAGTTCCGATTCTCGATGGTTCGGCTGAGCCGTTCATGGAGATGCTGGAGCACTCGGGCATCCGCAAGCTGCGCCGCAAACGCCGCTATCTGAAGGTGCTAAAGCCATTAGAAGTGAGCGAAGGCGATCGCCGCATTGGTATCTATCCGGGCAACGAATTTCGCGTCCGCTGCTACGTGGATTTCCCCCATCCGCTGGTGGGCCAACAGGAAGTCGAAATGCTTGTCGGGCCTGACACCTTCCGCCATCTGCTCGCGCGCGCCCGTACATTCTGTTTCGAGCGCGACATTACGCCTCTACGTTCCATGGGACTGATCCGCGGCGGCTCGCTCGAAAACGCCATCGTCCTGACCCAGGACGGCATCATGAACGGTCCCCTGCGCTTCCCCGACGAATTTGGCCGCCATAAAGCCCTCGACCTGATTGGGGACTTGGCCTTGGCGGGGTTACCCCTACTGGCGCGTGTCGAAGCCCATAAGGCCGGCCATTCCCTGCATACGCAGCTCGTCAGCCGGCTCCTCGCCGACCCGTCGCTCTGGACCATCACCACCGCCACCGGTGAAGGCGTCCACGCCGAGGAAGAGCTCGCTTCCAGAGTCCTTGTCCAAGCTCCAGCCCCTGCAGCGGATTGAAAGCTCTTCACTGTGAGGAAGTCCCGCGGATCAGGCTGGCAATTGCCGCTTGTAACCTGAACTGCCGGGCGGCGGCGATACTGTACCTGGTGAGCCAACGGGAGCAACTAGGCTCGTACTACAGAAGGGACATACCTCGGCGTAATCTTCGATTTGCTCGGCGCAGTAAGGACAGGGTCGCATTCGAGCCCCCCTTTCCGGTAAATTGCCACCGGTTGAAGCCGCCCGTGAAGCCCACACAGTAGATGAGAATCCGGATTACGTCCAGGGCACAGCCGCCTGCCCGTTTGGCGGCGAATCATTGTCAAAATGGGGAGGGCAGGGCGACAATGAATTCATGTCTAATCATGACCTGGCCGTAATTGTCCTGGCTGCAGGAAAAGGCACGCGCCTCAAGTCGCGCCTCGCGAAAGTATTGCACCGGGCCGGCGGGCGTACGCTGGTGGAGCACATCGTGAGGGCGTGCGAGCCGCTCAAAGCGCGCGAGACTGCTGTCGTCGTAGGCCATCAGGCGGAACAGGTTGCTGCAGTCGTGGAGCCGCTCGGGGCCACCACCGTTTTGCAACAGCCTCAGAATGGCACCGGTCACGCCGTGCAGGTGGCCAAGCGCGCCATTGGACGCGCGAAACTTGCGCTCGTTCTTCCGGGTGACGCCCCGCTGGTGCGCACCGAAACTCTCAAGGCACTGATCGCCACACATCGCAATGGCAACGCCGCCGCAACGATCCTTTCGGCCGTTGTTGCCGATCCTTCCGGCTACGGCCGCATCGTGCGCAAATCCGAAACGGCCGTCTCCGCCATCGTCGAGGAATCCCTGCTCACCGATGAACAGCGCGAAATCAATGAGATCAATTCCGCGATTTATTGCCTCACGTTGGAAAATCTTTGGCCCGCTCTCACACAAGTGAAACCGAACAACAAGCACCGCGAGCTTTATTTGACCGATGCCATGGCGGTGATGAGCGGCAGGGGTGAACCCGTACTTGCGCAAATTGCCGGCGATCCGCGCGAAGTTCTTGGCTGCAACACGCGGGCTGACCTCGCCGAGGTCGACCGCATCTTCAGGGAATGGAAGCGCAATGAGTTGATGGATGGTGGCGTGACCATCCAGTTGCCGGAAACTGTGTTAATCGATCCTGAGGTAACCGCCGGCGAAGACACCATGATCGAGGCGGGCGTGCAACTGCTTGGGAAAACAAAACTCGGCGCGCGCTGCAGCATCAAAACTGGGAGCGTCGTAGTGGACTCGCTCATCGGCGATGACGTGAAGGTCGAACCGCACTCGTTCATTGTCGAAAGCCGCCTCGAAGAAAGAGTAACGGTCGGCCCGTTTGCACGCTTGCGCATCGGCACGCACGTAAAGGCCGGCGGGCGCATCGGTAACTTCGTCGAGACGAAGAAAACCGTCATCGGCGAAGGCGCCAAGGTCCCGCACCTGACTTACCTTGGTGACGCGAAGGTCGGAGCGAAGACCAACATCGGCGCGGGCACGATCACTTGCAACTACGACGGTTTCGAAAAACATCCCACCAACATTGGCAAGGGTGTCTTCATCGGCAGTGACTCGGTTCTGGTCGCTCCGGTACGCATCGGCGATCACGCCTATGTCGCCGCTGGTTCCACCATTACGGAAAACGTGCCCGATGACAGCCTGGGAATTGGCCGCGGTCGCCAGGTCAACAAACCCGGCTGGGCCTCCAAAAAACGCCGCGAACTTTCAGCGGCACAACAGCCGAGGAAGTCGTCGCGGCGGAGGCCGGCGAAGAAATCCCGAACGCGCCGCCACGACCGCAAACACCGCCGATAGACCTACAGCTCTTGAGGGGGCACAGTTAATGCTGCGCCCAAAAACGCGACCAGAGGAACAAGCGAGAACAGCAACGGCACCAAGAAAAAAAACTTTGCCGCAACACCTACAAGCGTGGCCATGCACATCGCGTTCAGCCAGCAAAGCGACCGCAGGAAGCGCGAATTCCCTGCCCGGCGGATTGCCAACACGTTGATCAAGCCAAAAAATAGAATGAAGGCACCATAGACCAGCCCAAATCCCAAGAGAAAGTCACTCATGGTTCGCACAAAACCGGCGCCCAGATCAAACCGGTAACTGTGCATAAGATCGTGGAGCATTCGTTCCTGCTCGTTCGAAGGCGCGTGTCTTTGCGTCATGCCAAAGAAATGCACTGCTGCGCTAATGACTTGAACGACGGCCCCCGTATAAAACATCAATCGAAATGCGCGCAAAGTATCCTCCTCGCTGGATGTTCCGTCCCGGCTGTCCGGTGTTCGGAGCTATATCGTTAGTGTCTGATACAACAAAATTGCAAAAATGAGTAGGCGGGCACGTTTTTATCCACAGCGCGACGCCAGCGAGACCGGGCCAACCCTGAAGCCATTTGTGCTAAAATAGGAGTTCCCGCAAAGCATCAGGGGGCTGCCGCCGCATGAGATTTGGAGTCGTTGTTTTTCCCGGGTCCAATTGCGACCACGACGCCTTTTACGCCATCGGAAACGTCCTCAAAAAGCCCGTCGAATTCATCTGGCACCAATCGCAAGACCTCGCGAACTGCGACGCCATTATTCTGCCCGGCGGGTTTGCGCACGGCGACTACCTCCGCACCGGCGCCATCGCGCGCTTTTCTCCGGTGATGAAGTCCGTTGAAAGGTTCGCGAACAGCGGCGGCTTGGTCCTTGGCATCTGCAACGGCTTCCAGATTCTCTGCGAAGCGGGCCTGCTTCCCGGCGCGATGCTTCGCAACAGCGGCCTGCGCTACATCTGCCGCCACGTCTATATTCGTGTCGAGCAGACCGATACGCCCTTTACCAGCGCTGCACAGAAGGGCCAGATTCTGAAAATCCCCATCGCGCACAACGAAGGCAACTGGAACGTGGACGAGTCCACCCTTGCGGAACTCGAAAAAAATCGCCAGGTCCTTTTTCGCTACACCACGCCGGACGGCTCGAACGATGATGCCGGCAATCCCAACGGAGCGATCCACAACATCGCTGGCATCTGCAACCATGAGCGCAACGTCGCAGGTTTGATGCCGCATCCTGAGCGTGCCGTCGAAGCTGCACTGGGCTCGAACGACGGCCTGGTCATTCTCCGCTCGATGGCCGAAGCGCTCGTTGGCGCCGCGAAGGCCACGGCCTAGTATCAAATGGATACGGCGACCACCGAAATCCGCGTCACCCCTGAAATCGCCGCTGAACACGGTCTCACGGCCGAAGAATACGCCCGCGTCAAGCAAATCCTTGGCCGCGAACCGAACATCACAGAGCTTGGGATTTTCTCCGTCATGTGGAGCGAGCATTGCTCCTACAAATCCAGCAAAGTTCATCTCCAGCGTCTTCCGACGCGCGGCAAACTCGTTGTGCAAGGCCCCGGCGAAAACGCCGGTATCGTGGACATCGGTGACGGCCTCGTCGCCGCTTTCAAAATCGAATCCCATAATCATCCGAGTTACGTCGAGCCGTTTCAGGGCGCGACCACGGGCGTCGGCGGCATTCTGCGCGACATTTTCACCATGGGGGCGCGCCCCATCGCCATTCTCGACTCGCTCCGCTTCGGACCTTTAAGAAGCGGCGAGTCGAGAGTGACGGGTGGTGAGCGGAAAACATCTGAAGCGGAGGCGGCTGCCAATCGTCGCATCTTGGATGGCGTCATTCGCGGCGTCGGCGGTTACGGCAACTCTTTCGGTGTCCCCACCGTCGGGGGCGAAGTCGCCTTCGAGCCTTGCTACTCGCAGAACCCTCTGGTCAACGCGCTTGCTCTCGGCATCGCCCGCAAAGAAGATTTGTTTTTCGCCAAAGCCAAAGGCGCCGGCAATCCCGTGATTTACGTCGGAGCGAAAACCGGCCGCGATGGCATTCACGGCGCGTCACTTCTCGCTTCCGCCGAGTTCACCGAAGAATCACAGCAAAAACGTCCCAACGTCCAGGTGGGCGATCCGTTCATGGAAAAACTCTTGCTCGAAGCATGCCTCGAAGCCATGCAGACCGGCGCGGTCGTGGCGATTCAGGACATGGGCGCCGCGGGGCTCACCTGCTCCACCGTGGAAATGGCTTCGCGCGGCGGCACCGGCATCGAAATCGATCTCGGGAAAGTTCCGCAGCGCGAAACGGGTATGACGCCCTACGAAATCATGCTCAGCGAATCACAGGAGCGCATGCTGTTGGTCGCGGAAAAAGGCCGCGAGCCGGAAGTGCTCGGCGTCTTCAAAAAGTGGAGCCTCGACGCCGTCGTCGTTGGCCGGGTCACCGAAGGTGGCCTCGCGTGCATCAAGAATCACGGCAGCGTGGCCGCGGAAATCCCCGCGCATCCGCTGGCCGAAGAAGGCCCGGTTTACAATCGCCCCATCGCCGCGCCCGCGCCGCGCGTCGAATCCGAAAAAGACTGGTTCCGGTTCGCTCCTGCAAGCACAAACCTAACGCAAAATCTTCTGAAGCTGCTGGCCTCGCCCGTCATTGCCTCCAAGCGCTGGATCACCGAGCAGTACGACACTTCCGTGCGCACCAACACGCTCGCGTGCCCTGGCGCCAGCGACGCCGCCGTCGTGCGTATCAAGGATCCCAAGACCAACGAGGTCAAGCGCGCGCTGGCGCTTTCGACGGACGGCAACGGCCGCTGGTGCCAGCTCAATCCTCGCACCGGCGCCATGCACTCTGTCGCGGAAGCTGCGCGGAACGTAGCCGCCAGCGGCGCACGTCCCATCGCCGCCACGAACTGCCTCAACTTCGGCAGCCCGGAAAAGCCCGAAGTGATGTGGCAATTCAGCCAAGCCATCGACGGCGTTGCAGAAGCTTGCAATGCTCTCGGCACGCCCATCACCGGCGGCAACGTCAGCTTCTACAACGAAACTCTCGGCAGATCGATCTATCCCACGCCCGTCATCGGCGTTCTCGGTATTCTTGACGATCCTTCCCGCGTCCTGAAAATCGGCTTCCGCAACGAAGGCGACCTGATCGTCCTTCTCGATGGCCGCGGTCCTGCCACCTATGACTCTGTGCTCGCCACTCGCCACTCGCCACTTGCCAGTTCTGATTTTGCCCGCGAATTCTCCTCCTCCGAATACTCCAAAACCGTCGCCGCCATCGTTGCCGGCGAACCTCCGGCCATCGACCTGGCTGCGGAAAAGCGCCTCATCGACTGCCTCGTTGCCCTCGCTGCCGAAGGCATTGTCGAATCCGCTCACGACATTTCTGACGGCGGCTTCGCCGTCACCATTGCCGAATCCTGTTTTGCTTCTTGTTCATCGGCCCCCGCTTTCGCGGAAGGCGCTCTTGTAGCGGCGCAGCATGCTGCGTCTCAGCTCGGCAACCAACCGAACGCCGGTCATCCCGAATCCGCGCTTGCCGCGAGCTCCGGCAAGGGGCGTTTCTCGCGGGGTGAGGGATCTGCCTTTTCTGGCTTCGGCGCGAATGTCAATCTGCATGATGACGCTCCCGCCGAATTCGCTCTCTTTGGCGAACGCGGCGCCCGCGCCATCGTTTCCCTCGCGCCCGAAAGCCTTGCCGCGGTTCTCGCAATTGCGAGACAATACAACGTGGCGGCGCGCGAAATCGGCAAGGTCACTCGCGGCGATGCTTTCCGCATCGAACATAAGGGACACGCGGTGATCGAGTCCTCCGTCGATCCGCTTTGCGACGCCTGGGCCAACTCGCTAGAACGCATTCTGATAGCTAAATGACCGCTTACCATACATTCGCGGACGACCACTTCCACGATCACTGTGGGGTCTTCGGCGTTTTCGGTCATCCCGAGGCAGCGAACCTCGTCTATCTCGGCCTCTACGCATTGCAGCATCGCGGCCAGGAATCCGCCGGCATCGTCTCGAGCGATGGCACCGAGCTCCAGCTTCACCGCGCTATGGGCGAAGTCGAAGAAATTTTCCAGCCCAGTGTTCTCGCAAAGCTTCCCGGCTCTCTGGCTATCGGCCACACGCGCTATTCCACCGCCGGCGATAAGGCTCTGCTCAATGCGCAGCCCATGGTAATCGACTGCAACAAGGGCAAAGTCGCCCTCGGCCACAACGGCAACCTCACCAATGCTGCCGAGCATCGCCGCAGACTCGAGCACAAAGGCTCCATCTTCCAGACCAACAGCGACACCGAAGTCATCGTGCACCTTCTCGCGCGCTCGCAGGCGCGCAATCTTTCCGGCGCGCTGGGCGACGCGCTCAATCAAGTCGAAGGAGCTTACTCGCTTCTCGTCCTCACAACCGACGAACTTTACGCCGTGCGCGACCCCCGCGGCTTTCGCCCGCTTGTTCTCGGCAAGCTTGCAACGCCCGGCGGCTACACCGCCTGGCTTGTGGCTTCGGAAACTTGCGCCTTCGATCTCCTCAACGCGCAATACGTCCGCGAAATCGAGCCCGGCGAGATGGTGCGCATTTCCAGATCCGGCATCGAGTCCATCCACTTCGCGCCCGCAAAGACCCACCAGCAGTGCATTTTTGAGCATGTCTACTTTTCGCGCCCCGACAGCATCATCTTTGGCCGCTCGGTCAACCAGAGCCGCGAAATGCTCGGCCGCCTCCTCGCGCGCGAGCATCCCGTTGAAGCCGATATCGTCGTTCCTGTTCCCGACTCCGGCGTTCCCGCCGCCGTCGGCTATGCGCTCGAATCCAAGATTCCTTTCCGCATGGGCCTGATCCGCAATCATTACATCGGCCGCACGTTCATCGAGCCGTCGCAGGCCATCCGCAATTTCGGCGTCAAACTCAAACTGAATCCCGTCCGCAGCCTCATTGAAGGCCAGCGCGTCGTGCTCGTGGACGATTCCATCGTCCGCGGCACCACCAGCCGCAAGATTGTCCGCATGGTGCGCGACGCGGGGGCCAAAGAAGTCCACGTGCGCATCAGTTGCCCGCCTACGATCTCCCCCTGCTACTACGGCGTGGATACTCCCACGCGCGAAGAGCTGATTGCCTCTTCGAATTTGCCCGAACAAATCTGCAAGTTCCTGGCCGCGGATTCGCTCGGCTATCTCTCGCTTTCTTCCCTCCAACAGGCTGTCGCCGATACCGAAAACAGGTTCTGTACGTCTTGTTATACGGGGGTTTACCCGACCGATCTTGTGCAATTGGAAGTACGTGGGTCTAATTCGAACGGTAAATCGGCGGAAGCTTCGGTTACAATGGAAAGCGAACCCGCGTCCGGAGAAGGGCCGGTGGTGGTGCATCGTGAAAGCTGACAACGAAAAAGAAAAAACGAAAAAAGTGGACGCCAACGTTCCCGTGAAAACCAAAATCCAGCGCGAGGTGATTGCGTGGTTTTGGGTCGGGCTCGTTTTCCTGCTGATTAACGGCGCCATCGGCCAGGCGCGCGTCATTCCCTCCGGCTCCATGGAAAAGACGCTGCTCATCGGCGACCACCTCATCATGAGCCGTATCGGCTACGACGCAGGCATTCCTTTCACGAACTGGCATGTCCCCCTGTGGCGCAATCCCAAGCGGCAGCAAGTCATCATCTTCAAGCCGCCCTTTGCCCCGGATACGCCTGACTACGTCAAGCGCGTCATTGGCCTTCCCGGCGACTCCATTGACATTCACGACGGCGCAGTGTGGGTCAATGGCCAGCGCCTCAGCGAGAAGTACACCACCGGCACGACCGAGCCTTACGAGTTGAAGATGCCGTACAAGGTTCCATCTGAATGCTATTTCGTCATGGGTGACAATCGGGCCAATTCCTACGACAGCCGCTTCTGGGGTTGCGTCCCGCGCAACGATATTATCGGCACACCCGTCATGATCTACATGTCCCTCGATGTTTCTCCGGAAGCCTGGGAGCCGGGCCAGTTTCGCGAGCGTTTCTTCGCGTATGCCAACGCCATCTTGCATCCCGGCGAAGTGCGCTGGCGCCGGATTTTCCGCACCTTCTGAGAAAGCCCCAGTTTAGAAACCTTAGTTAAGTTATACTTTGCAAGTCGCGCTGTGCCCCGCCCGGCGCTGAGATTTTGTAGTGGCGAGTCTTTAGACTCGTGCCTTTAGGTCCTAAATACTTGGTGGAGAGTCTTCGCGGTTGGAGTTTACCCCGACCCTGTGGGGGCGTTCCGGTTTGTTCCACCTGGGAAGACCGTAATTTGCAACAACGGGTCCTCGGACCCGCATTTTTTCTGATTCGGGTGCTCAGCCGGTCTTTAAACCGGCATGCTGTTCCTAACGCGCCTTCTTAACGCCACATTCCATCGTTGCGTTGCGCCTTCACGGAACACGGGTCACAGGTCACGCCGCTTATGAAATACGCCGATGCCGGTGTCAATATCGCCGTCGCTGATGAGGCCAAGCAGCGCATCCGGCATCATGCCAGCCGCACGTTTACGCCCGGAGTGCTCGGCGGCATCGGCAGCTTCGGCGCGCTTTTCGCGCTCGACCACAAAAAATGGAAAGAGCCCGTGTTGGTTTCGAGCGCCGATGGTGTGGGCACCAAACTCAGAGTCGCGATGGCCATGGGCGTGCACTCCACCGTTGGCGGCGACCTCGTCAATCACTGCATCAATGACATTCTTGTTCAGGGCGCCGAGCCGCTTTTTTTCCTCGACTATCTCGCTCTGGGAAAAATGGATCCGCAGGTCGTCGAGCAACTCGTAGAAGGCATGAGCCGCTCCTGCCGCAAGGCCGGCTGCGCTCTGATCGGCGGCGAAACGGCGGAGATGCCGGGCTTCTATCCGGCGGGCGAATACGATCTCGCGGGCTTTATCGTCGGCGTCGTTGAGCGAAAAAAGCTGCTTACCGGCAAAAATGTCCAGTCCGGCGACGCGTTGCTCGCTCTGCCTTCTGCTGGTCTGCATACCAACGGTTACTCGCTCGCGCGCAAACTCATCTTCGAAGTAGAAAAGCTGAAGCCCGATACCTACGTCGCGGAAGTGGGAAACAAGATCGGCGCGGAACTCCTAAAGCCGCATCTTTGCTACGCGCCCGCTTTGCGCAGCATCCTTGCAAAGGGCTGGGTTTCCGCGATCGCGCACATCACCGGAGGCGGCATTCCCGGAAATTTGCCCCGCGTTTTGCCCAGCGGCGTCAAAGCCGAAATCGATTTAGCCTCCTGGCCGGTCCCCACGATCTTCAAATATCTCGCCAAGATCGGCCGCATCGACACCGACGAGTTGCTTCAGTCGTTCAACATGGGCGTGGGAATGATCTTGGTCGTGCCGCCAAAATTCGTGAAGTCCGTCGAAGCCGACCTCAAAAAACGCCGCGAAAAATTCTTCCGCATCGGCCGCATCGAGCGCGCCGAATCCGGCAAATCCCGCGTCTC
>Ga0126369_10000746_pt1 | contig 21724 bp, 15 predicted proteins | sample PanSoiMetaPlot_1_FD_109646 | JGI IMG/M metagenome (GOLD analysis project Ga0126369, IMG submission 109646) | Tropical forest soil microbial communities from Panama - MetaG Plot_1 | ecosystem: Environmental > Terrestrial > Soil > Tropical forest > Bulk soil | place: Panama | collected 2016-02-17
AACCGGCCACCACCGCGATGTGCTTTTTGCGCAGCACCGCGAAGATCGTCTCGGCGTCAATGCTCTTGATCCGGGCCTTGGAGAAGGTGCTGTCGGTCACCATCCGGCACTGATGGGCCAAAAAGCTCGTTGCCTTCCCGCCTTGCTCCTGGATCGCCAGAGCCACCAGCCCGATGGACACCTGCTCGCCCGTGGCGACCACCACGTCCTGCTCCCGCTCGCTGGGACGCTTCGAAATGAGCGAGACCAGCTTCAGAAGCCGGTTGGTCTCCCCGGACATCGCGGAGACCACCACCACCACGTCGTTTCCAGCGTTCTGACTGGCAATGCAGCGCCGGGCGACGTTTTGGATTCGCTCGATGTCGCCGACCGAGGTGCCGCCATACTTTTGAACGATCAAGGCCACCTTCGAAAAGCCTCCACAAATGGGAACCATCACCATAGAAAGTAGCTCGCAATGGCTCAAGCCCTCATCGTGATCGACGGTGAAACGCTGAAGTTGGAGGAGATCCTCCAGATCGCCCATGGCACTGCCCAAGTGGAGCTGTCCCCGGTGGCGATCGAGCAGGTGGTCCGCTCTCGCGGCTTGGTGGACGCGATCTCCGAGGGCGATCAGCCGGTCTACGGGATCAACACCGGATTTGGAATCCTGGCCGAAGTGCGCGTGGACAAGCGCGACCTGCGCGAACTGCAGCGAAACCTGTTGCTCTCCCACGCTTCCGGGGTTGGAGCCCCGCTCTCCCTGCCGGAGGCACGGGCGCTGCTGTTGCTGCGGATCAACGTGTTGGCCAAGGGCTACTCCGGCATCCAGCTCCCGACCCTCCAGTTGGCGGTCGAGATGCTCAATCGGGGGGTGATACCCGTCGTCCCGGAGCGGGGAAGCGTCGGCGCCTCCGGAGATCTCGCCCCGCTGGCGCACCTGGCGCTGACGTTGATCGGAGAGGGCGAGGCCTGGTACCGAGAAGAGCGACTTCCTTCCTCGCAGGCGTTGGCTCGAGCGGGCCTGGTGCCGGTGGTGCTGGGCGCGAAAGAGGGCCTGGCACTGGTGAACGGCACCCAGGCGATGTGCGCGGTGGGAGCGCTCGCCTTGGCTCGGGCGGAACGGCTGGCTGAAGTCGCCGACCTCGCTGGCGCGATGACCCTCGAGGGCCTTTTAGGCAGTCACAAGCCGTTTCTGCCGGAGATTCAGGAGGTCCGGCCACATCCAGGCCAGCGCGCCAGCGCCGAACGGCTGCGGGAGTTTCTCGCGGACTCGGAGCTGGTTCTCACCCATGAGCACTGCAGCAAAGTTCAGGATCCATACTCCTTGCGCTGCATGCCCCAGGTGCATGGAGCGGCTCGCGAGGGGATCGCGTTCGCTCATCGGATCCTCGAGACCGAAGTCAACAGCGCGACCGACAATCCGTTGGTTTTCGTGGACTCCGGGCGGATCATTTCCGGCGGCAATTTTCACGGGCAACCGGTGTCATTGGGCCTCGACGTGCTGGCGATGTGCTTGACCCAATTGGCGACGATCAGCGAACGGCGGGTGGAACAGCTGGTGAACCCTTCCCTCTCCGGCTTGCCCCCGTTTCTGGCGAAAAACCCGGGCCTCAACTCCGGATTCATGATCGCGCAGGTTACCTCCGCCGCGTTGGTGGCAGAGTCTCGGATTCTCTCGCACCCGGCGTCGGTGGATTCGATACCGTCGTCCGCGGGACGTGAGGATCACGTCTCCATGGGGATGACCGCTGCGCTCAAAGCCAGACAGGTGGCGGAACACACCAGCACCTGCTTGGCGATTGAGCTGCTGGTGGCGGCTCAAGCGATTGACCTGCGCCTACCGGTGAAGGCGGGACGCGGGGTTCGCGCGGCGCACGCGCGGATCCGCAGCCGCGTTCCATTCATGGACCGCGATCGCGAGTTACACACCGACATCAAGGCGGTCCAGGAATTGATCGACTCTGGTGAGCTGATGGATGCCGTCTGAGGCTGGGCGACTTTGACTCCGAAACATGAGAAATTTGTGTCATCCCACTCGAGATACCCACCCCCATCCTGAGCCTGGTGCAAGCGCCGGTCGGCGAGCGATCAGCAGAGGAAGCCGCTCGCCAAAAGATCGCCGCGTTCGAGCGAGAGGGGAGGCTCTTAGGCAACACCCGCGAGGCGGCGCTGCTCTTTCATGAGGCAGGCCGCCTGTGGGAAGAACCGCTCAAAAGCCCCCGCAACGCCGCCGCTGCCTACCAGAACGCTTATCGGCTTGCTCCGGACTTCCTCCCGAACGTCCGCGACGCCCGCCGTCTCTTCGAGAACGCGGGCAACTGGCAGATGGTTTTGCAGCTGCTCGACGCCGAATTGCGGGTCGTCAAAGAGGAGCGGGTGAGGGCCCCACTGTTGCTTCAAAAGGCGAACATCCTCGAGGTGCCTCTGGCGCGCCGCGACGAAGCCACCCGCGCCTACCAGGAGGTCCTCGCCCTCAAACCCAGAGATGCACCAACGCTGATGCAGCTGGAGGACGTCTACTCGGCGCGCGCGGATCGGGCCTCCCTGGTCGAAGTCTACAGGCTGCTCTCGGAGGTTTTGGAGAACGCACCGCTTCGCGCGCACTATCTGACGTCGGCGGGATATCTGCTCGAGGAACACCTCGGCCAGCCGGCCGAAGCCGCCGAGTGCTTCTACCAGGCGTTCGTGCTGGACCAAGGGAATCCGCTGCTCCTGTCGGCAGTGATTCGAGTCGCGGAGCGCGATGGACGCGACGACGAGCTGGTTGAGGCCCTCGCCTCGCAGGCCGGACTCGAGGGACCGGATGCGACGCACACCTTTCTTCGCCTAGGGACGGTCTATCGTCGGTTGGGGCGCGACCAAGACGCGCTGGGCGCTCTGCTGGCGGCGAAACAGATCGATCCCAGCGACACGCTGGTCCTTTCCGGGCTGGCAGACCTTTACGAGTCGCAGAGTCGCTACCAAGAGTTGACCGAGGTGCTCAGCTCGTGGGCGGAATCGGTTCGCGACGACGACGAGATGGTCAGCATCAACCTTCGCCTCGCGGCAATCTACGAGGAAGTCCTCAAGGCGGACGAAGCAGCGATTGCCAGCTACAACGCGATCTTAGCTCGCAACCCCAGCCACGGTTCGGCGCTGAGCGGCCTGGGCCGCCTCCAATATCGAACTCAGAACTGGAAAGGGTTGATCGCGACCTTCGAGGCCGAAGCGGCGGCAATTTCTGATCCCAAGCAGCGGGTGGCCCGACTCTACAAGGCGGCCGAGGTGGTGGAAGAACGCCTCGACAATCCTGACGAAGCGATCGCCCGCTACCACCGATGCCTCCAGTTGGTGCCAGAATACGTGCCGGCTCAGCAAGCCCTGGTGAGAATCTACGAGCGAACCGGACGGTACCTGGAGCTGATCTCGATGTACGAGCAGGAGCTGGCGCAGTCCCATCAGCCGGAACATTCGATCAGCACCCTCACCAAGATGGCGATGCTCTACGAAGATCGCCTTGGCAATCCTGACCACGCCGTCGATTGCCTGCGCCGCATCCTCACCCTCCTTCCCAAGCATCTGCCCACGATTCGGGCCCTGGGCCGTCTGTTTCAGAAAACGAGGCGCTGGCAGGAGTTGATCGAGACCAACGAGCTGGAAGCATCGATGGCCGACGACCCGAAACTCGCGGTGGCGCTCCGTCAGCGGAACGCGGAGATCTACGAGGACGCGCTCAAGGATCGGGCCAAGGCGGTGGCGGCATATCAGAGAATGCTCGAAGGCGATCCCACCTACCTGCCGGCGTTGAAAGCGTTGGGCCGTCTCTATGCCCAGGAAGCCCGCTGGGCGGAGCTGGTGAAGATGTTCCGCGCCGAGGCGGACGTCGCATCCTCGACGGATCAAGCCGCGGCCCTAATGTACAAGATCGGCGAGCTTTACGAGCAGAAGCTCGACGATCCCAACGCGGCGATCAGCGCCTACGGCGAAGCGCTGACCCTCTCTCCCAGCCACTTTCCAGCGCTTCGCGCGCTGGAGCGGCTTTACCGAGCCCACGGCGAGTGGGAGAGTTTGATCGACGTCTGGCGCTCCGAAGCCGCCAATCGCACCGACCCGAGAGAGCGAGCGAACGCGCTGTTCCAAGCCGCCACCCTCTGGGAAGAGAAGCTTCAGCGGGGCGACATGGCCGCGGAATGCTATCGCGAGGTGCTTCGACTCAGTCCTCACCACCTCGCCGCGAACCGCAGCCTGGAGCGCTACTACACCAGCCAAAACAGCGTCCGAGAGGTGGTCGCGGTTCTGGATCGCGAAGTGCAAAGCGCGAAGAGCCCGTTTTCCAAGCTCGCACCGCTGCTGAAGCTGGCGTACGTCCATCTGGATGCCCTAGGGGAGCTGTCTCGCGCGGTGCAGTGCTGCGAAGCGGCGCTAGAAATCGACGAGAAAAACATAACCGCGCTCAAGCTTCTGGAGCGCATTTATTCCACCGAACGCAGCCGGAACAGCGAGCTGAAATCGCGCCTCGCGGAAAGCGTGGGCGACGGCCGAGCCCGCGCTGCGTTCGCGCTGTCAGCGGCGGCCAGTTCCAACGGAGATCCGCACAAGCGGGCCCAGCTCAAGCGCGCCTTCGAGGAGGATCCGGCCAATTCCGAGCTCGCTTCCGCGCTGGAGCACTTGCTTCGACAGGCGGAGGACCCGAAGGAGCTTTTGGACGTCTACCAAAAGCGCCTCTCAGCCCTTACCGACGACAGCGAGCGGATCGAGTTGGCGATGCGAATGGCTGAAGTCGCCCGCTACCGCGCCGGAGACTTCACCAAGGCCATGGAGGCGTACGTCGCGGCGCTGCGCATCAACCCGCAGTTGTTGCCCGCGCTGCAAGGAACCCGCGAGGTGGCCCTGGCGCTCGGCGATTATGCCGCCGCCGTCAAGGCGCTCGAGGCAGAAGCGGGAGCTTCGAAGGACAACCAGGGGCGCCTCGAGGCGTATCTCGCCGCCGGCTGCATCGCCGCCGAAAAGCTGGGCGAGCCCGACTCCGCGATCGCGCAATTTCGCCGCGCCTTGGAGATCGACCCATCCAACAGCACCGCGAACGAATGGCTGGAGCAAATCCTTTACGCTCCCGGGTACGGGAACGAGTTGGCCGAGTTTCATGAGTCGACCGCGCTGGCCCTGCTCGAACGCGGGGAGGGCAACGAAGCCGCGGAGCGCTTCACCAAGGCTGCAGCTGAGTGGGCCGACGACGTGCATCAGCGCGACCGGGCGATACGCGCGGTCGACCAGGCATTGCAGGCCTCGCCCTCGCAACCGGATGCGCTTGCCCTCCAGGGCCGGCTGCTGATGGAAGCACAGCGCTACCCGGAAGCCGCCGAGGCGCTTTCGGCTCGCCTTCAACAGGGCGGAAACCCCGAGGCGATGCTCGCTTTCCACCGGCAACTGGGGATGATTTTTCACGATCACCTTCGCGATCCCGCGAAGGCGGCGGAGCACCTTCAGGCAGCGCTTACGGCCAATCCAGAGGATGGGGAGGCGTTGGAGCGCCTGAGCCGAATTCACCGCGCGTCGGCAAACTGGAAGGAGGCCGCGGCGTGCCTCACCCGACTGCTGGAGCTCGATCTTCCGGTCCAACACGCCAGCGAACACACCCTCGCTTTGGCAAGGGTATGCGACGAGGGCTTGGCCGACAGTGACCGAGCCATCGAGCTGTATCGAAAGGTCCTCGAGATGGGAACGGAGGACTTGTCCATAGTCCATCGACTCGGCGAGCTGCACCAGCAGGCCGGGACAACCCCGAAGTTCGTAGAGCTCATCGATGGCTTGGCGAGCCGTTCCGCCAATCGCAGCTATGCCACCCAGTTACGGATCAAGCTCGGCGAGTTCCACGCCAAGGTGCTGAACCAAAGGCCAACGGCGGCGGCCCATTACCGAAAGGCCCTGGCTGCGGAACCGTCCAACGTCGCGGCACGGATGGGCCTCGCCGAAGCGCTTTCAACCGATCCGACCTTTCTTCCCGAGGCGATTAAGGAGTACCGCGAAGTGCTTCGGAAGGAACCGCTGCGCTCAGAGGGCCTTCACGCGCTCTGCCGCCTGTGGTCGCAGCGCCACCGCGACAAGGCCTTCTGCGCATCCGGCATCCTTCACTTCATGCGGGCCACCAACGAAGCCGAAGCGACTTTGTACGGCGAAGGCCGGGCCCGGCTTCCTGAACGCCCCAACCGCCTGCTTGAAGCCAAGGACCTCCACGCGCTTTTGCACCCGCGCGCCCGCAGCGGAATCGTGGAGGTGATCAGCGCGATCGGAGACCAGCTCGGGGACGTTTATCCCCCAATGCTGCACGAGTCCGGCGTCAATCCGAAAAAAGACCGGCTCAAAACCGACCACCCCGTGAACCGACTGATCGCCGAGTGCTTTAGCGACTTTGGCGTGGAGGCTTTCGAGCTCTACCAAGCTTCCAAGGGCACGATTCGACTCGAAAACAGCGACCCGCCAACGGTGTGCGCCGGACCTGAGTTCTTGAAAATGGATCTCAGGCAGCAGCGCTTCGTCCTCGGCCGTGCCGCGTTCGTGCTCGCCCACCACATGATCTTCCTCTCGCGGTTGTCGCCCCAGGAGTTGACGGACCTGCTCGGCAATTCGATCCGGATTCACGCGCCGGCGGACCAAAGGCTGGGCCAGCCGGATGAACAGGCCACAAAGCAACTGCGCAAGCGCTATTCGCGAAAGGCGCTCAAAGCTCTGGGGCTGGCCGTGGAAACGCTCGGCGACGGTCCGATCCAGCTGGACCTGGTGCTTCAGGGGTTGGCGTACTCGGAGGATCGCGCCGGGCTTCTGCTCTCAGGCGATGTTGCAAGCGGCCTTAGCCTGATGGTGCGCGAAAGCACTGGCCCCTCGGCGGGCAATGGCTCCGAGATTCGGCCGGACCTGCGGGAGTTGATGCAGTTCGCAATTTCGGATGACTTTTTCCGGCTGCGCGCTGATCTCGGGCTCTCGGTCTAAGCGTCACTCAACCCGCAGGATTGCGCCCGCGGGCAGGTTTTGCACCAGCTCATCGACGACGCTATTCACCGGCTCCGGCCGGGGATGTTCGACGGTGACCTTCACCCGGTAGCCGACAGAGCTGTCGAATTGCGGGTAAGAACCGATCGACACGTGGGGCATCGCAAGCGCGATCCGGTCAAGTACGTGCGCCACTTCCGTCTCTCCGACGGACAGGTAAAGGCAACGCAGGTACATCGGCTCGCCCTCCATCGAGCTCAGGAGGGAATCGAGCTGGATCCGAAAGAGCTGCGGAACACCCGGCAGGAGAAAAACCCCGTCGCAGCGGATCACCGGGTACCAAACGCCCTCTCGCCAAATCAGTTCCGTGCCCTCGGGTACTTCCGCCAGGCGCAGGGCTTCGGGCGGCGCGTTGCCTCCACAATGATGGATGACGCGCCTCTCCAGTTCCGGGTCCCTCAGCACCTTGCGACCCAGCGCGAGCGCCACGGCTCGCACGGTGATGTCGTCGTGGGTCGGCCCGATCCCGCCGCTGGTGAAGACGCAGTCCGCTTTGGAACGCGCCATCGAAAGCGCTTCCACGATGGCATCGACTTCGTCCGGCACGATGCAGACCCAGCGCAGGGGGATGCCTTTCTCACGAAGCCGACGGGTGAGGTAGGCGCCGTTGAGGTCCTGGACCTTGGCGGTCAGAATCTCATTGCCGATGATGACGGCGGCGGCGGCGGTCGGCTTCATCGGCGCATTCTATCCCGTCCACGAGAGGACGTCGGCTTCAGAACCCATTGAACCGTCCGCATTGTTTCCTCGGTAACCTGTTCGATGGATTTGGACGCGTCGATGCGAACCACTCGATGTGACGAACGATACCGCCTGGTCACGGCCCGATAGCGGCGGGCGATCTGGGCTTGCAGCTCGGCTGCATCGAAAAGCTCGTCGGCCCCACCTCGCCCGACCCGCCGCCTCGCCGCGATCCGCGGATCCACGTCGAGAAACAGCGTTAGGTCCGGTGGGACCGCGAACTGGTTGATCCGTTCGATCCAAGAAGCGGCTATCGAGATGCCTTGGTAGGCGAGAGATGAGAGCAGATATCGGTCGCAGATCACCACCCGTCCGCTCTCAAGGGCAGGGACAATCTCTGCCTGCAGGTGATCCAACCGGTCCGCGGCGAACAGGAGCGCGAGCGTCTGGTTTGTGAAAGAGTACTCGCCTCGACGATGTGTCAGGCGCCGGGTGAGCGCCTGGCGAATCAATCTACCTACCGGGCGATCGGTGGGCTCGCAGGTAACAAGGACTCGGTAGCCTTCTTTTCGTAGCTTAATTCCAAGCTTTTGAGCCTGAGTGGTTGTACCCGCGCCGTCCAAGCCCTCGAGAACAATGAACCGGCCGGTGCCGGCAGGGCGCGTCATCGCGGTAGCAGCGCGGAGGGATCGTCGATGTGCAGCGAGCGCCGAAGCGCGCGGAGACGCTCGTAACGTTGTAGCTCCCACTTGAGCGCGCGTTGACCCCGCAGATAGCGACGGATGCTGTAGACCATCAGCGCCGCCGAGCAGGCCGCCGCTGCGATTCCGAGTATCGGCAGCCGGATGGAATCCCAAAACAGCTTGACGGAGGCCGCCGCGAGAATGAGCGCGAACAGCAGTGAAACTCCGGCGTGGGCAAAGTGGATGGTGCTTTCGCGCGCCTCGAGCTCCTTCTGCAGGCGTTCGAGCTGCTGCCGTGCAAGCTGCTGGTCGTCCAAAGCGCCGCGGAACTTATCCAAGCGCTCGGCTGGGGTCGAGCTGAATTGCTGCTGCTCAGTCGAGCTCTGGAAGCTTCACGCCGCAGTTTTTGCACCGTTGCGCCGGTACCGCGAGACAGCCGCACTGAGGACAGCGAACGAGGGAGGCCTCCGCGGGCTGCGTTGCTCGAGGGAGCGGAGCAACCTTCTCCGACGCACTGGTTTCGGCCAAACTTCGGCCGCAACGCTCACACTCCGAAGCGGCTTGTTGAGTCGATCCACAGAGTGGGCAAACCACCATCACGGCAAGGCTACGCGCGCCATTCGGGTGGTTGCAACGGCGCCGCTCAGGGCAGGTCGGATTCTCCGGTCATCGGCACGAAGCGTACCGGCAGAAGCTCTTGATAGCGGTTGGCGCCGTTATCGCCCTTGCGCACCAGAACCAGTTCCTGGGCGTCCGTGGCCGGCCCCAGCGGAGCGATCAATCGGCCTCCCGGCCGCATCTGATCCAAAAGCACCTCTGGAATCTGCTCCGGTGCGGCGGTCAACAGAATGCCCTGAAACGGTGCGGCTTCGGGCCATCCACGGTGCCCGTCGCCCTCGCGCAAAAAGACGTTGAGAAACCCCAATTCCATCAATCGCTGGCGGCTTCGTTCGGCGAGCTCGGGAACGATTTCGATGGAATACACTTCGGCACACAACAGGGCCAGGACCGCCGTTTGGTATCCGGAACCAGTGCCGATTTCGAGCACCTTTTCCTCGCCGTGCAGCCGCAGCTCCTGAGTCATGTAAGCCACGATGTAGGGCTGGCTGATGGTTTGTCCATATCCGATCGGGATGGGCGCATCCGCGCTCGCCTCTTCAGCGTACTCTCCTGGAACGAAATCCCGTCGGTCCAAGCAGGCGATCGCCTTGAGCACACGCTCGTCGGTTATCCCTCGCGTTCGAAGCAGGTCGGCCAGCTGCTGATCGCCCATCCTGGGTCGCGAAGACTACTCGCGACCCCGGCGCCGGGCTAGGCCATCTTGCTGTGGCGCGTTCCGGTAGAGGTCGCCGCCGGCGGGCCTTACCCTACCCTGCTCAGCGCGAGTCTACCGCCCCACCGGTCCGCGAGCGCGCTCACCAAGCCGACGTGCTCGGGCGAGGAGAGGCGTGGATCAGTGGCGAGGATCGCCCGCGCCTCCTCTCGCGCTGTCGCCAACAGCGCTCCGTCGCGCGCCAGGTTCGCTACCGCCAGCTCCGGCAGACCGCTTTGGCGAGTTCCCAAAAACTCACCCGGACCACGCAGCTCGAGATCCTTCTCGGCGATCACAAAGCCGTCGTTGCTGCGCTCCATGATCGAGAGCCGGTCCGAGGCTTCCTTCGACCGAGCGTAGCCGGCGATCAGCAGGCAGTAGCTCTTCGCCGCACCTCGGCCGACCCGGCCCCGGAGCTGATGGAGTTGTGAGAGGCCAAACCGCTCAGAGGCTTCAATCACCATCACCGAGGCGTTTGAAACATCGACGCCTACCTCGACCACCGTCGTACACACCAGGATCTGGATCCGACCGGCCCTGAATTCGGCCATCACCGATTCTTTCTCGTCGGCCCTGAGCCTGCCGTGCAGCAGCCCGACTCTGAACTGGGTGAAGGTCTCGCGAAGTCGTTCGGCCCCTCGCGTGGCATCTGAAAGGTCCACCTTCTCGGACTCCTCGACCAGCGGATACACCACGTAGCATTGCCGCCCTTTCGCCAGCTCTTGGGCCATCGCCGCGTACGCCTTGGGGCGTTGTTTTTCGATGAAGACTTTGGTCTCGACCGGCGTTCTGCCGGGAGGCAGTTCGTCGATCACGGAGACTTCCAGATCCCCGTAGAGGGTCATCGCCAGTGTTCTGGGAATCGGGGTGGCGGTCATTACCAGGACGTCGGGTCGGAGCCCTTTCGTCATCAACGCGTGCCGCTGGATCACCCCGAATCGGTGTTGCTCGTCGATGATCGCAAGCCCCAGCCTGTTGAATTCGACGCCTTCCTGGATCAGAGCGTGGGTACCGACCGCGACCTGCGCGCGGCCTTTGGCGATCGCTTCGCGAACGTCGCGCCGGTGCTTGGCGGTCGCCCCTCCAGTGACCAAAACGACTTCAAAGCCGAGCGAGCCGAGCATCTGACCAAGAGTGCGGTAGTGCTGCTCGGCCAGTATTTCGGTCGGGGCCATCAAGGCAACCTGATGACCGTCGAGCAGCGCGATCGCCGCAGCCAGGCTGGCGACCGCGGTTTTTCCGGAACCCACGTCGCCCTGAAGCAAGCGGTTCATCGGCTCCGGCCGGGCCATGTCCGCGCAGATTTCCCGCGCCACCCGCGCTTGCGCTCCAGTCAGCGTGAATGGAAGGGCCGAGCAGGCCTTCTCGAAGGCTTCCGTGCTGACTTTGAAGGCGATGCCGGGCTCCGCCTTGATGCCTTGACGCCGAAGCAAGATGCCGAGCTGCAAAAAGAAAAGCTCATCGAAGGCGAGGCGCCGGTGCGCAGGACTCAATTGCCGGTTCAAAAGGTCGAGGTTCTCGCCACTGGGCGGAAAGTGGAGCTGCCGGATCGCGTCCGGCAAATCGAGCAAGCCGAGCTTGCGGCGCAGCGCCGGCGGCAACGGTTCTTCCATCGCCGAGGCGTAGCGTTCCGTGATCTTGTAGGCCAGGTCGCGAAAGGAGCGCTGCTCATGGCGCTCCAGGCCCGAGTAGATCGGCACCAGGCGATTGAAATGGATCCCCGAGGAGTCGAGATCGTCGGCAGGCTCGACCTCCGGATGCGCCATCTCCCAGCCGGTGGGCGAGGCCCGCACCTCGCCGGAAACGACCAGCCTCTTGCCGATGGGAAAGCGCCCCTTGAGCCAGGGGCCGGCATGGAAATACACCGCGGCAATGCTTCCGGAATCATCGGACAGAATTGCCCTGAAGCGACGCTGACGTCCGCGCACCGCGTATTCGCCCGCGGACCGAACCGTTGCCACGGTCACCGACCGCTCGCCTACCGGCAGCTGGGCAATCTTGGAGATCTTGCGGCGGTCTTCGTAGCACCGGGGCAACAGGAAGAGGACGTCGCCGACGCATTGGATGCGCTTTCGGTACAGCGTGCCGAGCAACCGCGGATTGACCCGCCAGCCGACGCTGCGCAGGGGCGTGGCCAGAGGACCCGTGGACGGAGCGATGGACAACAGGCGCGCCGCTTCAGCGACTCTTTCCGGTTGACTTTCGGCTGGCTGCTCCCCGTGGGCTGCTCGTCGCGGGCTCTCCACTTCGAGCTCCCGGTCCGGTGAAACCACCTCGCTGAGATCGTCGGGTAACTGCATCCCCGCGCGTTGCAACAGCAAAACGATGCGTCGCAGCGCCTCTTTGCGACGCTCAGGCGACGCGTGATCCACGTTCTCGAGCTCTCGCCGCAGAGAAGAAATCTGCTCTGCCGTTGCCCCCAGGCTCTTGGCGTTGCGCAACGCGCCTTCCAGAGGGCGGCGCAAGCCCTTGACCGTGGCGAGTCGAGCAAAGTGGTCTTGGCAGGCGTAGCGCAGCGGCCCAATCAAGGGCGCGAATGGATGGGGATTCGAGCCGGCGGCCACTTCGGTCAGTCTGTTTCCTCGAATTCGATCCGACGCAGCTCGTAGTCGCGCGAACCGCTCGGGCTTTGCACTGTCACCGGGTCCCCGACCTTCTTGCCGATCACCGCTCGCGCCAGCGGAGAGGTGACCGAAAGGTGTCGCTTCTTGAGATCTGCCTCGACCTCTCCCACGATCCGGTAGCGCACCTCCTTTTCCGTCTCCAGGTCGAGCAACACCACCGTGGCCCCAAATACCACCTGCTCCCCCTTGAGCTTGGTGACGTCGATCACCTCAGCGTGGGCAATCCACTCGTCGACCAAACGGATCCTTGCCTCGATGTGTGCCTGTTTTTCCTTCGCCGCGTGGTACTCGGCGTTTTCGCGGAGATCTCCGTGTCCGCGCGCTACCTCGATTTCCTTGCTGATCCGAGTACGCTCGACGGTCTTCAGCAGTTTCAGTTCTTCCTTGAGTTTGCGAAGGCCCGCCGCAGTCATCGGTACTTTGCCACTCATCCTGTCACTCCCTATGCGGCCAAAACGCGGGCGTTAGGCAAACCGGTGCTAGCATGTCGAGCGCCTTTTGCAATCCTCCCTCCGGCCGATGCGCCTGTCCGTCGCGATGCTGGTGCTGTCGAATGGCCTGTTGCTGGCCGGAGAGTCTCCGCCCAGCGACGTTGAGGTAAAAAACCATCAAGTGATGGAGCGGGCGAGGCAGTTTTTCGAGGATCTCATCGCCGGCAATCCCGTTGCCTTGGTCGAACACGCCGCGTTTCCCTTCTATCTCGACAGCAAGAAAATCACCCAGCCTCGGGACTTGTTACAGGAGTGGACTCGAAACCTCAGCCACAAGCGCACCAATCTGCTCGTGCTCTATGGGATCGAGGTTCTCACGCCGGTGGAGATGGAAAAAAAGTACGGCAAGCCACCGCGGCGGTTGAGCAGCCTTCCGTGGCGAGCGCCGGATGCTTACTTGGCGGTAGCTAACCTCTCGGGGCGAGCCGCGGTCATCATTTTGCGACCCGTGGAAGGGACTTGGCGGGTGTTCGCTTTCCATGACTAGGCTCGCTAGCATCCGACAAGTCAGTTCACCACGGAAACAAACTGTCGAAGGCGATTGATGCCCTCTTCGATGGCCTGGCGCGAGGCGGCGAAGCTCATTCGCACGTAACCGTCGGCGCCGAATGGAAGCCCGGGGACGACTGCGAGGTGGAAGTCCTGAAGCAAAATATCCGCTATCTGCATTGAACCGGTGAGCGCGCGCCCCTTGTACTTGCGACCTACCAGCTCTTGCACTCGGGGGAAGGCATAGAATGCACCCTCAGGCGGGCGGCAGCGCACGCCCTGAATGGCGTTGAGCCCGGAAATGCACATCGCTCGGCGGGCGCGGAACTCCGCTACCATCTGCGTCATCGCCGATTTGGGGCCCTTCAGGGCGGCGGTGGCGGCTTTTTGGGTCACCGAAGAGGTGTTCGAGGTGGCTTGATCCTGCACCAGCCCCATCGCGCTGATTAAGGGCTGCGGGCCCGCAGCGTATCCGAGCCGCCATCCGGTCATGGCGAACGCCTTGCTGACACCGTTGACCACCACGGTGCGCTCGAACAGATCTGGCGCCACGTTCGCGATGTTGACGAAGGGCTCAGGTACATAGATGAGCTTCTCGTAGATGTCGTCGCTGACGATCAAACATTCCGACGTGCGCACCACGTCCGCGATGTCGCGCAAGGAAGAAGCGGGCAAAACAGCTCCGCTGGGGTTGCACGGGCTGTTGATGAGAAGGGCTCGGGTGCGCGGCGAGAGGGCTCGGCGAATCGCGCCTGGATCTGGGATGAAACCATCTTCCTCCCGAGTCTCGATGATGATTGGGGTCCCTTCCGCCATCCGGACGATGTCCGGGTAGCTGACCCAGTAAGGGGCGAGGATGATCACCTCGTCGCCGGGGTCGAGCAAGGCTTGAAAGAGGTTGAATACGGAGTTCTTGGCCCCGGTGGAAACCAGAATCTGCTCCGGCCGATACTTGAGTCCGTTCTCGGTCTCCAACTTGTCGCAGATGGCAGCCCGCAATTCGGGCGTGCCAGCCGTCAAGGTGTACTTGGTAAACCCGCCGCGAATCGCGGCGATGGCCGCATCCTTGATGAACTCCGGCGTTTCGAAGTCCGGCTCTCCAGCCACCAAACTGACCACGTCCACCCCCGCAGCGACCATTGCCTTGGCGCGCGCGGACTGGGCAAGGGTTGCGGAAGGCTTAATCGCCTGCAGCCGGGTCGCTAGCTTCATCCTTGACCCCCTCGGAGCTTTGGAAACTTAGTCTGCAGCCTGGCGAAGACGTTCGCGGGTACCATGGACTTGACGTCGCCTCCAAACCGGGCCACCTCGCGGACCAGCTGGGAGGAGATGTAGAAGTAGTCCTCGCCGGTCATCATGAAAACCGTCTCGATCTCGGGCGCGAGCTTTCGATTCATGTTGGCCATTTGGAACTCATAATCGAAGTCGGAGACTGCTCGGAGGCCTCGAAGGATGACGGGCACGTTGCGCTTTTTAGCGTAATGGACCAACAGTCCTTCGAAGTCGTCAATCTCCACCCGGGGGTCCGAGACTGCCTCGCGGAGGAAGTCCTTGCGTTCGGTCACGGAAAACAAGGCGGTTTTGTTGGGATTGATTGCCAAGGCGACGACCAAGCCATCGAACATCTGCAAGCCGCGCTGAATGATGCTCAAATGCCCGTTCGTCAGCGGGTCGAATGAACCAGGATAGATGGCCTTGCGCATGAAGCCAGTGTGTTCGGGGTTCAGGGTGCGGTCAAGCTCGTCTGGTAGAAGGACACCGCAGTATCGCCAAAACGTCGGCCATCCAGCCGCCTCAGAATCTTCAGTTGTTCCGGTAGCAGCTCGCGCTTGTCGTGCTCGATGCAGACGGTTCCCTCGGGTGAGAGCAAGCCACCCACCGAAAGCTCCTTGAGAACCCCAAGCGCAAGCCCACGGCCATAGGGCGGATCCGCGAAGATCAGATCGAATGCCTGTTGCTCCCGGTGAAGTTTGGCGAGCGCCCGGTCTACCGGGACCGGCAACACGCTGATTTGGGGTTCGAAGCCGAGCGCAAGCGCGTTGGCCAAGCACAGCTTGACCGCTTCCCGATCGGCGTCAACCAACACCGCGCGCTTGGCTCCTCGAGAGAGCGCCTCAAACGAGAGCGCACCGGTTCCGGCGTAGAGATCCAAGACGACGCGGCCGTTCATGGACTGACCGAGAATGTTGAAGATGCTCTCGCGCACCCGATCCGCCGTGGGCCGGATCTTCTGGGACTTCGGACCCAGCAGAGTCCGACCACGGGCAGTGCCGGCCACGATTCTCACGGTATGCGCTGCTCAGTGGACCTCGCCCAGATGCGCGTAGGTCTCGCTCTCGATTTGGATCGTGGTGTGGTCAATGCCAAAACGGTCGTAAAGCTCGTGCTTGACCGCTGAGAGAATCTGGTCGTTGTTGCAAACCATCGGATCCAGCACCACCAGGTGGGCAGAAAGCGCATAGAGACCGCTCGAGATGGTCCAGACGTGCAGATCATGAACCGCGGTGACGCCAGGGATCCGGTTCATCAGTGTGCGGACCGCGTCCAACTCGACGTGGGCGGGCACCGCTTCCAGCAGTACGTCGACGGCATCCCGTACGAGGCGATAAGCGCCAGCAACGATGATTATCGAGATGGCGAGCGAAATCACCGCGTCGGCTCGCAGCCATCCGGTGAGCGCCATCACTCCGGCCCCAACCAACACCCCCAGCGAGGCGAGCACGTCTCCCAAGACGTGTAAATACGCGCCCCGGATGTTCAACGAATGCCCGTGCCGCAGTAGGGACAGGGTCCCCAGGTTTGCAGTTAGCCCGATGGCGCTCACAATGGCCATCGGGCCGAGCTGAATTGGGCTGGGCGAGTTGAAGCGTCGAACTGCCTCAATGGCAATCACCGCGGTGATGCCCAGCAGCAAAACTCCGTTCGCCAGCGCGCTCAATATCTCGAGGCGCAAGTACCCATAGGTCTTCCGGATGTTGGCCGGTTTGCCGGAGAAGACCAGCGCCAAGAGGCTCAGGCTGAGCGCTGAGACGTCGGTGAGCATGTGGCCGGCGTCGGACATCAGCGCGAGCGAATTGGTCAGATATCCACCTACGAGCTCAACGCCGGCGATCAGGATTGTGATTGCGAGCGCGAGCAACAGCCTGCTTCGCTCTTTCCTGTCATGCTCCTCGCTTGCTAGCGGCGGCCGGTTCCGGCTATGGCGATGTTTGGTAGAAATCTGAGTTCCAGTCGGTCGATGGCTGCCGAGAAACTGTAATAAGCTGGCAATCATGGGGTCCAATGGTCTTCCAGGCAAGTCGATCGGCTTACGATTAGCATTGGATAAAAAGGGCTGACCCGGCCCGGTTCGAGCTTTGAATTTGGGACGCCCTGGATGATTCCTCGCGAAAAGATTCGCAATGTCGCCATTGTGGCTCACGTCGACCACGGCAAGACCACCCTGGTCGACTTCATGCTGCGCCAGGCAGGCGTTTTTCGCAGCAACGAAGTGGTGGTTGAGCGGGTGCTCGATTCCAACGACCTGGAACGAGAAAAGGGCATCACCATTCTCGCGAAGAACACCGCGGTTCAGTATCAGGGCCACCACATCAACATCGTCGATACCCCGGGCCATGCCGATTTCGGTGGTGAGGTGGAGCGCGGTCTGAGGCTCGTCGACGGGGTTTTGCTGCTTGTCGATGCCGCCGAAGGACCGCTGCCTCAGACGCGCTTCGTGTTGGGCAAGGCTCTTAACATGGGCCTGAAGACGGTGCTGGTGATCAACAAGATCGATCGCAAGGACGCCCGCCCCAAAGAGGTGCTGGATGCCGTTTACTCGCTGTACATCGATTTGGGCGCCAATGATGAGCAGCTGGAGTTTCCAGTCCTCTATGCAGTGGCTCGAGAGGGAATTTCCTCCACGAGCCTCGAGGTGCCCGGCCAGAATCTTCAGCCGCTCTTCGAGGCCATCTTGGGACACGTTCCGCCTCCGCCCGCCGGCGAGGGCGACCGACTCCAGCTTCTCGTCGACAACCTGGACTACGATGATTACGTGGGGCGGCTGGGAATCGGTCGGGTTCATGCCGGCCGCCTCGCGCCCAACATGTCTGTATCCGTGATCCGCGACGGCGGACGCGTCGAACAGGGAAAGATTCTTCGACTTTACGGCTTTCAAGGGCTGAAGCGGATCGAGATCGCCGATGCCGGCCCGGGCGAGATCGTCAGCGTGGCGGGAATCGATAACCTGTCCATTGGAGATACCCTCTCGGACCCTGAGAACCCCGTCGCCTTGCCTCGGATCCGCGTCGATGAGCCGACGATGATGATGATCTTCCGCGTCAACGACGGCCCGTTCGCGGGAAAAGAGGGCAAATACGTCACGTCGCGCAACCTTCGCGAACGCCTTTATCGGGAGGCTTACCGCAACGTCTCGATACGGGTGGAAGACACCGAGATGCCGGACGCGTTCCGCGTGGTTGGTCGCGGCGAGCTGGCCCTGGCTGTGATCATCGAGACCATGCGCCGAGAAGGTTACGAGCTGACGGCTTCGAATCCTGAGCCGGTCACAAAAGAGATCGATGGCGTCATCCACGAGCCGATGGAGATCCTGGTGTGCGACTTGCCCGAGGCGTCGGTGGGCACGGTCACCGAGCGCATGGGAATGCGAAAAGGGCGTTTGACCGACATGCGCTCGATCGGATCGGGACGTGTTCGCTTGCAGTTTCGAATCCCAGCCCGCGGATTGGTGGGGTTTCGCAGCGAGTTTCTCACCATCACCCGAGGCGAAGGGATCATGAGCTCTCAATTTGACGGATACGAGCCCTGGTTCGGCTACATCGCCAAGCGGAGCAACGGAGCGATCATCTCGGATCGCGTTGGGCAGACCGTCCCGTACGCGCTGTTCAGCATTCAGGATCGCGGAACGCTGTTCTACGGGCCCGGAGTGCCAGTCTACGAAGGCATGATCATCGGCGAGCACGCGCATCCTACGGATCTCAACGTCAATGCCTGCAGAGAAAAGAAGCTGACCAACATTCGCGCTGCGGGGCGGGACGAGAACGTGATTCTCACTCCGCCGCGGGAGATGGGCCTGGAGAGGGCGCTGGAATGGATTTCGGAAGATGAGCTGGTCGAGGTGACGCCGCGTTCGGTCCGGATGCGCAAGAAACTTCTTTCGGTGGGTGAGCGCTACCGCGCCGACCGGGTGCGAAAACGCGAGCAGAACGCGGTGACCTGAAGCGGTCCCGGGACACGCATTTCATCTGGGATTTCAAGCGCTTCCCGATCTCGACGGAAACGTGACACAGCCAGTCAATGGCCGTCCGACTTTGTTCTGGACGAGCCCACTACGACTGTGTTGAATGCGCCCGCTCTCAAAAGAGCTCCGCCGTTCATCATCGTGTGAGGTGTCTTACAGAGGAAGCGGAATACTCCCACGAAAATCCCACAACTCGTGTTGCTGCTCGGAGGGGAGCATCAATGAAAATACAAGCGGTCGTTCGCTGTACTGTAGTGCAGTTATGTCTTGGTACCTTCGCCGCAATACCCGGAATCGCCCAGGCTGACGGGAAGCTGTCAGATCAAACCGTCCTAGGAGTTCAGTGCTCGCAGATTTTTGAGCTGGGAATCGACAAGCAAGAGAATCTGCGCGCGACCATGATTCGCGTAGCCTGCGGGTTGGATGCGCCAGGCTTCGCGGGGCAAGACGGCGAAGGCATTGAATCGCCGGAAGACTTCACCAACATCAACTTGATCACCGGCGGGGAGACATTGCCACACGTCACCCAGAGCGAAAGCATGGTGTGGAGCACTCCCGACGGAAGTACCATCGTCGTCAACTACAACGACTCCCGGAACGCGCCGAGCAACTATTCAGGCGTCTCAGTTTCTTTCGATCATGGCGCTACCTTTGGCCGCATTCTTCCCTCGCCCTTTGCCAGCGGCCACGGGACCAACTTCGGAGATCCGATCGTCGTCTACAACAACGCTCTCGGTAAATGGTTCGCGGGCGACTTGGCCACTGGGTGCGGCGGCCAGGGCATCGGTCTTTGGACCTCAACCGATGGAATGAACTGGACGGTTGGAGCGTGCGCCCACAGTGGTGGCTCCGATGACCGCGAATCGATGTGGGTCGACAACAACCTCGCCAGCCCGTTCTACGGACGGATGTACATCTCCTGGAACGACTTCGCCGCTGGTCAGCGCATCTTTGTTGTGCACTCCGACGACGGTGCCACCTGGTCCGCTCCGGTTGGTGTCAACACCGGCGGCACTTTCATCCGCGACATCCAGCTCACCGGTAGCCCCGACGATGGCGGCACCGTCTTCATCGCCGGAATGGACGAGGGCGGAGGCGGCGTCAACAATCGCATTAACTGGATTTTTCGATCCATCGACGGCGGAAACTCCTGGACTGCGATTCAACAGGGACCGGCATTCGCTCCTCCGGGCGAGCCACTCTGCGGCTACTTTGCGGCTATACCTCCCATCTGGCGGCACATGGGCTGGGGCCAACCGGCGGTGGGTCCGGGCGGCGTGGTCCACTATGTGTACGCAGCGCGCGGGACCAATCCGGGGGACGAGGGCGACATCTATTACATTCGCTCTGACAACAACGGCGACACCTGGACCACTCCGTTCCGCCTCAACAGCGACGCGGCTGCTGGTGGCAATCGCTCCCAATGGATGCCTTCGATGTCAGCGACTCCAGAGGGCAACCTGGTCGCCACTTGGTACGATCGGCGCAACACCACCGACAACAGCTACGAATACTGGATCATCCAGTCTTCCGATAATGGTCAAAGCTGGGGTGACGACCAAAAGGTCAGCGACGTCGTCAGTCCGCAACCTCTCCAGCCGGATCCGAACGTTCAGTCGTGCTATGCCGGCGACTACAACTATCAGAGCGCCATCAGCACGGACACCTGGGTCACCTGGACAGACGGACGCGTGCAGGTCGGTGGCACCAACCAACAAGATGTCTTCTTTGCAGACGTTCCGCAGGGGCCGCAAACCGGAGGCTCAATCGACGGAACGGTTACCGACAGCGTCAGCGGCAACCCAATTAGCGGCGCTCAAGTGTTGGCCGTCGGTGGTGTGACTCGAGCCGCGTCAACTCACATGGACGGCACCTACCATCTCGGAGGGGTTCCCGCGGGTAGCTATGACATGACGGTCACTGCTTTCGCGTACAACCCGGGCACCGCGAATGGAGTCGTGGTGGTGGACGGCCAGACGACGAACCAAAACTTCGCATTGATATTGGGTCCAGCGCACAGGGTTTCTGGAACAGTTACCAACAGCGGTACGGGCCTGCCCATTGCGGGAGCCACGGTGCGGGTTCAAGGCACTTCGCTGCAGACAAACACCGGCGCAGATGGGACGTATGCGTTCGCAATAGTTCCTGAAGGAACGTACAACGTCATGGCGAGCGCATCGGGGTTCTTATCCAACACTCACTCGGTAACGGTTGATCAAGATGTGGTCGTCGATTTCTCGCTCGATCCAGTGGCTGCCTGCGATCGAGTACCCGGCAATCTGGTGAGAAACTGCGGGTTCGAGACGGGGGACTTCACCAACTGGACTCGATCCGGCGACCCCGGCTTCACCACCATCGATATGATTTCCGCTCACAGCGGGAATTTCGGACTTGATACCGGTCCGAGCGGCGGCCTTGGGTATATCGCTCAGAACCTGGCGACCACGCCCGGTACCTTCTACCATGTATGCTATTGGATCGATAACGAGGGAGGGCCAAGCAACCGCTTCACCGCGAGCTGGGAAGGAAACATCATCGTGGATGTTTCAGACCAGCAGCGCTTCACGTATCGGCAGGATTGCTTGGACGTATTTGCCTGCACCGACAACGCTGAACTGAAGTTCGGTTTCCTGCAAGAGCCGTCGTTCTTCCACTTCGACGACGTCTCGGCAGCACCTCAGTAATTAGCTGTTTGGGGTAGGTTTCTGAGCGGGCGCGACACCAAAGTTGTCGCGCCCGCTGTTTTTAACCCGGCTTCGAAGTCGTCCCGTGCGTTCTGCCTTACACAGTTCTCCGGTCTTTCTCTTCCAGCCGCTGACTTGCGTAGGCAGTTCTGGACGAACGCGATGCAAACGTGTTGAATGCGCGCTACCGCTCATGGGGGTTGTCTGGGAGGGTCAATCTCGGTTGTGAACTGTCCGGTGTAAGCGAGCGGTTTACTCGATACAGCTTCACAGCTTTCAACTTCGTGCATCGCTCTTAGGGGGGCGTCATGGACATACTGCGGTTGGATCGTTGTACACGTGTGCATTGGTGTATCGCGTTACTGTTTGTTTTAGGGGGAGTTTCCCAGGCTGGAATCAGTCCAAAATTTGCGTCCCAAACGGCCCTAGGTGTGCCGTGCTCGGAAATTTTTGAGCGTGGGATCGACAAGCAAGAGAACCTCCGCGCCACCATGATTCGCGTGGCCTGCGGCC
>Ga0126369_10000747_pt1 | contig 21723 bp, 18 predicted proteins | sample PanSoiMetaPlot_1_FD_109646 | JGI IMG/M metagenome (GOLD analysis project Ga0126369, IMG submission 109646) | Tropical forest soil microbial communities from Panama - MetaG Plot_1 | ecosystem: Environmental > Terrestrial > Soil > Tropical forest > Bulk soil | place: Panama | collected 2016-02-17
ACCGCCTCGGCGTTCGAGGCGGCGCCCTCATGGTTGGGCACGGCCTCGCCCTTCGAGACACTCGCTTCGCTCGTTCCTCAGGATGAGGGCGGAAGTCACGCTCCTTATCGGGATGGGGTCGGCACTCCCCGTTCCTCCTCCATCTCCGCCATCGCGACCCACCGTTGCTCCTGCATGCTGCGATGGCAGGCTTCGGCAAACGCGACGTCACGCATGCCGGCCGAAAAGTCGCACGCCATCGGCGCGTCGGCTTCGACATGGCGCAGGAACGCCTCCCAGCCCAAGCGATATGGATTGCGATAGCAGGAAAGTGGCGGCGCTTCGCTCCATCCGCTGCGGTAATCGGCGCCGATGTCGTGCATCACGCTGAAATGCGCGATTGTTGGCGTCGCCGCCGCGGATTGCACGTAGCAGCGATGCACGCCGGCGACCGCCGAGCTTTTCGTGCCGTCGACCTGCAGCGTGAGCAGGTCATCGCACCGCACGCGCGTCGCCCATGAGCTCGCGATGCTGCCGAAAATGCCGCCTTCGACCTCGACCAGCGTCGCCGCCGAATCCTCGACCGTCACGCGATAGGGCTCGCCGCGTTCGTCGACGCGCTCGGGCGTGGCCGTCCACGCGCTCGACGCCACCCGCGCGATGCGGCCGATGAGAGTTTCGATCACGTAGCGCCAGTGCGGGTACATGTCGAGCAGGATGCCGCCGCCATTGGCGCGATAATTCCAGCTCGGCCGTTGGCAGCGCTGCTCGGTTCCGTCGAACACCCACCAGCCGAATTCGAGCCGGAACGAAACGATGCGGCCGAGCTCGCCGCGGCTTGTGAGGGCGGCGAGTTTCTGCAAGCCCGGCAGATGCAGCTTGTCCTCGACCACGCCGTGCTTGACGCCGCGCGCTTGCGCCTGCCGCAGCAGCGCGCGCGCCGCTTCGACGGTGGGCGCCACCGGTTTTTCGCAATAGACGTGTTTGCCGGCGGCGATCGCGCGTTCAAGAACGGCGGTGCGCTGCTGCGTCGCCGCCGCATCGAAGAAGATCGCGTAAGCGGCATTACCGAGCGCGGCGTCGAGATCGGTGGTCCAATCCGCGAGCTTGTGAGCGCGCGCGACCGCGGCAAGGCGATCGGCGGCGCGGCCGACGAGCAGCAAGCGCGGAACGAGGCGCTCGTCGCCGAGCGCGAGCCCGCCCTCTTCGATGATCGGGACTAAGGCATTCGCCAGATGCTGGGTCGAGCCGATGCGGCCGGTTGCGCCGTGGACAATGATGCCGATCGTTTTGGTCGCCATCGTTCAAACCCGGTGCTGCCGTGGGTGAGCGGACAATGTCTCTATAGTAAGTTCGGCGAAATGAATTGAGCTCAGGGGACAAGCTCGATCTGCTCCCTCCCCCGCGCGCGGGGGAGGGGTGGGGAGGGGGTGACCTGACGAGCTCTGTCATATTGCATGTTGCGTGCCCCTCCCTGTCCCTCCCCGCAGGCGGGGGAGGGGACGATGTGGCAGCGTCCTTCGTGAAAATCCGCGACACGACTATGCTATGCGGATTGCGCCCGTGTCCACGTTCGGGAGAGCAGGGTGCCGCGCCACATCGTCTGCCTGAGCTTCGACTTCGACACGCAATCTGGGTTCATCGCCCGCGGTATGACCGGCCCGACTGCGCTCTCGCGCGGCGAGTTCGGGCTTGTCGGCGCCCAACGTATTCTCGCGTTGCTCAAGTCGCACGGCATCCGCGCCACTTGGTTCGTTCCGGGCTTCACCATCGAGAGCCATCCGCGTGCCTGCGAAGCAGTCGTGCGGGACGGCCATGAATTCGCGCATCACAGCTGGGCGCATATCCCCCCGGCGCAGCAGAGCCGCGCCGAGGAGGAGGCCGATCTCGTCCGCGCCAACGATGCCATTGCCGCGCTGACCGGCCGCAAGGCGCGCGGCTATCGCTCCCCGGCATGGGACCTGAGCGAGAACACCGTCGATCTTCTGCTCGCCCATGGCTTTCTCTACGACTCGAGCCTGATGGGCGCCGACTATTGGCCCTATCGGGTGCGCCGCGGCGATCGGGCCGAGCTCGGGAAACCATACCGCTACGGCGAGCCGACGGATCTGATCGAGATGCCGATCAGCTGGTCGCTCGACGATTACCCGCATTTCGAATTCGTGCGCACGCCGGCGACGGTGCTTCCGGGGCTGCAGTCGGCGCGTACGGTGATGGAGAACTGGCTCGACGAATTCCGCTACATGCAGCAGAGCGTCGACTGGGGCGTGCTCACCTACACCATGCACCCTTACGTCATCGGCCGCGGCTACCGCATGCTGGCGCTCGAAGGCCTGCTCAAAGGTCTGACCGCGGCCGGTGCGGTGTTCATGACCATGGAGGCGGCTGCCGCCGAGGCCCGGGCGCTGATGTTCGCGCCGTAGCCGTTGTCACCCTCGCCCCGCGAAGCGGGGAGAGGGTGGCGAAGCGAAGGACGGGTGAGGGGCAAAGCCTTACAGGGCGAAGGCCATATAGGCGTCCGCAAGCGGCGACCTCGGCCAGACGAAGCGAGAATCGGCGGAATAGAGCCGTTTTCGTGAATCTCCAGAAAATCTCCAGAAAATTCCCGGCAAATTCAAGCACTTCTTCAAGCAGCCCATTCCCGCCACGGCTAGAGAGCCAGGGCGCTGCGCCCCGTGTCCGCTGCCGGGTCGCGCAGCAGTTCGACCCATCTGCCCTGACCCATCTGCCTGGAGGCCTCAACTATGTTCGAGAACGACAACCCGATCTACCTCTGGTCATTCGAGCTGCACCGGCAGGCCTCCATTGCCCGCAATCTCGCCATCCAGGCCTTCCTGCGCGCCGCCGGCCGCGCGGCTGCGGAATGGTTGCGGGCGCTCTCCGTGCGGGGCACGCGGTTGGTGCGTCACCTCGCTGCCGAACGGCGCCGGCGCAAGGCTATTCGCGAGCTCCAGCGGCTCGATGACCGTATGCTGGACGACATCGGGGTTCGGCGCGGCGACATCGAAGAATTCGCGGTCCGCAACACGGTGGCCGCCGCGCTCTTCTGGCTGCCGATTGCCGGTGCAATGGCTGCGGACCGCGTGCCCTTGGACTGTCTGGCAGCCGACCTCAGGCTCACCACACTGATCGAGGCGCATGGCGAGGCTCAGGACGTCGCTGCCGAGACGCTGCGAGAAGCGTTTTTCACCGTGATGGAAGCGCGCAAAGCCTGCAATCAGGGGCAGGTCGAAGCGGCGTTGAAACTTTACAATAGCATTCCGCTCCGCCCCGTCATCTCCGAGGCAGCTACAGACTGAACGCCACGTAGTCGTTCGCACATGGCGGGCCGTTGGCCACGTGCATCGTGCGCGCATCGAGGTCGATGAGCACGGCGCCGACCGTCATCGCGCGTCTCTCCGCCGGCTGGCGCTGATCGGGGTGGCGGCAGATCGCGTAAGGCGCGCCGAAATGGTCGGCGGCGGCAGCGCGCATATGCGCAAAGGACAGCGCCCCGCGATGCGGCTCCAGCAGCGCGCGCATGCGATCGGCGCGGTAGAGCGTGTTGGGCGAAATCTTCTCCAACAGCGATTCTCCGTGTCCCGCCGTCAGGAAATGGTTGGAATGAGTCACGATGCCGTCTTGCGGATAAATCCGGCTCACATGGTCGGGGCTCGACTCGATGTCGACGATCTCTGCGCCCGCCGCGCCGATCACGAAATTGGCCGAGCAGGTGCGAGGCGTATCCGTCACAGGCCGGTTCGCGTCCTCGAAGCGCTCCGCATCCAGCACCTCCCGGCAGCGTACGTGAAACGGGTTTTGGTACGGATTGCGGCCATCGTTGCTCGAGGCGAGGCCATTCTCGACAAGGCCGACGCCGCATTCGTTGACGCCCATTTTTCCGCCGGCAATCCCAGCCTCGGTGAGGCACACGAAGCTCGGTTGCGCCTTGCGCCGTGCACCTAGCACGAAGGTGCGCCCATGCACGCCTTCGAGCCAGTCCCAGTTCTGGCCAAGCCAGGTGTGGCGATCCGCGGTCACCTCGGGCAGCAGGCCGAACGTGGTGCAGCCGTCGGGCGCGACCTCCGCGAGTTCTGCCACCCGCTCCGACCTCGCCTCTTGCCCGAACAGCGTGAAGACAAGCTCGTAGCGCGCATTGAGGAGCGCGATGGTGTCCTCGGTTTGGCCGGATCCGTCGGCAATTCCTTGCATCTCCTCGGCATAGGCGCCGTTGTGTGCGGCGATCGCCCTACGCCACCGCACCGCCTCGGCAAATGCGGCGTCCCGGTGAAGGCCCGAGGCGGCGAAGCGGCGAAGATACGTCGCGACATTGTCGGCGATCTCTCGTGCAAATCGTCGGCCATGGGCGAGACCGCACGCGTGGGCATCACCCTCGGTCGTAAGTAGTGGGATTTGTGTCATGGCTTCTTCGCTTGCCGCAAATCCTTCACGCGCACGGCCTTGCCCTGGGAGCGCGGTATCTCGCCCGGCGCCTTGAGCACGACGTCGCACGTGACGCCGACCATTGCCTTGAGGTGGTGGCACACGTCACCCGCGATTTTGGCGGTGAAAGGCTCGTCGCGCGAGGCAGCGGGCGCTAGCTCGACCTCGACCGTCATGGCATCCATGGGCCCCTCGCGGGTGAGCACGAGCTGATAGTGCGGCGCGAGGCCCGGAAATCCGACCAGGACCGCCTCGACCTGCGAAGGATAAACGTTGACCCCGCGAATGATCAGCATGTCATCGCTGCGCCCGGTTATGCGTAACATTCGGCGATGGGTGCGCCCGCACGCACACGGCTCATCGATCAACCGCGTGATGTCGCGCGTGCGGTAGCGTAGCATCGGCAGTGCTTCTTTGGTGAGCGTGGTGAGGACGAGCTCCCCGGCTTCCCCCAACGGCACCGGCTTGGCCGTCCCCGGATCAATGACCTCGCAGAGGAAATGATCTTCCCAGATGTGAAGTCCGTGCTGCGCCTGATGGCATTCGCTGGCGACGCCCGGCCCGATGATCTCCGACAAGCCATAAATATCCATGGCCTTGATGGCGAATTTGTCCTCGAGCTCGCGGCGCATCCCCTCGCTCCAGGGCTCGGCGCCGAAGCACCCATAGCGCAGCGGCAGCTTGTGCAAGTCGACGCTCATGGCGGTCGCGACCTCGGCGATGTTGAGCGCATAGGACGGTGTCGCTCCCAAAATGTGCGCGCCCAAATCCTGCATCAGCATCACCTGGCGCTCGGTGGCGCCGCCGGAGACCGGCACGGTGGTAAGCCCCAGCCGCTCGGCGCCGTAGTGAAAGCCGAGCCCGCCGGTGAACAGTCCGTAGCCGTAGGCATTGTGGAACACGTCGCCGGGCTTGCCGCCCATGCAGGCGATCGATCGCGCCATCAGATCCGACCACAGCTCGAGATCGCCTCGAGTATAGCCGATAACAGTGGGCTTGCCGGTCGTTCCCGAGGAGGCGTGCAGCCGCAGTACGTCTTCGCGCGGCACTGCGAACAGGCCGAAGGGAAAATTGTCGCGCAGCTCCGATTTGACGGTGAAGGGAAACCGGACGATGTCAGCCAGCGTCCTGAGATCGTCCGGCTTGACGCCCGCGGCATCGACCTTGCGACGAAACGGCGTGACCTTGGCGTAGGCGCGAGCGATCGTCTCTTTGAGCCGACGCAACTGCAATGCCTCGAGCTCTGCGCGCCGCATCGTCTCGGCCGCGCGATCGAACATGAATGTCTCGCGGCGCATCGCGCTCGTCATGCGCTACCCTGCTGCGCGGCGAACCGTGCCGCCTTCGCCTTGAGCCGCTCGAAGGTTTTGGCTTTCTCAACCACGAACCGCGTATGGGTGCCGGCGCCGACGTCCTCGAGTTCGTCCTTGACCGCGACCTCGAACGATACCTTTCGGCGGTCCACCGCAATGACGCGCACCGTGATCTCGACCGTCATCCCCATCAAGGTCGGCGCCAGATGCTTCACGGCCACTTCCATTCCGACCGAATCCTCGCCCGCATCCGCGTGCTCCAGGATCAGGTCCCGGCAGTTATATTCGATGTCGCGGATCATCGCCGGCGTAGCATAGGTGCGCGCCTCCTCGCCCATGAAGCTAATGGCGCGCTCAGGGCCGATCGTGATGCGGTTGACGCGGGAGGCGCCCGGGCAAAGGCTTGGCTTCATAGGTCTGCTCCCCTGGAAATATGACTAGAGGGATTGAAATCGGTTGTCGCCGTTCGCGCAACCCGCGGCAAGGGGCAGAGAATGACTCGTTTCAAGCGAGCTAGCACGGCCCGTGCAGCCAAACGCCATTCATTCCCGCGCAAGCGGGAATCCAGGGGCCAGGGACTGTGGCACTGGGTCTCCGCTTTCGCGAGGACGAGCGGGAGAGATATTGTCGCGAACGAGTACGAGTTCTGAGGATAATTCCAACGGAGCATTGAGCTGTACGCGGTGGAACATTAGATTTTCGACCGCATTGACTCGTGTCCAACCGCTCCGTATCGCCCATGATCAGCCCCACCACGCTCGCGCCTTACGCGCACCACACCTTGTCCGAGGCCGTCATTCCCGAGCTGCCGGGCTATTACCGCGGCAAGGTGCGCGAGAATTATGATCTGCGGAACGGGGCGCGCATCCTCATCGCCACGGATCGGGTGAGCGCCTTCGACCGCAACCTCGCGGTGATTCCGCTCAAGGGTCAAGTGCTGACGCAGACCGCGCGCTTCTGGTTCGAGGCGACGCAAGCGATCTGCCCCAACCACGTCATTGAGCATCCCGATCCCAACGTGCTGGTGAGCAAGCGCCTGAGCATGATGCCGGTCGAGATCGTGGTGCGCGACTATCTCGCCGGCACCACCTCCACCTCGATCCTGCAGATGTACAAAACCGGCGCGCGCGAGATGTACGGCCACCGTTTCCCGGACGGGCTGCGCGACAACCAGAAGCTCCCCCACACCATCATCACGCCCACGACCAAGGCGGAGCAGGGCGCGCACGATGCGCCGCTGAGCGCCGAAGAAATTGTCGCGCGCAAGCTCCTCACCGAGAGACAGTGGCGCGAGGTTTCGGAAAAGGCGCTGGCCCTGTTCGCCTGCGGCCGCGAGATAGCCGCGCGGCACGGGCTGATCCTGGTCGATACCAAATATGAGTTCGGGTTCGACGCCAGGGCATCCATCGTTCTCGCCGACGAGATCCACACGCCCGACAGCAGCCGCTATTGGCTCGCCGAGACCTATCCCGCGCGCCTTGCCGCTGGCGCGCCGCCCGATACGCTCGACAAGGATTTCATCCGGCGCTGGGTGGCGGCGCGTTGCGATCCCTACGTCGATCCAATCCCCGAAATCCCGCAGGACGTGATCTTGCAGGCGGCGGCGACATACGTCGACGTCTATGAAAAGGTCACGGGGCGGAAATTTGCGCTGCCCGACCTCGCCGTCTCCCCGCTGACCCGCGTTCGCGCAAACCTGCGCAAGTATTTCGACAAGGCGGCGTAAGCCCAATCCGCTCTGCAAATTCCGTTCATTCCCGCGAAAGCGGGAATCCAGGGGCGGCGACCCGTGGCTCCGGGCCCCCGCTTTCGCGGGGGCGAACGGAGTCTGATGGCGCGCTTTTACTGAGTTGGCGCTTTCGCTACTGTTCCGCGCCGTGACAACCGATATCAACGCAACCGACTGCCTCACGGCGGCGGGCTTGCCCAGCAGCGACGTCAAGGCCTGGTCAGAGGCGGAACCCGGCGAGGCGACCGAATTTTCCGCCGATCGGACGAAATTCTCCGAATATTGGGCGAGGTCGGCGCGGCTTTTCGGGCGGCTGCCGCAGAAGCCGCGCCGCAACCCGAGCGAGCATGCCGCGGCGGAGCTCATTCAGGGGAGCGCGCGCAACGCGCGGGTGCGTTTTCTCCGCCGCCACGGCGATGCGGTCTACGATGCGCTGACGCAGCAACGCTCGCGCTTCGTGCGGGTCGAAGAGCTCGTGGTCCGCGCCGCCGACGTCGTGCCCGGGCTCGCCCCCACGGCGCAGGAAATTGCCGCCGAGGACGGCCTGCTCCAGCGCGACAAGAGCGGGCTCGAAATCGACCAGGGCCTTTTTCTCTCCGCCGTGCTCGGCAGCGCGCGATCCGGGCGCCACCTCTGCCACGCCATGCTGCTGCCGCGGCCCGAGGCGCAAGCCTTGCTGCCGCAGCTCGAGCGTGACGGCGCGGTCAAGCTCGACGGGGCCTCGGTTCACCGCGCCGGCAAGGCGGCGGTAGTGACGCAGAACAATCCGCGCTTTCTTAATGCCGAGGATCACACCTCGCTGGACGGCGCGGAAATCTGCGTCGATCTCGCGCTACTCGACCGCACGAGCGAAATCGCCGTCATGCGCGGGGCCGCGGTCGAACATCCAAAATACAAGGGCCGGCGCGTCTTCGGCGCCGGCATCAATCTCACCCACCTCTATCATGGCCGCATCCCGTTCGTGTGGTATCTCAAGCGCGATCTCGGCTACGTGAACAAGATCTATCGCGGGCTTGCTTTCGCCGACGACGCTGCGCCCGACGAGTTCGGTGGCGACAGCATAGAGAAGCCGTGGATCGCGGCGGTTGAATCCTTCGCCATCGGCGGCCACTGCCAGATCCTGCTAGTGATGGATTACGTGCTCGCCGAGCGCAGTTCATTCCTCACGCTTCCCGCGCGCAAGGAAGGCATCATCCCCGGCGCCGCCAATATGCGCATGCCTCGCTTTACCGGCGACCGCATCGCCCGGCAGGCGGTGCAATACGAACGCCGGCTCGACTGCGATAGCCCGGAAGGCCGTCTGATCTGCGACGAGGTCGTCGAGACCGGCGACATGGACGCGGCCATCGAGCGCGTGGTCAACGGGCTCACCAATTCCGGCGTGGTGAGCGCCGCGAGCAACCGGCGCGCGTTCCGGATTGCGCAGGAGCCGCTCGAGATGTTCCGCGCCTATTTTGCCGTCTATGCCCGCGAGCAGGCCTATTGTCACTTCAGTCCGGCCTTGATCGCAAATCTCGAGCGCTATTGGAACGCGCAGAGTCGCAAGCCTTGATGTTCCTGGGCGCTGCGGCGAGAATGCGGTACCACCGTCCGCGAGAGATTTCGGAGAATGACGGCAGGCGCGGCACGCGCCGCCTCACCTGAGGGAGCGCAAGAACATGCAAGAACCACTGCGCAAGGAAAGGCCGGTGTCCGGCCAGGAGCACCACGCAACCGATCTGCGCAGCGCGCTCGAGTGGCTGCGCGGGCAGGGCGACCTGATCGAGACCGACAAGCCGGTCGATCCGGATCTCGAAATCACCGGACTACAGAAACACATGGACGGCGGCTGCCCGGTCCTCTTCAACAACGTCAAAGGCAAGCCGCATCACCGCGTGCTCACCAATCTCTTTGGCGACATCAAGGTGATCAACAAGATGTTCGGCTGGAAGGATGACGCCGAACGGGTGAAGAAGCTCGCCTATGCGCTCGGCCATCCGCTCAAGCCGGTCGAAATTCCGCAGAGCGAGGCGCCGTGCCAGGAGCACGTGGTCAAGAACCCGAAGGACGTGAGCGAGCACGTGGTGGCGATCCGCCACACGACCTACGAGCCCGAGCTGACCGTGGGCTCGGCGATCCGCTGCGTCACGGGTGAGCAATTCGATGGCGGCTCGGACGTCGGATACAACCGCATGAACTTCCGCTGGGGCAATGTCGGTACTTTTCAGATCTCGCCCGGCTCGCACATGTGGCAGGTGGTCAACAAATATTACAAGTCGAAGGAAAAGGTGCCGATCACCATGTGCTTCGGCGTGCCGCCGGCCTGCACCTTGCTCGCCGGCGCCGGCTTCGACTATGCGGTGCTGCCCATGGGCTGCGACGAGATCGGTATCGCCGGCGCCGTGCAGGGCACGCCGATGCGGCTGGTCAAGGCGCGTACTGTGGAGGCCATGGCGCTCGCCGATTCCGAACTCGTGCTGGAAGGCTACGTCGATCCGCGCGACCGCCGCTTCGAGACCAAGGAGTCGGAAGACGCCGGCGTTCAGGGCCGCTTCCACTTCCACCCCGAATGGGCGGGCTACATGGGCAAGGCCTACAAGGCGCCGACCTTCCACGTGACCGCGGTCACCATGCGCGAGCCCAAGAGCAAGCCGATCATCTTTGCGCTCGGCGTGCACACGCTCGACGACCACAATATCGACACCACGGTGCGCGAGGCCGCGCTCTACGAGCTGTGCGAGCGGCTGCAGCCGGGCATCGTGCAGAACGTGGTGATCCCCTACTGCATGACCGACTGGGGCGGCTGCATCATCCAGGTGAAGAAACGTCACCAGATCGATGAGGGTTGGCAGCGCAACTTCCTCGGCGCGGCGCTCTCCTGCTCGCAGGGCATGCGGCTTGCGATCGCAGTGAGCGAGGACGTCGACCCCTATTCGATGGACGATGTCATGTGGTGCCTCACCACACGGGTGAATCCGCGCACCGACATCCTCAACCCGATACCCGGCGGCCGCGGCCAGACCTTCATGCCGGCTGAGCGCATGACGGCGGGCGAGAAGCAATGGACCGCCTCGAACACCAATTTCGAGGGCGGCATGGGCATCGATGCGACGGTGCCGTTCGGCTACGAGAGCGACTTTCTCCGCCCGGTCTATCCGGTCGACCGGGTCAAGCCCGAGGATTTTTTCAGCAAGAAGGACATTGAAAACGCGCGCTCGCGCATGGCGGGCTGGGTGCACTCGCTCGCTCGGTCGGGCCGGTGACGGCTTTTCCGTTCGTCCCCGCGAAAGCGGGGACCCAGTCTTTAGCCCTGGATTTCCGCTTTCGCGGGAAGGAGTAGACCTTGTGGTCCCCTGCGGAGGTCCTCGCTACCCGGAAATGCGATCGGCAGCGTCCCGCGGCGGCAATGTGTCAAGCCTGTTCGGCTCGCGATCGGCCGGCTGGCCCGCGCTTTGCAATTTCCAACGCTCCACCAGCGCCTTGCGGTCGAGCTTGCCGCGTTCGCTGCGGGGCAGATCCTTGCTCAGGAAGATGTGTTTCGGCGCCTTGAACGTCGGCAGCCTACTGGCGCAGTAACGCAGTATTTCGTCCGGATCGACGAACGCGCCCGGCCGCGCGACCACATAGCTCACCACCTCCTCGCCATAGAGGCGATCCGGCACGCCCACGGTAGCGGCCTCAATAATCTCGGGCCGCTGCATCAGCACGTTTTCGATCTCCAGCGGCGAAATGTTGACCCCGCCGCGGATGATGACCCCCTTCTCGCGGCCGGTCAGATGCAAAAAGCCCTCAGCATCGAGGAAGCCCTGATCACCGGTCTTCGCCCGCCCCCGACTGCTGATCGTGATGGTTCCGTCATCGGCGAGATAGCGGTAGTCATTGTCCTCGAAGCCACCGAGCTCTACCGATCCAATTTCTCCGCACGGCAGCGCGCGTCCTTCGGCATCGACGAGCCGTAAGCGGTGGTAGGGAAGCGGCGCGCCGACGGTGCCCAGCCGACGCTCCTCGCCAGGATGGGCGGCGATCCAACCGATCTCGCTGCAACCGTAACCCTGGCTGATGCGGATGCCGAACTGCCGTTCGAAGCGTTCCCATTGCTCGAGTGGAAGCGGTGCCGAGCTCGAGATGACGAAACGCAGCGTCGGCACGTCGGCCGAGCGCGTCGCTGCATCGGCGTCGAGCAACATGCCGATCGTGGTCGGATTGCCGGCGGCGATGGTCGCGTCATACTCCTTGATGTGATCGAAAAATCGGCTGCGGGAAAATTTCCGTCCCACGATCAGGGTCGCCCCGCGAGCCAGCGGCGCCAGTGCGCTAAGGGTCTGGGCCGAACACCAGTTGTAGGAGCGAAAATCGTAGATGCGATCGGCGCCGCTTATGCCAAAGGCATCCGCGGTCGCTTCGGCGTTGCTCAGCAGTTCCCGAAAGCTCAGCACCACGCCCTTCGGCAGCTCGGTCGTGCCCGAGGTGAACAGGATGACGGCGTCATCCTTGCCGCGCGCGTGCACGCCTGCAGTGCTCGCGTCGCACTTGGCGACCGCGGCGTAAAAGCCGCCGCTTTTCTCGCCCTTCCAGGTTCCGAGCGCGAGGCGCGGCGCCGATGACGCGCCCAGGATAGGCTCGAGATTTAATCTCTCTTCGAAGACGACGAGCCGAGGTTTGAGCGCGCCCAGAATTCGCTCGAGGTGATGGCGGTTCATCTCCACGTGGACCGTGCAGATGGTTGCGCCATAGGCCATGATCCCAAGGTAACAGCCCAGATGCTCGATCGAATTGTCCGCAAGCAGCACCACGCGATCGTTGGGCCCGAGGCCGCGGCCGCGCAGATAGGCCGCAATCCGGCCCGTCAGCGCGCGAAGCTCGCCATACGTGATCGCGCGTCCGTTCTCGGCGGACACGATGCACAGCTTGTCCGGATGATGCCGCGCCGCGCAATCGATCCAATCCCGCAGACACCGTGAGCCGACGTCTCGCTCTTGCATACTCTTACCCGGAAAAAACCGTTCCCTAGTGGTCGCAGTGTAGCACGCGCCGGACAAAACCGAGCTCGCCCAACTGCTGCGGTATCACAGCCCGCCCAGTGGCCGCAGAGATTTCACTCGCACATAAGTTCCGGTGAAACTCACGTTCAGGCCGCCGCACCCGCGGTTGTCCTCGACCACGAGGTACCGACCATGGAGCTCGAGCTTGGCGGCGCAGCTGTCCGGCGGCGCGTCTTTTCCGGGCGGAAAATCGGACCGGTCAGGATCGTATCCGATCGCCAGCGTCTGACCCCGCGGCCTGCCTTTGCCTTCGAGTTCGCCGACATGCACGCTGCCCCTTTTGACTCGCTGCGGGTCGTAGCTGCCCCACATCGCGCTGCCAGAAACCTCCACTTCGTCGCCGCTGGACTTGATGATGATCTGCGCCTCGCGATCGCGTTCCCAGTTGCCGGCCCATTGCCGCGGCGGTTGAGCCTCGGGCGGCACGATTTGCAATGCCGCGCGCGGCAGAAAGGCTCGCGTCTCAGCTCCGCGTTGTGATTTGAAGAATGCGCACACGTAAGGAACTTCCTCGGCGTCGACGAGAACGTCGTCTCCGGGCACGACATATGCCCTGAGCCTGCAGTCGCCCTCGGCGGACGGACAGGCTCGCTTGCTCGCCCCGGCGATGAAGTGAAGGCGCGCGTCCTGCGTGACGACGCGCGCAAGCGCGACCTTGTTGAGCTCGCAATCGGCCGGACCCGCGTGCGCCGCAATCGGGAGACACGCAAGGACTGTCGCCGGTAAAAGTAGGCCGGAGAAAATCTGCTTCAAAGACTGCATGGTTGCGATGGTGCAGCGTTGTGGGCGATCGGACAAGCCTGAATGAAGCTGCTGCACGGGCGGAGAAGATAATCAATGGCGATGAGCAGACGACGGAACGCGGGAAATCAGATGCCTGCCGCCGACCTCGCGTGTAAGCTTTTGCGGCGTGGAGGATTGAGGCCGCACAATCTTCGGCGCGCCGCCATCGGCGCCGCCTGCGAAAACCTTCCCTTTGCGGCCGGCAGCTGGAGGGCTTCGATGATGTTCCGGAGTTTGCAATTCAACCGCCGCAGCATTGTGCAAGGCGGCACCGCTTTTGCCGCGTTGAAATGCTCGATGGTCCCGGCACTTGCGGCGCCCGCGATCCGCCTGCCGGCGCGCGCTAACATCGTCATCCGTAACGCCTATGTCATGACGATGGAGGCAGGTACGGGCGATATCAAGGACGGCGACGTGCACGTCAAAGACGGCGTGATCGTCGCGGTGGGCCCAAAGCTAAATGTGGCCGGCGCCGCCACGATCAACGCCGCTGGCATGATCGTGCTTCCCGGTCTCATCGAAACGCATTGGCACATGTGGAACAGCCTGCTTCGCAGCATGTCCGGCGACAAGCCCGACCTCGGCTACTTTCGCACCACCGCCGCGCTCGGGCAGAAGTATGAGCCGAGCGACATGTACCAGGGCACCCGGCTGGCCGCCGCCGAGGCGATCACCAGCGGCATCACCTTTGTGCACGATTGGTGTCACAACATCCGCGCGCCAGCCTATGCCGATCAGGATTTGCAGGCGCTGCGCGAATCGGGGTTGCGCGCTCGCTTTTCTTACGGAGCCGCGCAGGCGATGCCAAACAATCAGCGCATAGCGATCGGCGACCTCGAACGGCTCAAGAGCGATTGGGCGAACTATTCCAATGGCGGCCTGATCACGCTGGGATTCGCCTGGCGTGGCATGGGCGGCAACAATCCTGCGACGGCGATTCCTCCGGAAATCTATAAGGCGGAGATCGAAAGCGCCCGCAGGCTCGGCCTGCCCATCTCGGTCCACGCCAGCGGCTCGCGCGCCGCGACCGGTCAGGTCGATACCATTGCCAAAGCAGGGCTGCTTGCCGGCGACATGCAGATCATCCATGGTGTCGTGCTGACGCCTGAGGAGATCGCAGCGATTAAGGCGGCGGGAGCCTCGGTCAGCCTGTCGCCGATCAGCGAGCTGCGCATCGGCTTCGGGCTCCCGCAAACCGCGAACCTGCTCGCTGCGGGCATTCCAGTCGGACTGTCCGTCGACACGGTCGAACTCACCGGCAACGCCGACATGTTCGGGATCATGAAACTCATCCAAAATATCGAAAACGGAAAGAGCGAGAGTGAATTCAAGCTTACCGCTCGTCGCGTGCTCGAGCTCGCAACGATCGAGGGCGCGCGCTCGATGGGCATCGCCGACAAGGTCGGGTCGCTCAAGCCCGGAAAGCGGGCCGACATGATCATCGTATCGACCAAGGACATCAATCTTGGCGTATTCGGTGATCCGGCTCACATGCTCGTCACCGCGACACAGCCTTCAAACGTGGACACCGTGATAATCGACGGCCGTATTCTCAAACGCGCGGGCAAGCTCACCGCGATGAAGCCGGTCCAGATTGCAACCGAAGCGGCGGCCGCCAATCTCGCGCTGCGCAAGCGCGCCAATTGGTGGTGAGATGAAGCGCGGCCTGCTAGGAAAAACCCTCGACGCCTCAGGTGGTAGGACGCGACACTCGCGCAAGGACCTGTCCCTGAGCCTCAAGCGCAGATAACAATACCCTGACGGCATTGCGGTCCTTCTCCCTGGCCGCATTACTCAGGCTTTCATACGGCACCATGTCGGGGTGCAGCATCTGCCGATCGTCGCGCATCGGACCGTAACGCCAGCCGTGCGCAATGCGTTCGGCGATCCACCGGCGATGTTCGATTTTTGTCAGAACCTCCATCTCATCACTAGACAAGGGCGCAGGGTCCGCACCAGACGCAACCGGTGCCAGCGCGCGTCCGATCGCCGCCAGCATGACCGGCGCGTGTTCGACTGCCGCGCGGTTCGCGTCACGCAAATTTTGCGGCAGGCCATCCCATGCCCGCAGTGTGGCGACGTTCGGCGGCCTCGACATAGCCCCTATGCAGCGCGATAGCGATTTCATCGCCTTTTCGGTCCAACACGCGCTCTATGCTCTCGGCGCGCAGCAGACCGCCGACTGGGATCAACCGTGTTAGGTCGCGGTACTCTACCTGTGCCGTGCCAAGGCGGGCCAGAAGCCGATCCTCCTTGCTCTGGTGCACGAGAACCGGGATCGACTCGGTGCCGAGCGGATTGCCGGGCCGCCGGAGCGCGAGCATGGCGGTTATCGCATCCGCATCCTCGCGAAGAACAATAGCGACTTGTGGACCAGAGCAGGTCTTCCGCCACGGTTCGATTTTGTCGGCGGGCCTCATCTCCTTCGCATACCAGGACGGCTATCTCCACAATGAGGTCCAGGCCGGGTTTTGCCTTCCGCCATCGTTTGATCCGCTCGGCCTCCTGATTGCTGACTGTGAAGCTGAGCATCGGAGGCCTGTCAGGATGGTCCTGCATCGCCATGACGATCTGCATGGCGATTGCCTCCAGTCTTGGCCCAGTCCGACCACGAGAACGTGAGTCCTTGTGGCCTTGTCGACCTCAGCAGTGCGGGCGCGAAGCGGGATAGCTCCATACGCACGCATTCGCGTGCTGGGCTCAGTCGGTGATAGCGAACGCCGTGGCGGCGCGAGAGATTGTCGAGGGCATAATCCAGCTCGACTGCGAGCTGTTCATTATCTATCCGAACGGCGAGGATGAGTGGCGGAAAAGCCTGTGGCCGCTCGTCCAGTGCAGGCAGCGCCTGCATGGCGATGTTCAGGTTCGCGACATCGTCGTCACCCAGCACCAGGAAAGCGGCGGCGCGCGAAAGGTCCACCGAGCGCAGCGTAGCTTCCTGCAGCGGGTCGCCCTCGAGAATGGTGAGGCCGAATCCTTCGAGGACGTCTCGATCGCCGGCGTCGGATCCGACCACGACGACCTGTTGTCTGCGGGAGGCAAGAGTCTTCAGCGCCGACTGCGTGATCTGAGCAGAGCCGCATACCACGATGTGGCCGGAGGTATAGGGCAGCAGAGCGAGCCGGGCGGGACGGGTTATTGATGCGATGAGCACTTGGAACGTCGCCAGCACGGCAACCACCGGCACGGCCAATCGTGCGATCTGCAGCTGATAGTTGGGACTGCTGTTGAGGTCGGCCGGGAATTGCAGCGTGATGAGCTGCACGGTTCGAAAGACATTATCCAACATGCCACGGAAATCGTGGGGCGGCTTCTCAATCATCCAGCCCCAGAAGCCGAGTGCCAGCGCGACGGCTCCGGCCGCGGTTTGAAGATACACACGATTTCGCGTTATGAAACCAGCGATCTGTCCGGCACGAACGGTGACGTCCAGGATCAGTCGGCTGAGAAGCGACGTCACTGGCGGTGGTGAATTGCAATGGAACGCGATCTTGCGCGCGAGCGGGCGCCCGCTTTGATGTTCGGAGCCTGGAACTGTCCTAGAAAAAACCGAGGCATTCACAACCCGCGCCGGCTTGGAAATTATGCTTTGCGCGGCGGTCGGGAATGTCGATGACATGCACCGACCCGTCGCCCTGGCAGGCAACGAATAGTTCGTCGCCACGGAAGGCCATGTCCATCGGCTGGCTGCCGACCGCGATCGCGGTTTGCCGCCCGAATGACGGATCGATCAAGCTCACCGTGTCGCTGTTGAGGCTGGTCACGGCGAGAAAGCTGTCATCGGGCGCGTAGCGCGCGATCTGCGCCGCCTTGGGAACGCCTTCGAGGCGCACCTCGCCGGTGACGCGGCCTTCCACCGCGTCGATCAGAAACAGCGAGGGCTGCGCGTCGTCGACCGCGACCACCGTGCGGCCGTCAGGAGCGATCGCGATGCCGGCGAGCGGGCGCGGGGTTTTGATCTTGCCGAGGAGCTTGCGGCGCGGCAGATCGATCACCGACACCGTGCCGTCTTCCTCGTTCTCGGCGTAGAGCCGCTCTCCGTCCGGCGAGACCACGAGACGATGGCCGTTGGTAGACCCCGAGTCGATGGCGTCGACCACCTTATGCGTTGAGCGGTCGATTACCGCGACGACCGCGCTGTTCTCGCAGGTGATGTAGATCAGGCCGTCCGGGGCGAGCCGCAGCGTGTGCGGCGCGATATAGGGCCGCAGATCGATGTCTCCGACATGGGCGCGCGCTTCGAGATCTATGATGCAAAGCAGATGACCCGGATTGGGATTTCGGCCGTGAATGCCATCGCCGAAGATCGGGACATAGGCAAGTCCGGTCTCCGGCACCACGAGCAGCTCGTGCACCGTGCGGGGAAAGCCGTCCAGCACCACCTCCGTTTCGAAAGTCACCGGGTTGAGAAACAGGACCTTGGTGCCGATCTTGTCGACCGCGATCAGTCCGCGTGAGTTGTCTGCCCCGGCCATTGTCGTCCCTCGTTGTCGATAAATTTTAGCGTAGTTCTATGTGAAAATCCCATGCCAGCGATACTCATACGGTGCGTTTCAGCAGTTCGGTCGCGCCATTGAGTGCATTCCGCCGTATCGATCAGGGCGGCCCGCGGCGATGACGGTTGCATTGACAGCGGGAGCCCGCCCTTCCACAGTCAATGCGTTTAGAGCCGCCCAGCGGCTAGTCGGGGAAGAACACATGGCACAGACAATCGAGGGGTTCGTCGGCTCGTCTCTGGATGAGGCGAAGATTTCGCCGCTCCACATCAAGGTGATCGCACTGATCGCCGCGGGATACTTCTTCGACGTCATCGACCTGATCGTCCTCGGCTCGCTGATCCCAGACATGATCCAATCCAAATTCGCCACCGGCGCCGAGGCCGCCCTGGTGGGAAGCGCAACAGTCTTCGGAATGTTCATCGGCGCCGCCGGGCAGGGCGAATTCAGCGATCGCTGGGGGCGAAGGTTTGTCTACCAATTCAATCTGCTGCTGTTCGGAACGTTTACGATCCTTGGCGCGCTCGCTCCCAACGTCATGTTGCTCGGCGCCGCTCGCTTTATCGCCGGCATCGGTCTCGGCGCCGAACAGCCGCTCGCGTTCGCGTATGCCGGCGAATACGCGCCCAAGCGAATCCGCGGGCGAATTCTGGCCATTGTTCACTTCATCGGCGGCGCGTGCGTGTGGCCGATCGCCTCGCTGTTTACGCTCGCGTTCCGCGATACAATCGGCTGGCGCGGCGTTTGGATCGTGATCGGCATCGGCGCGCTCATCGTCTGGGTTTTCCGCTTCGCGCTGCCGGAATCGCCACGTTATCTGTCAACCCATGGCAGAGGGAAGGAAGCGCTCGATGTTCTCGCGCGCCTGGGGATTGCCGCGCCAACTGAGCAACTGACGACCGGTGCCGCGAGCGATACCAAGAGCGACCCCTTTGCGGTCGTCTTTCGCATGTTTCCGGTCCGTGTGATCGCCGGCATGATCTGCTTCTCGGCATTTTTCGGCGTCGCCATCGGGCTTGGCACGTGGCTTCCGAACATCATGACCGAGAAGGGCTTCACCATCACCAAATCTCTTACCTATACCTTCGGGATGACGCTCGCGGTGCCGTGCGCGAGCCTCTTCATGATGTACGCGCTCGACAACTTCGGCCGCAAAATCACTTCTGTGTGCGCGTTCGTCGCGGCGGGATTGATGGCCATCGTATTCGCGAATGCCGCGACCGACACCCAGCTGCTGATCGCCGGCTTCATCATGATCTTCTTCATTCAAGTTGCCGGCAATTCGATGCAAATCTTCGCGTCGGAGGTTTTTCCCACGAATGCCCGTGCATCGGGATTTGGTTGGGCGGCGGGCGTTGGCCGGCTGGCAACCGCCTTCATCGTCCCCACGATCCTATGGATACAGAGGGGTTGGGGCCTCACGGCGGTCTTTGTCTTCCTTGCAGTCGTTCTTTTGATTGCGGCCGCCTCGGTCACTCAGCTTGGTCCGGAAGCCAAGCGAAAGGGACTTGACGAGCTTGCCCCGCCGACCGGTTAACGTACCGACGACGCGCGCGCTCGCGGCTTACCGCCCCGGAGGACGTGATGGCCGTACAACCTGATCGCATGCGCGATGCGAGTATCGTGCCCGCAAATACCTCCGATCCTGCGGCGCGCTCCAACCTCGAGCCGCGCCTGGCTTATGACGATCTGCGGCAGTGGCTCGAGCAAGCGCGCAAGCTCGGAGAGGTCAAGGACGTGAGCGGGCTGTCCTGGCAAGCGGATATCGGCATGGTTGCGGGCGTGGCGATGCACGACGACGGCGCGCCCTGTTTTGTCTTCGACGCGGTGCCGGGAACGATCAAGGGCAGCCGCGTGCTGGTCAACTTCTTCGGCGGCAAGCGCAAGAACATGACGCTCGGCTTCCCCACCGAATTGAGCAAGCTCGAGCTGAGCGAAGGCTTCCGCACCAGTTTTTTGGGCACAATGCCGCGCATCGCGCCGAGATACGTCAGCGACGGCCCGATTTTCGAGAATGTCATGACCGGTGAGGAGGTCGACGTCACCCGCTTCCCGGCGCCCAAATGGCACGCGGGCGACGGCGGCCGCTACATCGGCACCGGCAGCTTCAATATCACCCGCGATCCGGACGAGGGCTGGGTCAACTGCGGCACCTATCGCGTGATGATCCACGATGCCAAGACCGCGGGCTTCTACATCTCGCCCGGCAAGCACGGCCGTCAGATGCGCGACAAGTACCAGGCGCGGCAGGAGCCGATGCCGGTCGCCGTGGTCTGCAGCGGCGATCCCATGACCTTTCTCATGGCCTCGAGCGAGGTGCCCTACGGCGTCAGCGAATACGAGTTCGTGGGCGGCGTGCGGGGAAAGCCGGTCGACGTCATCAAAGCTCCCGTCACCGGCCTGCCGATTCCCGCGCAAGCGGAGATCGTCATCGAAGGCTTTGTCGCGCCCGGCAACGAGCGCGTCGAGGGGCCGTTCGGCGAGTGGACCGGCTATTACGCGAGCGACGTGCGGCCCGAACCCGTGCTCGACATCAAGGCCGTGTACTATCGAAACGATCCCATCCTGCTCGGCTGCGTGCCCCAGCGTCCGCCCGACGAAATCTGCCGCTATCGCGCCGTGGTCCGCTCGGCGCTGTTACGCGAGAATATCGCCAAGGCCGGCGTGCCCGGCATCACGGCGGCCTGGGCACACGAGGTCGGCAACGCGCGGCTCCTGCTCGCAGTCGCCGTCAATCAGCGCTATCCCGGGCACGCCAAGCAGGTGGGCCATGTCGCGGCCATGTGCCACGTCGGCGCTTATTGCGGCCGCTACGTTATCGTCGTTGACGACGACATCGACGTGTCGAACCTCGAAGAGTTGATCTGGGCCGTGCTCACGCGCTCCGATCCCGCGACTTCGATCGACATCATCCGCAACGCCTGGTCGACCCCGCTCGACCCGCGCATCGAGCCCGAGCGCAAGGCGGCGGGCGATTACACCAACAGCCGGGCGATCATCGACGCCTGCCGGCCTTGGCACTGGCGCGACAAATTTCCCAAGGTGAACGTGCCGACGCCAGAGGAGCGCCGCCTCGCACAGACGAAGTTCGGGCACCTGTTCAAGGACTGATTGGGCGGGCTTAACTCTCTCGTGCGATTGCCTGCCGCGCTACCACGGCATCGCAGATATGTCCTTGCAACCGAACGGATTTCGTGCCCTTGCTGTTGGTCTTTGCCGGGCATAGCGCGTCGAAGACGCGCGTAAACGCGCTTATGCCCCGGCAATCCATCTCCTTTGCAAAATGCTGTTTGCGAAGGGCGATGGACCCCCGGGTCAAGCCCGGGGTGACGCGCGTGCGAGAACCGGACCATCGCCCTTGGCCGATGGCGGAGGAAACGGAATGCGGCGGCTCATTATCGGCATGACCGGCTCGACCGGCGCCATCTTCGGCGTGCGGATGCTCGAGGCGCTCAAGGGCAGCGAGGTGGAAACCCACCTCATCATCAGCAGGTGGGCGCAACGCACGCTCGAGCACGAGACCCGCTACACGGTCGAGCAGGTGCGTTCGCTTGCCAGCGTCGTCCACAGCCAAGGCGACATGGGTGCCGCGATCTCGTCCGGCTCGTTCAAGACCGACGGCATGGCGGTCATGCCGTGTTCGGTGCACACGCTCGCCGGGATTGCCAACGGCTACGGTGAGCACCTCGTCCATCGCGCCGCCGACGTGGTGCTCAAGGAGCGGCGCCGGCTCGTCTTGTTGGTGCGCGAGACCCCGCTCTCCGAGGTGCATCTCGAGAACATGCTCAAGCTCGCCCGCATGGGTGTGACCATCGTGCCGCCGGTGCCGGCGTTCTACAACCATCCGCAGACGGTCGATGATCTCGTCAATCACATTGTCGCCCGCGTGCTCGAACAGTTCGATCTGCCCGCGCCCTTCGCCAAACGCTGGCATGGTCACCTGCAAACCGCGACCAAGATCGCGACCGTGCCGCCGAGCG
>Ga0126369_10000748_pt1 | contig 21719 bp, 21 predicted proteins | sample PanSoiMetaPlot_1_FD_109646 | JGI IMG/M metagenome (GOLD analysis project Ga0126369, IMG submission 109646) | Tropical forest soil microbial communities from Panama - MetaG Plot_1 | ecosystem: Environmental > Terrestrial > Soil > Tropical forest > Bulk soil | place: Panama | collected 2016-02-17
CCAGAGCAGGGCGCAACGGATGTTCTCGAACACGGAGAGGTTGGGGAAGATGTTGGTGACCTGGAAGCTCCGGGCGAGGCCCTTGCGGTTGATCCGGAACGGCCTCAGGCCGGTCACGTCCTCGCCGTTCAGGAGGATCGTCCCGTCGGTGACCGGGAAACGTCCGCTGATCAGATTGAAGAGCGTGGACTTGCCCGCGCCGTTCGGGCCGATGATCGCGTGCCGCTCGCCGCGCGCGATCGCGAGGTCGACGCCGGCGATCACCTCGGTCCGGCCGAAGCGCTTCGCCACCTTCCGCAGCTCGATGGCGTGCGTCACGCGCCGCGCTCCCCGAGCCGCTCGTGCACCTCGTTCCACCGCGCGCGCACGCGCTTCCAGGCTCGCCAGTACAGCGCACTCCCGGCAAGGAGCACGATCGCCGCCCCGACCCACGGCACGCCCGCCCTGACGTCTAGCGCCAGCCCGAAGAGCCTTAGAACCGGGTCGTTCACCGCCTCGAGCTTGAGGTGATAAGTCATCTCGACCAGGGCGACGAATCCAGCGAGCGCAGCGAGCCCCGCCGCGGCTGCGGCCGCGTACGCCGGCGCGAGCCGACGGAGGAGCCCGGCCCGCGCGGCGCGCAGGTTCAACGCGAGCACGCTTGCGATGCCTCCGGGCGCGAACAGCACCATCGCGATGAAGAAGAGGCCGAGATAGAGGAGCCACGCTTTCGTCATCGCCGAGATCGCGACCACGAAGAACGTGAAGATCACGGCGCCGAGGATCGGCCCGACGAAGAACCCCGCACCGCCGATAAAGGTCGCGAGCAGCACACCACCCGACTGCATCACGCCCACCGCCTCGGCGGTGACGATTTCGAAGTTGATCGCCGAGAGCCCGCCGGCGACGCCCGCGAAGAACGACGCCAGAACGAGCTGCAGGAACCGCACGACGTGCGTGTCGTAGCCGACGAACTCGGCGCGCTCGGGATTGTCGCGCACCGCGTTCGCGATCCGGCCGAGCGGAGTCCGCGTCAGCGCGAACATCGCCACGGTGGCGAGAAGCGTCCAGACGGTGATGAGGTAATAGACCTGCACGGCCGGGCCGTAGGTGATCCCGAGCACGGCTGGCCCCGCCTGCCGGTTCGCGGTGACGCCACCCTCGCCGCCGAAGAAGCCGGGCAGCATCAGCGAGCAGGCCGCGACCATCTCGCCGATCCCGAGCGAGATCATCGCGAAGACCGTCCCCGACTTCTTTGTCGTGATCCAGCCGAACAGGACGCCGAAGAGCGCACCCGCGAGGCCGCCCACGAGCGGCAGCAGGCTCACTGGCAGCGCGAGCGCGCCTTTCCCGATCAAGTTGAGGGCGTGGACGGCGAAGTACGCGCCGAGCCCGGAGTACACCGCGTGCCCGAACGAGAGCATCCCGCTCTGTCCGAGCAGCATGTTGTAGGAGAGCGCGAAGATCACCATGATGCCCATCTGGCTCAGCAGTGTGAGCGCGAAGCCGCGGCTGAAGACGAGCGGAAGCGCCGCGAGCACGAGCGGCACCGAGCCCCACAGGAACCAGCGCTCGAGGTCGAGCGGCCCGAAGCGGAGGACCGGCGCGCGCGTCACTCGCGGGTTCCCATGAGACCGCGAGGGCGGAAGATGAGCACCAGCACCATCAGCAGGTAGGGCAGCACCGGCGCGGCCTGCGAGACCGTGATCCCGGCGAGCTCGGCGAGAAACGAGCCGGCCGACAGCGTGATGCCGAATCCGGCAAGGGCGCTTGCGAGCGACCAGTCGAGCGCGACCGAGAAGGTCTGCAGCCAGCCGATGAGGAGCGACGCGAGGAACGCGCCGGCGAGCGAACCCATCCCGCCGACGACGACGACCACGAAGACAACCGCGCCGACGAGCGCCGCCATCCCCGGCTCGGTGACGAACGCGTTGCCGCCGATCACGCCGGCGAGTCCTGCGAGCGCCGCGCCCCCGCCGAACACGAGCGTGAAGATCCTCGGGACGTCGTGGCCGAGCGCCTCGACCATGCGCGGGTGCGTGAGCGCCGCCTGAATGACGAGCCCGACGCGCGTACGCGTCAGCGCGAGGTAGAGGGCGGCGAGCATCGCCACCGAGACGAGCATCATGAAGCCGCGGTAGATCGGGAACGAGGTGCCGTAGACCGTGAAGAGCGGGCCGTCGAGTTCGGGCGGGATGCGGTAGTCGACCGGCAGCCGCCCCCAGACGAGATGCACCAGCTCCTCGATCAGGTAGGCGAGGCCGAACGTGAAGAGAAGCTCGGCGACGTGGCCGTATCTGTGCACCGCGCGCAGGCCGTAGCGCTCGACCAGCATCCCGATCGCGCCGACCGCGACCGGCGCGAGCGCGAGCGCGGGCCAGAAGCCGATCCGGACGCTGATCGAGAACGCGAAGTACGCGCCGAGCATGTAGAAGCTCGCGTGCGCGAAGTTGAGCACGCCCATCATCGAGAAGATGAGCGTGAGCCCGGAGGAGAGCATGAACAGCAGCAGGCCGTAGCTCGCGCCGTTCAGAGCCGTGACGAGGAAGAACTCCATCGCGCGGATGCTCTCCTCGTGCTAGCGGAAGCTCAGGGCCGCTTCATCTGGCACGAGGTCGGCTGCGCCGACACGTAGGGTTCGATGCGCGCGTCGGTCCGGAAGCCCATCGCGGTGCCCTCGACATCGTGCCTGACCTCCTTCGGGCCGCCGTTGGCTGCGGTGCGCTCGATGGTCGAGATGTACAGCGGCTGGACGAGCTGGTGATCGGCGGCGCGCATCTCGACCTCGCCGAGCTCGGTCGGGAAGCGCATCCCCTCGAGGCGCTTCGCCACCGCCTTCGGCTCGGCCGACCCGGCGCGCTGCACCGCTTCGGCGAGCATCGCCATCATCGTGCTCGCGCGGAAGAAGTACCAGTCCAGGTTGTACTTCTTCTTGAACCCGGCCGCTAGCTTCTCGGTGTCCTTGGTCGGCACGTTGAGATGCCACTCCGTGATCTGCTTGACGCGCCCGATCGCCGCGTCGCCCATGACGGTCGGCGCGCCGATCGCACCGGCGTAGTAGGTATAGAAGTTGACGCTCAGGCCTGCGTCCTTCGCGGCCCTGATGAGCAGCGTCATGTCGTTGCCCCAGTTGCCCGTGATGACCGTGTCTGCGCCCGAGGCCTTGATCTTCGCGACGTACGGGGCGAAGTCCTTTACCTGGCCAAGCGGGTGCAGGTCGTCGCCGACGATCTGGATGTCGGGGCGCTTGCGGGCAAGGTCGGCCCGGGCGGCGCGGGCGACCGCCTGCCCGAAGGAGTAGTTCTGATTGATGAGGTAGACGCGCTTGATGGCCGCATCTTTGGCGAGGTAGGTCGTCAGCGCCTCCATACGCATGTCGCTGTTGGCGTCGAAGCGGAAGTGCCAGAAGCTGCACTTGGAGTTCGTGAGATCCGGGTCGACCGCCGCGTAGTTGAGGTAGACGATCTCCCTGCCCGGGTTGCGCTCGTTATGCTTGTCGATCGCATCTGTGAGCGCGAGCGCGACCGCGGAGCTCTGGCCCTGGATCACGTAGCCGATCCCGCTGTCGATCACCTTCTTCAGCTGGTTGAGGCTCTCCTGCGGGCTCACGCGGTTGTCGAAGGCGACGACCTCCAGCCTGAAGCCGCCGGCGGAACCACGTTTGTTGACCTCCTCGGCGGCGAACTGGAAATGCTTGAGAGCGTGGTCGCCAGTGGTGGCGAACGCCCCCGAAAGTGGGTCGATGTAGGCCAGCTTGACGACCTGCTGCGCGGGCGCCGGAAGCGACGCGGCGAACGCGAGCGCGAGCGCGGCAGCGAGCGACCAGGCGCCGTGCGCGAGCATGATCTCAGGGCCGCTTCATCTGGCACGAGGTCGGCTGCGCGGAAACGTAGGCCTCGATCCTCGCGTCGGTCTTGAAGCCGAGGCCGGTCCCCTCGACGTCGTACCGGACCTCCTTCGGTCCGCCCTTCGTCGCCGACTTCTCGAGCGTCGAGATGTATAGCGGCTGGATCAACTGGTGGTCGGTGGCCCGCATCTCGACCTCGCCGAGCTCGGTCGTAAACTTCATTCCGGAGAGCTGCTTCGCGACCGCCACCGGATCCGCGGACTTCGCACGCTTCATCGCCTCGGCGAGCATATACATCGCGGTGCCGATGCGAAAGTAGTACCAGTCCTGTTGATATTTGCCCTTGAAGGCGTTCGCCAGCTTCTCGGTCTCCCTCGCCGGCACGTTGAGATGCCACTCGGTGATCTGCTTCACCCGGCCGATCGCGGCGTCGCCCATCGCGGTCGGCGACCCGAGGCCGCCGGCGTAGTAGGTGTAGAAGTTGACCGTGAGCCCGGCGTCCTTCGCTGCTTTGATCAGGAGCGTCATGTCGTTGCCCCAGTTGCCGGTGATCACGGTATCGGCGCCGGAGGCCTTGATCTTCGCGACGTACGGCGCGAAGTCCTTCACCTGGCCGAGAGGGTGCAGGTCGTCGCCGACGATCTGGATATCGGGACGCTTGCGGCCGAGGTCCGCTTTCGCGGCGCGAGCGACCGCCTGGCCGAACGAGTAGTTCTGGTTGATCAGGTACACCTTCCTGATGCTGGTGTCCTTGGCGAGATAGGTCGTCAGCGCCTCCATCTTCATGTCGCTGTTCGCGTCGAACCGGAAATGCATGAAGTGGCACTTGGCGTTGGTGAGCTCCGGATCGACCGCCGCGTAGTTGAGGTAGAGGAGCTCCATCCCAGGGTTGCGTTCGTTGTGCTTCTGCACGGCGTCGGACAGGGCCACCGCCACCGACGAGCCGTTGCCCTGGACCACGTAGCGGATGTCGGAATCGACCACCTTCTTGAGGATGGTGAGCGACTCCTGCGGACTGACCTTGTTGTCGTAGCCGACTACCTCCAGCTTGAAGCCGGGCGCGAGGTTCCTGCGGTTGATCTCCTCGGCCATGAACTGGAACTGCTTCAAGCCCCACTCACCGACGTTGGCGAACGCGCCGGAGAGGGGATCGATATAGGCGAGCTTGACCACCTGATCGGCCGCCGCAGGCGGGCATGCCGGGACCGATACGATGACGAGGGCGAGCGAGGTAACGATTCGCGCGAGCATGGCTCCTCCTGTGTGGCGCGCGCTGGGGCGGCGCGGCGCGCGAGTCCGTCCGCAGACCGACACCTCTCGCGGGCGCGCGATCCGCAAACGCGGAGATGATAGGGAAAGCCGTCGGCGCGGGTCAACCAGTTCGCGCGCCAGGGCGATTTGACACTCCCGACCCCCGCGGAGAAACTGCGCAGATCCGCCACTGGAGGAGGAAACCATGCTGCGCGGCCTCATGATGGACGTGCCCCTGCTCGTCTCGTCGCTCATCGTGCACGCGGACAAGTTTCACGGCGACACCGAGCTCGTCTCGCGCACCGTGGAGGGACCGATCCACCGCTACACCTACCACGACGCGCACAAGCGCTCGCGTCAGCTCGCTCAGGCGCTCGGGCGACTCGGCGCGAAGCAGGGCGACCGGATCGGCACCCTCGCGTGGAACGGCTTCCGGCACTTCGAGCTCTACTTCGGCGTCTCGGGCATGGGCGCGGTGATCCATACGATCAACCCGCGGCTGTTTCCGGAGCAGATCGCATATATCGTGAACCACGCCGAGGACCGCTACGTCTTCTTCGACCTGACTTTCACGCCGCTCGTCGAGAAGCTCGCGCCGCAAGCGAAGTCGGTGAAGGGGTGGATCGCGATGACCGACCGCGCGCACCTGCCTGCGGCCGCGATCCCGAATCTCCTCTGCTACGAGGAGCTCGTTGCGGCCGAGAGCGGCGCGTACGAGTGGCCGGTGCTCGACGAGTGGACCGCGGCGGGCCTGTGCTACAGCTCGGGCACCACCGGCCATCCGAAGGGGGTGCTCTACGCCCACCGATCGACCGTCATCCACGCCTACGGCGCGTCGCTGCCGGACGTGTTCGCCTGCTCCGCGCGCGAGGTCATCCTGCCGGTCGTGCCGATGTTCCACGTCAACGCCTGGAGCATCCCGTATCTCGCACCGCTGAACGGCACGAAGCTCGTGTTTCCCGGCGCTGCGCTCGACGGCAAGAGCCTGTACGAGCTTTTCGAGGCGGAGAAGGTGACGATCACGGCGGGCGTGCCGACGGTGTGGATGGGCCTCCTTGCCTACATGCGGCAGAACAACCTCAAGTTCTCGACGCTGCGCCGCGCAGTGGTCGGGGGCTCGGCGGCGCCGCCCGCGATGATCAAGGAGTTCGCCGAGCGCTTCGGCGTGCAGTGCCAGCACGCGTGGGGCATGACCGAGATGAGTCCGCTCGGCACGCTCTGCACGCTGAAGGAGAAGCACTTCGCGCTTCCGGCCGAGAAGCAGTTCGAGCTCCTCTGCAAGCAGGGCCGGGTGATCTACGGCGTCGACATGAAGATCGTCGACGGGGAAGGCAATTCCCTCCCGCACGACGGCAAGGCGTTCGGCGACCTGATGGTGCGCGGGCCCTGGATCACCGCTGGATACTTCAAGGACGAGGGCCCGAGCCCGCTGCGCGACGGCTGGTTTCCGACCGGCGACGTCGCCACGATCGACGCCGACGGCTTCATGCAGATCACCGACCGCTCGAAGGACGTGATCAAGTCCGGCGGGGAGTGGATCAGCTCGATCGACCTCGAGAACATCGCCGTCGCACATCCGGCGATCGCGGAGGCCGCGGTGATCGGCGTGCGGCACCCGAAGTGGGACGAGCGCCCGATCGTCGTCGCGGTCAGGAAGCAGGGCGCGGAGGTCTCGCGCGAGGAGCTCCTCAAGTTCTACGAGGGCAAGATCGCGAAGTGGATGATCCCCGACGACGTCGTATTCGTCGGCGAGCTGCCGCACACCGCGACCGGCAAGCTCTCGAAGCTCACGCTGCGGCAGCAGCTGAAGGACTACCGGCTGCCGACATGACCCAAGTCGCCACTACGCGCGAAGGCGCGGTCCAGCGCATCCAGCTCAACCGGCCGGAGAAGAAGAACGCGCTCACGGCGGACATGTATGCGGCGATCGCCGACGCGGTCCAGGCCGCGGACAGCGACCCGGGCGTGCGCGTGAGCCTGATCCACGGCGCCGGCGACGCATTCACGGCCGGTAACGACCTGCAGGACTTCCTCGCGAATCCCCCGCGCTCCGAGGACTCGCCCACGTTCCGCTTTCTGCATGCGGTGAGTCACGCCGAAAAGCCGCTGGTGGCCGCCGTGCACGGGGTCGCCGTGGGTGTGGGGACGACGATGCTCGCCCACTGCGATCTCGTGTACGCCGCCGAGGGCACGCGGTTCTCGCTCCCCTTCGTGAATCTCGGGTTGTGTCCCGAGAATGCGTCGAGCGTGCTCCTGCCGCTGCTCGCGGGCTACCAGCGCGCCGCGGAGCTCCTGATGCTCGGCGAGCCGTTCGACGCCGCGAAGGCGCGGGAGATCGGGCTCGTCAACGCCGTGGTGCCGCCGGCCGAGCTCCTCGGCGTCGCGACGGCTGCCGCGAAGAAGCTTGCGGCCAAGCCGCCGGAGTCGCTGCGACTGACGAAGCGGCTGCTGAGGCGGGGTCTGATGCGCGAGATCGAGGCGGCGCTCGCGGAGGAGTCACGACACTTCCGCGAGCGGCTCGGCTCGTCCGAGGCGAAGGAGGCGTTCAGCGCGTTCCTGGAGAAGCGGCAGCCGGATTTCTCGAAGCTCGGCTAGGCCGACGGTGCTGCCGTCAATTTCCGGTCACATTGCGGGCCGAGAATCCGCGGCCATGAAAGCTACCGACGGAACACTCACCTGTCGACCGCCTTGATCTGGTGGTCGGTGCTGTGCGCGGCCGCCGCGATCAATGTGGCCGCGTGGAGCGTATCGGCGTGGCGGCTCGGCCGCCGCAGGCCGCAGCTTTCCGCCGATGCCTACGCGACGCGCCGACTGCTGCTGTGGCTCGCCGCCGTCTACGTGCTCGGATGCGGCTTCAGGTCGGTGCTGCCGATGATCGACGTGCCGCGCTTGTGTCTGCACGACACCTGGGCGTCGTACATCGTGGTCGGACGCTCGGTCGCCACGGTCGCCGAGGTCGCGTTCGCCGTGCAATGCGCGCTGCTACTGCGGGAGGCGGGGGCGACGCGCGCGTCGCTTGCGGTTGTGCCGCTCATCGCCGTCGCCGAGATCCTTTCCTGGCTCGCGACGCTGACGACGAACAACCTGTTTCACGCCTTTGAGAATTCACTATGGGCGCTCACGGCTGCGATGGCGGTCGCGTTCCTCGCTTCCCGCTGGCGTCTGGTCGGCGACCGCGGCAAGCGCGTCATCGCTGCCGCGATCGGCTGCGGCGTGGCGTACATCGTGTTCATTGCGATCATCGACGTGCCGATGTACCTCGCGCGCTGGCAGCCGGGCCAGGAACACCTGCCCCTCGGCGACGGCCTGCGCGAGATCGTGCAGCGCTGCATCGTCACCCGCGAGTGGGCGAAGTGGCGCGAGGACGCGCTGTGGCTGACGCTGTATTTCACCGTCGCGGTGTGGATCAGCATCGCGCTCCCGCAAGTGCCGACGTTCAAGGGGGCGAGACCGGGCGATCCGGCGGGATAGCTCGGACGTTGGTGGCGATCGGCCCAACCTGGGCGAGCCGCAGCGTCATCTGGACCATCGTCAGCGGGATGATCGCCCTCTGGCTCGCCCAGTGGTGGTTCGGCTAGCCCTGCGGTAGCCCGGGGCCCGCGCGAGCCCTTAGAATGGGGTCACCCCCATCGCAGGCCGCCGACTATGAGCCTCAAGGACAAGACCCTTTTCATCACCGGCGCCTCGCGCGGCATCGGGCTCGCGATCGCGAAGCGGGCGGCAAAGGACGGCGCCAACGTCGCGATCGTCGCCAAGACCGAGCAGCCGAATCCGAAGCTGCCGGGAACGATCCACACCGCCGCCGAGGAGATCGAGGCGGCGGGCGGGCGGGCGCTCCCGATCGCCGTCGACATCCGCGACGACGCGCGGGTGCAGGAGGCCGCAAGACGGTGCGCCGAGCACTTCGGCGGCATCGACATTCTGGTGAACAACGCGAGCGCGATCTCGCTCAACGGCACGCTCGAGACGCCGATGAAACGCTTCGACCTGATGTTCGGGGTGAACGTGCGAGGGACGTACTGCTGCTCGCAGGCCTGTCTTCCCTATCTCAAGGCGGCGGCGAAAGCGGGGCGCAATCCACACATCCTCAACCTCTCGCCGCCGCTCAACATGAACCCGAAATGGTTCAAGAGCCACGTCGCCTATACGATGGCGAAGTACGGCATGAGCATGTGCGCGATCGGCATGGCGGAGGAGCTTCGCGCCGAGGGGGTCGCCGTGAACGGCCTGTGGCCGCGCACCGTCATCAACACCGCCGCGCTCGCGATGATTCCCGGCGTCGATCCGAAGCGGTGCCGCACGCCCGAGATCCTCGCCGACGCCGCCTACGCGATCTTCCATCGCGACGGGCGGCGGCACACCGGCAACGTCTACATCGACGAGGACGTGCTGGCCGCGGAAGGGATCACCGACCTCGATCGCTACGCGGTCGTGCCCGGGACGAAACACTTCCTGACCGATCTCTTCCTCGACTAAGAACCCCGCATGAAGCTGTCGGGAGTCAAGGTCGTCGATCTCTCGCGCTTCCTGCCCGGTCCGCATCTCACGATGGCGATGGCGGATCACGGCGCGGAGGTGATCAAGGTCGAGGCACACGACGGCGACCCGACGCGCGAGATCGGCCTGCGCAAGCGCGGGCAATCGGTCTACTTCCGCAACACCAACCGCGGCAAGCGCGGCCTCCGCCTCGACCTCAAGCATCCCGATGGCCGAGAGATTCTGATGCGCCTCGCCGCGGGCGCGGATGTACTCGTCGAGTCGTTCCGCCCGGGCGTCGCCGAGCGGCTCGGGATCGGCTACGACGCGGTGAGCGCGCGCGCGCCGCAGATCGTCTACTGCTCGATCTCCGCGTTTGGCCAGACCGGCGCGTATCGCGACAAACCGGCGCACGACCTCGCGGTTCAGGCGCTCGCGGGCGTCGCGAGCCTGAGCGTCGGCCAGGACGGCCGTCCGGCGCCGCCGGGCATGGCGGTCGCCGACGTGGCGGTTTCGCTTACCGCGCTCGCCGGAATCCTGATGGCGCTCCTCAAGCAGCGGCAGACGGGGCGGGGTGATCACCTCGACATCGCGATGCACGACGCCTTGCTCGCGTGGACGCCGCATGTGACGCCGCCGGTCTTCGCGGAGGGACGTGCCCCAGTGCCGAAGCGGGAACGGTACTGGGGCGGCAACGCTTTTTATGACCTCTACGAGACCGGCGACGGGCGATGGCTCGCGCTGGGCGGCGCCGAGCCGAAGTTCGCGGAGAACTTTCTCACCAAGGCTGGGCGTGCGGATCTCGCTCACCACGCGCGGGCTCCGGCCGGCTCCCAGGAGCCGCTTAGCGCCTATCTGCGCGAGCTCTTCAAGACCCGAACGCTCGCCGAGTGGCTCGACTGGCTCGCCGACGTCGACGCGTGCTACGCCCCGGTGCGCACGCTGAAGGAAGGGATCCACGACCCGAACACCCGCGCGCGCGAGATGCTGCTCGTCGACGAGCACGGCATCGAGCACCTGGGCGTGCCGATCAAGTTCGCGCGCGAGCCAGCGCGGCCCGAGCTCCGGGCGCCCGAGCTCGGTGAACACTCGGCCGAGATCGTCAAGGGGCTCGGCTACAGCGACGCCGACCTCGAGCGATTGCGCGCCGAGCGCGTCATCTAGCGCCGCGTGACCGAGCTCGAGCCGGCCGCGCTCGATCTGGCGCGCTTCATTCGCCCGGGCGACACGGTAGCGATTGCCCAGGCCTCCGCCGAGCCGCTTACGCTCACCGGGGCGCTGATCGCGCAAGCCGACCGGCTCGGGCCGATCACGGTCTTCATCGGCATCACGTACTCGAACACGTTCGCGCCCGACCGCGCGCCTAGCCTACGCTACGCGAGCTACGGCGCGCTCGGGGCGAATGCGCGGCTCGCCCGGGCGGGCCGGCTCGAGGTCGTGCCGTGCCACTACTCGCAGCTGCCGTGGCTTTTCACCGCGGGCCCGTGGAGGGCCGACGTGGTGCTGCTCGGACTCTCACCGGCGGTGGACGGCGTCGCGACACTCGGCGCCGCGCACGGCTATGCGCTCGCCGCCGCGCGCGGCGCGCGCGTGGTGCTCGCGGAAGTGAACGACCAGGCGCCCTGGGTGTACGGCGGCGAGCTGCCGCGCGATCTGCGCGTCGACGTCGTCGTGCGCACCTCCCGGCCGCTGCCGCAATACCCCGACTCTGCGCCGAGCGACGCCGAGCGTGCGGTTGGGGCAAACGTCGCCACGCTGATCGCCGACGGCGCGACGGTGCAACTCGGCGTGGGCGGCATCCCCGACGCGGTGCTCGCAGCGCTCCGCGACCATCGCGACCTCGGCCTGCACTCGGGGATGCTGACGGGGGCGGCGCTTTCGCTGCTCGAGCGCGGCGTCGTGACGAACCACCGCAAGGCGATCGACACCGGGGTGACCGTGACCGGTCTCCTCATCGGCGACGAGCGCCTTTATCGGCACGCACACCGGAACCCGGCGGTGCGGCTCGCCGCGCCCGACTACACGCACGACGTCGGGGTGCTCGCGAAGCTGCCGGGGCTGGTGAGCGTGAACTCGGCGGTCGAGGTCGACCTCTTCGGCCGGGTGAACGCCGAAACGACGGGCGAACTGTATCTCGGGGGCTTCGGCGGCCAGGTCGATTTCGTCCGCGGCGCGGCGGCGGCGCCGGGCGGCCGGGCGATCATCGCGCTCCCCTCGCTATCGCGGGACGGGAAGACGAGCCGGATCGTGCCGGCCTGCGCAACGGTCACGACCTCTGCGGCCGACGCCGACGCGATCGTCACCGAATGGGGCGTGGCCGAGCTCCGCGGCGTGTCGTACGAAGCGCGCGCGCTGCGCATGGCCGCGATCGCACACCCGCGATTCCGCGACGCCCTGGCGGCCGCGGCGCGCCGGCTGCCCTAGGCGATATCCGCACGTCCTCCATACATGCTGAAAGTGCATGTATGGCATGCCGAAGTTTCGTTTCTCTTCGCGCTATGGTCGGCGTACATTCAGCGCCACCCCGAGCCAACCCTGACGGAGCTGAAACCATGCGAAGCGATCATACGTCTTACCCGCTTGGCGGGCAGTATCCGACGCCCGAAGAAATCGCGCGCCTCGTCCGCGGCGCGCACCGCCTCCGCGCCGAAGCCGTGCACGCGTACCTGAGAAGCGCAGTCGACGGGCTGAAGCGCGCGGCGAGCTGGCTCCGGTGGCCGTTCCGCTCGGACCGGGTCAAGGTGAGCGTCCCCAGGCGCGTAGCAACCTGCTGAGGAGCCGACATCGCGGGCAAGCTCGCGCGGCACCAGGGCTAGCCGCCGAGGCCGAACGCCGCCGCGACGAGCTCGTACGAGCGCCGGCGGCTCTCGTAGTCGCCGGTGATGGTGATCAGCATCAGCTCGTCGGCGGCGTATTGCTCGACGAGCGCGAGCAGCCGCCGGCGCACCTCGTCCGGATCTCCGAGGATGACGCGCTCGCGCTGCGCCTGAACGTACGCGCGCTCGCGGTCGGTGTAGCGATGCGCCGCCGCTTCCTGGTAGGTCGGGACCGGCGCGTCGACGCCGAGCGCCATGTGCAGCCGGCGCAGGTCGATCGACGCCGCGAGACGTTCGGCCTCCGCTCCGGTCTCGGCGCAGATGACGAAGACGCAGAGCAATGCCCGCGGCGAGCGCTCGCGCGCCGACGGGCGGAACCCTTCCTTGTACGCGCGCATCACGGTGTCCCCGCCGCGCGCGCTGATGAAGTGCGCGAACGCGAAGCGCAGCCCGAGCTCGGCGGCGAGCGCCCCGCTGTAATCGGAGGAGCCGAGGAGCCATATCTCGGGGGAGGTCGCACCGGCCGGCATCGCCTTCACGCGCGCGAACGCGTGCTCGCTCGGCAGCGCGTCGTCCAGGAATCCGACGAGGTCGCGCACCTGCTCCGGAAAGTCGTCGGCGAACGCGTACGGCCCGCGCGCCACCGCCTGGGCGGTCAGCCGGTCGCCGCCGGGCGCCCGGCCGAGGCCGAGGTCGATCCGACCCGGAAAGAGCGCCTCGAGCATGCGGAACTGCTCCGCGACCTTGAGCGCGCTGTAGTACGGCAGCAGGACGCCGCCGGTGCCGACGCGAATGCGCCGGGTCGCGCCGGCGAGGTGGGCCGCGAGGATCTCCGGCGCGGGGTCGGCGAGCGCCGCGATCGCATGATGCTCGGCGAGCCAGTAGCGTGCATACCCGAGCCGGTCCGCGAGCGCCGCGAGCGCGACCGTTTGCGCGACGGCCTCCGCGGGGGCATGGCCGGAGACGATCGGCGACTGGTCGAGAACGCCGAGCGGGAGGCTCATCCTCGACGGTTCATCCGGCCATCCAGATCAGCGCCGCGGTCAGCGCCGCCAGCGCGACCGAGATCCAGAAGATCCCGATCATGCGCTGCCGGTCGGTCCAGGTGATGCCTTCCTTCTTCTTCTTCGCCATCTGCCACTCGAACAGGATGATGAGCATCCCGATGCCGAACACGATTCCGGCCCACTTGAGCATTCGATCGTCCCCCTAGTTGTCGACTCGCGCGGATTCTAGAGCGCTTCGCGCCGGACTAGCGCGGTCGTCCGCCGCGGAAAGCCCACGCGTGCATCGGCGCGAGCGAGATCGCCCAGACGATCGCGATTCCGCCCATCGCGTAGAAGGCGGGCGCGATGCCGAGGGCGTCCTTCAGCGCGCCCATGATGAGCGGCGTCGTCAGGTGCGACAGACCCCAGCCGAGGCCCCCGAGCCCGAGCGCGGAGCCGCGCGTCTCGACCGAAACGAGGTCGCTGATCAAGAGCTGAAAGTAGAGCGTCATCACGCCGGAGCCGAAGCCGACCAGGAAGAGCAGGGTGACAATCGGGAGCGCGTGCTGGAAAGCTGGGGACAGGAGGACGGAGGTCCCCACGAGAAGCGCGGTGGCGACCGCAACCGTAGCGGTCGACACCCCGCGCACGAAGCGCGCGGCGGCCGCTCCGGCGCACACCGAGCCGACGCCCCGCGCCGCGAGCATCCAGCCGGCCGCGTCGCTCGCGAAGCCCTGGCTCACCAGCAGAATCGGATAGAACGAGAAGCTGAGCGAGAACGGCAGCGCGGAGACATAAGCGCACATGATCCCGAACCAGATCGACGGCCGTCGTACGAGCGCCCGGTACGCGGCGAAGATCGGCTGCGGCGCCGCGTGCGTGCGGGGAGTCGGCGCGGCGAACGCGCTCATCAGCGCGAAGGACAGCGCCCCCCCGAACAGCGTGACGAGCCAGAACCCGCTCGCGAAGCTGAGGTACGCGATCGCGAGCCCGGCGAGGCTCGTGCCGATGATCTGGCCGGCGTTGGTCGTCGAGTTGAGGCGGCCCATCTGCGTGCTGCGGTCGCCTGGCAGCTGCGAACCGAGCGACCACGTGGCGGGCCAGAAAAGCGCGCGCGAGAGGACTGCGCAGAGCTGCGCGAAGAACAGCGCGGCGAACGTCGACGCGAAGGCGAAGACCACGCCCGCGAGCGCGAACGCGGCCGAGGAGGCGAGCGCGAGCCGCTTCCCGCCCAGGCGGTCGGTCCACGCGCCGCCGAGGAGATTAAGCGCGATCTGCAGGACGACCGGCAGCGCGACCAGGCTGCCGACCGCCACGCCGGAGTAGCCGAGATGGTCGGCGTAGAGCGGGATGAGGATGTGCGTCATCCCGAGCCCCATGTTCCACGCGAACGCGGCGGCGAAGAACGCGCCGATCCCGGCGCGGCGGTGGGCGGACGAGGTCATCGGCGGCCCGCAATCTTCGGCGAGCGCCCGGCGGGCGTCAAACCGCAGGCGGCGAGAGGCCGCGACCCGATTCCGTGCAGAAGCTTTCGGAAATCCCGACCCGCCGCGAGATCGCGCAGCCTCGTCCAGAGAGCGGCGAACTCAGAGGCTGCGCCGAGCGTTGCGCCGAAGCGCGGTGCCGAACACGCCCAGGCTGCCGGCGACCAGCAAGGCAAGCGTTCCCGGCTCGGGCAGAGCGGCGGGGCCGATGTAGCCGGCGAGATCCGCCGCTGAAGCCTTGTATGCCTGGAGCACGCCCGGGAGGAGCGAGTACTCGGAGGTGAGCGTCGCCGCCGCGCCGCCCGTCGTGAAGGAGCAGCCGGTCGTGAGACCGAGCGGGCACTGGATCGAGCCTGCGAACGGATCGGCGTCCGTGAAGCGGAAGTAGACGTCGAACTGGGTGCCGCCCGCGTTCTGCGTGACGCTGTAGTCGTTGTCGGTTCCGGCGAGGATGAGGTGGCTGCCGTCGGCGAGGAGCGGTCCGATCGTCAAGCCTTCCCACTTCTCCGGCGACTTCATGCCCAGCGCCGCGAGGGTGTCCGCGTCGAGGTCGATGAAAACGGTCGAGGCCTTCATCACCTTGGTGTACACCGCGCCCGAGGCGTCAAGGTCGATGCCGCTCACGTCAGTGGCGCCCGCGACGTCGATCTTGTAGACGCGCTTGTCCGCGGTCGCGAACTCGGCGCCGACGCCGACGCCGCGGTTGTTGCGTTCGAGAACGAGGAACTCGTGGTCGTTCAGCGCCACCAGGGCGGAGACGCCTCGACCCTGATTGGCGGTATCCATCTGATAGGCGTACTGCGCGACGGCCTTACCCGTCGCGGTGTCGAACTTCACGATGCGATTGACAGACCCCGAGCCGCCGCCTTCATCCAGCATCGCGCTCTGCAGGATCGCGTACGCGTACTTCCCGTCCGGGCTGACCGCCAGGCCTTCGAATCCGCGGTTCGTGCGCTTGCCGGCCGGATTGGTGGTTGGATCCGCGGCGAAGTTCGGGACGCCGGTCACGCTGTCCCGCGGGATGAGGTTCGCGGGCGTCGTATAGGCCATAACGAGCGCGCCGCTGCGGTTGAACTCGTAGAGCGAAGGGCCGTACTCGTCCGAGACCAGGAAGTTCCCGTTCTTCGGGTTGATCACGAAGCCCTCGGGGTCGAAGCTGTTGCCGAGGACGTTGCTAGGATTCGGATTGATGCCGTTCAGCGATGCGCCGCCATTCGTGAACTTGATCGTGTCGGCGATCTGGAAGTTGGCGATCGCGCCGGTGCCCGGATTGATGTCAATGGTGAAGCGTTGCACGCGGGTGTCATAGTTGAGCGTGCCGCCGCCGGGCCCGCGATCGGAGAGGCCCCACCATTCGTTGCGGTTCGGATCGTAGTAGAGATCGGAGAAGAAGCCCACGCGGCCGTCGTTGACGCTCGCGCCGAACTTGTCGCCGGTACTGCCGGGGATCGCAAGTCCGTTGACGAAGGTGGGAGCGGCGTCGGCCGCGTGCGGCAGCGTCATCGCGAGGCCGGCGAACACGAACGCGAATCGGCACTGCATGGCCTGCTCCTCCCGGTAAAGGCTTCTTGCCGCTTGCTACGGGCGGAGGGAGCCTAGCGAGCGTTTGTTGCGTTTTTATGTCGAACGAGCGCACGATCTCGCGATCCGCGCGACCCGGATACTCGACGCGCGCCGCGCGGCGCGACCGCGGCGACGAGCAAGCGAAGGCGGAGGCCGCGGACTGGAGTGATATGAACGACCGGACACCGACCAGGCGGTGGCTGCGGCCGCCGCGGTTACGCACCATCGAGAGGGATTCGGGCGAGCGGCACGCGTCGTGGCTCGAACTCTTCTTCGACCTCGTCCTGGTCGTCGCGATCGCCCAGCTCGCGCATCTCTTCGCTCACCACCCGGATTGGCACAGCGCGCTCATCACCGGCGGGCTCTTCGCGGCGGTGTTCCTCGCGTGGCAGGGCTTCATGGCCTACGCCGACCGCTTCGATTCCGACGACCTGCCGTTTCGCATCGCGACGTTCGTGCAGATGCTCGCGCTGCTGGCGCTCGCCGTTCAGATCGGCGACGTGGCGGATGGCCACTACGCAAGGTTCGCGATCGCATTCGCGATCTTGCGGGCGATCCTCGTCGCGCAGTACATCCGCGCCTATGTCCATGCGCCGGCCGCGCGGCCGCTGATCCGGCGCTATGGCGGCGTCTACGCCATCAGCGTCGTCCTGTGGTTCGTTTCGGCGGCGCTGCCCGCCCAATGGGCGCTCGTGCTTTGGGCGGTTGCGATCGTGCTCGACTTGAGCATGCCGCCGCTCTCGACGCGATTGCATCGGGCCATTCCGACCGACCCAGCGCATCTGCCGGAGCGGTTCGGTCTCTTCACGCTGATCGTGCTCGGCGAGCTCGTCGTGACGGTGGGGATCGGCACGATGGAGGCGACGTGGAGCCCCGGCGTCGTGATCGTGGCGGTCGCCGGGTTCGGGATCGCGGCGTGCCTGTGGTGGGTGTACTTCGAGCGGCTCGCCGGTCACGAGCTGCCGCGCGCCGCCGTGCCGGTCGTCACGTTCGCCTATGCGCACATTCCGTTGCTCGGTGGGCTCATGTTCGTCGCGGGCGGTGTAAGCGTCCTCGTCCGGGCGGACGAGAGCGCGACGCCCGCCGGTGCGTGGGCATTGTGCGCCGGCGCCGCGGCGTTCCTCGCCGCGCTCAACGTCGCGCACGCGCAGCTCGTCGCCGGTCCGCCGCGGGAGGTCCTGCGAGCGCGCTGGGTGGCGTTGGTGGCGATCCTAGCGATTCCGCTTTTCGCGCGGACGCCGATCGCGGTCGCCGCTGCGGCCTTCGCGCTGCTCGCCGCGCTCGTCACCTTCGAGGCGCTAACCTGCGGGCCGGAGCAGGCAGCCGTGGATGGCGACGCGGCTCGCGTGGACGCTCGGCAGTGAACGCGAGAGCTCTGGCGCGCCGCGCCCGGGTGATCTATCTTGTGGAGGCGAACAGACGCGAGGGACGACGATGGACGACCGCACGTACAGCATCGCCGAGCTCGCGGCCGATCTCCGGCGGATTCGCGCCGAATCTCGCGACGAGCGGGAGGTCTTGAGCCGGGTTCGCCCGCTCGCGCGCCGGGTGGCGGCGAACAAAGCCCTATGGCTGACGGACCGAATGTGCGAGGCCGACGCCGAGCAGGGGTTCGGCGTCCATGTCCTCCACGAGGAGCCGGACCACACGCTCGCGATCTTCGCCGTGAGCTGGCTTCCGGATCGCGGCACGCCGCCGCATGACCACGGCACGTGGGCGGTCGTGGTCGGCGTCGACGGACCGGAGAAGAACGAGTTCTGGCAGCGGACCGACGACCGTAGCCGACCGGGCTACGCCGAGCTGAAGAAGGTCGGCGAGAAGGTGTTCGACGCCGAGGAGGTGCTCGCAATGCCCGCGGGGACGATCCACAGCGTCTGGAACGACACCGATCGCATCACCGTCTCGCTGCACATCTACGGCAAGCATGTCAACTATACGGGGCGCTCCCACTTCGACCCGGGTCAGCGCACCGAGACGACCTATCAACTCAAGATCCAAGCCTAGGAGGATCGGCATGGCGGGTTACGTGATTGCGGATGTCGAAGTGCTCGATCCGGCGGGTTACGAGGAGTACCGAAGAGGTGTGCCGGCCACCATCGCCGCGTACGGCGGGCGTTATCTAGCGCGCGGCGGCGCGACCGAGGTTGCCGAGGGCGAGTGGACGCCCAAGCGGGTCGTGATCCTGGAGTTCGAGAGTGCAGCCCGGGCCAAGGCGTGGCTCGAGTCGCCGGAATACCGGCCGCTGCGGCAGATCCGCCAACGGTGCGCGAAGTCGAAGGTGGTCGTCGTCGAAGGCGTCGTTTCCTGACCCCATGGCCGCGACGACCACCGTGATCCTCGGCGGCGGGTTCGGCGGCCTTGCCGCGGCGAACACGCTGCGCCGGCTGCTCCCGCCGGAGCACGAGGTCGTCGTCGTCGACAGGTCTGCCGACTTCCATGTCGGCGCCGGCAAGACCTGGGTGGCGCTCGGCGAGCGCAAGTACGAACACATCTCACGACCGCGAACGTCGCTGCTCGATCCTGGCGTTCGCTTTGTTCAAGCGCGCCTGGTCGCGCTCGAGCTCGCGGAGCGCCGCGTCGCGACCGACCAGGTCACGCTGCGCTTCGACCAGCTGATCATCGCGCTCGGCGCAGATCCCAACCTGGCTGCGATACCCGGCCTCGCGGAAGCGGCGGAGTCGTTCTATACGGTCGAGGGCGCGCAGCGCCTCAGGCACGCGCTCGAGCGGTTTTCGGGCGGCGAGGTCGTCCTCGTCATCCCGAAGGTGCCCATCAAGTGTCCGCCGGCGCCATACGAGGCGGCGATGCTCCTGCAGCACGCCTTCGAGCGCCGTGGCCTCGGTGGGAAGGCCCGCATCACCTTCTGTACCGTCGAGCCCGCGCCGATGCCCACCGCTGGCCCGGAAATGGGGCAGTACATCAGGACCGAGCTCGAGAGCCGCGGGATTGCCTATCAGCCGCAAAAGAAGACCGTGCGCGTGGACGGCGCCGCACGCTGCGTCGCATTCGAGGACGGCAGCGAGGCGCGGTATGACCTGCTCATCGCTATCCCGCCGCACGAGGCGTCGAAAGCGGTCCGGGACGCGCAGCTCACCAACCCGTCGGGCTGGATTCCGGTCGACCCGCTGACCATGCAGGTGAAGACCGCCACCGGTGAGATCTACGCGGTCGGCGACGTGACGGTCGTGCCCCTGCCGGGGCGCTATAAACCCGACGTGCCCCTGTCGTTGCCGAAGGCCGGGGTATTCGCCGAGGCGCAGGGCAGGGTCGCCGCACACCAGATCGCGGCGCAGATTCTCGGGAGCCTGCCGCGGGAGACCTTCGACGGGAAAGGGTACTGTTTCCTCGAGACCGGCGGGGGGCGCGCGGTCAAGGCCGACGGTTCATTCTTCGAGCTTCCCCACCCCGTGATGCGGAAGCAACCGGCCGACGCGGCGCAATTCCGCGACAAGCTCGAGTGGGTGGCTCGGCTCCTCGATCCGAAAAGGTCACCGTAAGGATTTGGCTTTCGCTGCGACTCACGAGCGCTGGAAGTCCCTCGAGGCGGGCCGGAGAGGGACTGCGGTCGTTTGGAGAACACCATGATCTACCGCTGGTTGGTCGCGTTCGCTGCCCTCGCAGTCGTCCCCATCACCCATGCCGCGGAGTGCGCCGCGAAAAGCGGCGCCGGGACGGCGGCCCTCGTCGAACTCTTCACCTCGGAGGGCTGCGACAGCTGCCCGCCCGCCGACGAGTGGCTGCGGAAGCTCCCCGCGGCGGGCTTCGGCCCGGAGCGCGTCGTCCCGCTCGCGCTGCACGTCGACTACTGGGACTACATCGGCTGGAAGGACCCGTTCGCGAGCGCCGGCTTCAGCGCCCGCCAGCGGGAGCTCGCCACGGTCAACCGCTCGCGCGTCGTGTACACGCCGCAGGTGTTGCTCGCTGGCCGCGACTACCGCGGCTGGGCGAGCCGCGGCGGCTTCGCCGACGACGTCAAGACCGTCAACGGCACTCCGGCGCGCGCCGAAATCGCCCTGAACCTCGTCGAGCCGCAATCGGGCGGCCTCGAGGTGCGCGCCGCTGGCACAGTGCCAAAGCCCGAGGATCGCGCCGATGCCGCGCTTTTCGTCGCAGCCTACGAGAACGGCCTCAGCAACCGCATCACGGCGGGCGAGAACCGCGGCGCGACGCTGCACCACGATTTCGTGGTCCGCGAATGGTGGGGACCGGTCGCGCTCGATGCCACGGGCGGTGCTCAGATCACGCGCAAGGTCGCCGCGAGCAGCGTCGCGAAGGGCGGCATCGCGGCCTTCGTCCAGAGCCGCCGGACGGGCGAGGTGCTCCAGGCGCTCGCGCTTCCGGCGTGTCGGGGTTAGAGAAGGCCCTCGCTTCCCACGGTGTCCCGGTCGGTGACGATGAGCAGGCCGTTCTTGCCGCGCTCCTTCACCCGATACATCAGCTCGTCGGCAAAGGTGAGTGCGCTCGCCGGGGCGGTTCCCCCGCGGGTGAGCACTGCAGCCCCGACGCTGAACGTTACCGGCCAGCCGCGCGCGTCCATTGCGCCGCGTAACCGGCTGCGCAACTGCTCGAGAACGATCCCGCAAGCCGGGGCGTCGGTCTCGGGTAGGAGCAACGCGAACTCGTCGCCACCGATCCTCGCCGCGCGGTCGGTGCGCCGGATGCCCGCCGCCAGGGTCGCGCCGGCGGCGCGCAGCAGCGCGTCGCCCGCGCCGTGACCTTGCAAGTCGTTCACGCGCTTGAAGCCGTCGCAGTCGATGTATGCGACCGTGAGCGGCCGCCCGTGGCGCGCGAGGCGCGCGAGCTCCAGATCGAGCGCTTCGAGGAAGCTCGCGCGGTTCGCGAGCCCGGTCAACGCGTCGCGTCGCGCGTCGGCGCGCTCGTGATCGTAGGCCCTCCGCAGCCGCGCGGCGAGCAGCACCGTCACCAACATGCCGAAAACCTTGCTCGCGGCATCGACGTAAAAGTAGATTTCCCGCGAGTACGGGTGGCCCTCGACGACCCCGACGGCGACCAGCGCGCCGGCGGCGAGCGCGGCGAACCACCCCGCGGCGGTGGGGGGCACGAACCAGCTGACGGCGAGGACGATCAGCAGGTAGAGGGGCGCGAGGTTGAGCTCCGCGCCGGTCGCAAGATCGCCGAGGAAGACGCCAGTCAGCGCGATCACGGCGGTGCCGAGGACGAATGTCTCAGGCACGCGCTCGAGCAGGTGCAGCTTCGCCATCCGACGAACAGTGGCGCGCGAAAGGCAGCAGCGTAGCGAACCCAGCCTGACTGGCGGCTGACGCGGGCGGCGCTACGCGGGCCGTCCCTCGCGCGC
>Ga0126369_10000750_pt1 | contig 21680 bp, 14 predicted proteins | sample PanSoiMetaPlot_1_FD_109646 | JGI IMG/M metagenome (GOLD analysis project Ga0126369, IMG submission 109646) | Tropical forest soil microbial communities from Panama - MetaG Plot_1 | ecosystem: Environmental > Terrestrial > Soil > Tropical forest > Bulk soil | place: Panama | collected 2016-02-17
CGGTCGCGGAGCTGGGCGGCGCGTTCGAATTCGAATTTCTTGGCGGCTTCGCGCATTTGCTTTTCGAGCTGCTGGAGTAATTCAGCAAGCTGCTGTTCGTTTTTGATGCTGGCAGCCGCCGCGTCGAGAGTCTTGTCGTCCAGGGGCACGGACACATAGTCGGCCTCTACGATCCGAGCGAGCTCCATATCCACGGACTTCACGATGGACATTGGGGTGATATTGTTTTCTTTGTTGAAGGCCATTTGCTTGGCGCGGCGGCGGTTGGTTTCATCGATGGCCTGATTCATGGAGTCAGTGCGGCGGTCGGCGTAAAGAATGGCGCGGCCTTCGATGTGGCGCGCGCAGCGGCCGATCGTTTGGATGAGCGAAGTAGCGCTCCGCAGGTAGCCTTCCTTGTCGGCATCGAGAATAGCAACGAGAGACACTTCGGGGAGGTCGAGCCCTTCGCGAAGCAGGTTGATGCCGATCAGGACATCAAATTCGCCGCGGCGCAAATCGCGCAAAATCTTGATACGGTCGAGCGTCTCGACTTCGGAATGCAGATAGCGGCAGCGAACCCCGACTTCGGTGAAGTATTCGGAAAGGTCTTCTGCCATGCGCTTGGTTAGAGTGGTGACCAAAATCCGCTCGCCTTTCTCAGCGCGGACGCGAATCTCTTCAAGCAAGTCGTCAACCTGGCCTTTTACCGGGCGAATCTCCACATCAGGATCTACAAGGCCAGTCGGTCGAATCATTTGTTCAACCACCACGCCGCCCGCACGGGTGAGTTCGTAGGGGCCGGGCGTCGCAGAAACATAAATGACTTGATTCATCCGGTGCTCGAATTCTTCGAAAGTGAGCGGGCGGTTGTCGAGTGCGGAGGGCATGCGGAAACCGTAGTCCACCAGCGTTTGCTTGCGCGAACGATCGCCATGAAACATACCGCGCGTCTGGGGGACGGTCTGGTGCGACTCATCAATGAAAAGCAGATAGTCCTGCGGGACGTAATCGAGAAGAGTTGGCGGAGCTTCGCCAGGCAAGCGGCCGCTGAGATGGCGTGAATAATTCTCGATGCCGTGGCAGTAGCCGATGGTGCGCATCATTTCGATATCGAAGAGCGTGCGCTGGACAACGCGCTGGGCTTCAACAAATTTTCCTTGCTTCTCGAGTTCCTTCTTCCACCACTCAAGTTCTTCCTGAATCCCCACAATGGCGCGGTCGCGCTGGTCTTGCGGCATGACGTAATGGGTCTTCGGGTAAATGGGAACGCGCGAAAGGTCCTCGTTGCCAGCGCGAACTTCGCCGGTGAGCGGATCGATCTGGCGAAGCGTGTCAATCTGATCGCCCCACATTTCGATGCGGTAGGCCTGGTCTTCGTAGGTAGGATAAATCTCAATCATGTCGCCGCGAACGCGGAAGGAGCCACGGCGCAAATCTTCGCTGCGCTCATACTGGATGTCCACAAAGCGGCGGAGGAGCGCTTCGCGCGAGGTCTGGTGACCTTTTTCGAGCATCACCAGCATGCCGTAATAGGCTTCAGGAGAGCCGAGGCCGTAAATGCAGGAGACCGAGGCAACGATGACGACGTCGCGGCGCTCGAAAAGCGAACGCGTTGCGCTCATGCGCAGTTTGTCGAGTTCGTCGTTGATGGTGGCTTCTTTGTCGATGTAGAGATCGGCGGAAGGAACATAGGCTTCCGGCTGGTAATAATCGTAGTAGCTGACGAAATATTCTACGGAGTTTTCAGGGAAAAACGATTTGAATTCGTGGTAGAGCTGCGCGGCAAGAGTTTTGTTGTGAGCAAGAACAAGCGCTGGGCGATTGGATTGCTCGATGACCTTGGCCATCGTGAAGGTTTTGCCGGAGCCGGTAACACCGAGGAGAACCTGATGCTTGTCGCCGGATTCCACGCCATTGAAGAGCTGATCGATGGCAGTGGGCTGATCGCCACGAGGCTGGTAGTTGCTATGCAGCTTGAATTTCATCGAAGGAGTCTCCTGCCGGTTCGCCGGGCTTGGCAGAAACTTTCATTATACTCCCGGTGGCAAGCCGCGGGCTTTCGGGGGAGCACCGCCATGCGACGGTTCAGCGCCGAGGCGGCGCTTCCGGGGCCTGGGTGAGAAGCAACACTTCCAACTGGCTCCTGGCGTCCACGTTGTAGCGCACCGCGTTCGAGCCATCAGCTTTAGCGACGACGACGTCCATTTGTTGAGTGGCAGATTCCGTGGCGCGCACGACGAGGCCAGTGGAGAGCGAAATGTAGGTGATGATTTCGTTCCCGCCCTTGGCCGTGCCCATAGTTTTCAGCTGGTGGACCTTGAAGTCTTCCGGAGTGGCATCCTTGGGCGAGGATTTTTGCACGAGCTTCGCGGTGGTAAGGAGCACAGCGCATTTGTCCACAGTCGCGTTCGCGGGCGTAACTTCACCAGCGGCGGAAAGCTGTGCAGGGGCGCACGGCTCGTCACGGACGTAAGAGGAATCTCGCGCCCAGCTCAAAGCTGCGATCGGGGAGGGAGTTGGCTCGGGCTGGTCAGTTTTCCACTTGTCCCCGATTCTTGCGCTTGACGAAGAAAGCGCCCAAGCCACGGCAAACCGTGCCAGCCACTCTTGCCAGACTTGCTGCTGACCGGCGGATAGCGCGTCAAGGCCGCTGATTTTTTCCGGGGATCCATCTGAGGAAATGGTGAATTCGACGGGCTTCCTTTCCAACTTGAGGGGAAGCTGGCTCGAAATTGGCCTCTGAGAGGAGTTTTTCGATCCCGGCTCGCCAGCATCGTTGCCAAGAAACTGGCTTCGCGCATGAACGGTCAGCCGGCCGACCTTTTCTTGCACATCCAGGATTTGTATGCGCAGCAACTCTCGCATGTCGCCTTGTGAGGCCGTAGGCGCAAGCGGGATGACAAGAGTACTTTCGGTCTTGACGTTTTTGTCGCTGCGGAAACGGACAAAATAGGTGAGGGTCTGACCCGGCTGCAGCTTCGGCAAGAGGCTGGCGCGTTGGTCGCGCGAAGCCGCGATGGCTGCGGCAGCAAGAAGCATGCTTACCCCGAGAATGAACTTGCGTTTCATCGGATCGTAGACGCCCTCATCACACACCGCGAGGATAGCGCGAAAAAATTATCTGCCGAAGGCTTTGCGGAAACAAATTCTACTTGCCCTTCAGGCGGCGGTCGAAGAAGTCGCTCGCGGCGTGATACGCGGCAAGCCAGTCACGGTGCAGGAGAAAATCGTGAATTTCGTCAGGGAAAATCAGCTGTTCGATTTCGACGCCCTGCTCACGAAGACGGGCGGTCAGGTCCACGGTTTGCGTGAAATAGACGTTGCGGTCGTCGTCGCCGTGGATGAAAAGGACTGGAGACCTCCAGGTGCCCACCACAGTGACGGGAGAGGAGTCGTGCGCCAGTTTCGTCAGATCGGCCGGGATATTCTTCCCGTCCCAGTTGTCGGTGGGCCAATCGTGTACTCCATGAAGATCGACGCCGGCGGCGAAAACGTCGGAGTTGCGGCCGAGGCCAAGCGCGGTGAGATAGCCGCCGTAGCTTCCTCCCCAGAGACCGATGCGCTTGGGGTCGACGTCGGCGCGCCCCTGCAGAAATTTCCCCGCGGCGACGACGTCCTGATACTCCGTGGCGCCACGACCAGCGCGGCCAGGAGCTTCACGGAACGCGCGCCCGTAACCAATACCGCTGCGGTAGTTGAGAGCTAGAACAACGTAGCCGCGGCTCGCCAGATACTGATTCATGGCGTAGGAATTCGAGTAGTAGTACATGTAGTGCCACCCGAGAAGCATCTGGCGAATGGGGCCGCCATGAAGAAAAATCAGCGCAGGGCGCTTGTCGCCCGACTTTGCTCCGGCGGGAACAAAAAGTTGGCCGTGGATCTCGAGGCCATCATCGGATTTGAAGATGGCTTGCTGGGGAGTAACGAGGCTGTCGGAAGGAAAATCCTTGGGCCAGGTCTCGGGAGCCAACGGTTCCACAGCAGCCATGTCGCCGGCGACATGCTCAATCATCAGACGAGCCGGATGACGTGCGTCGGCGCCCACGTAGACTAGAGTTCGTCCGTCACTGAGAAGCTGCGGGCCCCATTCAACGCCTTGGCCGTTGGAGAGCGGCCGCCGGGCGCCACCGGGAATGCTCACTTGCCAGAGATGGCGGCGGTCTACGTCGCCGCAATTGGAATTGAATAGAACTGTGCTCTTGTCAGGAGCGAAAGACCACTGCTCGACTTCGCAGTTGCCCGGTGTTAGAAGCTTGGGCGCTCCGCCATCGGCAGAGAGCGCGTATAAGTGTTGCCAGCCATCTTCTTCTGAAGCCATCACAATCAGGTCGCCGGCCGCCCAATTCAAGACGCCACCGCCGGTGTCTTCGGCCATGAAGGGAAATGAACCTTGAAGCGTGGCGCTGCTGTGCCAGACTTCTTTTGCCGCGCCCGTAGACGCGTCTGCAACCCAAACGGCCCAGGGATGCGGCTTGTCGGGGGCAATGAAGTAACCTTGCGGGGCGTCGCGCTTCTCGGCAGGCTGGCGCACGAATGCGATGCGCTTGCCGTCGAGCGACCACACAAAGCGGCTGTCGGAATCCACCGTGGGTGCAATGAAAGAAATGGACTTCGCAGCGGAGTCGTAGACGGCGATGAAACTGTGATCGCCGCGCGCGGAAACGAACGCGAGCTTGCCGCCGTCCGGCGACCAATGCGGACCGAAATTCTGGCCGCGCACGACAAGCTGCTGAGGTTTTCCCGAAACATCAAGCGGAGCGAGCCAAACCTGGCCGTCCTTGACGTATGCGACGGTCCCGCGCGAAGAAATGTCCGGCGAATGACCGGCGTCAACACGTTTGGGATCGCCGCCGCCTGACCAGGCAATCGTCCACACCGCTTGTTCGGCGCCGGCGGGATTACTTGTGGGATTAGGCACCTGCCCGGCAGCGTTTTTCCCTCCGCCGCGGACGTACACAAGAGCATTGGCGTCCGTGGAAAAGTCCAACTCGGTGAGTTCCTGGCCGTCGTCGTCGTTGTATTTTGTGAGCTGGCGCGCGGCGAAGCCGGGACCCTGTGCGACCCAGATGTTTCGCTTGCCTTGTTGATCGAAAACCCAGGCCACGCGGTTACTGTTCTTTGCCGCGGTCAAATCGGAAGGAAACGGCGCGCTCAAGATCTGTTCCAGAGTGAACGCCTTCTGCGCATGGACTCTCGCGCAAAAAACAACAGTACCCAGGGCCACACCCAAGGCCAGACGCTTCATCCACTCCTCCTTTGAAACTGATGAGCATAGCAGACAGCAAAACAAATGGAGCTTGCAATCTCAGTTCGCGACTTGCGGCAGCTCGGGAGTTTTTTCCACGGTCACGCGCAGCCCATCCAGCGGCCCGGAGATTTTCAGCACATGTCCCTTTGCGGAAGTCTTTTTGGGTTGCATCTTGGCCGTGTCCCGCGATTGCGTGGATACGCTCAAATCCGCGTCCGCGCCAATGTTCAGAGTACCTTCCACGGAAGTCTGTTCACGTGCGTCATTCAGTTGCAGCCATTGCAGAACCACACTGCGATTGCGGATCAGGAAAGCGCATTCCCCGACTGGCCAACGGGAAACTCCGGCGCGAGTGGCACCGTCTGCAACGCTGGCCGACAAGTCCCAGCCGCGGAGTTCCACTTTTTTCAGATTTACCACGCCATTCCCATCGAGATTCTTGAGCAATTCTTCACGGCCCACCCCGGAGGTCTTCAATTGAAGGCTCCCGGAGGCCGACCCGTTCAACCGGTCCGCGAGCCGCCCCGTTCCCGGCAGTTTCGCGAGGCTGACGCGGTCGAGATCCGCACTGATCCCATAGACCGGATGCGGCAGGAAGCTGGCATCGATTCTTGCGTGGACGCGGCCTCCGGCCCATTCGGCTGTAGATTCCTGCACATTCAGCTTGAGGTCACGGAGAGATCCTTGCGCCACGATGTCGTCCAGCCTCAATTTTTCAATGGTCAAGTGGCCGATTCGGAGTTGGCCCTCGGCATCCACGCGGCGCACGAGTTCACTCGGGGGTGTCGCCGGAGCAGCATCTCCCGAAAAGGAGTGGAGCAGGCGCTGAAGCCAGCCCGGGCGTGCGCGCGGTCCCACCCAGCGATCTAACTCGGCGGCATTCAAGTGATCGACGGTCATCTCGAATTTCCAATTCCGCGGGGCATCGTCGTCTGCTTTTGCTTTGCGGTTCTCTTCGATAGTTCCCTGCCAATTTCCCCCGAACCCTTCCACTCTCAACAGCCGGGCCGCGTGTTGCCCATCGTTCCAACCTAAGCGCGCTTCCGCGAGACTTAGCGGCTGGTTCAAGCCTGCAACCGCCAGGGAGCCTCGATTGATTCCGACCGTGCCGTTCCAGCGTCCTTTGAAGGGCTCTTTCCATGCCCATTGCGTAACCGCGGTGGCCTGCCCCGTCAGCTCCCAACCGTGATTTATCTGGCGGCCCGCGGACGCAGCGAGCTTTAGAAAATCTTGGACCTTGGAAACATTTCCCTCGACGCTGAGGTTCCCAGCATACGTCTTTAAATCCTGTGTAAACGTCAAATCAGCAGCGTTTTCCATCGCCAACGCGACACGACGCCGTTTCGGAGTGATGACGTCGCGAGGCTCTCCACCCAAAGCAACGCGCACGGGGCCAATCACAAGATTGGATCGCTCAAGGCCGCCGTTCACGGGACCGATTCGGACAGGCTCGGCAAATCCTGGGACTTTGACCGTGCCGCCGGCGCTCGAGAGTCCTGCGGATTCAATCGAGAGCGGCCAGCCCCGCAGCATCATTCCACCCGTAAAATAGGGATCAGCCGTGATACTCTCGGCTACATCCGGATGGAACGCGCGATACCACGCAAGCAAGTCCGAGGCGTGAACACCCATGGAATCCAATCGCAGTTCCGTTGCCGAGGGATCCTCCGAAACATAACGAAACTTCCCTCGGAGGTTTGAGCGCAACCCCTCTACGGCAAATTGATCGGCAAGGAAGCTGTCGGCCTCAGCGTTCCAGTGTCCGTTGACGTTCACGTTCAAGGCAGGATTATCTGCGCGCTCAGTTAAATCCCAGCGGTGAATCTGCCGCGCACGAGCCTGGACTGAATAGGTCCAATCGCCGGGGCGATCCTGCTCGGCCCCCTCGCTCTTCGCCGTGGCATCCAATGTAAAAAGGCCGCGGACGCCGTAATCCTGGCCATGCAAAAGGCGAAAGACGTCAGCGAGAGAACCTTCGCTCCAATGCAGGGTGATTTGCGCCGGTTGCAGTCGAGCCGTAGTACCAGCCAGATCTCCTCGCACTCGAATAGTCCCCGTGGATTGCAGAGCAACCCCGCTACGCCACGGCTGGGCCTCCAATTGCAATTGCCAGCGTCCGGGAGAAACTTGGTCGAAACTTCCGGAGACTGCGGTGAAAGCGAAAGGGAGCTTGTCCTCCCGAATCTTAAAATTGACGCGGCCTTCATCGAATTCAATTCGTTGGAGGTGATTTACAGGAGGGGCCGGCGAGGGCGGCCCGTAAATGGCTGTGTTTTGTGCAGAGGCATTCTTCGCGGGCGGAAGCCAACGTTCGAGGTTCCACTGGCCCTGGTAGTTGCAAACCAGAATCAAGCTTGGTCTGCTAAAGGACAAAGTCCCAAATTCAAAATGACCGCGTAGCAGGCCGATCCAGCGCAGTCCCGCGCTCAGGTGCTCCGCGCGAAGAAAGTATTCGTAGCCGAAGGAGGGATCCTCGCCCACTGTTACACCGTCGGCAGAAATTTGCGGGTTCGGGAAAATGCGCGCGCCAAAACTCTCTACCTGAACTGGACGGCCAAAAGCACGCTCGAGATGCGCGATGAGGTAGACATGCATTCGATGTGTCCGCGCGAGGAAGGAAACCGCAAGCTGCAAGGCGATGACCGCCGCGGCGACGGCGGCGCCGGTCTTCCACCATTTGCGCAAGTTGCTCATGCCGTTCGGAAGTCTAAGAGAGTCCTATTGAAAAAGGTAGCACGGCACACCCTTGCGGGCCTGGCCCGTGCTTAGTGCACGGTATGGAGCATCCGGCTCCAGCGCGTGCGTGTGGGCAAATGCGCGAGCGTATCAAACACCCCGGCCAGCCGCGACCAGAAAGTGCTATCCCCGCTATAGTCGCTGCTCTTCGCCTCGACCGACCAATAAATCAAAAAAGGTCGCCCCATAATGGCGTCGTGATCCACAAAACCCCAAAAGCGGCTGTCTTCACTGCGGTCACGATTATCTCCCATTGCGAAATACTTTTGCGGTGGCACTACAATTTCATCCCCATGCACAAACTTTCGCATATCATGATCCAACCAGTTCACAACTTCCGGCTTCACTGCGGTAGTCATGAATCGACCTACCGGCGCGGGGAAACCATAATTCAAAGGATCATATGGCGCGCCGGTATCGTGAGTGACGTAAGGTTCCTGGAGCGGCTTGCCGTTGATGTACACCACCTGGTCGACGAGCTTAAGACGATCCCCAGGCAATCCGATCACCCGTTTCACATAGTGCGGGTGCTCGCCATAAGGATACTTGAAGACAATGATATCCCCGCGCTCGAGCGGCCTGTAGGGCAGAAACTTCTCGTACCACGCGCCGGTGCCGCCAAAAATAAATTTGTTTACGAGTACGTGGTCACCAATGAGCAGCGTCCCTTCCATCGACGCAGAGGGAATTTTAAAGGCCTGCACAATGAAGGTCGTCCCAAAAAGGGCAAGAATCACCGTAACCAGAAGCGATTCCAAGTACTCGGAAAGAGTGGTCTCTTCGCGAGGCTCCTCGGGCTTGGCCACCGGCGCCGCCGGCCTCGGTTCCTGAACGGGTGCGACTGGTGCCAGTGTTTCTTCGTGCATTCCTTCTTAGCCTTTCACTCCGGCTCGCTCAAGTTGTTCGAGGGCTCTTCGCGCGGCCTGCTGTTCCGCCTCTTTCTTTGTGCTGCCAACCCCGCGCGCGAGGCATTCGCCGCTAACCCAAACTTCGATCTGGAAGGTCTTCTGATGATCGGGCCCGCTTTCTCCTGCCAGACGATACTCCGCAGGTGGTTGCCCGCGCCCTTGGAGGAACTCTTGCAGCGCGGATTTGCGGTCCGACTCCGCGATGCGCTCGCCTCGTTCCTCGAGCGCCTGCTCGAACAGAACCCGCTGCAACAATTCCCTGGCAGCCCCAAGCCCGGCGTCCAGGTAAACCGCGGCAACCACAGCCTCGAACGCGTCTGCGAGCAGCGTTTGCTTTTCGCGTCCGCCGGTCTTTTCTTCTCCACGCCCCAGGCGAAGATGCTCTCCGAGACGCAAGCGGCGGGCCGCTGCTTCCAGAGCGCCCGCGTTAACGATACGCGCGCGGCTCTTGGAAAGCTGCCCCTCAGACCAGTCCGGAAAAGCGCCAAGAAGGTATTCACTCGCAAGCAGTTCCAGGACCGCGTCCCCCAGGAATTCCAGCCGTTCATTATCCGACAGATGCGAGCTTTCCGGAGAATCCGTGGCGGCTCCGCGCAACTCGGGTATGGCTGAGCTGTGCGTCAATGCTCGATCGAGCAGTTCCCGCTTCGAGAACTTGTGACCTAGGCGCTCCTCCAGCGCCGCATCGGCAATCCGCATTTCGTGCATCACTCGGCCACGCGGCGCCCTAACTTACTTCGGGGCGCTCAACTCCGTGGCACTCTTCTTCTTCGTGTCGTCTGCCTGCGTTTTGCAGGCGCTCTGCATAGGACCGGTCATTGCTGCGCACTTATTGAAGGCGGCGATGGCATCGTCAAAATGTGAAGCGCCTTTGTCAGCCATTCCCAGCAGATAGTAATTCACAGGATCAGGATCTTTGTCGAGTTTTATGGCTTGCTCCATCTCGGGAATAGCCTCCGCATTTTGGCCATGCTTGATAAGCACCGTTCCCAGTCCGCTATGCGCAGCGACCAGGGCCTGGTTCTTCCCCGCCGTAAACGCTTCGTCGGTCATATTCTCAGGTTTCGGGAGCGTTGGAGCAATTTCGATCGCCTTTTTCGCATAGCTAGCCGCTTTGGCCAACTGTTGAGGCGCATTTGGAGTATTCGAGTTGGTTACTCGGGAGATGGTTTGCGCCAGGATAGCCAACGTGGCAATGTCATTCGGCTGCAACGCCACTTCTCTGTCGCCCACCTCGAACATTTTTTGAGTTTGGTTGGTCTGCATATAGGCGATCGTCAGTGTGTAATAGACAGGCGGCAGATAACGGCTCTGCGGGTATTTCTTTACAAGGTCTTCCCCAAGCTCGATCTTCTTGGTCAGATCCGTGTTCGGCACAGCTTGAAAGGCCTTAAACGCCGCATCTTCTTCGGCGCTGACCGGCGGAGGCGCGCTGTCCAGAGTAAGAGGCGTAACGTCAGGGGCCTTGGGCTTGTCGCTGGACTGCGCTGGCGGCTGGCTTTGGCCTCCCTGGCCGCTCTGGGAACCCTGGCTCCCTTGGGCTCCCGCCATGCCGCAAGACGTGAGCAGGAATCCGCCTGCGGTCAAGACGTTCAACCAAACTGTCTTATTGCGATTCATTTGCGTTTCTCCTGTTCATTCATCTTTCGCCCGTCTGGGGTCTTGGCGACAAACCTACTCGGGACACCTCGCTGGCCGGTCATCAGGTTCTTTGCTCTTTCTTCATTTTATTTGCGGTTGATGATCACTCCACGCCCTCCCCGCGTCACTCTACGGCCGCGCCACTTGCTTGTCGTTTGCGTCCGCGGCGAGCTCTTTCTGAGCCGCCTGCCGGGCTTCCTCGGGCAAACCCTGCACTGCCAACGCCGACTCGTACTCCGATCTTGCTACGGACGAGTTCCCTTCGTAATCATAAATCCGCGCAAGGTAAACATGCGACCATGCCAGTACCCGAGGATCTCCCGTGGCCGCATGCTCTCCATTGGTGAGGCGGCCAAAAACCTCCTTGGCCCGGGCCGCGTCATGATCCATGTAAGCAACGACGCCTAGTCCAAACCAGGCGCGTGGTTGTTCCGGATATTTGACCAAAACCTTTTTGAACGAAGCCTCCGCCGCGCGGGAGTTCTTTGCAGCAATCTGACGCTCGCCTTCGGTAAGCGCGGCAATGACTTCCGCGTCATTGGGAACGGTGGTAGGCAAGACTTTTTTAGGGTGCGCGATGGCTTCCGCCGCCGCATCGTCGCGCTGCGCTGCTTCGGCAGGGGCAAACTGAACCGCTGTCAGGCGCTTGGCCTCTGCTTTTTCGTCGATGCTCCTTATTAAATCAGGGAAATACCGCTTCATTGATGGCTCCGACTTTTCAAAGCCCGCCAAAGCCGCGACAAGAGGTCTCACCAGGATGTATCCATCCACATCATAGCGACCCAACGCTGCCTCCCGCTCGCCGGGTGACATCTTCTTCATTCTCAATTCGACCGCGCGAACCATGCATTCAGCAAAATACGACGGGAAATCGTCTTTCAAGTCGCTGCCGAGCCGCGGCGCTTTTGCGGCCGTTTCATAGAGCGGACGCTTCACCGCAATCACATGCGGATACATCAATGGCATCGGGTCAAGCATGAAGTGCAAAAACGCGTGACGCACCACGTCCAGTGGGACGCCCTCCGCTCCGCTCAGCACCAAGGCGTAGTGATCGCCAAAATTGCGCACGTTGGTGATGCGCCCGACCAATGGCTCGACCACGATAGTGAACTTGCGGGCGCTATACGGCTCGAGAATCTCGCGAAGATACCCTGTGGTCGTGAAAACGATTTGCGTTAGCGGCTCATGCAAACGCTGGATTTCGCGGTTGTAGATGGGTTGCACCTGCCGCCACAAATCTCCAATTTTCTGTTCCTGGTAATAACTCGAGAGGAGTTCGCTGAAGCCCAGCAGCGCAATGACTTCGGGAGGCAATTCGTCGCGTCGCAAGATGGGTTGAAACGAGGGAGCCGGCCCGGACACCAATCCAAACCAAAGATACCGGGAGAGCGTCGCTCCCGGATCGCGTAGTTCGTGCTGACGATAGAACTGCCGCACAGCATCCACGGCCGGCCCCTGCTGCTGGCGTAACCGTTCGCGCATTTGGGCGCGGAAGGCCGTCCAATTATCGGAGCTGACGTTCGATTCAAAACCCGCCGCAAGCAGCGCGCACATGGTTGTGAACATGGCTTCGCTGCCGTCCACGGTAACCGCGTTTTGCGGAGGAGCTTGCGCCCGAACGGATGCAGAGGGAGCCTCCACTCTTGCTGGCGCTTGAATTTGTCGTTGCACCGGCGCCTGCGGAGCGCTCTGCGCGGCGGTCTGCATTGTCACCGTTGCGCAAAGTCCCAAAAGCGCACTGAGTCGTCTTGTTGTAATCATTCCGGCTGCCGCAGCCCCCATTCGGGCAAGTCTTTCTTTATTTTCCGCGTTTGGCACTCAGCTTGGAAGGGAACATCTTGGAGCGGCCAATGTCCTCTTACAATGCTGCGGCGTCCTTTTCAATCTACCGTCGCGCAAACTTCCCGTCAAGGAATCGCGCGTCATACCCGAAAGCTTGCGCATCTTTCGTCGGGGAAAACCTGACACCTCTCTCCATGATTCCTTTCGCCACGCCACCAAGGTGCAACGCTTGCTTCCATGAACCGCATCTGCTAAGAGTGAAATTTGCGCACAACGCCGTCAGGATCATTCTGCAATGGTTCGCTTCTTAAGAAACGCACTTTTCCTAAAATTGGGATTCCTGCTGGTCTCAACAGGTTGGCCGGATCCCGCTCCTGCCCAGCTTGTCCGCGAAGCTGCGCCCGCACAGCAAACCACCGCACAACAAGACAACTCGAAAACCCCTTCCGGGAAGAAGCGCCTCTCCCAAGAAGTGCAAATCACAGGCGACCAAGAGTGGGTTGACACCGGCATTGACGTACGACCGGGCGAGCACGTAGTCGTCACGGCCACCGGCAAGCTGCGATATGGCGACGCGCAGGAAGACAATGGGCCCGACGGACTTGCGCGGGGTTTCCGGGATCTCCTGCGCGTCCTGCCTTTCAATGAGGCAGGCCGCGGCGCGCTGATCGGGCGCATCGGCGAAAAAGATGTAGCGCAGCCTTTTCTAGTCGGGGCGCACCGCGATCAAGTGGCTCCGATTGCCGGGCGTCTCGGTCTCGGAATCAATCAACCGAGTAACGACGCGGGAACCGGCACGTACGTCGTGCGTGTGGAAGTTTACGAGCCCGAGGGCGGGAAGACGCATGCTGTGGCAAAGGAAGTCAAATCCATGCCCGGCATTGACAAAGCGCTTTTCGCCAATATCCCTCGGCGCGTCAGCGACAAGCAAGGCAATCCGGGCGATATGGTCAACTTTCTGATTCTTGGCTCGCAAACAGCCATGGAAAACGTCTTCACCGCTGCGGGCTGGGTGAAGGTGGATCCCGACGTCAAGGACACCATCCTCCATGGCATTATTGAGAGCATTTCGAAGGAATCCTATCTCACCATGCCCATGAGTCAGCTCTACCTTTTTGGCCGCCCGCAGGATTACGGCTGGGCTCACGCCGAACCCATCAGTGTGGTGAAGACGCGCAATCATTTGCGTATCTGGAAGGCGCCGTTTGAAGTGCAAGGAGAAACGCTGTGGGTAGGCGCCGCGACGCACGACACCGGGTTTGAACGCGACCAGCGCAATAGCGGCATTACCCACAAGATCGATCCCGACATTGATCTCGAACGCGATTACGTGGAAAAAACTCTTGCCTCCACCGGGCTTGTAACGGAGATCGCTCACTTCCTCCCGGAAAACCCTCTAAAGGAAGCGAAGACCGCTACGGGCGGGAGTTTTCATTCAAGCGGGCAAGTGCTTGTTTTGAAAGCGGCTGAACCAGTGCCTAACCCATGAGCCATTAGGACTTCCCACCGGTTAGCGTTAGTGCAGCTCAAGAATACAACCTGCGTGCCACCCTGAGGCCGCGGTTTTTGCGGCCGAAGCCTGCCCGGATGTCTTCAGAATGACAAGAATCCCGCGGTGTACCGATCACTGGTCCAGCCTAACCATCCCCAAGCAACTACTTCGCGGGTTCCAACTCCAGCGCGATCACGCGATCCACTTCGTCGGCTTGCGCTTCAGGCAGCTTCAGCACTAATCCTCCTTTGACCGTGCTGAACTCCACGCTGCTTCCGTCGCGCAACAGCTTCGCCGAGCGAACTGTCCTCGGAATGCCCGCTAGCGCCAACACCGGCTGGTTCCAGTCCATCACGTGTACATAAATGGTAGAGCCCCGCTCGGTTGTTACGCCCCAAGGCCCGGCCGAGACCGGCCCGCCACGCGTTCCGTAAATGGACTCTCCATATTGCTTGGTCCACTTCCCTACTTCCGTTAGCCGCTGCACAAACTCCGGCTGAATCTCGCCATTGGGCATCGGCCCCACATTTAGGAGGAAATTTGCGTTCATTCCCGCGGCGCGCACCAAGTAGCGAATCAATTGTGCCGTGCTCTTGTAACGATCGTCGGTGATGTTGAATCCCCAGGCGTTGTTCATCGTTTCGCAAGTCTCGAGCGGCAGGGCGCTCACGCTTTGCTCCTGGTTGAAGCCGGTCGTGTGTCCCCCGGGCAAATCTTTTTCAAACATCTGGAAGTCCTCGCCAGGAAAGGGAGCTCGGTGATGATTGCTTCCGACCAGCGCTGCTGGCTGCAGTTGGTGAATCATGCTGTACGTTCGCGAAAGATGCCAGTCCGCCTCGGGCTTGTCCCACATGCCGTCAAACCACACGCCGCCGAGTTCTCCGTAATTCGTCAGCAACTCGCGTAACTGCCCGTCCATAAAGTTCAGATAGGCGTCCCAGCTTCCCGAGTCAGGCCGCCCCGTGCGATGCCCCGTCCTCCCGCGTGGGGAATAGTCTTCCGAATGCCAATCGAGTTGCGAGTGATACACAAACAGCTTGATCCCCTGCTTATGACATTCCGCCGCCAGCATGCCGATGATGTCTTTCCCGTAGGGCGTGCGCGCCACCACGTTCCAGTCCGTCAGCTTGGAATTGAACATCGCGAATCCATCGTGATGTTTCGACGTGATGGTGATGTATTTCATCCCCGCCGCCTTGGCCAGCGCCACCCATGCTGCCGGGTCAAATTTCGTTGGATTGAAAAACGCAGGCAGCTTCGAGTAGTCCGTACGGTTGATGGGCCGGGTTTCCATGATCCATTCGCCGTCGCCCAGGACGCTGTACACGCCCCAATGTATGAACAAGCCGAATTTCGCATCTTGAAACCACGCCCGCGCCTTCAGATTCTCAGGGGGCGGCGTGTAAGTCTCTTGAGCTTTTGCAATGGGCAAGGCACCGATGAGCACGCACAGGATTAGAAGCACGACGGAACTCAGCCGGACACGAAGGGAAGGCTTCATGAGAATACCTCCACGGGGTTTACAGGGGAGCAATTCTATCGAATGACGCGAGAAATTCGATGGATACTTTAGGCCCCGCTTTGTTCTTCCACCGTTAAAGCAAAGAGCAGTGTCCCAACGAGGCCGATGATTCCGGCAGTCACGAACGGCGTCTCCGGCCGCACCTTCCAGAGCAATCCTCCGATGACCGACGCCGGCGTAATCGACAAACTCCGCACCAGGTAATAGAGCCCGACCGTCCGTGCGCGCAAGTGCCGTTGAGCGAAACCCACAATCATCGCTTTGCGCGATGGTTCGCCGATTTCCCGCAATCCGCCAAGAATAAAAGCCAAAACGAGTCCCGTAAAGTTATGCGCAAGAATAACCGCGACCGGATAAAACGCAAAGCAAAGGAAGGTGGCTACCACCAGCGGTTTGCGGCCGACTCGCTCAGCCATTTTCGCGGAAGGCACATAAATCAGGATGGCGGTCATCAATTGAACGGCGACCAGCACTCCGTATTCCGGCAGCGTAATCCCGCTCACGTTTGTCACATACAACACCACGAAAATGTCCGCCATTCCTTCGCACAAACGAATCACAATGTCCGATGCCAGCAGGCGCTTTAGCGTGGGATGAAAGGAGTTCCAAACTCCGCCGATTCTCACGTCATCGCGGCCGGAACTGGGCAACCGCAGCGAAAGAAGCAGTACCGCCGCGCAACCAGCCAGCGCCAGCGTACCCACCAGTCCAACCCGGACGCCGCGCGCAAGCCCCACCGCTCCGATCAGCGCTCCTCCAATCAAAGGCGAGATCACCATGGGAATCCGCTTCAGCACCGAATAAAGCGTGAAACCCATGGCGTGCCGGTCTTTCGGCAACGCGTCGGCGATGGTCGCAAATATGGTTGGGGAGCCCATCGTTTGCCAAACCATGGCAAGCGCCAGCCCAAGAAAAAGGTAAGGCCACGCAGGACTGAAGAGATAAACAAGGTATCCAACGGCAGCGGCCGCGAGAAACGTCAGAAAGGCTTTTCGTCGCCCCCAATAATCGGCCAGCCATCCACCGGGATATTGGTACATGGCGTCAAAAAAGTCTTCCGCCGTGCCAAACAGTCCCACGGCCGCCACACTCGCGCCTAGCGACTCCAAGTACTTGGGAAGAAACTTCTTCCAAAGCTCCTCGCCCAGCCCCACCAGGAACATTGCGCCGGACGCCGCAGCAACATTGCGCTCAAGTCCCAGATGTTCTTTGATTGTCTTCTGGATTCTGCCTCCAGTACGCCGTCGCCGTGCGCCCGGCCCTAAGCGTTCTGGATCGCCCTCTTCAGCACTTCCCGCGCAACATTCGCTCCACTTACGATCAGTACGGGATAATTGCCGCAACCATCGCTCGATTTCAATAGCGCCGCCGTACTCGCCGCGCCGGCAGGCTCCGTAACGACGTGCTCTTCCATCACGAGCACGCCGATCGCTTGCAACATCTCCTCCTCGCTGACCAAAACCACATCATCCACTAGGCTTTTTACATCTTGTACATTCGCTGCCTCTGGTGTTCTTGTGGCCAATCCATCCGCGATCGTGTCGCAAGTTTCCATGCCTACGACTCTCCCCTCCTTCCAAGACCTGTAATATGCCGGCGCGTTCTCCGCCTGCACACCGATGACTCGCACGTGCGGCGCAACCTGCTTTGTCGCCGCGCCAATTCCGCGAATCAACGCCGTATCTCCCATCGGCACAAGAACCGACGTTGCCCTCGACAGTTGTTCCAAAATCTCGCACGCAATCGTTGCCGGACCCGCAGGCAAATCCAAATCTGTCGCATCATTCAAGAGATAGACCCCCGGCTGCTTCGCCTGCTCCGAGGCCAATTTGAATGCGGAAGCCAAATCGCATTCGCCGCTTTCCACAATCGCCGCGCCCAGGGCTTCAATTCGCGCGCGCTTCACGGGATTGCAATTCGCCGGCAAGAAAATCTTCGCCGCGATGCCGAACTCTCTCCCCGCATACGCCACCGCCGCCCCGTGATTTCCCGTGCTCGAAGCCACCACACCGCTCAGGCCGCCCTTTTTGATTCGCTCCGCCAGGGCGTAAAACGCCCCGCGCACCTTGAACGATCCTGTCGGCAGATCCGTCTCCAGTTTCAAATAAACATTTTTCCCCGTGCGTTGGCTCAAGAACGGCGCCGGCGCGAGCCGCGTGGGCGCGAAGTGTCTCGCCAGGAATTTCTGTGCAGCTTCAATTTTCGCAATGCTCGGTTGGATTTGTACTTTCGCCCCGGTATCCACTTCACCCTCACTCTCCAAAACAGACGCAGCCGCATTCCTCGTCAGCTCGAGACTGTATGCATTCGGGAGGCCAGCATCATAACAGGTAACACTTAGACACCGCCCCAGCCAACAAAGCGCCTCCGCACTCTCCCCTAAGCTATTCTTTTTACAGGGCTTAGTTTGCACGCTTGCGACTTTTGCCTGGGCTCGGGGTTTGTAAGAAGTGGGTGGCCTCCACTGGCAAATCGCCGCCCTAGTCAAGAAGTCGTTGAACGCCCAGCAAACGCCAGAAAGGTGAGGATCATGCGTATCGCGCGTTTTGTTCTTCTTCTTGTTCTTGTTCTTGTAGCCGGAATCCTGGCGATTCCTGCTCCGTCCCACGCTCAAGTTGCCGTGGGCGTTTCTATCCGCATCGGCCCTCCGGCACTGCCCGTCTATGCGCAACCTATCTGCCCTGGCCCGGGCTACATCTGGGCCCCTGGCTACTGGGCATATGGCTACGAAGACGAGGACTATTTCTGGGTTCCAGGCACGTGGGTGATTGCTCCAGAGCCCGGCCTCCTCTGGACCCCCGGCTATTGGGGTTGGAGTGAAGGCTTCTACGTTTGGCACGGCGGCTACTGGGGACCGAGAGTCGGCTTCTACGGCGGAATTAACTATGGCTTCGGGTATCCCGGCACAGGGTTCTACGGCGGATACTGGCGCGGTGGCAACTACTACTACAACCGATCCGTAACCAATGTGAACGTGACCGTCATTCACAACGTTTACGAAAAGCGCGTCATTGTAAATGAGCGCAACGTCACACGCGTCAGTTTCAACGGCGGCCCGGGCGGAACCCATTATCAGCCCAACCGCGATGAGCGCCGCGCAGAACACGAGCGCCACATCCAGATGACCTCAGAGCAAAACCATCACTTTGAAGCTGCCCGTGGCGATCGTGACTTCCGGGCCTCCGTCAATCACGGCCACCCTGAAGTCGCCGCCACCCCTCGCTCCGGCGAATTCCGTGGTCGCGACGTCGAGCGCGGTAGGGGCGATGACCGCGGCCGCGTCGATGATCGTGGCAGATTTGAGGACCGCGGCAGAAGCGACAATAGAAACCGTCCAACGGACGCGCAAGATTCCAATCGTCGCGACCGGAATTCCGACAACGGCCGAGGACACGATAACAACGGTCGCGGTTTCGATCGTCCGCCCTCCGCGCGCCATTCCGATAATCCGTCCTCCAATCCCAGGTTGGAGCAAAAACACGAAAGAGAATTCGACAAAATGCAGCGTCAGCAGGACGCCGATCGCCAGAAGCTGCAGCAGAGACAAGATCAGCAACGTCAGAGAATGGACCGGGACAGGCCCAATTCTCAGCGACAGGATCAACTCCAAAGACATCAACAACAACAGTTGGATCAAATGAACCGCAGGCAGGATCAACAAACACAAAAACTTCAGCAGCGCCAGGAGCACGAGCACCAAAAGGAACAAAGGCAGGAAAGCAAACCGCACGGCAACGGCCACAATCGGCCCTGAGAATGCCGTAGAAACTCTGCCCTCCGTGGTCACCACGTGACGCAACAAATCGAGTAGCCAGTCAAACTGATTGGCTACTCGCCTAAACAGAATCAGTCGGCGGCAAAGCCTAATGCAACAACTGCTACGTGGAACCGCTCTGGACCGATTCCGGGTGGAATTTGCACACCGCCTCGGAAGTCTGCATCGATGATTTCCAGGCCAACCGCGCACCGGATCGCCGCTACCGCACTGCACCGTCCCCATGTTTTCTCTGGACAACCATCAAGATCCCTCCGATGCGATGCCCTGCCAATGACGGCCGGCTATCGAAGTTGGCTCCACCTTCTTCCTCTTCTTCAGCTCGCAGCCGAGCTCTACCGCAATGGCCGCGCATCACATGCAATGCTGTCCGCAGCCGAGTCGCCATCGAAATCTGTGGTCACGGGAGCGCCTTCAGTCAGTCCATCCAGCCTGCGCAGCGCAAATAGCCGACGTCCACATAAAGCGCCAGGAAGCTTCTCGGCGCTCATGATGGTCTTGTCTTGCGAAAAAAGCGGAAGCCGGAAGCAATTTACTTGCTTCCGGCTTCCGAGCGGTAATAGCACTATCGAACTACTTTGTTCTTCAGTGGTTGGCGACGCTCCACTCACCAAGTCAGCAGAGCATAACCTCCCTGGCCAGCTTGTGCGGGGGGAAAGAAAGACCCCCCTCCGCCGCCTCCGAACTGCCCGTTCGGTTGGAAGGCAAAGCCGGGAACCTGATAGCCAGCCGCTCCGAGATTGTTTGGTTGGAAGCCGTTTGGAGCTGATGGCCCGCTGTGGCTGATTGCGGCATTTGGATCAAGCGAGCCACCAGCAGCACCCGAGGCAGGCATACCACATGTCATTCCTGACGGTGGATACGGCTGCCCCGCGCCGCCTCCGTAAGCCACTGCGAGCACGTTATTGTTGGCGTCTAGAACTTGCGTGTCTCCGCCGTTGCCACCCGCAGGAAGTGCCGTGGTTCCCGCACGACCCTTGGCACCTACGGTGACTGTCAAAACTTGGCCCTCTTGGACCGTCAAGATTGTGTTTGTGTAGGCGCCGCCTCCTCCGCCTCCTCCGCCATTGCAGGTGACGACGGTCCCGCCTCCGCCTGCGCCGTACAGTTCCACGCTCAGTCTGCTGACGCCAGCCGGTACGACGAAAGTGCCACTCGCTTGGAATTCCTGTTTGCCGTTAAGACCCGGCCCTGCAGGTCCGGCAGGACCTTGCGGTCCGGCTGGTCCAGTTGGACCTGTTGGTCCAGCGGGTCCGGCTGGACCCGTCGCACCTGTGGCACCCTGGTTCCCTGTCGGCCCTTGTGGCCCCAGCGGCCCGATGGGCCCCGCAGGGCCGGTCGCGCCCGTGGCGCCTGCTGGCCCAGTTGCACCCGTTCCGCCGGTGTCACCCTTGGGACCTTGTGGACCAGCAGCGCCTTGCGGTCCAGTTGCTCCGACTGGGCCGGCAGGTCCGACGGCACCCGTTGCGCCACTGTCTCCCTTCGGCCCTTGCGGCCCAGCGGGTCCTTGCCCACCGGCAGGCCCTGTAGCTCCAGCAGGCCCTTGGGGTCCCATAGGCCCGGCCGGACCAGCCGGACCTGGAGGGCCCATCGGGCCGACGGTCGAAATAGGCAGCAAGGTCACGCTGAGGTCATTGCTGCCGGCCGTTACTTCCACATCCCGCGCGTCCGCGTTCCAGCCGGAGTTTGGAATGGAAACCTTCACTCTGTGCCAGCCCACCGAGACTTCCGTGCTCATGGGCGTGACTTTGCCCGTGTCCTTTCCGTCCATGGACACATTTGCTCCTGGCGGAAAGGAAGTAACCTTCAGTTTTCCATGCTTGTTGTCTTGTGCCACGGCTCTGCTGGGCAGCAGAAGCAGGCTTCCAGCCAACAGAAGCACTAAGATCCGCACCATCTTGCGATGCTGGGCCATCCAGTCCTCCTTGATTGCTTCCCACGCTCAACTTTCGCGCCGACTAATCTGCCGCGCGTTCTGGCAGGCTTCGAGGGGACATGCCTATACTCATCGCAACTGCCGCTCCACACCTTACCTACCCATAAGACCTTCTTTTTCAATGACAAGGAAGAGGTTTTCCATCCGCCGAACCGACTACACATGTAACGAAACGTTACCTTTCGGGCACAAACAGTCGGGACAGCGCCATGTCATTCGCTTTGTATTCTCCCAAACAAGCAATTGTGCTTCAAACGCTTCATGCCTAAACAGTCCCTTCGTTTATAGCTGCACGTCTGTGAAACATCTTGACAGCACAAACCTGTGAGGATATAAGCTCACCCCAGTTGTCTAGACAACCGGGGTGAGCTTGTGGATTCCCTGAACCTTAACCGCCAAAGCGCCGTCCCTGGGCTGCCTGCTGAGCGCCTCACCCATAGGCTGCCGTCCGAATCAAGTCGGTGATCCCAACTCCGGCGCTCCGCATACCTTCGGCAGTTGGTTCAATGCGGCGGCCTTCGCTGCACCCGGCGCAACGCAGACGACCGAAACCACCGAACGACCCGGCGCCATTCGTGGCCCAGGTTTCTGTCGCACGGACCTTTCGCTGTTCAAAAACATAAAATTCACAGAGCGTTTCAACGGACAGTTCCGTTTC
>Ga0126369_10000751_pt1 | contig 21666 bp, 19 predicted proteins | sample PanSoiMetaPlot_1_FD_109646 | JGI IMG/M metagenome (GOLD analysis project Ga0126369, IMG submission 109646) | Tropical forest soil microbial communities from Panama - MetaG Plot_1 | ecosystem: Environmental > Terrestrial > Soil > Tropical forest > Bulk soil | place: Panama | collected 2016-02-17
AGTCCTTCGTTGACCCGCTTCGCGCACATCGGAATCTATGGATTCCGGCGCCCGATCCTCGAGAAGCTTTCGTCCCTTCCCCCGTCGGCCTTGGAGCAGGCAGAGAGCTTGGAGCAGCTACGTGCCTTGGACCACGGCATCGCGATTCGATGCGTCATCACGCCGTTTGCGACCGCCTCGGTAGACGTACCGGAGGACATCGCCCGCGCTGAAGCCCTGATTCGGGCGCGGTGAGCGCTGGCCACGCTCCGTTGCTGGATGGTTGACGGGTGCGGAGTTCCTTGGCAAAACGGGTCATGCGCTCCAAAAAAACCAAGTACATCTTCATCACCGGCGGCGTGGTGAGCTCGCTTGGGAAGGGGTTGTCGTCGTCTTCGGTCGGTGCCTTGCTCGAGAATCGCGGGCTGGAGATCACCCTCCTCAAGCTGGACCCGTATATCAACGTGGACCCGGGGACGATGAGCCCGTTCCAGCACGGCGAGGTTTATGTCACCGACGATGGAGCAGAAACGGACTTAGACCTTGGTCACTACGAGCGCTTCACCAGCGCTCACATGAGCAAGCTGAACAATTTCACCACCGGCCGGATCTACAACTCAGTAATTCAGAAGGAGCGGCGGGGAGAGTACCTCGGCAAGACCGTTCAAGTGATTCCCCACATTACCGACGAGATCAAGTCGAACATCCGGTCCGCGGCACAGGGACACGATGCGATCCTGGTCGAAGTGGGGGGCACCGTCGGAGACATCGAGTCGCTCCCGTTCCTCGAGGCAATTCGCCAGATGCGTTACGACTCTGGAACCCAGAACGTCGCTTACATCCACCTGACGCTGTTGCCCTACATCGCCGCAGCGGGAGAGGTGAAGACCAAACCGACCCAGCACTCGGTAATGAAACTTCGAGAGATCGGCATCCAGCCGGACATTTTGCTCTGTCGGACTGATCGGGAAATTCCACAGGAGATGAAGACCAAGATCGCGATGTTCTGCAACGTGGACATCGGTAGCGTCTTCACCTCTCCGGACGTCAAAAGCATCTACGAGCTGCCCTTGGAGCTGAGCCGCCAAGGATTGGATGAGCGGCTGGCTGAGATCTTGAACATCTGGTCGCGCGCTCCGCAGCTGCAGAGATGGGAGCACATCGTCGACAAAATCTACCATCCGGCCCGAGGTGAGGTCCGGATCGCGATCGTCGGCAAGTACGTGCACCTAACCGAGAGCTACAAGAGCCTCAACGAGGCGCTGCTGCACGGGGGCATCGCCAACGATGTGAAGGTGCTGTTGAGTTTCGTCGACTCGCAAGAGGTCGAAGCCCAAGGCCCCGCCAAATTTCTTTCGGATGTGCACGCGGTCTTGGTACCCGGCGGTTTTGGGGTGCGTGGAACCGAAGGCAAGGTCGCCGCAGTGAAGTTCGCGCGCGAGCGCAAAATACCTTTCTTTGGAATCTGCCTCGGCATGCAAATGGCGCTGGTGGAGTATGCGCGTAGCCTGGGGATGTCGGGCGCCAACTCGCTGGAGTTCGATGAGAACACACCCTACCCGGTGATCACCCTGATGGAGTCGCAGGTCGCAGTGCAAGACAAGGGCGGGACGATGCGCCTAGGGGCATACCGCTGCGCGCTCAAACCTGAGTCTCTGGCGCACCGGCTCTATGGGCAAGACGTCATCGAAGAGCGCCACCGCCACCGCTACGAGGTCAACAATCAATATCGCGACCGGCTCGAATCGGCGGGGCTCGTCTTCAGCGGGCACAATCCCGAGTTGAACCTGGTGGAAATGATCGAGTTGGAGGACCACCCACACTTCATCGGCTGCCAATTCCATCCAGAGTTCAAGAGTAAACCGTTTGCCCCACATCCACTGTTCGCCGGGTTCGTTCGCGCCGCTGCGGAGCATCGAGATACGAAGGTGAGCACCAAGGTGATACGAGCCGTACCGTAATCTCGGCTCGGCGAGCCGAGATCGAAAGATGATTGAACTGTGCGGCAAGCAGGTCGGCCCCGGGCAGCGGCTGTTGCTCATTGCCGGCCCGGACACCATCGAGTCCGAGGACGCGGTGCTGCGATTGGCGGATCGCCTGAAGCAGCTCAGCGAGCGTCTCCGAGTACCCTTGGTTTTCAAGTGCTCCTTCGACAAGGCCAACCGAACCAGTGGAGCCTCCTTTCGAGGCCCCGGGCTCGAGCGCGGTCTGGAGATCTTGGCCAGGGTCAAGCAACAGGCGGGGGTTGCACTGTTGACCGACGTTCACGAAACGCTCCAGGTCACCTCGGCCGCGGAAGTGGTGGACGTGCTTCAGATCCCCGCATTTCTCTGCCGACAGACAGATCTGATCGCCGCCGCGGCGCGAACCGGGAAAGGCTTGAACATCAAGAAGGGGCAGTTCGTGGCTCCCGCCGACATGCTTTACGCCGCCCGCAAGGCCTTTGAAGCCGGAAACCCAAACGTCTTGATCACAGAACGCGGTACCTCGTTTGGCTACCACAACCTGGTGGTCGACATGCGAGGGTTGCTGCTGATGCGAGAGGCCGGATTGTCGGTTTGTTTCGATGCCACTCACTCCGTTCAGCTGCCTTCAGCGGCCGAGGGCGCCAGTGGAGGCGAGCGAAAATTTGTGTCGCTTCTGGCGCGCGCCGCCGCGGCGGCAGGCATCGACGCCCTGTTTGCGGAAGTGCACGAAGATCCGGATCGCGCTCTATGCGACGGACCGTCCTCGCTCAAGCCAGAGGCACTCGAGGCGCTGCTTAACGACGTTCTGGCGATCCGACAAGCCACCCATCAGGAACGGCTGTCGTGACGAGCGATCGCTCCCAAGGGCGCCTCTCGAAGAAGCAGCTCAGCGAAAGAGCGGCGTCCATCCAGCTCTTGGTGTTTGACGTGGATGGCGTACTGACGGACGGTGGCCTTTACTATGGCCCCGCCGGCGAGGCGCTCAAGCGCTTTGACGTTCGGGACGGGCACGGGCTCGTCATGGCTCGCCTTGCAGGGTTGCAGGCCGCGGTGCTCACCGCACGCTCATCGCAAATCGTGGAGGTCCGCGGTCGGGAGCTTGGGCTGGTGGAAATCCTTCAGGGCAAGAAGAACAAGCAGCGTGCACTGCTAGAGCTGTTGGAAAAGTTACGCGTCGAAACAGCAAATTGCGCGTACATGGGCGACGATGTAAACGACCTCGGCCCACTCTCGATTTGCGGTCTCCCGTGCTGTCCAGCCGATGCCGCTGTCGAGGTTCGGGCGAAATGCAGCTTTGTCAGCCGTTTCAAAGGGGGTCGAGGCGCCGCTCGTGAACTCGTAGAAATCTGCTTGAAATCAAGGGGTTCATGGGACGCCGTGGTGGAATTATGCAATGGGGTCAAATTTGAGCCAGTTGACACTTTTCCGCCAAAGTAGGTTTCTTCGGCTTCCCATTTAAGGAGAGTACGGCGAATGGAGAGGCTTTACACGACGCACGAAATTAGCCGCTTAATCCAGGTTGACCCATCTACCGTCAGCAAGTGGATCGACAAGGGCATCCTGGCGGCGTTTCGGACGCCTGGCGGGCACCGAAGGGTCCGCTCGGGCGACTTACGAAACTTCTTACTGACCCACCATATGCCACTCCCCGAGGAACTGGGCACTGGCGTGCTGAGACTGCTGGTTGTGGATGACGAGAAAGGGGTGGTGGAGGGGATGAAGCGGGCGTTTCGCGCTTTCGGCTCGCAGGTGGAAGTCACCGCGACCACTTCAGGCGTCGAGGCGTTGCTGCTGGTTTCCGAGCAAAAGCCGCACGGTTTGCTGGTCGATCTGAACATGCCGGGCCTGGATGGCTTCGAGGTGTGTCGGAAAGTTAACTCGCGACGAAATTTGGAGGGCACCAAGGTGATCGCGATGACGGGGCGTCCCACGCCTGAAGTCATCGACCAGGCTCTCAAAGCCGGAGCGGTCGCCTGCTTTGCCAAGCCGGTGGACGCTCAGCAAGTGATGGATTTGTTCCGAACGCCCGCCGCAGCTGCGAACAGGAAGTGACTTCAGGTCATTCGTCGGCCCGTCGAAGCTCCACTGAGGTTGCGCCTGACGGATCTCGCAGAACCCACACCGTCCACGGCCGACAGCAAACCGGGCAATCCTCGACGTACTCCTCGCCCTCGGTGAGTGGCTCGACGTTGACCGTCACCTTTTCGCCACAATAGGGGCAGTACAGCGAGCGCTCCTCAAGAAACTCGGTCATCTGGGCAATAGGCAATTACCGGCATCGACTCGGGATGGTAATCGGATCGGCCAGCGGCAACCAGCTTGCGCGCCTGCTCGAGCCAATGTTCGACTTCCGGGATCAGCCGCCTCAAATCGACTCCCAACGAGCAATCGACGAAGTCGCGCAACTTGTTCAACGCCTGGTCCAGGAGCTTGACCGTGCCCTGGGGCGAGCCGACCTGTAGCTTGTAAAACCCGGCGGCCACCTGAATCAACCCTTGCAGGAGCCGACGTTCCTCCGCCAACTCGTCAATCCAACCCGCCTCCCAGGCTTCGTGCGCTTCGTAAAACTCTCGACGATTGAACAATTCGATGCCTTTCTCGAGGGCATCGCGAAAACCGGGATTCATTGCGCGCAACATATTCGCACGTTGACAAGGAACCTGTTGGGTCTTACGAACCCGGCCGATGACCGACGGCGCTCTTTCCGCGAGCGAGAGGGAAAAATTCGACTCGGGGCTGGCGGAGATTCTCACCCATTATCCTTCGGATCAAAAGGCTGCCGCGATGCTGCCGGCATTGCGCTTGCTGCAGTCGATCAAAGGCTGGCTCGCGCCTGAAGGCTTGGCCTACGTCGCCGAGAAGCTTGGCGTGAGCAAAGAGCGCGCCTACGAGGTGGCGACGTTCTACGTGATGTTCCACACCACCAAGCCCGGCAAGTACGTGGTGGATGTCTGCACCAATCTCTCCTGCTCACTGTGGGGAGCGGAGAGGCTGCTGGCGCATCTGGAGCAGCGCCTGGGCATCCCGGCAGGCGAAAGCAACGAGCGATTCACGCTGCGGGAGACGGAGTGCCTCGCCTCGTGCGGCACCGCGCCGTGCCTGCAAATCAATGAGGAGCACTACGAGTCCCTGACGCTCAAGCGGGTGGACGAGATACTGGCCAAGCTGCCCTAGGGCGCTGGCGGTGGTTACGATGATCGAGGTCGAGAAAACCATCACGCGGAATTGGGGAAAGCCTGGGTCCCACACCCTCGAGGCCTACCGAAACAGCGGCGGCTACAGCGGCTTGCGAAAGGCGCTGCAGATGAGCCCGGCCCAGATCACCGAGGAAGTGAAAAAGTCGAATCTGCGCGGCCGCGGCGGCGCCGGCTTCTACACCGGAATGAAGTGGAACTTCGTCCCGAAAAACAGTCCCAAGCCGGTCTACCTTGCGGTGAACGCGGACGAATCGGAGCCCGGCACCTTCAAGGACCGCTACATCCTGGAAAACGACCCTCACATGCTGCTCGAAGGGATCGCGATTGCGGCTTTGGCGCTCAATTGCCACCAGGCCTACATCTACACCCGAGGAGAATTCAAAAAGCAGTCGGCGATCCTCAACGACGCGATCGCCGAAGCCTACCAGTCAGGGATTTTCGGCGAGAAGGTGCTGGGGAAGGGGCATCGCTTGGACGTGTACCAAGTCCGCGGCGCTGGTGCCTACATCTGCGGAGAAGAAACCGCGCTGCTCGAGTCGCTCGAGGGGAAGAAGGGTTGGCCGCGCCTCAAGCCGCCGTTTCCAGCGGTGGTCGGGCTCTTTGGCGCGCCCACGGTGGTCAACAACGTCGAGACCCTCGCTGCGCTGCCCGCGATACTCGACAAGGGGGGCGACTGGTACGCCGCGCTCGGCACCGCGAAATCTGGAGGCACGCGCCTAGTCTGTCTTTCCGGAAGCGTCAACCGCCCTGGCGTCTATGAGGTCTCGATGCGGACCACCATCCGCGAGCTGATCTTCGACCCGCAACTCGGTCAGGGGATGCCGCCCGGGCGCAGCGTCAAGGCCGTCATTCCCGGCGGCTCCTCCGCCCCCGTGCTCTCCGCGGACGAAATCGATGTCGCCTTGGAGTTCGAGGCGCTCAAGGAAAAGCAAACCATGGCGGGATCGGGCGGAGTGATCATCATGGACGACTCCACCTGCCTGGTGCGCTGCCTTTGGCGAGTGGCGCGGTTCTATGCCGAGGAGTCCTGTGGGCAGTGTACTCCCTGCCGCGAGGGCACGCCGTGGCAGACTCGAATCTTGCGCAAAATCGAAGAGGGCCGCGGTAGCTCAGAGGACCTCGACATCCTGATCAGCGTGGCCTCGTCGATTGCCCCTTTTCCGCCGCTTGGACTTGGAAACACCATCTGCGCGCTGGGCGATGCGGCTGCCCTTCCGGTGCACTCCTTCGTGACGAAGTTTCGCAGCGAATTCCTCGCGCACATCGAACAGAAGAGGTGCCCATTCGGAGAGAGCCCCTGGGGAGCTTACGGCGGAGGTCGGGTATGACGGTGGAGGCAGTGCTTTTTTGGGCATTCGGCGCGTGCGTGGTGATTGGGGCCGCTGCGGTGATCGCTTCCCGCAATGCCGTCAACTCGGCGATGGCGCTGGTGGCTACGTTCTTCTTCTTGGCTGGAATCTACCTGCTGTTGTGGGCGCCGACTCTGGCTGTCCTTCAGGTGCTCGTCTACGCAGGGGCGATCATGGTTCTTTTTCTGTTCGTGATCATGCTCCTTTCCTTGGCGGAGAGCGAAGTTCAAGGTGGACGAATGACGCTCTCCCGGGTGCTCGGAGGTGTCGCCGCGGCTGCGTTGCTCTGGGCACTGGAGACCACCCTCTTGCGCCTCGCCCCGGTTGCGCGCGCGATGGCCACCGCTCCCGCTCGCCAATTTGGGACCCTCAAGTCACTCGGCGCGCTGCTTTATTCGCAATACGTTCTTCCATTCGAAGTCGTCTCTCTCTTACTGCTGGTAGCAATCGTCGGAGCGGTGGTAGTGGCCAAGTCGCGAATCTGAAAAAAAGCTCATGGTACCCACCAACCATTACTTGGTTCTCGCGGCGGTCCTGTTCTGCATGGGGATGTTTGGCGTTCTGGTTCGCCGCAATGCCCTGGTGGTGTTCATGTGCATCGAGCTGATGTTGAACGCCGCCAACCTGACGTTCCTCGCCTTCGCACGCGAGCAACAGAACATGGTTGGCCATGCCTCGGCATTTTTCGTGATCGTGGTCGCCGCCGCCGAAGCTGCCATCGGCTTGGCGATTCTGATCGCCGTTTTTCGCAGCCGTGGGACGCTCAACATCGGTGAGATCCGCACCATGAAGCATTGACCCAGCGGGAGGTTGCCTCGTCGAAATGGATTTGTCTGTCTCCATCGGTCAGCTCCTCGTCAATTCGCCCGCGGATCCAGCTTCCGTGACTCAGGGTCTTTGGCTGATCATCGCTCTGCCGTTGCTGGGAGCAATGACCTGCGGTTTGTTCGGCAGGGCACTGGGCCGGGCAAACACCAACTTCATTGCAACTGCCGCGGTGGTCGGCTCGTTTTTGCTTTCCGCGCTTTCGTTCTGGGCGCTCAACGATCCCCGGGCGGTGCTGCATTCTGCCTTCACCGACGTGTACACGCCCTACGCGCTCGGCCAACAGTACGGGGTTTGGTTCGCTTCGAGTCTGTTCAAAGCCACCTTCGGTCTGCGGCTGGACCACCTCTCCGGCGCGATGATCCTGGTGATCACCGGAGTCGGCGCTCTGATCCACCTCTACTCCACCGCTTACATGGAGCACGACGAGGGGTACTGGCGTTACTTCGCGTACCTCAATCTGTTCGTCGCGATGATGCTGGTGCTGGTACTGGCCGACAACCTGGCCTTGCTGTTCGTGGGCTGGGAGGGAGTCGGCCTGTGTAGCTACTTGCTGATCGGGTTTTGGTACAGCGACGCGGCGAAGGCTTGGGCGGGCCGCAAAGCCTTCGTGGTTAATCGAATCGGCGACTTTGGCTTTCTCATCGGCGCGTTCTTGCTGGTCCTGGTGCTGGCCTCTTTCGATCGGCAGTGGCAAGCGGCTGGCGCTCCTCGAGGCCAGCCGCAGTGGCACGCCTCCGTCGCCAGGGAAGGTTCGCTGCACTTTCAGGCGTTGGAGAGCATGGCGCGGGTACTGGGCAACCCTGCCGCCCCCACCTCCGGCGGCATTCGGCTGGAGAGCAAGATCGAGCAGGGCCCGCTGTCGGGGATGAGCTTCGGCGATGCGCTGACCTTGGTGCTCTTGCTGTTCATGCTTGGAGCGGCGGGCAAGAGCGCTCAGATCCCCCTGTACGTCTGGCTCCCGGATGCGATGGCCGGCCCAACGCCGGTATCCGCGTTGATTCACGCCGCGACGATGGTGACCGCCGGGGTGTACCTGTTCTCCCGGTTGAATTTCATGGTGGTTCTCTCTCCAACCGCGATGGTGGTGATCGCGGTAATAGGAGCCGCCAGCGCGATCCTCGCTGCGGTGATCGCTTTCGCGCAAAACGACATCAAGAAAGTGCTCGCCTACTCAACCATCTCCCAGCTCGGATTCATGTTTATGGCCGCGGGGATGGGCGTGTTTTGGGCGGCGATGTTTCACCTGGTGACTCATGCCTTCTTCAAGGCATGCTTGTTCCTCGGCGCCGGCTCGGTGATGCACGGTAATGCCGAGGAAACCGACATCACCAAGCTCGGCGGCCTCAGGCGCGAAATGCCCGTGACCTGGGTCACCTTCTTGATCTCGACCCTCACGATTACCGGGGTGGTTCCACTGTCGGGTTTCTTTTCCAAGGACGCAATCCTCCACGGAATTCACTCGACGCGGTTGCCCGCCTATCCGTGGACAGCCGAATTGGTCTGGGCGATGGGGCTGTTCGCCGCTTTCTGTACGGCGTTCTACATGTTCCGCCTCTACTACCTAACCTTCGAGGGCACGCGCTCCAAGGAAGCCAAGGTAGCGCACGCGCACGAGAGCCGCTGGCCGATGACGGTGCCGCTCATCGTCCTTGCTGCCGTGTCGGTGCTTGGGGTCGCATGGGGGCTTCCGATCATCAAGTACGGCGAACAACGCCAAGCACTGATGGAGAACTTTTTCCTCCCGGTCCTGAGGACTGCGCAGCGCTTGGAAGCAACTCGGATCATCCGACATGAAGAAAGTCCTTGGGGAGCGTGGGGACTCGCCTGGCTGATTGCGATGGCGGGGTTCAGTTTGGCGACCTATCTGTACACGCAGTACTTTCCGAGGGGGAAGCGGCTACCCGCTCCGCTGCAACCGCTCGCTAGCCTGGTAGAAAACAAGTTCTACGTCGATGAGCTGTACGACTGGCTGATCGTGAAGCCGGTGAAGCTCGCGAGCGTCCTTCTCTACCGAGTTGTCGACTCCTTCCTTATCGACACGGTGGCGGTGCGCGGCGTGGGATGGCTGACTCGAGTGACCGGATCGGCGCTGCGCTACCTCCAAACCGGCGACACCCAGAGTTACGCGGCGGTGATGGCGATCGCTCTGCTCGGCGGACTCGTTTACGCGCTCCTCCAGGTGCTCAGATGAGCGTTTTCGATTCGTACCTGGTCAACGGGGTGATCTTTCTGCCGCTGGCCTTCGCTGCCATCGTCGCGGTGCTGCCTGGCACGGAAAGGGGGCAAATTCGCACCACCGCGCTGATCGGGATGTCGACTACCCTGTTGTTTGCGACCTGGATGTACCTGCGCTACGCGCCGAACGGGGCCGAGTTCCAGCTCGAATACCGGGCCCGCTGGTTGGAAAACCTGGGGATCAGTTTCCACACTGGGATAGACGGTCTGTCGGCAAGTCTGATGCTGCTCACCGCCTTTCTCGGCCCTTGGGTGGTGTTGGCCTCCTGGCGCTTCATCGACGTCCGGGTGAAGGAGTTTCACCTCGCCATTCTGCTGCTCCAGACCGCAATGCTGGGCGCGCTGGCGTCGATGGACCTGGTGCTCTTCTACATCTTCTGGGAAGCGATGTTAGTGCCGATGTACCTGTTGATCGGCGTCTGGGGATCGGAAGAGCGGGTAATGGCCGCGGTGAAGTTCTTCCTCTACACGATGGTCGGATCCCTATTGATGCTGGTCGCCATTTTGGCGCTCTACTTCGTCAGCCAGCCCACCGGACCTCGTTCTTTCGACTACGCGCAGATTTACAACGCGCTGATCTCCGCCAGCCGCCAGGTCTCGGAGTGCGCACAAGGCGGAGGTTGCGACCAGCTCTCGCCGGTTGCGCTGAGCCTGAAAACCTACGGCCCCTGGATGTTCCTTGCGTTCGCCATTGCATTCGCGGTCAAGGTGCCGATGTTCCCGCTGCACACCTGGTTGCCCGATGCGCACGTGCAGGCGCCGGTTGCCGGCTCGATAATTCTTGCGGGTGTGATGTTGAAAATGGGCACCTTTGGCTTTTGGAGATACGCCATCCCCTTGTTCCCTGCCGCGGCCCGTGAATTTCGCCCAGCGCTCGCGGTGTTGGCGATCATCGGGATCGTCTACGGGGCCTTGATGTGCCTCGCGCAGCGCGACGTCAAGAAGCTCATCGCCTACAGCTCGGTCTCACACCTGGGGCTTTGCATGCTCGGGATGCTGGCGCTGACGGTGGAGGGGGCCAGCGGGTCCGCCTACCAGATGCTGAACCACGGGATTTGCACCGGGGCTCTCTTCTTGCTCTTCGGAATGCTTTACGAACGAACGCACACCCGATGGATCAACGAATTCGGCGGACTCGCCAAGGTGATGCCGGTGTTGGCCACCGCGTTCGTGATCATAACCTTCTCTTCGATTGCGGTGCCGGGTACCAACTCCTTCGTCGGGGAGTTCTTGGTTTTGCTGGGCACCTTTCGCAGCAGCCTTTCTCCGGTGTTCGGCGTCCTGGGAGGGCTCGGCATCATTCTCGGTGCCGCGTACATGCTGTGGATGGTTCAACGCGTCTTCTTTGGCCCCACCACTCATGCGGATCGCCATCCACTTACCGACTTGAACCTGCGCGAGATCATCACCTCCATCCCCTTCGTCCTCCTCGCCTTGGCAATGGGGCTCTACCCCCAACCATTCTTGGACCGTCTGGCTCCATCCTCGACGCGCTTTGTCGCTCGAGCCAACCTGGGACTGCGCGGCTCCACTTCAGCCGACAGCGCGGTGGAGATGAAGGTGATGCCATTGCCAGAAACCAGCTCGAAGCTCGGTGCACAGATTGGTCGGCCAACTTCTCAGTCGTCGGTAAGGATTGCTCGGCCATGACCCTCCCGGATTTTGGCTGGCGGGACGTGCTTCCTCTGATTCCCGCGATTGTCATGTCCGGCGCGGCCATGGTGCTGTTGGTCACGGAAGTCTTTCTCTCCGCTCCGTCGCGGACCTATCAAGCGATTCTCGCCCTTGCGGCTGCGGTGATCGCGGGGACCGTGGCTGGGCTTCTCGCCTCGCAACCCGCGCGAGAGGTGCTGGGGGGCTTCGCTGCTTTGGATGCATTCTCGAGCGCGGTGACGGCCGTGGTGTGCTTGGGGACCGCGCTGGCGATCCTGTTGGGGGCGGGCTTCCTGCGCCATCGCAATGCCGAGCGAGGAGAGTTTTATGCCTTGATGCTCTTCGCCGCGACCGGGATGAACCTGCTGGCGATTTCCGCGGAACTGATGATGGTTTTCATCAGCCTCGAATTGCTGAGCATTTCCACCTATGCGCTCGCGGCGTATTTGCGGCGGGGGACGCGCCCGTCGGAGGCGGGCTTCAAGTACTTCATCCTGGGCGCGTTCTCGAGCGCGGTGCTGCTCTACGGCTTTGCGCTGCTCTACGGCGCCACGGGTACCACGTTGCTGAACGGTTTTAGCCGAGCGCTGCCGCTGGCCTTCGAAACTCGCCCTTCGCTCGTGTATTGCGGCGGGATGCTGGCGGCCGCCGGCTTCGCCTTCAAAGTAGCCGCGGTGCCATTCCACATGTGGACGCCGGACGTCTACGAAGGCGCGCCAACGCCGGTCACCGCATTGATGAGCGTGGGTGTGAAGGCAGCGGGCTTTGCCGCCTTGGTCCGTGTCTTTACAGCCTTGGGCACGGGCCCAAACCTCAAGTTGTTCTCGATTCTCTTTGCGGCGCTCGCGTTTCTCACCATGGTGACCGGCAACCTGCTCGCGGTGCCTCAGCGCAATGTGAAGCGGATGTTGGCCTATTCCTCAATCGCCCACGCCGGTTACGTCTTGGTCGGCGTCGCCGCGCTCTTTGCCCAGGCTCCTTCGACCGGGTCACGCTGGAAGCTGCTCACCGCCATACCATTGACCTCGAGCGGGTCCGATCAGCTCTACGCCGCGACCTTGAGAAGCATCCTTTTCTATCTGCTCGCCTACACCGTGACCGCGGTCGGCGCTTTTGGGACCTTGAGCGCGCTCGAGCGGCGCGAGGATGAGGAGAAGGGTACGGCGTGGGATCTGGAGCGGTTCTCGGGATTGGTTCACCGAAGACCCGGTTGGGCTGTGGCGATGGCCACCTTCATGCTTTCGCTGGGAGGTATTCCTCCAACCGTCGGATTTCTTGGAAAGCTGCTGATCTTCGAGAGCGCGGTGGATGCCGGACTGGTCGGCTTGGCCATAGTTGGCGTCCTCACCAGTGCAGTGGGGGTGTATTACTACTTGCGGGTCGTTGTTTATATGTTCATGCGCCCCGCGCCTGAGGTGAGCCCCTTGATTGAACCCCAATGGACGACCGAGGCAGCGTTGGTGGTGTCCACCGCGGCGGTCTTCCTGCTTGGGATCGCTCCTGGGTTTCTCTCGACCTGGCTCTCCGCGGGTGCAACCCTGCTGGGAAGCCGCTGAAGCTGTCAGGCTTGCTCAGCTCCTTCTGAGCACGCGCTTCTCGCCCACCCGAAGCGTCACTCTTTGGCGGTCAAAGAACTCCGACAAAGGAATGACGTACTTGCGACTTTGGCCGACGAGCTCCTTGAAGGCTTGGGTCGAAATCTCCTTGCGCTCCTGCAAATGAGCCACCAGTCGCTCTTGAAGCCGCTCCACCGCTTTCCTGTCGAAATAGAGCTCGTCGGTGACCCGCACCAGAAGTTGCTCAGCGGTGGCAACCTTGAGCAGCTCCTGCACCCGCGCGGGAGCCAGTGACAATTCGCTCGCAAGCTCCTCCAGCCTTGGCGGACCCAATCCGGCGGCGCTGATTTTCGCCAGCAGTTGCGACCGCAGGCTCTCCTCGCCGGCGGTAAGAGTCCGTCCTTTCCCCTTGAGGCGGAGAACTTCTCCCGAGCTTTCCACTTCTCCGCGCTCCAGCAGAGCGGCCACCACCCGAGAAAAAATGCGCGGCTCCAGATCCCCAGACAAGCGCTGTCGCAGCTCTTCCTTGCTCAACCCTTCCTTCATCGGCTCTCGCGCGTGAAAGTCCTCAATCAGAGCCCGGCTGCGAGCTACCATCGCGCTGAACACTTCCGCGGAAAGGTAGTGCCGGCGCTCCTTGTCCACCAACATCGCCGCGCCTTTGCTGCCCAGCAGCTCGAGCGAGCGCAGCAGTGTTTTTTGCGGCAGGGCCGAGCGCGCGAACAATTCTCTGGCGGACAGCCCGCGATAACCCGCCTGGTTGAGGAGCCAGGCCAAACGTTCCTCCTGTCCGCCATCGCGAAGAACGCTGAGAACCTGAGAGGCCCCCTTTCGTCGCTTGGGCGGCGCTATCGTGAGCACTTGGCCACCCGCAACGGTGGTTCCCCGATTTGGGAGAGGTCGAAAGCCGCGCAGGATGAAGCGTTGGCTAGGCAGCGCCAGCACCGGAGCTCCGAGGCGCAGTTGGGCAAACCCAGTTTCTCCGGGACGCAATTCGGTTTGATCCAACAACGCCACCGTGGCTTCGACCTGGGCGGTTCCTAGGTGCAATAACAACTTCTTGCGTTTGGGAAGTGGCTCGTCGAGCGCAGGAATCAGCGTCAGTTCCACATCCAGCATCCGGGTGGGAGGCAACTCCTGGTGGCGGCAGAGGACCATTCCTCGAGAAATTTGTTCCGTCTCAACGCCGCTGAGGTTGACCGCTACCCGTTGGCCAGCGGCGACCTTCTCCACCGCCGCGCCATGCACCTGGAGACCTCGCACGCGCAGCGGTCCCGGGAGGCCAGGCAAGAACGACACCGATTCATCGAGCTTCAGCTGTCCCGACAGCAGAGTCCCAGTGACCACTGTTCCAAAGCCCTTCATCGTGAAAGCGCGGTCGACCGGCAGGAACAAGGGCCCCTCGGCTGGACGCGCCGGAAGATCCTTGGCCAGGGCCGAGAGCGCGCTCTTGAGCTCTGGGATGCCCTCGCCGGTCTTCGCGGAACAGGGAATGAGCTTGGCGCCTTCGAGGAATGTCTCCTTGGTCAACTGCTCGATGTCGGCTCGAAGCAACGGTAACCACTCCTCGCCGAGCTCGGCCAACAGGTCGCACTTGGTGATGGCAACCACTCCGGCACGCACGCCCAGCAGTCGACAGATGTCGAGATGCTCGCGGGTCTGGGGCATCACCCCTTCATCCGCGGCGATCACCAGGATGGCCAGGTCTACGCCGCCAGCCCCAGCAGCCATGGCCTTGACGAATCGCTCGTGCCCGGGGACGTCCACAACGCCTGCCACCGTGCCATCGTCGAGCTGCAGATGCGCGAACCCCAGCTCCAAGGTGATACCGCGCCGCTTTTCCTCTTTCAGCCGATCGGTGTCGATGCCGGTCAAGGCTTTGACCAGCGCCGTCTTACCGTGGTCGATGTGTCCGGCCGTTCCGATGATCATCGTCCGGCCCTTGGATCAAGACAACACACCATACCGGGCTCGTAACGGGAGACTCGGCAAAGTGTCAACGAGGCTGAGCGTTCGGCTGCTGGCTAGAAGGGGATGTCGTCCTCGGGCGCCGGTGAATTTGCTACTTCTTCGACACCCGCGGGAGGCTGCGCGAAATCCTCGCCGCCGTTACGGGGCCGAGACCGGTTGGCACTCGCATCGCGCCCACCGAGAAACACCACGTTATTGGCAACGACTTCGGTGGTGTAATTCTTCCGGTTTTCCTTGTCGGTCCACTCGCGCGTCTGCAAGCGACCTTCCACGAAGCACTGCCGACCCTTGCCGAGGTACTCGCCGCATAGCTCGGCGAGCTTTCCCCAAACCACAATGCGGTGCCACTCCGTTCGGTCCTGCTTCTGACCGTTCTTGTCCGTCCACGATTCGCTGGTGGCGATACGGAAATTTGCAACCGCCTGTCCGCTCGGGGTGAAACGCACTTCCGGGTCGGCACCCAGGTTACCTACCAAAATCACTTTGTTGACGCCGCCTGCCATACTCTTGTCTGCCTTTCTGGAGGACTGATCCGTTGCGGATCAGTTTCATTGTTTCCAATGGCTATAGCAGCGTCCGGTGACAGCCGTCGCGGGGATTTCGAGCGAAGGCGCCGAGATCAGCCGCCTGGCCGAGCCTCCGGGGCCTGGGGGGCCGTCACGGGCACCGAATCCGCGGCGGAGGCCTTCGGGGGGGATGCGCTGGGGTCAGCTTTGACCCTTTGCGCTGACAGCGACGTTTCCACTTCCTTGGCGAAAGGAGCCAAGTCCGAACCGCTGCTCTTTATGCTCCGCAAGGCCGCCCAAAACGGATGCTCTGGAGCGCTAGGCTGTGACAGGGCTTCCGCGAGCCTGGACAGTGCAGCGCCTCGCTCGGGGTTTCCGGCGCCCTTGAGCGCAACCAACAGCTCGTGAGGAGCGGTCTTGGCAACCTCCGCCATCGACGCCGAGGTCTCCCGTTCGGCCATGGCGTCCCCCTGTGCGGCACGACAAAGCTCGACCAACCTCGTAATGGCCTCTGACTGACCCTGGGCGGCCAATTCCACCACGGAAGAGACCCCGGGGACTTCCACCCCCAGCTCCTTAGCGGTTTCGCGCAGCCGCCCGTAGACCGCGTCGGTGACCGCGAAGCTGTCCAACAGGGCTCGAACGCCCAAGTAATCCTCCCGGTTGGACTGGTACAGCGCGTCAGCCAGCACGGCGCGCACCGCAGGATCCTTCTCCGTGCGCCAGGCCGTACGCAGGAAGGGAATGTTGCGCTTATCACCCTGCTTGCCCAGCGTCAGGTAGGTGCGGACGCGTACCTTGATCTCCTCGATCGGCTTGACGACCGTCTCGGGCGTCATCACTGCCGCGACCGCCTTTTCTGGACCTTGCGTCGATCCCGCTGCAGCCACCGCGACGCCCAAAGCATCGAGGCCTTGGATGATCGGCCCGGGGCGCCCCGAGTAGTCGTTGACAATCACCGCGAAGCAGAATTTCTCCCCCCCGATAGACTGCACGTAACCTGAGAGCGAAGAAACCTTCTCGAGGGTTCCGGTCTTGCCGCGCAGCCGCCCAACGGCGTCGGAGCCCTCGAAGCGATAGCGGAGCGTCCCATCCTTGCCGGCGATGCCGAGCGAAGAAAGGAATTCGGGAGCAACGGGAAAGCGGTCGTACATCACCTTGAGGAGACGGGTAATCTGGGCCGCTGAGAACCGGTTGGTGTCATTCAGGCCCGAACCATTCCTCATCACGTAGGTTCCGCGCGGAATTCCCGCTTGCTTCTCGAGAAAATCCTCGACGACCTTGATGCCATTGGAGAAATTGCCGGGAGGCCCCTTCTGTTCCGCAGCGAGTGTTTTGATCAGCTGTTCGGCAACGAAGTTCGACGAAACTTTCATCAGCCGCTTGAGGATCAAATCGAAGGTGTCCGACTGCGAGACGTAGAGCAGTCTGGCGTGCGGCGGAACCGGACCGAGTCTGACCTTGCCTCGGATCTTTACGCCATGGTCCGCGAGCATGCGTTTGAGCGTGTAGCCAAAGTACAGCGGCGGGTTGTCGATTTTTTTCCAGACAGCGATCGAGCCCCGGTCCAGAGGGACGGTGCCACGGACGATGAGCCGCTGCCGGTCACCGAGGGGTTGCGACTGGACGGAAAAACGGCGGCCCAACCGAGCGGCGGTCGACACTGCCTTCTCGACGACAAAATACTCGCTTGGGGGTTCCAACTCCACATTGGCCCCCGACCCGATGCGCTCGCCACTGCGCAGATAGACGGTGATGGTGTTCCAGTTGAGTGAAAGCGCTCCGGTAGGCGCCATGTACGCGCGGTCGCTGTTTTCCTGATCGAATCCTGGTGCCAGCCGGTCTCGGTCGAACCAGCTGTCGTCCAGCACGATATCGCCCACTTCTCTTAAGCCGGCGTGAAACAGCTCGCCGACGATGCCGAAGAGCCGCTCGGTGGTGATTGAAGGATCTCCCTTCCCACGAACGTAGAGCACCTTCGCCCGGCTCCCCCCCGGACCATCGTCGAGCATAAATTCGGTCTCGAAACGGTAGTCAGTGCCCAAGATCGCCAATGCCGCGGCGGCGGTGAAAAGCTTCACGTTGGAAGCGGGGTTGAGCAGGTCATCGCCGTTGTGCGAGAAAATCACCGCACCGTCGTCCAAGCTCTGAACGTGGATGGACACTCGAGCCGAGTCGAGCGGTGAGCGCTTGACGACGTCCAACAGAGCCTTCTTGAGCGCCTCGCGGTCGGCACCTTTTGCCCCCCAAGCGGGTCCCCAAGGTAGGCAAAGCACCGCCACCATCCCGAACACAACTCGCCGCCCGTTGACTGCTTTCAATCCCAACTCCCGTGTCTCAACCGCTGGGCATTATGAAAGGGCGGTTAGAGCGTGGCAATGCGGGCTCCAAACCTCACTTTTCCCGCTACCCCTGACCGCCACCTACGTTGCGCAATTGGCTTACGTCGGGCTGGACAAACCCGCGTAGGAAGGTAGGTTCCGGATTTCGGAAGATTGAGAAAGGAGACCAGGCCGATGGGGACAGAGACGATTCAGGTCGCGGGAGTCATTCATGCCTCGCCGGATCGGATTTACCAAGCTTGGCTGGACTCGGAGGAACACTCGAGGTTCACCGGAGGAAAAGCCTCGGTGGAATCTGGAATCGGCGGCAAATTCACCGCTTGGGACGGCTACATCCAGGGAACGCATCTAGAACTCGAGCCTGGCCGACGCATTGTGCAGTCGTGGCGCACCACCGAGTTTCCCTCGGACAGCGGCGACTCGCGCGTGGAAATCCACTTCGAGCCCGTTGAAGAAGGAACACGCATCGTGCTTTTCCACAGCGACATTCCAACCGGCCAGGGCTCTCAGTACGAGCAAGGCTGGAAGGAGCATTACCTGGAGGCATTGGCCAGGTATTTCGCCAATCAGGGTGCGGCATCCAGCCAACCGGCCCAAGTGAGTGAGGGCATCGCAGCTGCGCAGGAAGAGGCGGAGGTTGAGCCAAAAGCAGAGGCAGCCCCTCCGAAGAAGCTGGCTTCCAAACCGAAAGCCAAGGCCGCGGCCCGCAAACGGGCGCCCAAACGCGCTGCTAAGGCCAAAAAAGTCGTCCGCGGCAGGAAGCGCCTTTCCGCCAAGGCGAAGGCCGGGCGCAGCCGAAAGGCGGCGCCCAAACGGCGTCCGGCGAAACGCCGGCCGGCGAAGAAAGCTAAGCGCAAAGCATCGCGACGACGGACGCGGCGTTGAGAGACTTTGAAGCTCGGGGGCTGAACGCGCCGCAGTGATGGTTAGGCTCCGAGGCTGGAGTTTCTGGGCAGCGGCCTTGTTGATCTTGGCGCGATGTCACCCAGAAAGCTCCGAATCGGGCCTCACTTTTCTCATCGATTCTCCACCCGACAGTTTGGACGACCGACTCGCGCTTTCCGTGAATGGCCAACGGCTGGCGCAGCTGATTGAGCCGGGGTTGGTGATCTTCGACGATCAAGGCGAGCCGGTCCCCGACCTCGCGGTGAGCTACCGTCAGCTCGACCCCGTGGTTTGGGCCTTCAAGCTGCGCGACGGCCTTTACTTCCACGACGGAACCGCGCTGACTTCTGAGGATGTCAAGGCGACCTACGACGCCATTCTGCAGGGCGAGTTTTCTTCTCCGAAAGCTCAAAAATTCGCAGCCATCTTGAGCATCGATGCACCCGATCCCAGCACGGTCATCTTCCATCTCAAGCGCCCTTATGCGCCGATTCTCGCGGAGCTGACGCTGGGAATCGTTCCCAAGCGACGCGCTCGGGGGCCTCAAGCGGCGACTCAAGATGAGCAACCCATTGGCGCGGGTCCATTTCGCTTTGCCTCTCGCAGCGACGAGAACCACTTGGAGCTGCGGCCGTTCTCTGCGTACTACCGGGGGGAGCCCCGCATCTCTGGCCTTAAGGTGCGGGTGGTTCGCGACGAGACGGCGCGAATTCTAGAGCTGCTTAAGGGGCGCGCCGATCTTCTTCAGGGAAGCATCTCGCCCGCGGTGTTGCCAGCCGTGAAACGCAACCTCTCTCTCCGAGTGCTCACCAGCTCCGGAACTGGATATTCGTATATCGGACTTAACGTTCGCGGACCCCCTTTTTCCGATCGAAGAGTTCGTCAAGCCCTCTGCAAAGCGCTGGACGTCCCCCTGATTGTGGATGCGAAGTTTCATGGGTTGGCCGTCCCCGCAAGCGGGATGCTTCCGCGCAACCATTGGGCTTACTTGGATACGGGGGGATGCCGGCGGGACCTCGTCGAAGCGGCGAAATTGCTCGCGGCGGCTGGCTATACGACCGCGGGCTCGGAGGACCTGTCGGCGCAGTACACTCCACCCAAGCCGCCGCTGCGCTTTACGCTGAAGACTTCCTCGGACCGCTTGCGCAAATCGATCGCGCTGATCATGAAGGAGCAGCTGGCACAGCTTGGCGTGGAGGTCGAGCTTCAGTCCTTGGAGTTCGGAACCTTCTTCAACGACGTCCGGAAGGGAAACTTCGATGCGGTAACGCTCAAATGGGTCCCGATCATCGAGCCGAACTTGCTACAGGACGTTTTTTCCTCTCGCAACATCCCTAGCATCGGGAATCAATTCAGCGGTCTGAACCGCGGGGGATACGCCAACGCGCGGCTCGATCTGCTGCTCGAGCTCGCCTCGGGGGCGGACCGAACACAACGGTTGACCCTGTACCACCAGGCCCAGGAAATTCTCGAACGAGACCTGCCTTACATTCCCCTCTGGCATGAAGACGTGGTGGCGGTGGTGTCGAGCCGGCTGCGCGACTTTCAGCCCTCGGCTCAGGGTTTCTTGCGGCCACTGGCCGTGGCTCGCGAGGTTAGTCCGTGAAAAAAAGCGCCGCGGTTGCGCTGGCCATGGTCGGCGCGCTGCTGCTGATCTCCCTCTTTCTCAACCTGGTCCCTGGAGATCCGGTGGACATCATGCTCGGAGAGCATGCAGCCCTGGTGGATCGCCAAGCCCTGCGGCACGCTGTGGGGCTGGATCAGCCCTGGTACGGTCAGCTTTGGAGCTTCTCCAAGTCCCTGGTGACCGGTGAGCTGCGCAGCTCACTTCCACCGTTCCAAAAAAAGGTGTTGCCCCAAATCGCGTCGGCGCTTCCGAACACGTTACTCTTGGCGTTCGCGGCGATGGCCATTGGCGTAACCCTGGCGCTGCCACTGGGTGTCCTGGCTGCGGCTCGGAGCCATTCTGCGATCGATCATCTGGCGATGGCCCTTTCGGTCGCCGGGGTCGCCCTTCCCCGGTTTTGGCTCGGCCCGATGCTGATCATCCTCTTTGCCATCAAGCTCGACTGGCTTCCGGTTTCCGGGGCGGGAAGCCTCCGGCACTTGGTGCTGCCCGCGATTACGCTCGGAGTTGCGCTGGCAGCGTTTCTCTCCCGAGTTACTCGAGCCTCGATGCTGGAAGCCCTGCGGGAGGAATTCATTACCGTGGCCCGAGCCAAGGGATTGGCCCCGATGCCGGTGCTATGGAAGCACGCTTTTCGAAACGCGCTGCTGCCCATTCTCACGGTGCTCGGACTGGAATTCGGCACACTGCTGGGCGGGGCGATTGTCACCGAGAAGGTATTCGCCTGGCCCGGCATGGGCACGCTGCTACTCAACGGAATCGAGGCGCGAGACTACAATTTGGTTCGCGCGGTAGTGCTGGCTTTCACGTTCTCGTACTTGGCGATGAACGCGTTAACGGACCTGGCGTATGCGGCCGTCGATCCCCGGGTGCGGAAACAATGAGCCTCCTGTGGCCGCGGCTTCGCGGATTGGGCACTCGCTTTGGTCTGGCGGTCGCCCTGATCTGGGTGCTCGCCGCCTCCGCCGCACCTCTTCTGGCACCAAGCTCGCCGAGGGCGATCGATCTCACGGCCGATCTGCAGCGACCCAGCGTTCGCCACCTTCTCGGCGCCGGCGAGAATGGGATCGACGTGCTCACCCACATCCTCTATGGCGCGAGGGTCTCCTTTGTCGTGAGCGTGATGACGGTGCTGCTGTCGGCGCTGGTGGGCACCATCGTCGGCGGAGTCGCCGGGTACTTCCGCGGTTGGTTGGACGAGCTGTTGATGCGTTCGACGGACGTGCTGCTCGCGTTTCCCGGAATCCTTTTGGCGATCTTCATCACCGCGGTACTCGGCCCTTCGCTGGCGAACGTCGTCTTCGCGCTCAGCTTTACCGGCTGGACCGGATACGCGCGGCTCTTTCGAGGGCAGGTCTTGAGCCTTCGGCAACGGGAGTACGTCCAGGCAGCAAAAGCGCTGGGCGCCAGCGGGCGCAGAATTTTGGGACGCCACATCCTGCCCAACGCGGCGGGTCCCCTGATTGTCCAGGCCACTTTCGGGATTCCAGGGGCGATCCTGGCGGAGGCCTCGCTCAGCTTTTTGGGGCTCGGCGTTCCCCCTGGCACGCCCTCGTGGGGAGCGTTGGTGG
>Ga0126369_10000752_pt1 | contig 21656 bp, 13 predicted proteins | sample PanSoiMetaPlot_1_FD_109646 | JGI IMG/M metagenome (GOLD analysis project Ga0126369, IMG submission 109646) | Tropical forest soil microbial communities from Panama - MetaG Plot_1 | ecosystem: Environmental > Terrestrial > Soil > Tropical forest > Bulk soil | place: Panama | collected 2016-02-17
AAGGCGCAACGCTCCGAATCGAGGAAAGCCCCGCCAGGGTCATGCCGGAACTACAGGACGAATTCGACCCCCCGTTCGAAGCCCTGGAGCCGGCAGAGTGCCGCGGCCCGCTGCTGTTCAACTCGCCGCATAGCGGGCGGGTCTATCCGCGCGAATTCCTGCTGACCTCCCGGCTCGATTTGGCAACGCTGCGCCGCTCGGAGGATTCCTTCGTCGGCGAACTGATCGAAGGCGTGCTGACCCGCGGCCATCCGGTGGTGCGGGCGCACTTTCCGCGCTGCTATGTCGACGTCAATCGCGAGCCCTACGAGCTCGACCCGCGGATGTTCGACGGCAGGCTGCCGTCATTTGCCAATACGCGCTCGATGCGCGTGGCGGGCGGACTGGGCACTGTGGCGCGCGTGGTCGGCGACGCCCAGGAAATCTATGACCAGCGTATTGCCGTGGCAGAAGCGATGCGCCGCATCGACGGCCTTTACAAACCTTACCATCGCGCACTGCGCCGGCTTTTCATGCAGCTGCAACGCGATTTTGGCGCTGCTATCCTGATCGATTGCCACTCGATGCCCTCAAGCACCGGGGGCTGTGATGAGCGCCCACGCGCCGATCTCGTGCTTGGTGATCGCTACGGCACTAGCTGTGTCGGCATCGTGCCGGAAACAATCGAGCAATGCATGCACGGCTTTGGCTACACAGTGAGCCGCAATAAGCCATATGCTGGCGGCTTCATTACCGAGCATTACGGCAACCCGACAGCCGGGTTGCACGCCATTCAGCTTGAGATCAACCGCGCGCTCTACATGGATGAACGCCGATACGAACCCTCGGCTTCCTTTGCCAAGCTCGTGCAGGAATTCGAAATATTGGCCGACCGTCTCGTCGAGATCCCACTCGAAGAATTGCGGCCGTATCGCGCCGCCGCTGAATAGGCCGGCGCGGCTGCTTAAGAAAAAGGGCCGCTCACCTTGCGGGAGCGGCCCAAGTCTAGGGAGGAAACGCCCAAGGAGGGCGACGGTAACGGGAGAGACTCTCTCGTTACCGCACTGCAGCAACATACACTGCGCCGCACAAAATTCAAGGCTGATCGGACCGGCGTGGGCGATTTTCCCCATATAATTTTCCGAAGACTGTGCATATTTGTCGGGCAATGTGCTAAAATGTTCGGAATATCAATAGGCTATCCGGACGATCTCGTTTGCTTAAAACTTCGCCAATCCCGCTATATGCAGTTCGGCCAAACGGATTCCGAATACCGTATGGCCTTTCCACACGGCGCAAAGCGGCAGCGCACAATGGGGTATAGGCTCGAACTGCAGGGATTGTGATGACGGCGATCGACTTCAGTGCCTTCGTCGATGAGCTCGCCACCATTTCCGGCGAGACCATCAGGCCGTTCTTTCGCAGCGCGCTTGGCATTGAAAACAAGAGCCGCTCGGGCGGCTTCGATCCGGTGACTGCCGCCGACCGCGCCGCCGAAGCGGCCATGCGCGCCCTGATTAAACGGACATTTCCCGAGCACGGCATTGTCGGCGAGGAATTCGGCGTCGAGCGGCGCGATGCTGAATACGTCTGGGTGCTCGATCCGATCGACGGGACGAAGTCGTTTATTTGCGGCATGCCGGCCTGGGGGACGCTAATCGCGCTGACCCGCCGCGGCGAGCCGATTTACGGCATGATGCACCAGCCGTTCACCCGCGAGCATTTTTCCGGTGATGGGCACGGCGCCCGTTATCGCGGTCCGGCCGGCGATCGAACCTTGACCGTGCGCGCTTGCGCCTCGGTCGAGGACGCCGTGCTGTGCACCACCAGTCCTTTGTTGATGACGCCGCGCGACCGGCAGCGCTTTCAACAGGTCGAGCGCGCGGTGCGGTTGTCGCGCTATGGGGGCGATTGCTACGCTTACTGCGTGCTGGCCGCCGGCCATGTCGATCTCGTGATCGAGACCGAGCTTAAGCCGCACGACGTGCTGCCGCTCATTCCGATCATCGAAGGCGCCGGCGGGATTGTCACCACCTGGGAGAATGGCCGCCCTCATGCGGGCGGCCGCATCGTGGCGGCAGGCGACAAACGCGTCCACGCGCAGGCGCTCAAACTGCTGAAAAGCTGAGCCGCTGCGCGGATTGAACCCCTCAATAAAGCGGTGTGCCCGGCACGAACGCATCGAACGCCGCCCAAAATTGCGAGCGGAAACGATCTTGCTCCATGAGAAGCTCGTGCTGGGCGCCGACAACGACGAGATGCGAACCGGCGCGCAATATGCCGGCGAAGTCTTCGATCGCGGCGTTTGAAACGACCTGGTCGTTCCCGCCGGCAACAATCAGCATCGGCTGGCGGATGCGCGCCGGGTAGCTCGGTTCGCGCAACGTCCGCATTGAGCGGAACGCCGCGTCGCACCAAGCGACCGTGGGCGCTCCAACCGCAAGCGCCGGCTCCGCTTCGAGGATCGCGGCATTGCGCGCATAACGCACCGGATCGGAGGTAAGAATATTGCCGAGGAAAGGCCGCGATTCTGCAATGCTGGTATCGGTTCTCGGCACATACATCCCGCCCAATCCGGCAAAGCGCAGCGCGCGAACGATGATCCAGCCGGCCCCCATCGAGTAATCGACGCCACCGAGCGCGATCAGCGGCGCGATCAGTACCATGCGATCGAACCAGTGCCGGCCGTGATGGGCGGCGCGGATGAGAACGTTGGCGCCGGTGGAATGGCCGATTGCAAAGAGCGGCGGTGGGCAGTCGGGCAAGACGATATCGCGCATGAAGGTTTCAAGATCGAGATCGTAGCCGGCAAAATCGCGCACATAGCCTTTGCGGCGATCAGACAGCGCACGGTCGGAGAGGCCCTGCCCGCGCCAGTCTAGCGCCGCGACCGCGAAACCGCGTGCGCGCAGATCACGTACGGTCTCGAAATACTTTTCGATCCACTCCGAGCGGCCTTGGAAAATGCATACGGTGCCGCGGCGCCCAGCCGGCGGCAGCCAGCGGGCAAAGCGAAGGGTCACGCCGTCAGGGGTTGTGAGCGCGCCGGTGACAAAGTTGTCGGGAACCGGGTTCGCGGGAATCGAGACAAGTTTCATGAAACCGTTTCGGGCGAGCCGTAGCGTTCGCTTATATCAGCAGCCGAGGCGCGCTCAACTTGCCACGCCAACGATGGCGAGGAACCGCTTGTGGAACTTCCGGGAACCGCCGTGACGCGGCTTCCCGTATTGTCATGTTCCAATGTAAAAACAACGGTTTATGCTCCCTTGCGGGACCTCAATAGTGCCCCCATATCAACGCTGCGCAGGCCATCCAGGGCTGCGCATTCCGGCTCGGCCCATTTGGGCGAGCTATCCGCATGTCGCTTCAGAAGGAGGATATGCCATGCGAACTTTCGACTTATCACCCCTTTATCGTTCGACCGTTGGCTTCGACCGTCTGTTCTCGTTGCTCGATCAGGGCCTCGAGGGCGGGGCTCCCGGTTATCCGCCCTACAATATCGAGCGGACCGGCGAGAATTCGTATCGCGTTTCGGTAGCGGTCGCCGGCTTTAATGAACCGGAGCTTTCGGTCGTGGCGAAGGAGAACACGCTGACGATCCGCGGCGAAAAGAACGCCAAGGAGGAGGAGAAGCGCGGCGAAGTGCTCTATCAGGGCATTGCAGCGCGCACCTTTGAGCGCTTGTTCCAGCTCGCTGATTTTGTCCTGGTGAAGGGCGCGAGCCTCGAAAACGGTCTCTTGCATGTCGACTTGGTGCGTGAGATCCCCGAGGCGAAGAAGCCGCGCTCGATTCCGATCAAAGGCAAGGCCAGCGGCCCGACTGTGATTGAGAACCAGAAGGCCGCGTAACGGCCCATTCGCCAAGCATGAAGAGGCGCCCCGGATATCCGGGGCGCTTTTTTTGCGCCTCAATCGTTGATCGCAGGAGCAGCCGCGTCCTGGGCGGGCCCGCTCGACGGGGCGGATTGCGACACTGCCGGCGCGGTGGTCGCGACATCGCCTCGACCGACCGGCTTCTTTTCATTCGCAATGGTCGCAGCGATACTGGGAGGCCGGGCGCGCGGCAATGGCACAAGACTAAGCCCGGAAAGATGTCGATCACCGGATGATTTTTCGGACGCGCCAACGTACGGCGCCCGGCCGTAGCCGGGCTCGATATCGTCAGGTGACGGATAAGGTGGTGCTGCCAGCCGGCCGTAATTTGTTGGCGCGTAGGGGCCCGGCATATAAGGACCGTACAGTCCCGGACCGGCAACGATGCGATTGGCGTCGCGGATGGCGCCGGAATGGGCATCGACGGCGACCCGCATGGGGACGCCGCGAAAATCGAGCGCACGCACGACGTAAGTCGTGCCCTCGCGCAAAGGCGGCCCTAGCGGTTGGAACCCGGCGGCTCTTAACGAGCGCAGGATCTCATAGGGCGGCACAAAACCGCGCAACGGCGTCGGCGGCGTCGATGGTGAAGGGCTTGGGGAAGACTGGGCAAAGCTTGAGACAGCGGACAGCACGCAAAATGCGAACGCAATTCCGGATCGTCTCAACACGGCACCCCCTCCCCGTCACAATTATCCGCCGCTGCTCCTGAGATGAGCCTCAAATTGGGGCGACCCTTGGGCGCAATCGGTTTGGACGCCCGTCAAATGGACGCGCTTCAAGCGCACAGGTTCACGAAGCGTTCGATGTCTTCTTCAGCGGTGGCAAACGAGGTCACCAGCCGTATGAGGACATTGTTCGCGCCGGCGTCCAAATTCTCGCTATTGCGGACATAGTAGCTCGCGCCGCCCGCCCTGAGCTTGGCATCCAGCGCACGCGGCACAACCACAAAGACAAGATTGGCTTCCACCGGCCAGACCGGCGGCAGGCCGATTTCGGTCAGCGCCGCCGCCAATTTGTCGGCCATTGCATTGGCGTGGCGGGCGAGGTCAAGCCAGCGATCGTCGGCGAAATAGGCCTGGAACTGCGCGGCAATGAAACGGTGCTTTGACAAAAGATGACCGCCGCGCTTGCGGCGCTCGCCGAAGGCGGCCGCCGCGCCCGGATCGAAAAAGATCACCGCCTCCGCTGCCAGCGCACCGCCTTTGGTCGCGCCGAGCGACAGTACGTCGACCCCGCTGCGCCAGGTCATTTCGGCGGGCGTGGCATTGAGCCGGACCAGCGCATTGGCAAAGCGGGCGCCGTCCATGTGCACCGCGAGCGACCGCTGCTGCCCGATTTGCGCGAGTGCGGCGATCTCGTTGGTGCGGTAGATGGTGCCGGCTTCAGTCGCCTGCGTGATCGAGAGCGCCGCTGGAATAACCTGATGCGGACTGTGCCCGCCATAGCCGGCGAGCGCCGCCTGTAGACCATTGGAGGTGATCTTGCCGGCCGCGCCGGCCAAGCCGACAAGCTTGAGCCCGTTTCCGAAAAATTCAGGCGCCCCGCACTCGTCGGTGTGAATGTGCGACTCGGCGTGGCAGAAAATGGCGCCCCAGGGCGGCGAGACTTGCGCCAGCGCCAAAGCGTTTGCGGCCGTGCCGGTCGGGACCAGGAAGGCCGCAACATCGCGTTCGAATATCTCGCAGAACCTCCGCTCGGCCGCCCGGGTCCAATCATCATTGCCATAGCCGCGCGCGTAGCCACGACTCGCTTCGGCCAAGGCATCGAGAATGGCAGGTGCGACCGGCGCCGTGTTGTCGCTGGCAAAATTCATTTGGGGGGAACCTAGCGGGACTGCACTCGCGTGCAGGCGAGGCGTGACGGCTGCGCAAACCGTTCTGCGCCGCTTCTTTGGCGGGCGCAAGACCGCGCCCGGCGCCCGTTCGGCCCAGTTTATCCTCCGCCCCAGGCGGAGCGGATGCGGCGCATTTGCAGTCCGTTTCGTCCCATGATCCACTGCAATTGGGGAACAGGGCGACCGCGATGTCGTTGGGCCGGAAAGAGCGCTTTTTCCGCCGGCGCTAGGCCTGTGCGGCTTGTGTTAGCACCGGGAATTTGCCATGTTTCGCATAGGACAGCATTGCTGTCCCAATTATGGTCCCAAAGTGCGCGGTCGGTTGCAATCCGACGAGACGCGCGGATCGGCTGCCGGGTGGCGAGGGCGCGCTGGACGGCGGCAAGAACTTAGCAACCAGCGGCCGTTGAGCGGATCGAGGGTTGCCTCCTAGATGAGTTAATCGCCCTGGCGCAGGATGGGCCATCCTGCGCGGGCTGTCGTGCGCCGGACCCGCGATACTGCGCGTTTCGGGGTCCCGCGAGGAGCGGGTGGACGATGACCGCGTCTGGTTTCGGCTTGTTTGATCCGACGCTGGAAAAAGATTCCTGCGGCGTTGGATTTATTGCCGACATCAAGGGCCGCAAATCGCACAAGATCATCGAAGATGCGCTGACAATTCTGCTCAATCTCGAGCACCGTGGCGCGGTCGGTGCCGATCCTCGCGCCGGCGACGGCGCCGGGATTCTGGTGCAGATACCGCACAAATTTCTCGTCAAGAAAGCCGCCGGGCTTGGCATCAAGCTGCCAGCCCTCGGACACTATGCGGTCGGCGCGTTGTTCATGCCTCACGATGCCGATTGGCGCCGCGAGATCATGGACACCTACGCCGCGGTGGCGGCGCAGGACGGCATGGCCGTTCTTGGCTGGCGCGATGTGCCGACCAACAACGCCACACTCGGCGAATCGGTAAAGCCGACCGAGCCGGTGCATATGCAGGTGTTCATCGCGCGCAATCCGAAGCTCACCTCGGAGGAGGAATTCGAGCGACGGCTTTACATTCTGCGCAAGACGATCTCGAGCACGCTCTACGGCCGGCGGGGCCGCAGCACGTCGAATTATTATCCGGTCTCGATTTCTTGCCGCACGCTGATCTACAAAGGTATGTTCCTCGCTGATCAGCTTTGCACCTACTATCCCGATCTGCACGATCCTGACTTCGAGAGCGCCCTGGCGCTGATCCATCAGCGGTTCTCGACCAACACATTTCCAACTTGGTCGCTGGCGCACCCCTACCGGATGATCGCGCATAACGGCGAGATCAATACGCTGCGCGGCAACAACAACTGGATGGCGGCACGGCAGGCCTCGGTGTCGTCACCGAAATTCGGCGCCGACATCAACAAATTGTGGCCGATCTCCTACGAGGGTCAGTCGGACACTGCGTGTTTCGACAATGCGCTCGAATTCCTGGTGATGGGCGGTTATTCGCTCGCGCACGCGATGATGATGATGATTCCGGAGGCGTGGGCCGGTAATCCGCTCATGAGCGAGGAGCGCCGCGCCTTCTACGAATATAACGCGGCGCTGATGGAGCCGTGGGATGGCCCGGCGGCGATCGCCTTCACCAATGGGCGGCAGATCGGAGCCACGCTCGACCGCAACGGCTTGCGGCCCGCGCGTTATCTGGTCACGCGCGACGAACGCATCATCATGGCATCCGAAATGGGCGTGCTGCCGGTTCCTGAGCAGGACATCGTCGTGAAATGGCGGCTGCAGCCGGGCAAGATGCTGCTGGTCGATCTCGACGAGGGCCGCCTCATTCCGGATGAGGAGCTCAAAGCGCAGTTGGCGCGAAGCCATCCGTACCAGGAATGGCTGGAGCGCACGCAAATCGTGCTGGAGAATCTGCCACCCGCACCCGAAGCGGCGCCGATCTCCAATCTGTCGCTGCTCGATCGGCAACAGCTGTTTGGTTACACGCAGGAAGACCTCAAGCTTTTGATGACGCCGATGGCGACGACCGGTGAAGAGCCGGTCGGCTCGATGGGCAACGACACGCCGATTTCAGCGCTGTCGGACCGGCCCAAGCTACTGTTCACTTATTTCAAGCAGAACTTCGCGCAGGTGACGAACCCGCCGATTGATCCCATTCGGGAAGAGCTGGTGATGAGTCTCGTCTCGATCATCGGCCCGCGGCCGAATCTGTTCGATCTCGAAGGCTCGTCGCGGAAGAAGCGCCTCGAAGTGCACCAACCGATTCTCACCAACGCCAATCTTGAGAAGATCCGCTCAATTTCCGATCTCGGCGATCATTTTCGGTCGCTGACGCTCGATGCCACCTGGCGCGCCGAATCCGGCGCCGGCGGGATGGAAACAGCGATCGATGAACTATGCGATGCGGCGGAAGCCGCGGTCCGTGATGGCGTCAACATCATCATCCTTTCGGACCGCCGCGCCGGCGCCGATCGCATCCCGATTCCCTCGCTGTTGGCCTGCGCCGCAGTGCATCACCATCTGATCCGCGAAGGCTTGCGCACCTCGGTCGGTCTCGTCGTCGAATCCGCCGAGCCGCGCGAGGTGCATCATTTCTGCTGTCTTGCCGGCTACGGCGCCGAAGCTATCAATCCGTACCTGGCATTCGAGACGCTGGTCGAGATGAAAGGCGAATTGCCGCAAAAAATCGACGACAAGGAAATTATCAAGCGCTACATCAAATCGATCGATAAGGGCTTGCTGAAAGTGATGTCCAAGATGGGCATCTCGACTTATCAGTCCTATTGCGGCGCTCAGATTTTCGACGCGGTCGGACTGAAATCCGACTTTGTCGCTAAATATTTCACCGGCACTGCCACCCGCATCGAAGGCGTGGGCCTCGGTGAGATCGCCGAGGAAGCGGTGCGGCGGCATTGCGACGCATTCAGCGATTCGCCGATCTATCGATCGATGCTTGACGTCGGTGGCGAATATGCGTTCCGGGTGCGCGGCGAAGAACATGTCTGGAATGCCGCCACGGTATCGGCACTGCAGCACGCGGTGCGCGGCAATTCCTATGACCGGTATCGACAATTCGCGCGGCAGATCAACGAGCAGTCGCAACACCTCTACACGATCCGCGGCCTGTTCCGCATCAAATTGGCCGAGGAGGACGGCCGCCGGCCGATTCCAGTTGAGGAGGTCGAACCGGCAAAGAATATCGTGCGGCGCTTTTCGACCGGCGCCATGTCGTTCGGATCGATCTCGCGCGAGGCCCACACCACGCTCGCCATCGCGATGAACCGGATCGGCGGCAAGTCCAATACCGGCGAGGGCGGTGAGGAGGCCGACCGCTTCAGGCCGCTGCCGAACGGCGACTCGATGCGCTCGGCGATCAAGCAGGTCGCGTCGGGGCGCTTCGGCGTGACCGCGGAATATCTAGTCAATTCCGACGTGATGCAAATCAAGATCGCCCAAGGCGCCAAGCCGGGTGAAGGCGGGCAATTGCCCGGGCACAAGGTCGACAAGATCATCGCCAAGGTGCGGCATTCGACACCTGGCGTCGGCTTGATCTCGCCGCCACCGCATCACGATATTTATTCGATCGAGGATCTGGCCCAGCTCATTTTCGACTTGAAGAACGTCAACCCGCAGGGCGACGTATCGGTCAAGCTCGTATCCGAAGTCGGCGTCGGCACCGTCGCCGCTGGCGTCTCCAAGGCGCGTTCCGATCACGTCACCATCGCCGGCTTCGAGGGCGGCACCGGCGCTTCGCCGCTGACCTCGATCAAACATGCTGGCTCGCCGTGGGAGATTGGACTTGCCGAGACCCATCAGACGCTGGTCGCCAATCGCCTGCGCGGCCGCATTGCCGTGCAGGTCGACGGCGGCATCCGCACCGGCCGCGACGTGGTGGTCGGCGCGCTCCTTGGCGCCGACGAATTCGGTTTCGCCACCGCGCCGCTGATCGCCGCCGGCTGTGTGATGATGCGCAAATGCCACCTCAACACCTGCCCGGTCGGCGTCGCCACTCAGGATCCGGTGCTGCGCAAACGCTTCCGCGGCCAGCCGGAGCACATCATCAATTATTTCTTCTTCGTCGCCGAAGAAGTGCGCGAACTGATGGCCGAACTTGGCTACCGCACATTCAACGAGATGATCGGGCAAATGCAAATGCTCGATCGCCGCCAGCTGATCGCCCACGCCAAGGCGACCGGGCTCGATTTCTCGAAACTGTTCATGAAGCCGGATGTGCCGGCGAGCGTCGCCATTTTCAATTGCGAGCGCCAGGACCATAAGATCCGGGACGTGCTCGATCGCAAGCTAATCGCGCAATCTCAGGCCGCGATCGAGCGCCGCGCGCCGGTGCGCACAGCTTTTCCAATCAAGAATACCGATCGCACCGTCGGCGCCATGCTCTCCGGCGAAGTCGCCAAACGCTACGGACACGAAGGCCTGTCGCCGGACACGATCGTGGCGCGCTTTACCGGCACCGCCGGTCAGAGCTTCGGCGCCTTTCTCGCCCGCGGCGTGACTTTCGAACTGGAGGGCGACGCCAACGACTATCTTGGCAAAGGCCTCTCCGGTGGCCGCATTGTGGTGCGGCCGCCCGCCAATGCGGGAATCGTGCCGGAGCAGTCGATCATCGTCGGCAATACCGTTTTGTACGGTGCGATTTCCGGCGAATGCTACTTCCGCGGGGTGGCCGGCGAGCGGTTCGCGGTCCGCAATTCCGGGGCGATCGCCGTTATCGAAGGCGCCGGCGACCATTGCTGCGAATACATGACCGGCGGCGTCGTCGTGGTGCTGGGTCCGACCGGCCGCAATTTTGCCGCCGGCATGTCGGGCGGTATCGCCTATGTGTTGGACGAGGATGGCGGTTTTTCTTCACGTTGCAATCTGGCGATGGTCGATCTTGAGCCGATGCCGGAAGAGGAGGACATTAACGTAAAGGTCTTCCACCACGCGCGGGATCTCGAAGCGCACGGGCTCGTCGACATCATGTCGGACCTGAGCAGCTTCGACGGCCACCGGCTGCACCATCTGATCACGCGTCACGCCCGCTTTACCGGCTCGGCGGTTGCGGCCAAGATACTGAACGACTGGACGGGCTGGTATCCGAAGTTCCGCAAGATCATGCCGGTTGAATATCGCCGCGCGCTCAACGAGCTCAAGGCCGCAGCCATTGCCGCGGAGTGACCTCGCACAAAGACCGCCGATAAGCCGCCAACAATAGAGAGCGCCTTTGGGCAAGATTACCGGCTTTCTCGAATATCCTCGCGAGGATCGCGACTACCAACCGGTCGCCGAACGCATTCGGCACTGGCGCGAATTCGTTTTGCCGCTGCCGGAGAAGGAGCTCGTGACTCAAGCGGCGCGCTGCATGAATTGCGGCGTGCCCTATTGCCAGGGCACCGGCTCGCTCGCGCCCGGTACGCCAGGCTGCCCGGTCAACAATCAGATTCCCGACTGGAACGACCTCGTCTATTCCGGCAACTGGGAAGAAGCCGCGCGCAACCTGCATTCGACCAACAATTTCCCGGAAGTGACAGGCCGCATCTGTCCTGCGCCGTGCGAGGCGTCATGTACGCTTAACATCGACGAGAATCCGGTCACCATCAAATCGATCGAATGCGCGATCGCCGATCGCGCCATCGCGCACGGCTTGCGGCCGGAACCGCCGCCGGAGCGGACCGGAAAGAAGATCGCGGTCGTGGGTTCCGGGCCGGCCGGGCTTGCCTGCGCGCAGCAGCTTGCGCGCGCCGGGCACGACGTTCACGTCTATGAGCGCTGGGCCAAAGCCGGCGGGCTTCTGCGTTACGGCATTCCCGATTTCAAGATGGAGAAGAACCACGTCGATCGCCGCGTAACCCAAATGGAAGCTGAAGGCGTGGTGTTCCACTATGGCGCACATGTCGGCGTCAATGTCGACGCGCACAAATTGGTCGCGCAGCATGATGCGGTGGTACTCACGGGCGGCGCCGAAAAATCGCGCGACCTGCCGGTGCCGGGTCACGAGCTCAAAGGTATTCATTTTGCGATGGACTATCTGCCGCAGCAGAATCGGCGCGTCAGCGGTGAAGCCCCGCTCGCGGGCGAGCCGATCCTGGCGACCGGCAAACAAGTCGTCGTGATCGGCGGCGGCGATACCGGATCGGACTGCATTGGCACGGCCTTTCGCCAAGGCGCGCTGTCGGTGACCAACTTCGAAATCATGCCGCAGCCGCCGCTGCAGGAAAATAAGATGCTGACCTGGCCGGATTGGCCGCTCAAGCTGCGCACGTCCTCGAGTCACGAGGAAGGCGTCGAACGCGATTTTGCGGTCATGACGACAAAATTCACCGGCGCGAACGGCGCAGTTAAGAAACTTCATTGCGTACGCGTCGATGCAAAGATGAAGCCGATACCGGGGAGCGATTTCGAAATCGCCACCGATCTCGTGCTGTTGGCGATGGGCTTCGTGCATCCGGTGCACGAGGGCATGATCAAATCTCTCGAGTTGGCGCTCGATCAGCGCGGCAATATCAGCGCCTCGACTGAGGATTACCGGACATCGATCGACAAGGTGTTTACCGCGGGCGACATGCGTCGCGGGCAGTCACTGGTGGTTTGGGCGATACGCGAAGGCCGGCAGGCCGCCCACGCCGTGGACAAACATCTGATGGGATCGAGCTTGCTGCCGCGGTAAGCGTCCGCCGCGCGGCCTTTCATAAACCCAAAACTATTCTTGTCTCAACGTGAGCCCACCGGCGCCGGCGGAACCGGCGCGCCGTCGAGATCCGCGTTCGCTGGCCGGCGCGACCTGGTTACGCCCGAATCTCTTCTCGAATCTTTGGCGGACTCTTTGCCCGGCTTGCTCTTTGCGTCCTTGGTGGAGTCGGCGGGCTTCTTGTCGCTCTTGCCTGCCGGCACCGCGGGCGCCAAAGCGGCGGGCTGCGGCGCGATATCGGGGGCCGCACTCGCGGACGCGCCGGGCCGGGGCCAAGAAAAATCGTCGGCGCGGCCGGCAGGCGCCGGCAGCGGATCGCCGCGGTTTAACACTTTTACGGCAGTCGGGTCCGAGAGCGCCTGATTGCTGCGGCCGCCAGCACCCACAAGGTCGCCGCTCTCCGTCTGGTTTGTCGACAGCGGCAAGACCGGTCCGACATCGGGCCGCGCTCCGACCGCGCCTGACTTCGGCGCCGTTTCCGGCGCCGGCAGGGCAACCGGCGCGACATGGGTCGACATCACCCGCCGCAGTTCACGGTCGACATAGCTTGCGAGTTTCATGGCGCCAGCTTTGGTGAAATGCACACCATCCGCCGCACGCAGCCGGCGAATCTGGCCTTCGAAGTCCGGGCCCTGCACCGCGGAACGTCCCTGCTCGTCGACGAAGCCGTCCCATATATCGACGTAAACGATGCCGGCTTTCTCGGTGCGCTCGCGATAAAGCTCGTCGAGATAACTCATGTCGCCGGTCGATTTTGGGCCGCGGATGGCTGGTAATCCCACCCACACGATCGGCACGCCTTTGCTCTTGAGCGCCGCGATCATGTCGTCGACGCGTTTGGCGTAGACCGTCGCCCATGGGTCGGTATGAAATTCATAGGAGCCGCCGCCGGACGCCGGCCGCTGCGTGTCGCCTTGGGTCGCCGCTTGCGGCGCCGCTTCGCTATCGACGGGCGCCGTCTTGTCTTGCGGCGGTTGTGCTGCGGCCGCCTGGTTCGCACTTTGCGCCGGCTCGCCGGCGCGTTTGGCGGTCGGCGGCGGCGGGTTCTTGTCGCGCAACGCCACGCGATCGTTCAGGCCCAGCATCACTACGATCGCGTCCGGCTTCTCGTTCGCCAGCGCATCTTTGATGGCCTGCGGCCAATCGACCGTCTCGTTCTTAGCGTCGTAGCGCACCAGACCGGAGGACGGGCGGATCTTCCGCTCCACCCCGATCTCCGGCTGATCGGCGTAAAGCTCGTCCAAACCATAGCCGAGCCAGTCGGCCAGCGAATCGCCGACGACGACCACGGTGGTGGTCGGCGGCGTTTCCAGTTTGCGTGGCGCCGGCGCCTTGGTGGAATCGACGACCGGCGGCGGCCGCATGAAGCCCGAAAACGGAAAAAAGAAATCGCGTTGCGGGCTTTGCCGGTAAGAGCGATAGCCGCCATACCCGCCGCCGCCACCGTAAAAGCGATCGCCGCCCCAATATTGCGCGTGGGCGGGTTCGGCCAAAGCCAGCACCGCGGCGGCTGCCGCTAGGGCGACCAGGGTCCCGCGCTTTGCCGGCGCCATCATTCTATTGAGCGTCATGATCCGCTGCCAAAACAACATGCTTCGCAGATATTCTAGGCCACTGCGGCCAAAAAAGCTTGCGCGCAAAACCAAGCGAAAACGTGTCGGCTGGCCAAAAAAGGTTCCGGCGGCTTCACGGCTGCCGCAAGCGGTCAAGCAGCCCGCTCGAAGCAAATCCATCGGGAATTTCGCCGATCGAAGCCTGAAAATTGCGAATGGCGAGCCGGGTCCGCGGGCCGAGCAAGCCGTCAGGTTCGCCGGCGTCGAAACCGCGCCGCGCCAGCAATTGCTGCATTTCATAGCGCTCGTCGAGCGTGAGAACGCGCTCCTCGCGCGGCCACGGCTGCACAAACGATCCGCCGCCGCGCAGCCGATCGGCAAGATGACCGATCGCAAGCGCATAGGCCTCGGCCGGATTGTATTTCATGATCACGCGAAAATTTTGCAGCATCAGAAATGCGGGACCGCGGGCGCCTGCTGGTATCAGCAAATAGGCGCGGGCATCCGGCTCGCGAAATGAGCCGCCGCCGGGGCGGCGCACGCCGAGATCTTGCCATTGCCGAAGCGTCATCTGCCGCGAACGGTCGGCCAAAAGGAAATCAAAACCGGAGGGCAGCACGACCTCGTAGCCCCAACGCTGTCCGGCCACCCAGCCGTCGGTTTTCAAATTGTTCGCTGTCGAGGCGATGACATCGGGGATCGAGTCGACGACGTCGCGCCGGCCATCGCCGTCGAAATCGACCGCATATCGCTTAAACGAGCTCGGCATGAATTGCGTCGGCCCGAATGCGCCGGCCCATGAGCCGATCAGGCGCTCAGCCGGCACGTCGCCGCGCTGAAGGATTTCCAGCGCAGATAGAAATTCCTCGCGGAAGTAATCCTGCCGGCGTCCGACGCAAGCCAAAGTCGCGGTTGAGCGGATCACCGGACGATCGCCGCCGAGCGTGCCGTAGTTTGACTCCACGCCCCAGATCGCGGCGATGATCGCGGGATCGACCCCGTAAGCGCGCGCCACGGCGGCGAAAGTCGGAGCATACTGCGCCAGCACTTCGCGGCCGCGGGCAATCCGCTCGTCACTGACCAGCACGTCGAGATAGTCCCAGGTTGCTTTGTTGAATTCCGGCTGCGCATCGAGCTTGTCCATGATGCTCAGGTCCGGCGTGAGGCCCCTGGTGAAACGTTCGAAGGTCGCGCGCGAAACCCCGCGCCGCGCGGCGTCCGGCCACAGGCGCTCAATGCAATTGCTAAAATCGGCAGCGGCGGCCCGTATCGCATCCGCCGTCATTAGCGGATTGCCAGACGCGCCGGATTGTCCGCTCCAGCCAGTTCCGGCATTTGCGCCGTCAGGCGCAGATCCCGGAACTGCATTCGTCGGCGGCTGTTGAAACAGGCGCGTCAGCCAATTGTCGTCCTGTTGGGCTAAGCCCTGGCCCGCAGCTGCAATGGTCAGGAAAACTGCGGCAAGCCCCGGAAAAATGCATTTTTGGAGAGTCATGACAGTGCAAGTCTCTTATTGCCGGGCACGATAAGCGTCCGTGCCGCAATGTGCATCGATTAACAGCGGGTTTCCCTTGCTGTCCGCTCGACGATTTGCCACAACCGTCGCGGCGCTCGGTTCCACATGATTTGACCTTTAGCGATCAGTTTGGACAATAATTTGGAAACCTGTCTCGTACTGTTCTGCCACAAGCCATCGCATTCGCATGAAACCCGTCCGTAAAGCCGTTTTTCCAGTAGCCGGGCTTGGCACGCGCTTCTTGCCTGCGACCAAGGCCATGCCGAAAGAGATGCTGCCGGTCGTCGACCGGCCGCTGATCCAGCACGTCGTGGATGAAGCCCGCCAGGCCGGCATCGAGCATTTCATTTTTGTAACCGGCCGCAACAAGGGCGTCATCGAGGACCATTTCGATCGCCAGTTCGAACTCGAAATGACCTTGCTCGAGCGGCAAAAGCACGAGATTCTGGATTATCTTAATCAAGATTTGCCGGTGCCCGGCTCGACCAGTTTCACGCGCCAGCAGGAGCCGCTTGGGCTGGGCCATGCGGTCTGGTGCGCGCGCGAACTGCTCGGCCGCGAACCGTTTGCGCTGCTCTTACCGGACGTCCTGGTGCAGCACCAGCAAGGATGTCTCGCGCAGATGATCGAAGCGGCGCGCGGGCTGCCGGCGAATGCAAATATTGTGGCAGTGGAGGAAGTGCCGTACGAGCGGGTCAATCAATATGGCGTGGTCGGCATCGGCGAGCGCAACGGGAAAATATTCTCCATCACCAGCATGGTCGAGAAGCCGGCGCCGGACCGCGCTCCCTCAAACCTGATCTTGACCGGGCGCTACATCCTTCAGCCGGAAATTCTGGACACCTTATCGCGGCAGGAACGCGGCACCGGCGGTGAAATCCAATTGACTGACGCGATGATTCAGCTCGCGCAGAGCCAGCCGTTCTATGGCCTGCAATTCGACGGCCGCAGCTTTGACTGCGGCTCCAAGATCGGCTTTCTCGCCGCCAATGTGTCCTACGCTTTGGCACGTGCCGACATCGCACCGGGCTTTCGCGCCGAGATCAAAAAAATCCTGGATGAATAGGACTTAAGGCTTGGTCGCGGTCAGGCCGATCACCGCCGACAGGCCGGCGTGGGACGCCCCTTCGCGCATATCTCGCTCTTCCTCGACGATCTTCAAATCGCGAAAATCGCCGAATTCCTGTTCGAGCATCGGCCGTGTATAGAGGTTTTCCAGCTGTTTCGGTCCGCCGGTGCCGTGCTGCAATTGCTTCGGCGATAGCCCTGGATGATCAGAAGCCCGCCCGGCTTGAGCGTGCGCCGCATGCCGCGCCATTTCATGGTGCGCTCCGCCGACGGACTGAATTGCGTAAAAATTTCGACCACGACGTCGAAGGTGACTTGCGGATAATCCCAAACGTGCACGTCGGCCTTAACGAAAGTGACCTTCACTCCTCGCTCGGCGGCGAGCGCGCGAGCCTTGTTCTGCGCGGCCGGTGAAAAATCGAGTGAAACGACATCAAGGCCTTGTTCGGCGAGCCATACGCCATTGCGGCCCTCGCCATCGGCGACCGCGAGCGCCCGGCCGCGACGCGGCAACAGTTTCTGGCACGATCTGAGAAAGTAATTCGGCTCTTTGCCGAATGCATAATCGGCCGTCGCGAACCGCGCCTCCCAGCGCGCGTATTCGTTCATCTCCTGGTCAGCTGACATTCGCGGACGGCAATCCGGCAAAACGGGGTTAGTCTTAAGCTTTTCGTTCGTACCGCCGCCACATCGGAAACAGAAGTCCGGCGAACGCAACGAGCGCCAGCATTTCTGCCGGCCACGGCCAGCGCGCCACCGATGCAATGACGCCAACGAGTATCGCAGCGAAGCCGAGCCACAGGGCGAAACGGCCCGGCCGAACCGCCTCAATCACAAACAAGATGAGCGCAAGCGAAAACCACACCCAGGACACCAGCGAGCCGTCTTGCAGCATCAAACCCAGCCTTTCAATTCGCGCACGGCCAGCCGCGACAGCATCAGCATGCCGGCTTCGCTGTCGTTGAGACAGGGAATTGCCGCAAAGTTCTCGCCGCCGTTACGCATAAACATGCGCGCATTCTCGATCTTGATTTCTTCCAGCGTCTCCAGACAGTCGGCGGAGAAACCCGGTGTGATGACGACAAGGTTTTTGACGCCCTTGCGCGCGAGCGCTCGCACCGTGGTGATGGTGTAGGGCTCGAGCCATTGCGCGCGCCCGAACCGCGACTGGAACGACAACATCAATTTGGTTTCGTCGAGCCCGAGCTGTGCGCGCAACAGCTCCGTCGTGCGCGCGCACTGGACCTGATAGGGATCCCCCTTGGCGACCGCCTCTTTGGGCATGCCGTGGTAGGAGGCCAAAATCACGTCGGGCGTGAACGGCAATGATTTAAGTTCGGCCTCAAGTGAAGATGCCAGCACTTCGATGTAGTACGGATCTTCGTAATAGGCTGGCAAAAACCGCAGCGCCGGCTGCAGCCGCCGCATCATCATGAAGCGGAACACCTCATCGCATACCGTCGCCGTGGTGGCGGCGGAATATTGTGGATAGAGCGGCATGACCAGGATCCGTTCGCATCCCCAGGTGACGAGCACTTCGAGCCGCGATGCGATCGACGGGCTGCCATACCGCATGGCCCAATCGACGATGACATGCTTGCCGAGCGGCTCGAGAATCCCGCCGAGCTTTTCCGCCTGCGAGCGCGTAATGGTCTTGATCGGCGATTCGTCCTTGTCGCGATTCCAGATTTTCTCATAGTCGCGGGCTCTACGCCGCGACCGCAGCGGCAGGATGACGGCGTTGAGGAAGGCTTTCCACGGCAGCGAATTCTTTTCGATCACGCGCCGGTCGGTCAGAAACTCCTTCAAAAAACGCCGCACTCCCGCGGGCGTCGGCGCATCCGGGGTGCCGAGATTGACAATGAGCACGCCGACGCCGCTGGTCGCCGGGACTGGTGGGACTGTTGTCTCGCCTGGCGTCGATGATTGGGGTGCTGCGGCCGTCTCCGGCGACTGGGCTATGGTCGGCGCCTCGTCGGGTGCGTCCGTCTCGTCGCCGGGCATCGCCGCTTGATCGTCCCCCTGGATCGGACTCGGCTCTTGCCGGGCAAGAGCACCGTCGGAAGTGATGGGCGGTCCATTATTCATAGGCGGCTGCGTAACTCATGCAATGAGGCGGAGCATCCGGCAAAAACTTCGCCATAACAATAACTTGCAGAACTATTCCGCCCCCACTGCATTCAGATCTAGCAGCAATCTTTGACGAGTTTGCGATTATTCCGCGGCTTTCAACAGCGCCGGGGCGCCGGCGCGGAATTGCTCGAGCAAGGCCGCCTCGTCAGCCTTGGCCGTCGCCAGATGCCGCTGTTTGACGTGGCCGAAGCCGCGGATTTTTTCCGGAATGGCGGCTAGACCGACCGCGAGGTGGTGGCTCTCCGGTGTCAAATTCGCGAGCACTTCGTCGAGCATCGCACTGTAGTCATCGATCAATTTTCGCTCGGTGCGGCGTTCGAGCGAATAGCCGAACGGGTCAAGCGCGGTGCCGCGCAAGAACTTCATTTTTGCCAACAACCGGAACGCCGGAAGGACCCACGGCCCGAAGCTCATCTTGCGCGGCAACCCGGTGGTCTTGTCGCGGCGAGCCAAAAGCGGCGGGGCGAGGTGAAACTGCAGTCTCAGGTGGTCGCCGTCGAACTCGGTTTTGACCTGGCGTTCGAACGAACCGTCGGTGTAAAGCCGGGCCACCTCGTATTCGTCCTTGTAAGCCATCAGTTTGAACAGATAGCGGCCGACCGCATCGGCGAGACCGCATTTTCCAGGCGCGCGGGCCGCTTCGGCGGCTTTTGTCTTCTCGACCAGCGCCCGATATCGCCCGGCATAGGCCGAATTCTGATAGGCGGTGAGAAATTGCACGCGCCGCTCGACCATTTCGCTGAACGATTCCGACAAATGCTCGGCATCGCGCTTGGCGCTGGCCGGTTCGGCCAAAGCTTCGACCGCAGTGCGATCGATCGCGGCGCGTCGGCCCCAGTGAAATGCTGCCTGGTTCATGGCGACAGCTTGTCCGTTCAACTCAATCGCCCGCTCGATAGCCGCGGCTGACAGCGGGACGGCGCCGAGCTGATAGGCATAGCCGACCAGGAACATATTGGCGCCGATTGACTGGCCGAACAACGCATTGGCCAATCGGGTGGCATCGATGAAGTGCGCATTTTCGCGACCGGCATCGGCGACGATGGTACGTTTGAGCCGTTCGCTGGGCAGCGAGAAATCGGCGTTACGCGTGAATTCGCCAGGCAGGAACTCGTTGGTGTTGACGACCATCAGCGTGGCGCCATGTTTCACCGCCGCCAGGACCTTGCGCGTTCCGGCGACGACGATGTCGCCGCCAAGCACCAGGTCAGCGCGGCCGGCGGCGACGCGGACGGCATGAATGTCCTCCGGCTTGTTGGCGAAACGGATATGACTGAAGACGGCGCCGCCCTTTTGCGCGAGGCCCGCCATGTCGAGAACGCCAACACCCCTACCCTCCAGATGCGCGGCCATGCCCAAAACGCCGCCAATGGTCACAATGCCGGTGCCGCCGACACCGGTGACAATGATGTTGTAGGTCTGCTCGATTGCCGGCAGCTTCGGCTCCGGCAATTGCCCAACCTGGTGGTCGGCGGCGACGCCGAACCCTTTCTTGAGCTTGGCGCCGTGCACGGTGACGAATGAAGGACAGAATCCCTTGACGCAGGAGAAATCCTTGTTGCAGCTCGACTGATCGATGGTGCGCTTGCGCCCCCACTCGGTTTCGAGCGGCTGAACGGAAACACAATTTGATTGAACCCCGCAATCGCCGCAGCCCTCGCAAACCAGCTCGTTGATAATGACGCGCTTATCGGGATCGGGATAAGTGTGCCGCTTGCGGCGCCGGCGTTTCTCCGCGGCGCAGGTCTGATCGTAGATTAGGACAGTGACACCCGGGATCGCCGCGAGCTCCCTCTGCACGGCGTTGAGATCGTCGCGATGATGAATGGTAAGTCCCGCCGGCCATTGCGTGTCACGCGAATATTTGCCGGTCTCGTCCGTCACTACGACGACGCGAGCGGCGCCCTCTGCCGCGACCTGCCGCGCCACTTGCGGCACCGTCAGCCCGCCATCATTGGGCTGGCCACCGGTCATCGCGACCGCGTCGTTGAATAAGATCTTGTATGTGATGTTGGTGTTCGAAGCGATCGCGGCGCGGATCGCGAGATAGCCGGAATGATTGTAAGTGCCGTCGCCGAGATTCTGAAAAACGTGCTTGCGGTTTGAGAACGGCGCCTCGCCGATCCAGTTTGCGCCCTCGCCGCCCATCTGCGTGTAGCCGAGCGTCGAGCGGTCCATCCACTGCGCCATGTAATGGCAGCCAATTCCGGCATAGGCGCGCATGCCCTCGGGCACGACGGTGGAGCTGTTGTGGGGGCAGCCTGAGCAGAAATACGGGATGCGCTGAGCGACATCGGTCGTCTCCGCGGCGATGCGCTGGAACTCCCTTAGTCGCGCTACGCGGGCGGCGATGTCATCGTTGCGATGATATTTGAGCAGCCGCTCGCCGAGGCAAATCGCAACCTCGTTGGGATCGAGAGCGCCTTTGACCGGAAACAGCCAATTGCCGGTTTCATCTTTCTTGCCGATGCAAACCGGCTGGTTCGCGGTGCCGTAAAGTTCCTCGCGGACCTGCACTTCGATCAGCGAGCGCTTTTCCTCGACCACGATGATCAGATCGAGGCCCTCGGCAAATTCCGCCAACTCGCGCCGGCTGAGCGGCCATACGCAAGCGACTTTATAGAGGCGGATGCCGAGCTCATTGCACTTGAGCTCGTCGATACCGAGCTCGTCAAAAGCCTGGCGGACATCGAGATAGCTCTTGCCGGTGGTGATGATACCGATCTTCGGATTGCGGCCGCCAGAAGTAATGGTGCGATTGAGCTTGTTGGCGCGCACGAAGGCAAGCATGGCATCGCGCTTGTAATCGTGCAGGCGTGCTTCCTGCGCCAGGATCTGATCGTGCAACCGGATATTGAGGCCGCCCTCGGGCATGCGGTAGTCGTCGGGAGTGACGATGTTGATCCGCTCTAGGCTCGCGTCGATCGCTGCCGTCGATTCGATCGTCTCGTGCATGGTCTTGAGCGCGGTCCAGGCTCCCGTGTACCGCGACATCGCCCAGCCATACAGGCCGTAGTCGAGAACTTCCTGGAC
>Ga0126369_10000753_pt1 | contig 21641 bp, 34 predicted proteins | sample PanSoiMetaPlot_1_FD_109646 | JGI IMG/M metagenome (GOLD analysis project Ga0126369, IMG submission 109646) | Tropical forest soil microbial communities from Panama - MetaG Plot_1 | ecosystem: Environmental > Terrestrial > Soil > Tropical forest > Bulk soil | place: Panama | collected 2016-02-17
ATGGAAGACCAGATTAACGATATGTTCGAGGCCGTGCAATATATGTTGGAGACGGCGGAAAAGCAGGACGACCTTTTCAAAATCGCGGCCCGTCTTTACAAGAAGACCCTCGACGCCATGCTGGCAGAGGGCTTTACCCGCGAGGAGGCAGTTCTTATTTTGGCGCACCAAGGTAACGGTATCGGCAAGATGTCCGCCAATTAGCCAGGGTGATGTAACTGGTAACCATGCGCGACTCAAAATCGCGTGCCCTTACGGGCGTGAGGGTTCGACTCCCTCCCCTGGCACTCGCCACAACACGGAGGTTATTATGTTTGTCCTCGGATGGATTCTGCTCGGCTTTGGGGTCTTGCTCCTTTTCCTGAACAACGCCGGGCGCAAATGGGACTCGCGGGAAGCCCAGGACACCACCATCTATATCTCGCTTCTCGTAATCGTCATCGGGTTGGTAATCCTGTTCCTGACAGGGTTTAAGTAAAATCTGGAAAAAGGTTATAAAAGTAGTGGACATTCTTCTCTAATAGAGGAAACATCCCTATTTGGAGGAATGTTATGCGAGCGTTTTTATGTGCGTCAGTGCTTGCGTTGTGCGCCCTCGTGGGTGGCACCGCCGTTGCCGACGCTCATGATTATTCGCACCACCGCTCCTGCCGCGTGCGCTACAAGCGGGTTCGAGTGCCCTACTACAAGTTCGTCGCGGTCACTGATTGCTACGGCGAAGTGACCTATATTCGTAAGCTTTGCTACCGCTACAAGTGGGTACGGGTTTACTAATGTCCAAACTCCTCGTTGACAGCATCGAATTGCCGGTCGTCATCGAAGACTTCATAACTCCTGATCTCGAAAAAGCTTGCGACTTCTACCCACAGTTCGTGGTAAAGGCCGCACTTCGGGGTCAGGGGTTTCGGAGTTTCCAGGGCTACCTGCTGGAGACGTGTTACCAGTTGGAAAAAGCGGGTGCCCGCGAAGGCCGGGACCGCGACCAGTATTTCCAACGATTCCTCGAACACTTTGGCATTGCCAAATTCAAAGGGTACTGCCATGACTACGAACTACCACTATCATGAATATCAGGTAGGCGGACACACCTTCCGCTACCGCCAGGAGTGGATCGGCCAGATCGAACTGCGCTTCGAGCCGCAGGACGAGGAAGACCTGGATGAAGTGGTCCTCCGTCTGCACGGAGACTGCCTCATCCATATGGAGAGGATGGACGAGGACCGTATCTGGATGGCTCTCTACGAACCGGGCGGGCCGCGACGGTTGGTCCTCAACTTCTGCCCCCTGGGGTACACGCCCTGCGGGGTCACATGGGACGTGGAGGAACCGTGGACGGAGGAGGAAAACGCCCTTGTTACCGCCGGGGCGACCTACCAATATATTTCCGACCGGCGGAAGGAACGATACCCACGCGACAAGGATGGCGATTTTGAAATCGGCCCGTGGACGGTGTGCGAGGGTTGGGCCACACAACCGGATGTGTTTGACGAACTGTTCTTTTACTACAAGGGCTGGTGCATCCTCCACGCAGAGCGAATGGACGAGTGTTCCGTATGGATGCACGTCAACGACGGGAAGAAGGGAGTCCATTTATATATCGGGCCGACCCTGCGCCATCCCATCGACGTGGCGGATTGGGACGAGGACGCCTGGAACGACGCCGACCCCGAAAAACCATGCCTGTGCGGCAGTGGGAAACTTTTCAAGGAGTGCTGCGGTGAAGGAAAGGCCGATTTGGCGTCCGAACGAGGTGCCCCCGGAACAGTGGGAGGCGATGAGCCGCGAGGAACAGGTCCAGTGGTGGAGGGACCGGAAATCACCGGCCCGCCCCAAGCCCCACATGATTCGGGCGATTGAACTTTACATCCAGGGCCAAATTACGCAGAATGAGTTCAGTTTCTCCGTCTGCAAACTCGCCGTCCGCGAAGAAGTCGAGGAGTTCATCCGTGTGTGCCCGCCAGACTTGATGGCCGGTTTGAGGAAGATGCTGACTTCTTACGGGCCGGACGAGAGCCGGTGGCCACGCAGTTTTTCGATCTGTTGTTACGCCCCCTGGGTGACCGACGAAGAAATCATGCGGTCCCAGAAGCTCGAACAGGAACAGGTGTGGAACGGAGTCCGGTTGCTCAAGGAGTTCATCCATGAAGCTTGATGAAGACCGGCAGGGGGAAGTCACGTTCGAGATGGGTCGCTGGCACGAGAACACCGTCGCAGAACGTGTGTCCTCCATCGTCTGGGGCGACAAGAACCCCGTCTATCCGTTCAAGAAGGGCGAGAACGAAAGTTGGGACTTGGGCGGCAACGACTGGTTCCTACTGGTCGAAGGAAACGTGGCCCGCCTCACTCACCGTTACGGCTCAGCTTTCTCGCTGGAATACTGGAAGGCGCTACGGCTGGTGATCGAGGTCGCCCTGCACGGGGGTCACTACCAACGCGGCGACTTTGCGGCACGCGATAAGGCACGGGCATGATGAACGACGGATTGAGTACGATGCTTTTGTTCTTGGGGTTGGGCGTGGGCTTCGCCACCGCCCGGCTCCATAATAAGGGGTACATCAAGACCGGCAACCTCCTCTTCGGCACCTTCGTACTCGGTCTGCTGCTGTGGTTTGTCTGGGGCATATATTCCGCATGGAGGGGCTTATGAAGTGGTTCGGTGAATCCTGGGGTGCGCCCGTTTGCGAGGGGGAGCATGTGGAAACGCCTGTGGGCGTTCTCTGCGCCCACTGCGACGAGCCGATAGAGGCCGGCGACCAGGGCATCATGATGGACGGCGGCTACGAATATAATGTCGAGGACGTGGTGGAGAAGCGTGTGCGTTTTGAAAGTCATCCGTGGCACCATGACTGCTTCCTCCGCAGCGTTATCGGCTCCGTGGGCCACCAGTTAAAACAATGTCACTGTTACGGCGGCACGACAGAAGACCCGCCCGAAATGAGTAAGCGAGAAGCAGCACGGGCTGCTGTTCGGCTGTTCCGCAGCCAGAGAGGCGCGCCATGACCGAGGAGTGGGAGAAGAAACTGATTGAGGAGTTCCCCTCCTTCTTCCGTATGCACGGGGGCGACCCCCATGTGACCTGCATGGCCTGGGGCGTCTGCGTCGAGCAAGGCTGGTTTCCCATCCTGTTCCTGCTCTGTGAGAAAATCCGCGAAGAAGCTCGCCGCGATCCCGCCACCGACTTCCGCTTCGAGCAGATCAAGGAAAAGTTCGGGCTGCTGCGTATCTACGGTGCCGGCGGCAACAAGCCCATCTACGAACTCATCGACCAGGCCGAGGCGGATTCGGCCAAGGTCTGTGAGCGGTGTGGCAGCACACAAGATGTTGAACAACTGCCCACCCAAACCGGCTGGCTCAAGACCCACTGCCAGGCGTGCAGGGCCGAGGAGAAGACGTATTGGGAAGAACGGGCCAAGGGGGCGCATTAGGCTGGGTATCTCCTAAACCGAAAGGCCGGAGACGCTTGCGGGTTCGAGTCCCGCCGCCTCCATTTTTGGGGTTTACAACCAGAATTTCTGCCGGTAGTATCCACGGTGGCGTTGCTGAACTCGCCACTCGCAACCACGGGTACGCTCATGGAGAAAGAACCGGAAGTGCAGAAGGACATCCCCACGGTCCAGGTCCAACCGGAGGCCAAGAAGACGGTCGAGAAGACCCTCAAGAAGCTCCAGAAGGTCATCGACACCCTCAAAGGGGACGGCTGGGTGACCGCCGACGACGAAATCTTTTGGCATCCGTTGTGCAAGGATGACCAGGCGGTGCGTGAGCGCTTGGACAAGCTCGACCTGCTCATCACCCGCAAGTGTCGAATCACGATCCACACGTTACCCACGACGCAAATCCAGATCGCGTAAAAGTGCGGGGGTCATAATGGTATGCTAGTGCATTATAATACCAGCATGGGCATTATCATTAAGACCCCCAAACAAATCCTGGCCATCGAGCGTAGCTGCCGCCTGGCCGGGGAGTGTTTGGAGTACATCCGGCCCTTTGTCAAGGCCGGCACAAGCACGGGCGACTTGGACGCGCGGCTTGAAACTTTCATCCGCGCTCGCGGGGCGATCCCCGCACCTAAAGGATACAACGGCTTCCCGAAGGCCACCTGCATCTCGGTGAACGAGGTCATTTGCCACGGCGTTCCTGGGGAGCGCGTCCTCCAAGATGGCGATATTGTCAACATCGACGTGACCACCATCCTCGGTGGTTACTACGGCGATGCGGCTTATATGTACGCCGTGGGGGAAATATCCGAGGACGCCAAGAAGATCATGGCGGTGGCCAAGAAGTGCATGAATATTGGCATCGCCAACATCCGGCCAGGCGAGCGTCTGGGCTGCCTGGGTTTTGAAATTAGCAAGTACGCCGTGTCGCAGGGCTGTAGCGTCGTGCATCAGTTCTGCGGGCACGGCGTCGGCATTCAGTTCCACGAAGAACCCCAGGTGCCCTACCTGGCGGCGGTGCGCAACGAAGGCCCCCGCCTCCGGCCCGGCATGATCTTCACCGTTGAGCCGATGATTAACCTCGGCGTACCGGACGCCATCATTAACGAAACTGATGGCTGGACAGCATCCACCGCAGACGGTAAACTATCGGCGCAGTATGAACATACGGTTCTGGTAACCCAGCAAGGGGTCCGAATTCTCACCACACATCCGAAGGAGACTGTCGATGGGCAAGCCGGTCCTATACAAAGGCAAGACCAAGAAGCAAATCGTTCAGGAGGCCCTGGAGAAGCTGGGGCCTGACGCCACCCGCGAGCAAGTTGACATCTATTTCGGACGTTACGATCTGACCAACGGGTGCGAACCGTCTCTCTACTGGACCGAGCGGGCCAACCTTCGCCGCAAGCTCGGCCTGCCTGTCGGCGTGCGGGAGAATGGCAAGCTGGAACTCACCATGCAGGACGTGCAGCAGGTTGTGGACTTCCTCAAGCAGCCGCACACCGCCTCGACCCTGATCTGCCTCAAGGATACTCTCGACCTGATCGAGCGGATCGGCGGGGCACGCATCCGCATGGCGATCACCTTCATCGAGGAAATCAAGAAGTAGGATGCCGGAAATAATCGCCGCCCTCGACGGCATGGACTGGAACAAGGCACTGGATTTGGCGAAATGTCTGCGGGGTCGCGTCTGGGGTTTCAAAGTCAACGACCTGCTCCACTGCGGGCATTACTGGACCCCGATGCTCCGGCCCAACGGCGGGCTGATGTTCGACCCCAAGCTGCATGACATTCCCAACACCATGCGGAATACCGTGCGCCAACTCCTGACGCGGGGGCCTAATTTCATCACGGTCCATGCCAGCGCCGGCCAGGAGGCGGTATTGGCGGCGGTGGAAGCTGCCGGCACCGAATGTAAAATCGTCGCCGTCACCGCCCTCACCAGCCTTTCCGACCAGGACTGCATCACGTCCTTTGGCTCCCCCAGGTCTGTTCTTGTCCCCAAGTTGACCCAGGTGGCCCGTGCCGCCGGGGCTTTCGGCGTTGTCTGCGCCGGCGAGGACTTGCCTTTTATTCGAGAGCAACCAATCATCAAGATGTGCCCCGGCGTCCGCCCGGACGGACTATTACCGGACGACGATCAAAAAGCCGCCAGCTTCGCCGGGGACGCGGACTTCATAATTGTGGGCCGTCCAATAACATCGGCGGATGATCCGGTGGCAGCCGTGGACAAGATCAAGGAGCTTTATGGGACCAAAACCGGAGAACCAACGCAAGATTGAGAGGTACGTCGAAACGTACTGGCTGAAAACCGGGACGACGCGCCATCCGAACCCGGAAGTAACCGAGAGTGTCATAAAGGGGTTGGCCCTCAACCTAGAGGAAGTGGGCCGACCCCTTTGCCCATGTAATTTCTACCCGGAGGGGAAGAAGGCCCAGGTCGAGCGCAGCCGCGAGTGGAATTGTGCTTGCGATGAAATGAAAAAGTGGAAATACTGCCATTGCCTTTTGTTCGTCACGCCGGAAGGACTGCCGATCACGGAGTACCTGCCGGAAGGCCACGAGGGGAGGGACACTTATGGAGTCGTTCGTGATCCGACTCCAGGTAAGGGTCGGGAAGCTGCTGCGAAAATTGAGTTGCCGGTTGTGGGGCCACCCCTGGGAGAAAGCCGGTGACTTTTCGGGCGGGGTCGAGTATAATTGCCCCAAATGTAACAGCCACTATACTTCGTTCTGTGGCTGCCCCAGCTATCAACACATTGGGATGCGCCATTTCGGAATTCATGGCGTAAATAGAATGACTTATGGACAAGTCTCTCAAGGAACGCATCAAGAAGACGCGGGCGCACCATCGCCGCCACGAAGCCAGCCCGGTCAACACGGCGATGCGGAAATTTATCGACCGCCTCAAAGGGGACCGCCGCCTGCACTTGTCGAAGAAGAAGATCAAGAAGCTGGAGATTGAATACCCGCCGGACCAATTGGACTATAAGCCGGCGACGTACTCGCTGGAACAGCCGGAACCAGTCCCAACCGGCTTTTGGTGGGGGATCGACGGCTCCTGGGCTGACTGGTGCCTATGTGAGCGTTTCCGAGGCAGTGAACGCTACTTCTACGAACTGGTTGTGGACACCAGCGCCCTGCGTGTCATTGCTACCATTAAGGAGTTTGAAGACTTCGAGGACGAGTTCTCCTGCGGCCCGCCCTGGGAACGGGACGAACGCCTGAAGGCGATCCTGAAACCCCTGCGCCGCCGGGACGGTGGCCTGCGGATGGATTATATCGACTGGCCGGCGGTGGCTGAGAAATATGCGGGCGTGGAGATCGCCCCCTACCTCTACCAGAAGCGGCTGCTGTCCCAATGGTATTACGGCTGGGACTGCGCGAGCGGCGTACTGTGGGACATTAACTGCGTCAAGGAATTCAGGCTTTTCGCCTCGTACAATAAAGACACCCAGAAGTTTGTACGAGCGAAAAAATGAGCGAAGACGAAAAGAACATCCTCGACAAAATCGAACAACTCCCGGACGAAGTGCGCCGGGAGTTTCTAATTGCCCTGTTTTTGAAATATAAAGCGGAGGCGGCGGAAGCGAACCTGCGAACGTGGTGGCCTGGAGTCCGTAAGAATGAGTAAACCATTCTATTGCTGCGTGATGTTTCCCTACCCGTCCGGCGCGGGCCTGCACCTGGGGCACTGCTACAACTACGCAATCGTGGACTCCTACTGCCGGTGGCTGCGTTACCTCGGCACCGAAGTCTTCCAGCCCTTCGGCTACGACGCCTTCGGCCTGCCTGCGGAGAACTACGCCCGCTCCATCGGCGGCGACCCCAAGACCGTCACCTGGGGCAACATCGAACGGTTCCGGGCGCAGATGGCCCGCATGAACACGCAGTACGAAGAAAAGCTGGTGACTTGTGACCCTTCCTACTACAAATGGACGCAGTGGCTCTTCACCCTGCTGAAGAACAAGGGGCTGGCGTACAAAGCCTTCGGCCCGGTCAACTACTGCCCCTCCTGCGACACCGTGCTGGCGAACGAGCAGGTGAGCGGTGGCTACTGCAATCGTTGTAGCGCCAAGCCGGAGGTCCGCCAACTCAACCAGTGGTATTTCAAAATCACCGCCTACAAGGACCGGCTCATCGACAACCTGGACCGGATCGACTACCCCGAAGGCACCCGCAAGCAGCAGAGGGTCTGGCTGGAGGGCCTGCGTGACTGGTGCGTGTCCCGCCAACGCAAGTGGGGTTGCCCCATCCCCATCGAGGGCGACACGGACACGCTGGACACGTTCGTGGATTCCAGCTTTTATTTCCTCCGCTACCTGGAAAATGACCCGGAGGTTTTCCTGCACGCCCACAACTATCAGCCGGTGGACCTGTACGTTGGCGGGCCGGAACATGCGTGTATGCACCTGATCTACGCCCGCTTTATCAATATGTTCCTCTACGACTTGGGCATCGTCACGCAGGAGGAACCCTTCAAACACGTCGTCCACCAGGGCATGATAACGGCGGGCGGTGCCAAGATGGGAAAAAGCAAAGGCAACGCCGTCAACCCCGACGATTACGACCCCGACGAACTGCGCCTTTATCTAATGTTCCTGGGACCGTATCAGGAAGGGGGTGATTGGGACGACAAAGCCATCACGGGTATTCGCCGGTTCCTGGGCCGGCTGCGGCGCTGGCTGTCCCAGCCCGGTGAAAACGACATCGACCTGACCGATCTCCACGCCCAGGTCCACCACTACTTACAAAGCTGGAAGGTCAACAAGGTCGTCTCCACCCTGATGGGGTTTTACAACAAGAATCGGGAGAAAAAGCCTTCCCCCGCGACGGTGGCGGCGCTGCTCCCGATGCTCCACTGCTTCGCCCCTGGTTTGGCTTTACAACCTTTGGACCACCCGGTATAATCCAGCCCTGGGTGCAAGGTGTCCACATTTCAAAAAGGAGTTGGTAATGTTGCTCTTTGCTGAACTCTCCTGGGAGAAAATCGGGGAGGGAATGGCAGGATCGCTCATCTTCGGCCTCATCGGCATCGCGCTGATGTTGTTCGGATTCAAGCTGTTCGACTGGCTGTTCCCCAGCGTCCACTTCCAGCGCGAACTCTCCGAACACAAAAACACCGCCGTCGCCATCGTTATTGCTGCGATCCTCCTGGGAATCGCCTACCTCGTGGGTCAAGTGGTACGGTGAGCAACCGTGTGGCTTTACAGCAGACTCTCAAAGAAAATAAACCTGTGGCTGATCTCGTCGTCGCTGATCCTGGCCGGTTGTGCCGGTCACGGCCCGCCGGATCACGACGACCGGGATCGGCCCGTAGTGCGGGGCGGTGGCTACATCATTTATCCCCACGCCGCGCCCATGCCTGACACCGCCGGCAGCGTTATTTTCCCGCACGCCGGTGGTGCGGCAGTTTTTAGCGGGCACGGGATGGCATCGGGCGGCGCGAAGTCCCCTTCGATTTCCGTGCGGGGCGGTTTCGGCGGCATGGGTCATGCGGCTGCGGGGAGCTAGGCATGAAGACCTACCATGAATGGGCCGTGCCGCACGACGACCAGCGTGGCGCGGCACATCTCATCCCCGAAACTCTGACGATGCTTTACCACGTCCTTCCGCTCAGCTACAAGGACGGGGTACTGAAAATCGGCATTGGCCCGGCGGGTGACCACAACGCCGTCCGGGACATGGAGGCACTGCTGGGTGTGGTGGTCAAGACAGTCCCCATGACTTCCCAGGAACTAGCGGACGGTCTGCGGACCTTGTACTGCGGCGACGAGCGAACCATGTTCGACATCGCGGACGAGTTGGAGAAGCGAGATGCGAAGGCTCACGGTGGAACCTCGTGAGAACTGGCAGAAAATAGTGGAAGGCCAGGGACTCTATTTCCACACCAGCGAGGACGGTGCGCCCTACTGGAACGAGTCTGCCTACTACGAATTCAGCCGCGCAGAAGTGGACCAGATCGAGAAGGCCACTTACGCCCTCAACGAGATGTGCCTGGCGGCGGTGCAGCACATCATCGACCACGATCTTTTCGACCGCTTCCAAATCCCGCCCGGTTACGACGACTACATCGTGCGCTCCTGGGAAGAAGATGACCACACCATCTACGGTCGCTTCGACTTCTGCTTCCAGCCCGGCCACGACCCGATGCTTTTTGAGTACAACGCCGACACGCCAACGTCCCTGCTCGAAGCCTCGGTGATCCAGTGGTTCTGGTTGAAAGACGTGCATCCGGGCGGCGACCAGTTCAACAGCATCCACGACCGCCTCCTCGAAGTCTTCAAAGTCATCCGCGAACAGGTCGGGGATGAGCGTTTTTATTTCGCAGCGCTCAAGGGCAGCGTCGAAGACTACATGACCGTCAACTACCTCAAGGACGTGGCCGTGCAGGCGGGCTTCGGGCCGTTGGCGGGGGTGGAGTACCTGGACATAGACGACGTGGGCTGGAACCAGGCGAGCGGCATCTTCACCGACTTGCAAGAGCGGGAGATCAAACAAATCTTCAAACTCTACCCCTGGGAATGGCTGATGCGCGAGCAGTTTGGCCCGTATCTGCGCCAGGCCCGGACCAAGTGGTGGGAGCCGCCCTGGAAGTCCCTGTTAAGCAACAAGGCACTACTGCCGACGTTGTGGGAGTTGTATCCGAACAACACTTACTTGCTGGCGTGCTACTTCGACCCGGTGGACCTGGAAATCCACGACATCAAGGATTATGTGAAGAAACCGATCTTGTCACGGGAGGGTGCCAACATCGCCATCTTCGAGCATGGCGAGAAGGTGGAGGAGACGGAGGGGCCATACGACGGCCCTGCAATATACCAAGAACTTTGGGAACTTCCAAATTTCGACGGCCACTTCCCGGTGATCGGAAGCTGGATCGTCAACGGCTGGGCTTGCGGCATGGGCGTCCGCGAGGACGGGGGCCGGATCACCCAGAACATGAGCCGCTTCGTGCCGCACATTTTCGGGGAGCGGGTGCATTATGACTCAAAGTAATCGCCGGCTTATCCAACAGCACTTGGAGCAGGCCAAGAAAGAACACCAGGGTAAAAATTACACCGTCCGCGACGGCGGCATAACCTGCCACCTGTGCGGCATGACCAGCTACAACCGGGACGATATTCAACAGCACTACTGCGGCAACTGCCACCTGTTCCTCGATAAGCTCACACGCCAGGACGCCGCCCAGCACCACAAGCCGCACATAACGATGTGGGTGCCACGCGCCCGTCACGGATCGGCCTGGTGGTATTGGGTCGCTATCGGCCTCTGCGTGCTTGGGGTCGCGTGCCTCATCGCATGGTGCTGCAAATAAAAGGAGCCGCGATGTATGTTGAGGCTTCGCTATGCTGAGGACGGGATCGCGGTCCTCGAAACGCCGCCGTGTTGTCGAGTAATCTCCGTCCGCGTATCGGAGCATGATCGCGCTGCTAAACACTATACCCACTTCCTGGCCTTTCCTTGGCTGGTATTTATTATTGCATATACCAGGCACCACCACATCACCTTGCACCTGGCGTTCCGCAACGAATCCCTGCGTCAACGGGACCAATGCCTTTTCTACCCGAACTTGTGGAACGTCTATAACCAGGACTTGCGTATTTGCATGGAGAGCGTGAAAAACGGCTACCCGGAGGAGGAAAGTTTCTTCAAGGCGGTCATCTCCTCGTTCTGGAGCAGCATTTGGACCCAGAGCGCCAGCCTGCACGGCGGTTACCTGAAGGCACATGCGTATGTCAATGACGACCGGGTTAGTGATGCCAACGGCCCGGACTGGAAAACGTGGGAGGCTAACTCAAAAGAAGACCCCGACTTCATCACCACCATCCCGTGGCCGCGCTACGGAACCCTGGACGACGTTCTCCGCTATTCCCGAATCGCCGTAAAGCAGTATTCATCATGACACCCCGACATATTCGCGTGAGCAAGTTCCTCGCCAAGTACCTGCGGCACGAGCCGGAGGCCCTGGGCCTGACGTTGATGCCCGGCGGCTGGGTTTCTCTGGCCAGCGTCATCGAGGGCGCTCGTCAACAAGGATTCCCGGTCACGCCGGAGGAAATAAAAGAATGCGTGGATAACAACGACAAGAAACGCTTCTCGCTGGACGAGACGCAAACCCTCATCCGCGCCAACCAGGGTCACTCCACTCCGGTTGATCTCCAGCTTGTTGAAAAACGACCTCCCAACCATCTGTTTCACGGCACCGTGGATCGGTTTGCCCCCACCATAAGGGAAAAAGGGCTGCACAAGATGCGGCGGCATCACGTTCACCTGTCCCCGGACCAGGAAACGGCCCGCAAGGTCGCCCTGCGGCGCGGAAGACCCGTGATTCTGCGTGTGCGTGCCGGCGACATGCACGACGCCGGCTACAAATTCTACCAGTCCGAGAACGGAGTCTGGTTAACAGATCACGTTCCGGCGCAGTATATTGAGTGGTAGGATGAAGGAATACCGAGAAGTCAGCAAAGTAACCGTGGTGACGGTCGAACAGACCTGCTTCGGCTGCCCGTCTTCCTGGGTGGGCAAGACGGCGGACGGCCAGGAGGTCTACGCACGGTATCGTTGGGGTTACCTGCGGGTGATGTTGGGCGAGGAGGTAATCTTCGGAGAGCAGTTGCGCGACGACCCGCCGGAGGAGGTCGAGTATTACGAGCGGATGTACCAAAGCGGCATGAAGCTTGACATGGTTCTCCAGATGATGGAGTCGGATGAAACCCTGCGGGCGTTTTGCAAGGCAGCCGGAGAGCCGCATTTCAGCTACCACGGGATCATCGACTACGCTACACTGAAGGAAGCGACCACCAACGTCATCGAATGGCCGGAGGAATGCCAATGAAACCGCAAGGAGAGCCGCTTCGCGCCACCCACGAAACCGTCCGTCACCCCTGGCGGGCCGGAGAACTGGTGGTCTATAAACAGGGTGACCAGGAAATCCGCCGCTACTACTGGTCCACGGGCGACGAGGAAAGGTTGGAAGTGGCGATCCTGACTCTGCTCGCCAGCCAGCGCGACTTCGTTATCCGCATCGTCGGCCCGGCCTTTGCGGAAAAGGGCTGCCTGGACCACGACTCCACCCTGGAACTGCGGGAGATCGGCTACGGCGGGCCGGGCCACACGAAGGGTTGGGAAGTGGTTTATAACGGCAAGGTCATGAATCAAACGCCGGACCTTGAAGCAGCCCTGCGAACCTTCATGCGGGTGCGCAATGAGCAGGAGGTCGGTTCTTATTTCGCAGACCTGAAATTCTCTGGGCACGCCGGGCCGAGCATGTTCGATGAGAAAGGCAAGCGCCGCAAGATCGTCCTCCAAGAGCCGGAGTACCCCGATTTTGACATTCTGTCCTGGGTGTGGAATCGGGACGCCCTGGGATTGGTGGTGGGGAAAGGGGACTGGCCAGGGTGGTATCGTGTCTGGTTTGGCTGCGGCGAAGTGAAACACATGCCGAGTTGCGGCCTGACGCCCGCCGACCCGCCGCCGGAGGTTTGCCATCACGTCAAACCCGGTGCCATTCCCGGTTTGCCAGCGATGAAAAAGACCAAGGAGGGTAAGGATGACGGACAAGGAATTCCTCCGGGAACTGGAGAGCTTTGAGGAACAGCCCTACAAACGTTTTAGCCCGCAAAATAAGGGGCAGAATATCGCACTGCCCGGCCACTGTTCCTGTGCCGACACCGACTGGTGCCCCCTGGGCAGGTCCGGCGCTAAAGTACGGTGCAGCGCCAACGAGTTGCGGGACGCCCTGTGCGAGCTACAGAAAGTCGTGGTGTACTTGCATGGCTAAGGCCGACAAAAAAGCCGTCCGCGAAGCCTTCCGCACCGCCTGCTTCGAGCGGGACGGCCACCAGTGCGTCATGTGCGGGCGCAAGGGCTGTAAACTGGACGCACACCACATCGAAGACCGCCACGCCATGCCCAACGGCGGCTATGTCGCGGAGAACGGCATCACCCTCTGCGCGGGTGACGACCAGGACAACTGCCACTGGAAGGCCGAGCAATATCACGCCACCGGCACCGCGTTTCCCGGCTACGCCCCGGACGATCTGTTTGCCCGGATCGGCTCCAGCATTGAGCAAGCCTGGAAAGCGAGTGAGAAGTTGGGCGAGCCGCAGACGGTGGGCCAGAGGATCGTGCGGGGACTGCAAGAAAGTCTTCAATGGGCCAAGGGCGAGCGGCCCCTGCGGGTGACGACTTTCAAAAAAGGCCCGGATGGGGAAATTGTCCGAGAGGTCGGGGAGAAGTATCGAGACGAGATTTAACTCACGGAGGAGCGCATGAAGCGCCTGCTGATCGGATTCGGCCTGTTACTCGCGGGACTCTGCCAGGCGGCTCCCGCCCCCCTGCCCAAACCAATACCCAAGGTCGAGGAAAAACACCTGGCCGGTCACGAATTCCAATGGACCTACTCCGGCCAGGACGGGGTTTACGTCCTCCAAACCGGGAACCAGTTTTACTGCACGCTGGGAGCCACCCGGTACTACGGCACCTGGGAATATAAGGACGGCGTGCTTCGGACCAAGGAAACTTTGAACGGCACGAATTTCAGCGACTATGACTACGCGGTGAAGTTTCAGATCGACCGCAAGGGCCGGCTGCTGGCCAAACCCGTGAAAGGGCGATGCAACGGCCATATCGAAGTTAAGTTCTGGTCCCCGAAGGCACTGCGATGAGCGAGTTCTGGCCGAAGGATCGCTGGCCCAGGTCGCTCGTCCCCCATCCTGGTTGGTGGCGGCGGTGGCTTTGCGGACTGACGTTCGGCCACATTTGGAGTATATTCTATTGGGCTGGTCTGGACGAACCGGACTGGCCCCAATACGAATACTGCCTCAAGTGCTGGAAGTTCAGAAAGAAAGAAGCAGATGCCAACGCTCAGCGACGAACAGAAGACGATCATCAAGTCCCTCCTCCAGAATAAGGAGCAGGAGCAAATCCAGACCGTGGGCGGTTACGCCGGCACCGGCAAGACCACGCTCATCTCGGTTCTGATCCAGAAACTCCCGGATTGGGCCGTGTGCGCCTTCACCGGCAAGGCCGCGAACGTCCTGCGGCGCAAGGGCATCCACAACGCCCAGACCATCCACAGCACGATCTACCGGGCCTTCGAGGGCGAAGACGGCCACATCTACTTCGACTTGATCCACCCGCTCGATTTCACCAAGCGGGGCTTCATCGTGGACGAAGGGTCGATGGTCAGCAAGGAACTGGACACCGACCTGCGGTCCTTCGGCCTGCCCATCATCTACGTCGGGGACCACGGGCAGCTTGAGCCGGTCGGCAGCGATTTCAACCTCATGGGCAACCCGATGTACAAGCTGGAGACGGTGCATCGAAACGCCGGGGAGATCGCCCACTTTGCCGAACACTTGCGCATGGGCCGCTCCCCCTGGACGTTCACCGACCGCCAGAAGGTCCAGATCGGCACGGTCCACGTCATCAAAGATGAACACCTGACCCACACGGACCAGATAATCTGCGCTTACAACAAGTTCCGGGTCAACACCAACGAGCGCATCCGCCACGCCCTCGGCAAGAAGGCCCTGGTGGAGATCAACGAGCGGGTCATGTGCCTGAAGAACAACAAGCGCCTCGGCATCTTTAACGGGATGCAGGGGGTGGTGAAGAAGCTGCACCGGGCCGATATGTTCGACTTCGAGGCCAACGGGCAGATGTTTTACTATATAACCTACGACCGCGAGCAATTCGGCAAGGAAAAGACCGAACTCAAACCGGGCTTCGACCCGCCCAATCCTTTCGACTACGGATACTGCGTCACCTGCCATAAAAGCCAGGGGGACGAGTGGGACAACATCCTGGTATACGAGCAGATTTGCGACAGGTGGGACCACAAACGCTGGGCCTACACCGCCGCTTCGCGGGCCAAGCACTCTGTTATATGGGTGGCATCCAGACGATAGGAAAAATCATGAAGATCGAGATTAAATATTGCAGCATGTGAGGGTACGAGCCGAAGGCCGCTAGTCTGGCGGTCCTGCTGCTGACGACCCACAAGCGCAACATTACGTCACTGACCCTCATCCCCGGCGACAAGGGCTGTTTTGAGGTCACTTACGACGGCCAGCTTGTATTTTCCAAGCTGGAGAAGAAGGAATTCCCAGACGAGCAGGCGTTGTCGGATTCACTCCGAACGCTTCTCGAACGACGTGCCGAGGTTGCCGAGAAACAAGCGCCCCAGGTGGGTGCCCGGTGACATTGCCCCCGTGGCGGAAAAGGTAGACGCGCTTGGCTTAGGCCCAAGTACCTGTAACGGGTGTCCGGGTTCGAGTCCTGGCGGGGGCATTTTCAACTTGGCATACTCCTTTACGGAATGGGCATAGACCTTACCGTAGCTGTTCTGTCCCTGTCAAGCCGGCTTGACACTTTTCTCCCCAACATCCTCACCCGCCTGAACGAGCAGGCGGCGGGAAAGCCGGTGGAAATCCTCTGCTTTCTCGACAACCGGGCTAGAACCGTGGGCGAGAAACGGCAGACCCTCCTCGATATGGCCAAGGGACAGTATATCACCTGCGTTGACGACGACGACGACGTGGCCGACGATTATATCGACACCCTGCTGGAATCCATCCGGCAAAACCGGGGCGTTGATGTGATCGCCTTCGACCTGGAACGCCGCCTGGATGACCTCCCCGAACCGTTCGTCCTCCAGTACCACACAGACAACCCCAGCCAATACACCGTTTACGACAAGAAGTGCTACCCCTCGCACTTCTGTTGCCATCGCACTGACAACGCCCGGCAGGTTCGCTTCGAGCCGATCAACCTGGAAGAAGATACCCGTTGGGCCAGGGAGATGGCGAAGCACATCAAAAGCCAGGCCCGCATTGACAAAACGCTGTACATCTACACGTTCAATAGCCAGACCACCGAGACGCAGAGGGAAATAGTCGCCCAGCGTGCCCGTCCGCCGGCACCGGCCACGCCGGTCGTGGACGTGATTATATTGTCCCACTGCCTGAACCACGACCTGTGGAGTCTGACCCAGAATTACGCGGTTAATTCCTGCTACACGTCACACCTGGACAAGTCCGTAAATTGCAACATCATCGTGCTGGAAAGCAACCGCGAGCAGCGTCCATACGACAACTGCCAGACAATATACCCGGACGGCCCATTCTCCTACAGTCGCTACGTCAACCCGGTGGTGAAGCAGACCTACAGTGAATTCGTGTGCATCGCCCACAACGACGCCCACTTCCACCCCGGTTGGGCGGCACGCATTATCAAATTCCTGCGGGAGAACCCGGATGTTTACACGGCGTCCGCGTTCTGCATGTACACCCACCCGCACTTGGCGATCACCCAGGACAGTGGCACCCATGAAGGCATGAAGTATTTCACGCCCTGGTGCTTTTTCCACCGCCGCAGTCTTTACGACCTCATTGGGGCCTGGGACGAGCAGTTCATCTGGTGGCACGCCACCAAGGACATGCAGTACCGCCTCCGCGAACGCGGCTTGAAGCACGTCCTGGTCACCAACGGGGTAGTAAACCACATCGACCAGGGCGGCAAGACACATTTGGCCAAGCCCCTGGATTCGAGAATTTTACGCGAACAGGAAGACAGGTTTATACGAAAATGGAACTCACAGTTGCCGTGCTAGGGTCCACCAAGGACTTAAACAGGCTCCGACCACTGCTCCACGAATTAAACGCCCAGACGGTGGGCGTGCCGGTCGAGGTCTTTTGCATCCTCGACAACGAGGCCCGCAGCGTGAGCGAGCGGCGCAATGATTGCCTCAACCATGCCCAGGGCAAGTACATTACATTCGTGGAGGCCGGCGATCACATCAACCACAACTACATCGACTGCCTCCTGGCGGCAATCAGAAATAACCCCGGAGTGGACCTCATCAACTTCCACTACCAGATCGACTACGAGGAAGGGCACAAGAACAAGTTCTGTAGCATTCGCTACGACGAGGTTGATACCGAATGCAACTTCTACGGCCCGCCCGACCTGTTCATGTGCTACCGCCTGGAACTTGCCCGCCAGGTGCCGTTCTGGAAATTCAGCAAGGGCGAAGATTCCTTTTGGCCCTGGAGGGTGATGAGGTTTCTGAAAAGCGAGACTACGATCAACAACCCGATCTATTTCAGGAACCTCCGTGCGCCCAGGGGGATGCCCTTCGAGCCGCCCAGGCCGCTCTCGCCAACCCGCGACGTGGATGTGATTATCTTGTCCTACGGCAAGACCCAAGAACTGCAAGACTTAACGCAGGCGTGCCTGGATTCGCTCCACCAATCCGAGCAACAGGGGGTAACCTTCCACCCGCTCGTGTTGGAGTCCAACAGGGAACTGAAGCCTTTCGGTTACCGTGGGTGCCGGACCCACTATCCCGATGAAGATTTCAATTACTCGACGTACAGCAACATCGGTCTGGGCATGACTAACAAAAGATATGTCTGCATCTGCAACAACGACGTGTCCTTCTACGCGCATTGGGCCACCGAACAAATCGCGGTCATGGAGGAGTGCCCGGACATCATGAGTACGTCCGCGTTTTGCCCCGCCCAAAGCCCAAAATTCAAAATCGAATTTAACTCCGGGCTGGTATTTGGCTACGAGGTCATCAAGGTAGTCACCGGCTGGTGCATTCTGCATCGCCGTGAGGTCTTCGACATCATCGGCCCCTACGACCCGCAATTTGGGTTCTGGTTCGTAGACAATGATTATGCACTGCGATTGCAAAAACACCACCTGGCCCACTGCCTGGTCACCAGCGCGGTTGTGGACCATGCGGAAGGGGGCTGCAAAACGCTGAACGGTCTGTCGCCCACGGCCATCAACCAGATCACCTGGCAGCAAAAAGAGAAGTTTAACAAGAAGTGGCGGCGGGTGTGGCTGTCACCTTTACAACTGCCCGATGAATAGATACAATAAGCGGGCAGTCACTCCGAGCCATCGCTGCGGCGCAAGCCGTAGAGGAAAGTCGGGACACCACTGCTTAACGAGGGAGAGAACAGCCGCAAGGCTCAGTATCGAGTTACCTCGGAGGGTGCAAGCCAAATAGACCCATGCCGGTGAGCAGGGCGACGGTCTGGTAGGTGCAGCCGCAAGGCCGCAGGCCCACCACGGCCTGTGAGATAAATGATGGCATAGAACAGAATCCCGCTTATGGGGGTGTACTGCCTTGTGTCCAACCGGAAGGGCTTTGGGTCGGTCCTGCCTTTTGAGGCTACTGGACAATATTGAGAGCGGCAAAGTAAACCTTGAAATGGCAAATGAGTACCTGTCGAAGCCGCACTACTGGTACTGCCAAGGCTGCAAAGAATCATGTCAGAACATGCCAAAATCGAAAAGGACGGCATCTGGTCCTACAAGTGGGACAGAGACGCCCGCGAATATAAAAAACGCAAGCCCAAGTACGTCTGGACCCTCCTGCGCTGCTCCTGCGAGATCGAGGAAGGCGTGACGCTCCGGGACATCTTCGAGGCCGTCGAAGGCTTCCCTGAACTCAAGGAGTTCATTTCGCAGTATTCCTGGTGCGGCCACATTGACGACTTCCACGAGGACGCCCGCAAGTCTATCTTCAAGCTGCCCGACCAGGAGGCACCGCTCGACTACCTGGAAATCCACTGGCACGCCAGCACCCACCACTACAAGGGCAAGAACAGCATCGACCTGAACCCAGACTTCCACGGCATCGGCAGGGCCGATGACCACGGCTTCACTTGCTACAGCGTTTCTTATTCTCCAATGTGGGAACTGGCGCACCTGCCGGTGAAGCTGAACACCACGGTCGAGATTTACCGTCCCCACACGGGGCCACCCAAGCTGCTGTTCGTGGGCGAGCGCGACTTCTCGCTGCTCGACATCCTCGACGCCATCTACGATGATATTTCCTTCATGGGTGGGCCGGCGGACAACGCCGCCTTCCTCGAAGAAATGAAGGACACCACCGAGAAGATAAAAACCGGCGAATTGAAGTGCGTGCCCTGGGAAGACCTCGGCCTTGATGACGAGGACGAGGAAGAACAGCCCGACCCCCAGGCCAATTAGCTCTGCCAGCTTTCGAGAACTTGGTACTCCCCGTTCATGTAGCACCACCGCCCAGATTGGGACAGGCCCTCCTGGTAGTGGCCTTTCTTGCATTCCCAGGTCGCACCCTGGCCCGAACCAGACGTGGCCACCGTCTTGTCGCCGCAGACCTTGCAGACCGGAACATCGTGGTGGTTATAAACGAAGCTCTGGCAGGAAGGGCAGACCTTATGCTGGCTGCCTTCTTCTTCCCACCCACAGTTCATGCAAACTTGCTTCATGGCACTTCTCTGTCTTTGATCGTGAAACGTTGACCAGGCAACCCCTCACCCCTTTTGCCCGGCGGCGGGTTGCCTACGTCGCTGGGCTGGTCCAATGGGTCCATCATCGCCGGCTCGGCTCGTGGCCCATATTTCATCTGAGTGTAATATCGCTCCTGCCCCCGTCTGGGTTCTGCCCTCGCACCAATGTCATCCTTCTCGGTGTAACTTTCAGGGCCGGTCGGAACGTCACCAGGATGGTAACTCAGGAACGACTGCTTCCTGCCGGGGAGCTTGATGCTGGCACCCCACTGCGTATGCGGGAACGGGCCGCGCCCTTCCTCCTCGGTCGGGTTCCATAACAGTTCGCGGACATGCTGCATGAATTCGTCGTTCGACATCGTGCCAATCGGCTGGATTATAAAGCTGTTTTCCTTGTTCACCGTCAGCACGCCCTTCTTCATCTCCTGGCCGGCACCGACCACCGGGTAATGCGACAGTCCGCGTTTTTCAATATTGCGTTTTAATTTCTCGTTGGCAGCGTCGTTCCGTCGCCGCCGCACTTCTTCGGGGTAGAGTTGGCCGGCGGGGTTCTTCAGTTCCGCCCGCCAGGCGGTCAGGGTAGCTACCGGCTTCTCGATGTCTTCCGGCTCGTACTTGCCCATCGTCCGCGTGAAGGACCGCCGGGCAGCCATCTCCTGTAGCCGGAAGAAGTTTGCGAATTCACCCATGCCGTATATAGGTGAACTTCCGTCTAGTTTCGTCGCGCACTTCCTCCAGTCTGATTGTACTGTCAAGGATGAAAGTTTCAAGGCTTTACACGGCGAAAAAAACAGGATAAGATCGGCCCGTATGGGAAACCTCAGCAACATCTTCTTCACGTTGCCGACCGGGACGGACCCCGTGACGCTGCGTATCCTGCCCCCTGGGAAGGGCAAGGGCCTTTTCCACGGCTTCTGCCAGCATCGGCTCTGCCAGACCAACCACACCTGCCACCGCATCCTGGTGAACGGCAGGTGGCAAGGGCAGTGCGACTACTGCGCCCTCTACCAGTCGCTTTGGCCACATCAGGTGCAAGAAGCCCGCGAGGTCAAACCGATAGAGCGCTACTTTTACAACGTCATCCACCGGGGCGGCATTTTCTCCAAGAACCAGGGGCCGATGGTCTTTTCGATGGGCAAGATGTTGCACACCGTTGTTATGCGGGCCGTCGCGGGCGACATCGACAGCCCCGCGCTGGGCGACGTGACGGCGTATAAAACTGGACGCGACCTGCTGGTGGTTCGTAAAATGCAACAGGCCGGCGGCGGCATGATGTACCCCAGCTACGACGATTCCCGGTTCCTCCAGCCTTCCGTTGCTGGCAGCCGGCACGAGTGGGATTTCTGGATCGCCTCCCTGCACGATCTGAGTGGTATGGTCCGACTGGAGGACCAAGCCACCGTGCAGAAGGTCATCCAGCAGCACACGGGCGTCGGTGCCCCAAGGCCCAAAAAGAAGCCGATCTACCGCAGCCTGGACGCGGACTGGCAGGTTTAGGCCGAGTGGCGGAAAGGTATACGCTGAGGATTAAGCCAGGCAACTTAAAATCCTCTGCCCGTTAGGGCTTGCGGGTTCGAGTCCCGCCTCGGCTAATTTTCGGTAGCGTTTTCTGGGCCGGGGGAGTATAATACCTCCATGCACCTTGTTGCAGTCAGGTTTGTTGTCGGCGTGCGTCAGGGTTGCGAGTCCTTGTGGGATCGCAACCCCAGCCGTTTCACGCACCCTAACCGACAACTGCGCCATGAACAAGGACAGAAAATTCCTCATCGACGTTCCGCCGCCTACCGTTAGCGGCACCCTCCACATGGGCCATGTTTTCAGCTACGCCCAGATGGACTTCATTGCCCGATACCACAGACACATAAAAGACGAATACCTCGTCTACCCGTACTGTTACGACAACAAC
>Ga0126369_10000754_pt1 | contig 21635 bp, 21 predicted proteins | sample PanSoiMetaPlot_1_FD_109646 | JGI IMG/M metagenome (GOLD analysis project Ga0126369, IMG submission 109646) | Tropical forest soil microbial communities from Panama - MetaG Plot_1 | ecosystem: Environmental > Terrestrial > Soil > Tropical forest > Bulk soil | place: Panama | collected 2016-02-17
AGGTGCGGGTGTCTACTACAGCGCGACCTTTATGGAAGCGCAGCTCTGCGGCGGCGATGAGGTCATCGTGGTAGGCGGGGCGAACTCAGCTGGCCAGGCCGCGTTGTTCCTGGCGCAGGCGGCGAGCCGTGTTCATCTGCTCGTCCGCTCCGGCAGTCTTTCGGCAGGCATGTCGCGATACCTGATTCGACGCATCGAGGAGACCCCAACAATCCAGATCAGGACGAGAACCGAGATCGTGGCTCTTGAGGGAAACGGACATCTTGAGCGTGTGCGGTGGCGCGACGGCACGGGCGCGGTAACGAGTCAGGATATTAAGCACGTATTCCTGATGACGGGGGCCGAAGCCAACACCGGTTGGTTGAATGGCCGTGTCGCGCTCGACGCGAAAGGTTTCATCAAGACCGGATGGGACCTGGCGCAGGAAGATCTCGCCGCTGCCCGATGGCCGCTCGACCGCTCACCCTATCTGCTCGAAACCTCACTCCCGGGCGTGTTCGCCGTGGGTGACGTTCGGTGCGGCAACGTCAAACGCGTGGCATCGGCAGTCGGTGAAGGATCGATCGCGGTTTCATTTGTCCATCGCGCTCTAGCCGAGTAGTTCGAAGGGCAAGAACGTGGAAGAGGCGAACAATCTTAAGATTCACCTGACCCGTTCGGCCACTGCCGGGGATCTCAAGCTTTCGCAGGTACCGAAAAACGAACTGCAGGTCACGATCGAAATCCTCCGGTCTTCAAACCTAGATGCGCGGATGCGGCGCGGCGACCTATCTCAGCTTCGTAACCAAAATTCCTCCTGGATGCCGCGACTGAGGGTGGATCTCGGTGGCTCACGAAGAGGGCAACCTTCACAGTTTTGTTGCGATTTTGGACAACGATGTGGCGTTCAAAGCCTTCCGCGAAGGAAAGCTCCCGCATCCCGGACGGCACAATCATTGCCGCATTGCACTTTAGCTATGTCCCGGCGGAAGAAAACGAAAAAGTCTTGGGCGATCTCCAATCTTTCGTTCCAACCAACGTTCAGTTTATGGTCAAAGACTCAAAAAAGTATGCCTTCACTGGTGGCTTGGGGTTCGCTCACTTTTACAAAGACGGGAAGCCCGGCAGTGAGATGTTGCTCAAAACCTGCTCCCCTTGTCACGCGAAGGCTTCTCGCGACTTGGTCTTCACACGGTACGCACCTTGAAGAGTCGTTACGATTTGGACTGCCTTCAAGTCCTGGTTCCGGCCGAAATTCGCATTCCCTTGAGCTTGGCTCTCGCCGCGACCTACGCCCGAGGCTACCCTACAGAACGACGGCCCAGGAGGGATTACAATGCATCCTTTACGCAAACTGCGGGAATCCGGTCACCCCACGCCCGCCCAGGTGAGAGAGTTGCTTTCTGAAAACATAGTATTCAACAGCCCGATCCTAGTGCGGCCGATCCAAGGGCGTGAAGTCATCGCAGCGATCTTCGCTCAGTCGAGCGCGACGCGAGGTTCTGGCACGTATACAGCCGAGTGTAAGCTCGATGAGCGAACTACCTTCCTGCGCTGGGTCGGGACAATGGATGGCCACAAGTTCGAGAGCCTGGAGGTGATCGTGGATAACGAGCAGGGGCTGATTGTGGAGCGCACCATTGCCCTCCGGCCATACCCTGCTCTGAAACTGTTCCGCGATGCGATGTATGCAGCACTCAAGGATAAGCTGCCGCCCGATGTTTGGGACTACGCACCGCGTAGCTAGAAGAATTCGCGTAACCTCCGCGTTGAATCAGAGGCTGCGCCCAAGTTCAGTTTGTGGACGATGCGCCGCGGCGGATTAATAATAGGGTCGCTTTGGGCAACGACGAAGATCTTAAGAGGCAATGCACAGGTCATCTACTGCAAGCTCACTCTAAGAATCTCGAGCGTTCCGCTCGCAGATTTTCAAATTCACGCTGCAAGGACTACGCATGTCTACTACTTACCTGCACCAGACAACTGCCTTGACACCCGAGCAATATATCGCCGGACTGACCGACTTCGGTCCCGGGCGCTCGAAGATCTTCGGTAACAGCGCCGACAAATACATGAGGCTGCATAACATGGGCGGTACACAAGCCGACGTCACGGAAGGTTCGGGCGGCATTTGGGAACGCCTGCTCTACGACTGGTCCGACCCCAACCACGTCGTCCTCAAGACAACCGACTCCAACACATGGGGAGGCGCGTCCGGTCACACTTATAACTTTACGCGAAGGCCGGATGGCAAGACCGACATCGACGTGGTGGTCGTACGCGATGGCAAGAACCTCAAGGGATGGATTCTCGGCCTGGTGGTCGGGACCATCGGCAAGAGCGTCTTGGAAAAGGCGTTTGTAAATTCGGTGAAAGCCATCGAAGCGCGGAGCGCCGCGAAAGGAACGGCCGCTGGCACATTATGAGTCTGGTTCCAACCGCCCACCCATTGGGGATGTGTCCGAGTTCATGACCGAGAATATTTCTCCAGTTGGGGAAGTGAAATTCACGACAGATCGATTACTTCCGACGAATGGGGTAACTGTTCATGTGGGTAACGAGACCTGCTTTTCCAGTGAGGCGACTGATCAGCACAGGGTTTATTGGTGATCGAGCAAAACATGGAGCGGGCTGAGCGGACCTAGGGGAATTAGTTCAAAAGTCATCAAGTGTGCCTGACCGAGAGGAAGTTGCTCAAGCATTTCGTGGGCTCTATCGATGGAGTCGAGGTTCAGAAGGAAGACGACGCCTCTGTGATCCTGACGGACGTACCACTGATCAATCTTCCCCGCGAGGTAAAGCTGCGCCGTGGCGCGCACTTCCCGCGTCATGATTATCTTGCGCTGCTCGGGCGTAAGTGGTGCGAGGACCGTTCCGATCGCGAGGATTTTTGTCGTCGGACCGGGAGGAAACGCGCTTGGTTCGGTTTTTGTTTGCATCCACAGATGCTACGCAACCCTCTCGATCTGTGCAAACGCAGTTTTTGCGTGATGGAGCTGCGCTTAACTTCTGTTGCGAATTGCTAACTGCAGATTAAGGGGTAATCCCCCAAGTCAGTGCCATGAGGAACGTTTCCGGTTGATGTCATAACGCTCCATGCTCCGACCAAATTTGGACGCGTCGGTCCGTGACTCCCGCTTCACGGCCTCGCAAATATTCCGCCGATTTGCGCGTGAATTTCGTCGTAGTACTCAGGATGTTTTAGCAGAAGCGCAGAGATCTCCTGAGCGAGCGGGCTTGCGGCGGCCCATTGTTTCTGCTGGTCTGGATAAAGTGGCGCCACTAGCGGCTTGGCCTGATCGAGCAGGCGCGATAGCTCGAGCTGGTCCCGATTTTGGTTGTCAGTCATTGTTAACCCTCCCTAGAGCTCTGTGGGCCCATAAGAGCGGCCTGGCTCGCGACGATTGGGCCAGAGGAACGAGCGTGATGCAATTGGACGAAGGTATCGGCAACACCTTGGCATGGACAGGCAGTGAGCGCAGACCACGCTTATTGCCATAGAGCGATCGACGAGCGGCGCTAAGGTTATCCCGGGTTCAAACGTCCGATGAACTCGAACTGCTTTGTTCGCGCAATCGCAGGGAAACGTGTGCGCGAAAACCTGCTTACCTGCTTGCATCCGCCCGGGTTAAAAATTCCGTCGAACCAAAAAGGGGGCTGGTCAGTCGTGATAGAAGTTTGCAAAATTTGAGTCGCAACCGCGCCCCGCGTATAATCGGCGAATTCTGCAGGTTACGTAAGCGACTTGAGGCGGAGCCTGTGAAGATTGCCTACATTTTTGGAATTGTCCTGATCTCAGCAGGTCTAGGCTGTTCGGGTCCATCCACCCACAAATCAATCACACTGACATACCTCGATGTTGAATGGGACACGCCGGACGCGATGCCAGGTTTAGCCCAGGATCTTCAAGACTTCACGCGGGAGACGGGGATTCAGGTCCGGCGGCTCCCTCGCCCGGATGGTTCTCTCAACCAACTGGCCCTGTGGCGCGAGCTTCTGCAGAAACCCGAGTCCGCCCCGGACGTGGTCAGCATTGACGTCATCTGGCCTGGTATCTTGAACCAATACCTCCTGGATCTCAAACCCCGCTTCGCCGCGGAACTCTCTCTACAGGACCCAGTTGTAATTGAAAGCTATACGGTCGATGGAAAAGTTGTTGCGATCCCTCACCATGCCTACGTCGGCGTGTTGTTCTATCGGCCTGATCTTTTGCGAAAGTACGGCTATCGGGAGCCGCCCAGGACCTGGGAGCAACTCGAGATCATGGCGGCGCAAATTCAATCGGGAGAACGCGCCAGAGGCAAAAAAGATTTTTGGGGGTATGTGTGGCAAGGAGGGGTCGATGAGGATCTGACCTGCAATGGCCTGGAGTGGCAGATCAGCGAGGGGGGCGGGCGAATCATCGAGCCCGATAAGAAGGTTAGTGTAAATAATCTGGAGGTGATAAAGGCCTGGAAACGCGCGGCGAGCTGGCTGGGGTCCATTTCGCCACCCGGCGTTGTTGCCTACGGAAAGTGGGACGCGCAGAACGTCTGGGCTTCGGGGAATGCCGCGTTCCTACGCAGTTGGACAGGCGATTATGGCCTCCTTAGTCGCAGCTGGCCTTTTTCGGGGTCCTCTGTCGGCATTTCCGAGTTCGGACTAACGGAGGTGCCGGGAGACAAAGCAGGCCAGGGTGCCACATTGGGAGGAAATGGCTTGGCTGTCTCAAAGATGTCGGCGCACCCCAATGAAGCGTTAGAGCTGATCCGTTTTCTTATCCGAAAAGACGCCCAGCGGATGCACGAGAGTGAACGTTCCCCAGCGCCAAGCAATCTTGAGGTGTTTGAACTGCCCTCGATTATTACCGTCTTCCCCGGACTCGCCAAATCGAAGGACCGGCGGAGCGGTTTGATTGTGCGTCCCTCAATCGTGGCCGGCACAAAATATGAGGATGTGACCAGGGCCTACATTCGCGAGGTACATTCCGTCCTGACCAGGGAAAAGACTGCCCCAGCCGCCGCCGCGGAATTGGAAAGGCAACTCGTCGAGATCACTGGCTTCCCGACTGGCCCGCCCTCCAAGTGAACTTGCATGCACCATTTTTGTGTTGAATTTGCGATGCTGGCGCCCCCCGGAAGATAATTTCGAATCCAGGAACCGGAGTTCCCATGATGGCAACACTACTCCATAGGATGAAGCAAGTTGCGGGTAAAGCTTTTCGCTTAGACCAGCTGAATATAGGTCCCCGCTTGGCGCTCTGTTTTATGCTGATCATCCTCGCGATGTTAGCCGGAAGGATCGTATTGATCTGGCAATATGAGCAAGCAAAAACCCAAGCCGAGCGCCTGGCCGGTGTCGACCAGGAATTAATTGCTGTGTTGCAGGCTCATATCAGCTTCATGTCGTTTTACGAGCGGCTGGATGTGCTTGCGCAAACCGAGAACACCACCATCCTCGTTCAGCAGATCGATGCCATTCACAATGCGTTGCTTCAAGAAACAGAACGCGCCCGGAGTGCTCTTAGTCGCTTGGGCCCGGAAACGCAGCTGGACCCGATGCTCCTGCCAACCCTTTCAGCCATTCAGTGGGAACTACCGGCGCAGCTTCAGTCCATGGCCATGCTGGCTAAGTCCGGCGATTGGAGGGCCGTACAGCTGCGGCTGGCAAACCAGATTGGTCCACTCGAGTCCAGGAGCGCAGCGCTGGTGGAGAACGTCGACCATGAAGTCACCGAACAGCGCGCGCAAGCCGTCATGAGCATTCGCCAGGCTCAACGCCGAATCTTTCTGACTGTGCTAATAACTACCGCAATGACGCTTCTGTTCGCAGGCTTTCTGGGGCTGGCGATCACCCGCAGCATCACGCGGCCGCTTGGCCGGTTCGTCGAAGGCTCGGCGGCCGTGGCCAGTGGTGATTTCTCTCACCAGGTGCCCGTAGCGGGCAATGACGAGATCGCGCGGCTCGGAACTGTATTCAATGACATGATCGTAAAGCTTCGAACTGACATCGAAGAGCGTGAACGCGCCCAGGAAGCGTTATCGGCAAGTGAACGCAAACTCGAATTTATCATCAACACGATCCCGGGTATGGCGTGGTCGGCTGGCCCGGATGGCTCAACCGATTTCCTCAATCAGCGCTGGCTCGATTACACGGCCATGGCCGCCAAGCAGCTCGAAGGCTGGGGTTGGATGGCTACGATTCATCCTGACGACCTCAAGGGAATTGTGGACTATGGCGAATTGAATGTGACGAGCGGCAGGACGGCCGAATTCGAAGCGCGTGTGCGTCGTTACGATGGCACCTACCGCTGGTTCCTTTTTCGTTCCAGCCCGCTATTCGATAAATCTGGCAATATTCTCAAATGGTATGGAACAAACATCGACATTGAGGACCGAAAACGCGCCCAGGAAGTGCTGGCGGCCAGCGAGCGTGACCTTCGCTCCATCATCAATACGATTCCGACAGCAGCCTGGTCAACTCGCCCCGATGGCTACTGCGACTTTCTCAATGAGCGTTGGCTCAGTTACGCGGGAATGACCGCTGAAAATTGCCAGGGCTGGGGCTGGGGAGCCGCGATTCATCCCGGCGACCTTAAGGGACTCGTGGAATATTGGCAGTCATCTCTGGCTGCCGGCACTCCCGTTGAGACCGAAGCCCGCATGCGCCGTTTCGACGGCGCCTATCGTTGGTTCCTGTTTCGTGCCAACCCATTGCGAGATGAATCGGGAAAAATCGTCAAATGGTACGGGGTGAACATTGATATTGAGGAACGCAAGCGGGCCGAAGTGGAGCTCAAGCGGGCCTACGATAGTTTTGCCGACGGCCAGCGACTGAGCCAGACCGGCAATTTCACCGCGGACATCGCAGCCGACGAGCAGATTTGGTCTGCGGAGCTCTACCGTATCTTCGAGTTCGATCCATCCACCAAAATCAGAATGCAGATGGTACGGGATTTCATACACCCCGAAGACCTCCCAACTTTCGAAGCCCATTTCGCCCGCTGTCTGGGAGGGTCCGATTTCGATCTGGCCTACCGTATCGTCACTTCCAGCGGCAAGGTAAAGCATGTCCACTCCATTGGCCGTTTGGTCGACCGCGTCGACGGTAGCCGACCGCTGTTTATTGGCGCCATTCAGGAAGTGACGGATAGTAAGATCGCCGAAGAAGCCCTGAACAGGGCCCGCTCCGAGCTCGCACGTGTTACTCGGATCACAGCCATGAGCGCGTTGACCGCCTCGATTGCGCACGAGGTCAGCCAGCCGCTTGTGGGCATCGTAACCAACGCCAGTACCTGTCTTCGGATGTTGGATGGCGACCCGCCAAACATCGACGGTGCGCGCGAAACAGTGCGGCGAACCATTCGTGATGGCAAACGCGCCTCGGATGTCATCACGCGATTGAGGGCCCTGTTCAGCAAGAAGGGACTCGCGCTCGAACCTCTGGACTTGAACGAGGCCACGCGAGAGGTGATTGCCTTATCTTTGAGCGACCTTCAACAGAACCGGGTGACCCTACGCTTGGAGCTTGCCGATAACCTCCCGCTTGTGACGGGTGATCGTGTGCAACTCCAGCAGGTCATCCTGAATTTGTTACGAAACGCTTCCGATGCGATGGCCTCTGTCGAAGACCGACCAAGAGAGTTGCTCATCAGAACCGAAAAGGACGAAAACGCCCGGGCGCGCCTTAGTGTAAAGGACGTAGGCGTCGGTTTCGACCCGGAGGCGGCGGACAAACTCTTTGAGGCATTTCATACGACGAAGAAGGATGGAATGGGAATCGGGCTGTCGGTCAGCCGCTCCATTATTGAGGCCCATCATGGACGTCTATGGGCATTGCCCAATGATGGCCCGGGAGCAACCTTTGTATTTTCCATTTCATAGGGCAGATACCAAGGTCCAATTGTCTTCCCTTTGGCCATGGTGCATGGTTCGGTTATGGTATTGCGCTGGCCAATGAACCGCACGCCGACGGGCGAACCTGCGCTTGCCTCTTGGTAGAACAGAGAGCAGGGGTTCGATCCTTGGGTCTAAATATCTGTAAACGAGGACCAACCCTAGTTCGGCTTTGCTATGCTCCAGAGTGCCCTGCTCCAGGCCGCGGGAATCAATACTTAAGTACAATAGACGCTCTCGCCGCCAACCCTCATGCTACCCCTGTTGGGTCTGACCTGAAATGGAGAAAGATGGAAAATTTGCTCGTGGCCGTCGTGGATGACGACGAATCCGTCCGGGAGTCGTTGCCCGACTTACTCAAGGAGTTCGGCTTTGCAACCTGCGCGTATTCCTCGGCTGAGGAGTTCCTGGCATCTGAAAGCATTGGCCAGACAAAATGTCTGGTTCTTGATTTCGCCATGCCTGGAATGAATGGCCTCGGTTTGCAGCGGGAACTGAAAGCCCGCGGACAGAAGATACCGATTGTCTTCATCACTGCGCAGAAAGACGAGACGGTCCGAGACACTGCATTCAGGGAGGGAGCTGTGGAGGTACTGGTCAAGCCGTTCACAGATACGAGCCTTCTTGACGCGCTTAATAAAGCGCTTCGATCAGCCTAATCGGAGGATATACAATGCCGTTGGTGGAGGTGCCAAGTCGTGAATGGGGAGTTGTGCCCATGTCCAACGCCACGCCAATCGTTTTTGTCGTAGACGACGATATCTCGGTTCGCGAATCACTGGAACTGCTCATCCAGAACGAAGGCTGGCGGCCAAAGTCATTCGCATCCGCGCGAGAATTTCTCGCTTTCCAGCGCAGTACCGTTCCGAGCTGCCTCATCCTTGACGTCTCTCTTCCCGGCCTCGATGGCCTGGAACTGCAGGAACGGATAGGCGCCGAGCGGACCACTTCCTTGCCGATCATTTTCATCACTGGTTACGGCGATGTGCCAAAGACAGTTCAGGCGATGAAGCGAGGTGCACTCGAATTCCTGACGAAGCCATTCGATGACGAAGTATTGTTGAACGCAATCCGGCAAGCTCTGGAACGAAGCCGTCTCGCGCTCACTCATCAGGCAGAGTTGCAAGAACTCCGCGGCCGCTATGACATGCTCACTCCCCGAGAAAGGGAGGTCATGACGTTAGTGGTCTCCGGCCGACTAAACAAACAGGTTGGGGGAGAACTCGGTATCAGCGAGATCACCGTAAAGGCGCACCGGGGTCAAGTGATGCAGAAAATGAAGGCCAACTCACTCGCAGATTTGGTCAAGATGGCCGGAAGGCTTCACCTTACAGCCCCTCAGTAACTGAACTTGAAAGCGACCCCACGGCGGAATCTAGAAAAGCCCGCTCGAACCAAATATGGCAATGATCCAGCGCCTCTCGAAACTTCCTTCACGGAAGATATTCAAACTTCTCGATGACGACTTCGGTAGGTTTCTGCAAAGGATTCTTCTCGGTGGCCACGATATAAAGAATTAGGCGGGCTTTTGCCTGCCCGGGAGAAGGTATGCCCGAACTAAATTCATGTTGTGAAACAAGTGGCGCTCCCGCGCCGGCGCTCCTTCCTCGAAGTGTCTTGAAAATCGCACGGCCCGGCTCCCAACGCAAGGAATAGGTCAGAGCTCCCGCGGGCGCTGCGAAGGCGTATAAGTTTCCCGGATCGTAGAAGGGTTGAACCGCATATTGCGCGTTGTTCTTGGTCGCAAAATCGCCCCAACGGCTTACCTCGATATCCATTTCCCGGTAATGCTCTTGGGCGTCTAAATCATCGAAGATGAACATACTGAACACCGCGGCCGGTTCCAAATGAGAGGTGTCGCGGACACTTACACTGTATGTCCCGTAGCCCAGGCTCCGCTTTAAAAACACCTCCGCGCAGGACCACTGGCCATCCTTCTCTTTTATTTGAAGGTGAAGCGCTCCTTTCTTATCGGTCCAGGCATTTTCGGGATGGTAAAGATTGTTTGTGCCACCCTTGTCACTCGATATGGTTCGAACATCCCAGTCATACCCGCTGAACTTGAGAGAGCCGGTCGGGGCGAATTGCGGCGCTCCCGTGCCTTTTACCGTTGCTACAAAGGCTACGGACCGGCCTGGCACCGGCGCTAGGTCCATGGTCGGCAGCGGATGATAGTCGGGATCGACCAGGAGCACGGCGTATTCAAAGCCGAGGTGGATTTCACTGCTAAACGTCGAGTCAGCCTGAATTGGAATTAGCGCGTGATCCGGCCAAGGTTGTACCCACCACGTCCCACTATGCGCATAGATCACAATCTGTTGGCCGGGACGCGCATTGTGGACGCGTCCAGCGATTGTTTCAACCCGCTCCCGGCCGCCCTGCGCCGCTGATGGAATTTTTGTAAGCTCGATGGAAGGGCTGCTACGGTCGCTCTGCAAGTGACAACCTTGGAGCGCGAGGCCAAAGGCCAGTATAAGCATTTTGGCAGAAAGGCCTGCGAAGCGCTCCGCGGTATTCATGACCGACCGAAATTCCTTTTCTGAAAAGCTACGAACTTCAGCTGCTTTTCAATCATAGGCTCACAATGGTGTCGGGAATCGGCGGCGGACCTTGGGGCCGCCCCCATATCTCAAACGTGTCGCCCACAGTTTGGCCCTTTCGCCTATGCCATGCAAGCTTCAACGGTCGAGCTCCGCGCGCGGAGTCGATGGGGGCCGCGGCCATCTTGTCCAGGGCGGCCTGTAGTTTGGTATTAGACGCTGCGAGCGGGCCCCGATCGCCGGGCTATGGTTCAAAGATCCAGAGTTTAATCACAGCCCACAACACCAGACTCACTGTCGAAAGAACGGATAAGAATGCAGCCAGCAGCTGAGATCCCGTGAGGATGAGTTCACCCGGTCTACCCGCACCCGGCCGTGCGGCAATCGCTTTGCTCGGGTCCAGAGGCATATGCGCTGTCTCGACCAGCGTCATTGAGAACTGCATCTGGCCAGGTAAGTTTTGAAGCTCGTCCGCATGAATCATGGCTTCGATCCTCGATTTCCTTGTTGTTCTTCCTATTGTTAGAGGCGCCAGAACGAGAAAGGGTGCGGATTTCGATGCGATACGAAGGTATTGTCGATACCTTGGTCCAATTGCTTCTCTTCTTCGTTGCTGGCTCAATCGCCGATGTTGGCTTACCCGCAGAAGGGAAGGCGCCCATGTCAGGGAACAAAACAGCCATCGTCACCGGTGCCCAGCAGGGTATCGGTGCTGGTTTGGTCGAAGGCTTCCTGAACGCCGGCTACAACGTCGTTGGAACCTCGCGGGCTGCAACAGCTTCGCTGAACGCGTCATCGAGACTGGTCCTTGTGGATGGCGACATTAGCAAGCCGGAGACCGCTGCGAAAACGGCCGAAGCTGCTATTGCGCATTTCGACTCCGTAGATGTCTTGGTGAATAACGCGGGAATTTTCTACGTCAAGCCGTTTACGGAATTCACTGTCGACGATTTCAATGCCCTGGCATCAGTGAACCTGCTCGGATTCCTCCACATGACGCAACTCGCGGTGAAACAGATGCTCAAACAACGGTCGGGCAATGTGGTCACTATTACGGGAGCACTCGCGGACCACCCGATCGCCGGGGTGAATGCCTCGGTATCCATGATAACGAAAGGTGGGCTGAACACGATCACCCGGCAGCTCGCAATTGAGTACGCCAAGGAAGGTATCCGTTTCAACGCGGTAGCTCCTGGTGTTGTGGACACTCCGGTGCACAAAAACCAGCCAAGGGATTTTCTTGCGGACCAACAGCCGATGGGAACAGTGGCCACCGTTCAGGATGTGGTTGAGGCGGTTCTTTATTTGGCCACGGCGCGTCAAGTTACCGGAGAAGTTCTCCACGTAGATGGTGGAGCGCACGCGGGGCGTTGGTAGCCACAACGCCAGAACGAGGAGACGAGCTATGTCATTCGCTGCGAAGGCTCTCGCCTGGAGGGAGTGGTTCTGCGTGTTGCCGCCCTGCAAGGGATTAGGGCTTCTCGACTCGTTCCGTTTTGGGCTTTGGCTGGCAAGCCGTTCGGTGGGAGGGGCGATATCATGAATTCGCAACATACTCAGAGAGTATCCAAACACCTCGAACGTTCGCACGTCTCCGTTGTCGAAAACGCCGGGGGCGAAGATCGTCTGCTTGTTGAGAAATCAAAATCGGGAGACGCAAGCGCCTTCGGCACACTGTTCGAGCGTCATCGCTGCAAGATCCATTGCATCACCTTCCGGATACTTCGCAATCAGCAAGATGCAGAGGATGCGGTTCAAAAAGCCTTTCAGCGCGCGTTCACAAATCTCAAGCGATTTCGCGAAGACTCAACTTTTTTGACCTGGATGACCCGTATCGCGATCAATGAAGCACTGATGCTGCTCCGTCAAAGACGGCCAAATAGAGCGCTCTCAGAAGAGCATGGCGATGGCACCGGTGCAAATTCCTTCCTTGAGCTCCCGGATGACCGACTAACGCCGGAGCAAGCTCTGGCGCAAACGGAATTACGCAGCGCCGTGATTCACGCGATTTCGAAGCTGCGGCACAACTTGCGAATCGTGGTTCTTCTCCGCGAAGTGCACGGATTTACTAGTGCTGAGATCGCTCGCCGCCTGGGTCTGACCGTAGCCGCAGTAAAGGGACGTACGTTCCATGCAAGACGCCATCTTCGACGGCACCTAAATCATAAATTCCAAGGAACCGATGGCAGCTTGCTGATTGGGTCACGAGATTAGCAAGCGGCAGCCGGGTGGCGTTCAACTTCGCTTCCTTATTTGTTGGCAGGATCGATAGTCCACAATCACAAGCCACAAGCACCCATCGGTATAGACTTCTCTGTTTTCACGACAGTTGTCCGATATAGACAAACACTCAGCGGTAAACGCACATTCCTAGCGTCAGCCCGGCTATAGCAAGGCCAGAGACGAAGTTGAAATTCACGGATCTGCACAATTCGGAGTGAATGCGCCGGCAGCTCCCGAATCGACTCACGCTTCAATCGGCGATTTTCGGCCAACCTGGCCGCTTAGACGGCGCGTCGCCTGGCCCGCATTATCGCCCCTTTTTTCCGGCCGCAAGTGGGACACGTCGAGAGGTTAGAAAAACTGAAGCTGTCGACAATGGCGTTGCCGTTTAAGTTGTGAAAATCTCCGCGCACTCTGTTCTTGCGCGGTACACACGCGGGGGTTCATGCGTACACTGTTCGACCGAAAGGATGATCGTATCCTCGCCATCGGTGCGGTCCGCTGAAGCCAGGGAAGACCTGCAAGTTCATCCTAATCTCGGGAAGCATTGTTTACGCAAACCACCGATACCAATGTATCGGCGATACCTTCGTCCAATTGTATTGTGCTCACTTATGTGGCTCACTACCCGCGCCAGAGAAAGGGGCAAACGATGAGTTCAAACAAGATTGTTGTAACAGATGACTTGAAATCAAACCGGACTGAAACAGACAGCCTGGGACAGGTCCGCGTTCCTGCTGACAAGCTCTGGGGCGCTCAGACGCAGCGTTCTCTCGAGCACTTTAATATCGGCAAGGATCTAATTCCGCGCGAGATGATCTCCTCATATGCCGTGTTGAAGAAAGCCGCTGCGATCGCGAATCACACGGGGCGGCGGCTCAACGACCAGCAATACAAGCTGATTCTTTTAACTTGCGACGAGATTCTGGCCGGCCAGCACGCTGACATGTTTCCTCTTCATGTTTGGATGACCGGCAGTGGCACGCAATTCAACATGAACGTCAATGAAGTAATCTCCAACCGTTGCTCCCAGATCGCTGGGACGCCGTTGGGCAGCAAAACACCTGTACATCCCAACGACCACGTGAACATGTCCCAATCTTCAAATGACTCTTTCCCGACCGCCATGAACATCGCGGCGGCGGTGAACGTGAAGGAGCGGTTGACTCCGGCCGTAACGGCGCTGGCCGAAGCCATCGATGCCAAAGCAAATGAATGGCAAAGTGTCGTCAAGATTGGCCGCACGCACATGCAGGACGCCACACCGCTCACTTTGGGCGAGGAATGGTCCGGATACGTTGGCATGCTTAGAGATAACCTCGAGCGAATCGACGATGCATTGAAAGGGGTCTATCGTCTCGCTTTGGGCGGCACGGCCGTAGGAACCGGCATAAACGCTGCTCCGGACTTTGGCGGAGCGGCCGCCGCCGAAATTGCCAAGCTTACGAATCTTCCGTTCGTCAGCGCGCCGAACAAATTCACAGTCCAGGGCGCCCACGACGCTTTGGTTCAGCTGTCCGGTGCACTGCGCACGCTAGCGGTTTCTTTGTACAAAATCGCCAACGACATCCGGCTGATGTCCTGCGGTCCGCGCGCAGGCTTCGCCGAATTGATCATCCCGGCAAACGAGCCCGGCTCATCGATCATGCCAGGTAAGGTTAATCCCACCCAGGCCGAAGCGCTGGCCATGATCGCCGTGCAGGTAATGGCCAACGACGTGGCGGTTGGCTTCGGCGGAGCCGGCGGCTATTTGGAAATGAACGTCTACAAGCCGCTGATCATTTTTAATGTCACCCACTCGATCACAATCTTGTCTGACGGCTGCACCAATTTCCGCAAGTTCCTCGTCGAAGGTACAAAGCCAAACGTAAAGAAGATCAAGGAATACGTAGACCGCTCACTAATGCTTGTGACCGCGCTTTCACCGGTGATCGGCTATGACAAGTCCTCCAAAATTGCTCACTACGCTCTGGACAATGACCTCACGCTCAGGGAAGCAGCTCTGAAGCTTGGGTTTGTAACGGAAGACGAGTTTGACCGTGTCGTCGATCCGGCGAAGATGATCCACCCGTATGTTGCTAAGGCCAGCGCGGGGAGATCCTAGTATTTCGTTTAATTTCATAAGGGTGAGTTTGTAAAGGAAGGAGAATCGAAATGACAACAACTGTTCGCGGAATTGCCCTGCTGCAGGATCCAAAACTCAATAAGTCGACGGCTTTTACGGAGGCGGAAAAGCAGGCACTGGGCCTTGTAGGTCTGGTGCCCGATGTGACCGAGAGTGAGGACCTGCAGTTGCAGCGCGTGAACGTACAACTCGCGCAAAAAACCACGGATCTGGAACGATACATCTACCTCATAAATCTCCTGGATCATAATGAAACACTGTTTTATCGCGCCGTCATGTCGGACCCGGCTCGTTTTCTCCCTATTGTCTACGACCCGACGATCGGTGAAGCTTGCCTGAAGTTCGGACACATTTATCGTCAGGCTCGTGGGATGTATCTGTCCATCACGCGCCGCGGCCAAGTGAAAAACATACTCAAAAACTGGCCCGAAAAAGATGTGCGGTTTATTTGCGTTACCGACGCCGGCCGGATCCTTGGACTCGGTGATTTGGGGGCGAACGGTATGGGCATCCCAATCGGCAAGCTGCAGTTGTATACGGCTTGTGCGGGTGTGCCGCCGCAATACTTGCTGCCGATGTACATCGATGCGGGGACGAATAATGAGCAGTACCTTCGCGATCCGTTGTACTTGGGTATGCGCAAGACACGGCCACACACTCAAGAGCTTTATTCGTTCGTCGACGAGTTCGTGGAAGCGGTCCAAGAAGTATTTCCGAAGTGCTGCGTCCATTTCGAGGATTGGACCGGCGTCGACGCCGTGCACCTGCTCCAGCGTTATAGGGACAAGTACTGTGTGTACAACGACGATGTACAAGGCACCGCGGGGATCGTTCTCACCGGAATGATTAACGCAGCCAAAATTAAGGGTACGAAGCTGAGTGACGAACGGTATCTCTTCCTCGGCGCTGGTTCAGCGGGCATCGGCCTTGCGGATCTTCTTTGCTCGGCCATGACACAAGAAGGACTGGGTTTGAAAGAGGCGCAATCGCACGTATATATGTTCGACGTAAACGGCTTACTCGAAGACTCGCGCACCGACCTTGTAGATTTCCAGAAACCCTATGCCCACAAGCATGACCCGACACGGGACTTCGTCGCCGCGATTGAGAGCATTAAGCCAACTACGATTATCGGGGTGAGTACGGTTGGCGGTACCTTCACCCAAAAGGTCGTTGAGGCAATGTCGCGCATTAACGAACGTCCGGTGGTTCTCGCCCTTTCAAACCCCACTGACCACGCCGAGTGCACACCTGAGCAGGCCTACACCTGGTCCACAGGCAAGGCGATCTATGCCGCCGGCGTTCAATTCCCGCCAGTGCGCTACAACGGCCAAACGTTCTTGCCAGGGCAAGCCAACAACTTTTACATCTTCCCGGCGGTCGGCATGGCAGTTTTTGCTACACAGGCTTCTCGGGTCACAGACGAGATGTTCATCGAGGCTGCCCGTGCCGTGGCCGACCAGGTGCCTTCGGAACTGTTGAACGAGGGCTTACTGTATCCGCTACAGTCGAACATACTTGAGACGGAAATTCAGACTGCCGCGCGAGTGGCTAAGCTTGTCTTCGATTCCGGGCTAGCGCGCGTTGCGCGCCCCGCCGACATGGTCGCTTTCATCCGGAGCCATGTCTACAAACCGGAATACAAGGCCGGATCCGCGCGAAGCACTGCCGCCTGAGACTGGTCGTTCCCAACCATGCAAAGATTTTGGACAACACGGGTGTGTTTAGCGTCGGCCGTTTTGTGCATCTTGGCTTCTCGCTGTTGCTGCCAAGATGCACAAGGCGAGACCCTCAGCGGACCAGACAGTCACGAAACCGGTCAAGGCTCACACGGACACCTCTTCGGCGACTGGGGCGGCGAACGATCACGTTTGTTAGAGCGCGGGGTCCGCTTCGACTTCCAGTACATTTCAGATTCACTCTGGAATCTCGAAAGTGAACAACCGGAGCGTTTCGCAAGCTGGAACCGATTTCGCTGGACGGTTGATATCGATTTTGGGCAACTAACGGGTCAACACGGGCTCTATTTCCATGCAACCGCGCTCTGGCAAGGTGGCGGCAATCTTGGCGCTTATCTCGGCACACTAACGAGCCCAAGCGGCATGTCGAGCGAGAATACGTGCCGCCTCGACTCTTGGTGGATCGAGAAGCGCTGGTTCGACGAGCGACTCACCGCGCGAATCGGTCAGTTTGCCGGGCAGGATTTTTACGGTGCCCAACACTACGCTGCATCTTTCATCTTCGAGCCGATGGGTTACGCGCTTGGCAATCTCTTCACGACTATCGAGGTCTTCGATCCGCCTTCGACCCCGGCCATGGAAGTCCGCGTCGTGCCCGTTCACAACTTTTACGTGAAATCGATGGTACTCGCTGGCGACCGCCAGCCCTTCGCGCATAATTCGACTGGTTTTGTGCCGCAGTTTCGTGGCACACCGGTGAGTGTGAGCGAGATCGGCTTCAGTCCCGGCAAAAAGGCCACTGCCGTTCGTGCATTCGACAATGTGGAATCGCGCAAAGGCTACTCGGGGCTTTACCAATTTGGTGCCTCCTATAATCCCGGTAAATTCACAAACCAAGCCGGCGACAAACAGTCTGGAAACTTTCTTCTGTACTGGATGGGCAGTCAGGCCCTCTGGCGTGTCCATCGAGACGGCGCAAAGGGTATGGATGGGACCGTGGCCTACGACTGGAGTCCGCCAAACATCAGCCGCAACAACTCGCTGTTCACGGCGGGTTTGCGTTTCAACGAGCCACTGCCTCTGCCGTTTCACAACACTATGGCCCTTGGTTACGTGCAAAACAGGCTGAGCCAGCAATTTGTGCCACAAGGCACTCCCGCATGGAAACCGGAACACGGGGTCGAATTCAATGCGCTTTTAGATCCGTTGCCGATGCTTCTCCTTCAACCGGTCGTCCAGTATTACTCGAACGTCGGTGGGGGAAGTCATCATGCCGTGGTATTTGGGTTTCGCACTAAGGTGGAGTTTTAGATGGAAACAGAAGGGAGAGTGTCATGAATATCGGCGGTCTTGTGGGTGCATTGGTGCCCGTATTTTTCGTACTGGCATTGGGATTCTTCGCGGCGAAAAGGAACGCCTTCGACGCTGATCAGGCCGCTGGGCTCAGCAAGCTAGCGGTGTCGTATGCGCTGCCAGCTTCGTTGTTCGTGGGCATGACGACTATTCCCAGAGACCTGCTTTTGCAGCAGGGTCGTCTTGTTCTTGCTCTCATTCTTTCTCACGCCGGTCTTTTCCTAGTGGCGTGGGCCTGCCTTCGGCTTGTAAGAACACTGAGCAGCACTGCTGCAATCATTTACGCCTTGATGCTTTCGACGTCCGCCACGCCCGTTTTCGGTCTTGCTGTTCTGCAGCCATTGCTTGGACCTACCAGTGCTGGGGCGGTCGGATTGGTCGCTTTGGCTATCAATCTAACGGTGCCTCCGGCCGTGATCCTCCTGGAAATGGATGCTGCTTCAAAACGGCAACAAATCCCGTCGAGCTCGACAAAGAATTTGACGGTCTCTCTGGACGCAATCCAGGTGAATGCGGTCTCTAAACGACAACAAATCCCGTCGAACTCTGGCAAGAATCTGACGGCATCTCCAACCGTGATGCTTCTGGAAATGGAGCCTGCATCGGAGCCCCCTCAAGTCGCTTCGAGTTCTAAGAAGGAGAATCCCATCCTGAGCGGAATCAAGGCCGGGTTACAGTCGCCTCTGCTGTGGGCGCCCATCCTCGGTATCGCCATTGTTCTTGCAGGCTACCATCTGCCAAGAGTTCTGGCGAGCTCCTTCGAACTGATTGGTTCGGCAACTTCAGGCGTCGCAGTCTTTGCTGTCGGCCTCGTCCTGGCGGCTCATCCCATTTCTCTCTCTCGGGCTGTCTTGATTGGCACGCTCGGCCGTATCACCGTGCAATCAGCGGTTTTGTTCGCGCTCGTTCACTTATTGCACGTCGTTAGTCCGTTTGCGCGTGAAGCACTGGTTTGTTGTAGCTTCCCGCTCGCGACAGTCGTGGTACTTTTTGCAGCCCGATACCGATCCTCCGAAGCCGAAAGCGCATCCATGCTTTTGTTTTCAACGCTGGCGTTAGCCGTGACGGTGCCCATGATGCTCTGGTTAAGCCGGTGAGATCGAATGACTGATGTCGGGCAAATGACAGGCGGTACTTCTGAGTGGTCGCATGCAGACAAATGGCCACCCTGTCGACTCCTAGCTTATTTGGCACTTGGCTTTGCTGGCGGGTACGGCGACGCCGCAGGCTTCGTTCTAGCCAAAACTTTCGCCGGCCACGCGACCGGTAACCTGGTGCTCGGAGCAGTCGCCGCTGCCGACCGCGACTTTCCAAATGCTCTCAGCCACTTTTCGGCAGTTGCTGTTTTCTTATTTGGCGCCTTTCTCGGTGCATGGGTGATGCAACTGCGGAAACCAGACCCGTTTTCATTGGTATTGGCTCTAGAACTGATTCTGATTGTTTTGTCGCCGCTGGTTTTTTCTGCACATTTAGGCGGGACTCAAGTATTTGTAATGTGCGTCTCACTCGCTCTCGGTTTGCAGAATGGTGCTTTCCGTCGGGTACGCGGGATCGGCGTGCATACAACTTACCTTACAGGTATGATCACCAGCCTGATTTCGTCGCAAGCCGAAGAATATTCCTCCAATCTAGTTCCAGCCACGGCACCCGTCTACAACCGTAAGAACTTATTGATAGCGCAGATTTGGACCGTTTTCATTCTGGGAGCTATATCGGGAGCGGTCGCCACGCTTCACTTTAAACAATGGGGCATGCTTGGCATCGCTTTGATTCTTCTAGCGGCCATCCCTCTGAGTTCAACTAAAGAGCGACCAATTTCAATCACATAGAACGTTTCGATAGCCTGAAAACAAGCACAGCCGAAACTGAGCGCGAGTGACTCGGTCGAAAGACGGGCTGTTAGTAGATCTCGATACCGTCCTGGCCCATCAAAAAGCCAGGCTCAGTCCTCGTGCCACGCTCAATCCCAATGTGTTCGAGAAGCGCCAAGAACAGAAGGGCTTCGTCTCAGTGTTGATCGAAATTCATATGTTTTTGGGCAAGCCACGACACAGGTTAGGGGTGTTGAACACGTTAAAACGATAGGAAGCGGTTCCGGCGCCCCGGCGTCGCGGACCGTGCGCCTGAAGTGCATTTTGGAAACATCAGACACTATGTCGACCCATGCGAAGATACCGCCAATACCTTCGTCTGATTGTGCTGAGCCCAGCCATCTGGTTCACTTGCGCTGGGGCAGGCAAAATCTCTAGGAAGGAAAGGGTGAAAGGCGCATGAGCACAATTACCGTCAAAGACGGGACCACGATTTACTACAAAGACTGGGGCAAGGGCCAGCCGATCGTATTTAGCCACGGCTGGCCATTGAGTGCAGATGACTGGGATGCGCAAATGCTGTTCTTTTTACAGCAGGGCTATCGCGTCGTCGCGTTGGATCGGCGTGGGCACGGACGCTCGGATCAGACCTGGGAAGGCAACGACATGGATCATTGCGCCGATGATCTGGCGGAACTGACCGAGAGGCTGGACCTGAGAGACGCGATCCACGTAGGGCACTCGACCGGCGGGGGCGAAGTGGCACGCTACATTGGGCGGCATGGAACGAAACGAGTGGCCAAGGCGGTGTTGATTGGGGCGGTGCCGCCGATCATGGTGAAGAGCGATAAGAACCCTGACGGCGTGCCGATCTCCGTGTTTGACGACATTCGGAAGGCGTACACGAAGAATCGTTCGCAGTTCTATATGGACCTGACGTTGCCGTTTTATGGATACAACCGGCCGGGCGCGAAGATTTCGGAAGGTAACCGTCAACACTGGTGGCTGCAAGGTATGACGGGCGGGACCAAGTCGCACTTTGACTACATCCAGGCTTTTTCTGAGACGGATTTTACCGAAGACCTGAAGAAGATGGACATTCCCACCCTAGTGATGCACGGCGATGACGACCAGATTGTGCCGGTAGCGAACGCGGCGCTGAAATCGGCCAAGATCCTGAAGCGGGCGACGCTGAAGGTTTACCCCGGACTTCCGCACGGCATGTGTACCACGAATTCCGAGCAGATCAACGCGGATTTGCTGGCGTTTTTTAAAGGAACCGCCAGCGTTGCCGCCGCTTTTCTGTAGAAAGCCGCTGACAAGGGCCCAACCACGACACTGCCGCCGAAAGGATCTTTTATGAGCGCACGACCGGATGCTGGTATTTCTCGACGTTCCTTCCCAGCGCGGCGGCGGCTTTCGTGGCTCCTCGCAGGCTTTTCGCCCAAGACGACGGCCTAGTGAAGACAGGAGGACAGCCTCAGCGGCCCGCGTCACGGTGCAGAAGTTCCGCGGAAATGTCAGCATGCTGCTAGGGGCCGGCGGCAACATTGCAGTTTTGACCGGGTCCGGCGGGAAGCTGTCGATCGATGCCGCGACCGACCGCCTTCTATTCGGTTCCGAGGAAGCGCTCGACGATCTCTGGCAGCATCGGCTCGACGGCGAGCGTGTAGTGGGTGGTGTTCGGCACGATTGCGAACTGGTTTGCGGGCCGCAGTGAGCCATCGATCCTGGCATCTCGCTGGCCGCCTCCCAACGCCTTCCAGAACTCGACCATGTGTTCGGGCCGGATGGAGTCAGCGTCGGCAAAGACCAGCAGTGTGCGAGCCCGAACCTTCTCGACGTCGGCGCTCCAGTCGAAGGGTTGTTTGGTCAGGTCGCCGACCTTGCTGAAGAGATTGGTCCAATCGACATCGGGATAGGCCTGCCCTAACGGCGATGCCTTGACGTTACCGCCGAGCATGGCAGCGTTGGCCTCCAACTGACTGAAGGCCGCCACCACCTCCGGATAGGAGCCGTCCCGCCTCATCGTCCCGGCCACGAGCACGAGC
>Ga0126369_10000755_pt1 | contig 21633 bp, 21 predicted proteins | sample PanSoiMetaPlot_1_FD_109646 | JGI IMG/M metagenome (GOLD analysis project Ga0126369, IMG submission 109646) | Tropical forest soil microbial communities from Panama - MetaG Plot_1 | ecosystem: Environmental > Terrestrial > Soil > Tropical forest > Bulk soil | place: Panama | collected 2016-02-17
ACCGGCTCGGTCACCTCGATCAGCGCCGCCGCCACGATCCCGTACGTCACGAGGGCGCGGAAGACCCGGCGGACGTGGTACCGGCGCAACTCGCGCATCCAGTGCCGGAAGTGCTGAAGCTCCACGCCGCCTCCCTGCGCGGCGGGGTGGGCCCACCCCTGCCGCGCTTTGCTAAGCTACGAATTCGGTCGGATGGGAGGTGCGGAGTCGACGGAAACGCGCTTATCTGTCCTTCGCCCCTTGATGCCGTCTTGCGCGAACGCAGCCGACACGGTGGCGAACACCCAGGCCACCGGCAGAATGAACGTACGAAGCATGGCTTCTCCCCCGTTGGATTCAGATACGGGCCGGCCGGTATCTTTGCAGAGGCAAGAGGCCCCGTCGAGCCCCCTTTTGACCGGAAAGATGCGCACAATCGCGCTGGCCAAGGTGGCGCCGTGCTGGCTACAAACCAGGGTTGGCCAGCGCCATGGTGCGGACGAGGCCGGCAAGCTCCGAGGCGACCGACGGCCGACCCATTCGCGCGTGTCGCGACTTCTAGGTCCAGAAGACCCGGAAGCCTTGTCGATGCCACCGAATCACCGTCTCAGGGCGAACGCCGTGAAGGGCATCGCGACACCGCGCCCACCGTTTTGAGAGCCACACCCAGAAGACGCGATCGAGCCGACCAAGTTGCGGCCGCTTAGAGCGGCGGCGGAGCACGGCGAGTTGCTGTCGGAGTGCCAGGTTCTCGAGCGCGCGGTCGGCGCGCGTTCTGAGAATTGCGCGCAGGGCACCTACCAGAGCTAGCACCAGGTACACTGCTTAACGTCGCTCACCGAACAAGCCTCGTCCAGCCTCATAATCGAGTTTTGGCAAGGCACAGGCGAGTAGGAGTCCTGTTGCTCCCTCAGTGCTGCCCTCCAGCGCGGTTTTGGCTTGGAAGCGTTGGTACAGGTAGGGCGAATTCGACCGTTCGCCTAATTCTGGAGGAGGGGATCCAACACGAGCTCGAGAAGAATCAGCGGTAGGGCACTCTATCGAACTGCGAGCCGCCCTTGGGTGCAGTACGAGATCTCAAAATCGATCGAACAGGGAAACGGTTTGCTTGGTATCTATATCCACCATCTTAAGGACCGCCCCAACAGTCCTCGGGACCCTCTTGCCGATCTCTACAATTTCCTGCAGCTAGATCTGAACGGCACGCCCTATGTTCCCTCTGTGCCGCGAAGCGTGGAATTTCCGGTATACAAGTGGGATGGGGACGTGAAGCGGTTTGCCCGCGAGATCGAGGCCGCGGGGAAGAGGGCGGACATCGAACGCGACCGTCGGATTCGGGACGAACTCCTGAGGCGCCTCGCACTCAGAGACCGACGATAGTTAAAGTCTGGCCTCTGTTAGGTGAGATTCAACCGCAAGCGGTAGTGGTGAAGGCTTTCGACTTCGCGCTTATCAAAGGCGGCCCACTCTACAAAACCCAGGGCATCTAAATCCGACCGCGCATACATCCACGCGCGGGCCTCTTCATTCAGGATCAGTTGTCGCTCTTTTGTCGAACGCGTTGGCCACGCATTGCGAGGGTCAAGCACGGCTTCGTATTCCTTGGTCCGTTGTCCCGCGACGAACGAGCGATAGTGGCCGAACTCGTGTGCCAACGTCAGGAGTTCGTCAAGTTCGTTGCCCGGATGCTGCACATGGGTTCGGTAGAGGACTATTCGTGGAGGCGGAACGCCACCGGGAGCAGGGATGAAGTACCCAGCTTCGGGATCCGCAACCTCCTCGGCGGTGATCCAGGCATGGAATGTAAGTTCGACATGCTCGTGGGCGAGTCGACCTTCGAGCGCAATCCGAATTTCGGCGAGGGTAGGAGACATTCACCTTGGTGACTATCAGAGGATCGTGGCAGTCGAAGCGCCTTCCGATGTCAGATCCGATCTGACGCGCACCCACGTCATCCCTTATCGTTCCGCGCTGTCATGGCAGCGGGATGGCACAAGAAGGCGTCCGAGGGGGTCTCAGAGGCCGTTTTTCCCTCGGAAGAGGGCACTTGACCCTGCCGGGATTCGAACCCTGCATGGATTCGTGGAAGGTAGTTCCGTGCAGTCCCGCTGAATAGACCGCTGTACCGGTTCCCAGGGGGTGGGAACGAAGTCCTCGTGGAGTCTGGTGGTCTCTCGTGGCCTGGAGAGCCCCGCCGTCACGGCACAGGGACGGCACATGATGGTCAGCGTTCCTCCGGGGCGTTTCCAGATTTGAACGTTGGAGAGCATCTATGCCACCCAACATCTTGCGAGCGCTGGCGGCGGCGCGAGGCCCATGGCGAGCAACATCCCCAACGTATCGGCCTCTCCCCAATGCTCGGCAATTCGGCCGTTCTCGATTCTGTCGACGTTGATCCCGCGAACGTCCACGCGCTTATTGGTCGGCTTTAAGCCGAGGAGCTCGCCAAGGTGGGTTCCCAAGCCGCGAACACGGGATGCGACTCGATCTCTTTCGGCGATGATGTCGACGACCTCGCATTGGAAATCTGGGAACGTGTTCCTCAACGCCCGAAGATGCGCCATGTAACCCGATGGTCCGCGCGGACCCTCGGGTGAATTGTGATCGACGTAATCGGCGGCGATGAAAGCGGGAAGCTCGGCTTCGACGGCGTCCAGGTCGGCGAGGTTGATGATCTCGCCATAGAACCGGCGAATGAGCTGGCTGTTCTGTGCGCAGGTCATGCTTTTGTCTCCTGTTTGGGCAGTAGTACATTCGGGCGAGGAGGCTGGACGAAACCTCGTATCGAGCTGCGACGGCTGTCATCGCCTCTGCCCGTACCTCCTCAAAGAGCCTGTCTCGAGTAACTGCCATGGGTTACCTACCTGCAGAAGGGCGGTCGGTACAACGCGGGGCAAGCAGAACCTGCATGGCGGCCCGAGTTGCTGGAAGTAGAACGTGAGGCGTCCCAACTCCTGGAAAAGCCCGAGGTAGCGTTTGCCCATGCGTCCCGGCTTGCTGGCCGCCACTCGCATCAGCATCCTTCTGGCCTACGCCGTTTGGATCGTGGGGCCTTGGATTTGCGCGGGGGGAAAGGGTTGGCCGGCGCTTTGGGTCTACGACGGGGTGTTGGCGGCCGCTCTGGCTGCGCAGGGCGTCTATGTTCGCCGGAGCAACCCTGAGCTTCGCCAGGTGCGGCGTGACATCCGCGCGGGCACGCCGAGCTGGGACCTCGTTTGGAATGTTGTCTTCTGGTGGCTGATGGCAAGCGAGCCGCTCGCCGCCGCTGCCCAGCATCGCGCTCACGTGGCTGGGTGGGCCAGCTGGACGTCGCTCCCTGGCGCGGCAGTTGTCGCGGGCGGCCTCGCGCTCTCGGGGCGAGCGATGGCTGTCAATCGCTTCTTCGAGGCAACGGTGCGGCTTCAGACAGATCGCGGGCAGACCGTCGTCGAGACGGGCCCCTACCGTGTGGTGCGCCACCCGGGTTACTTGGGCCTTTGGCTTTGGGCCGCGGGTACGCCACTGCTGCTTCGCTCGGTATGGGCGCTGATTCCTTGTGCTCTGTTGCTGGTGTGGATTCCCCTGCGCACCGGTCTTGAGGACCGGCTGCTGCGCCGCGGATTGGCGCACTACGATGACTACGCTCGGCGAGTCCGCTGGCGGCTTCTTCCTGGCATTTGGTGAGGCCAGCTACGGGCCGCGAAGTCAGGCGAGTTTTCCACTCGAGAGAAGCGCATGACCCTGCCGGGATTCGAACCCTGCAAGTGGCCGGTCGACCACGTACCGCACTGTCCCGGCTGGCACCCTCAGTTCCAGTCTCCGACGGAGAAGGATCGGGTGCGGTCCAATTCGTCCCGTAGCGTCCCGCGTCAAACCGCGCGCTCGCGGAACAAGGACGGAACACCACGTCATTTCGGCAGCGCGTACCGCCGTTGGTATAGCCCGTCTGCCAGCTCAATGGTTTCCCGGACCAGTTGGTCGATGCCATCGACGGCCGCAACGAGCTCCGAGGGAGAGGCGCCTAGGTGCGCCAACATCTTTTGCACGCGTGGCCCGAACTCGCTTGGGGCACGCTCGAACTCCGCAACCTCCGCCAGGGCCGTCTTGTCGTTAATCGGATACTTACGGTTCAAGGCGAACAGGACCAGCACGAGCTGGTTTACGGCGCGGGTCAGGCAAGCGGCCGTTCCATAGGTATCGGAGCGCTTGGCGAACTTGCCGGCGAACGCGGCGAGTCCGAACTCGGCCGACCAGAGGTAGTCCTGCACCACGGCCTGGCGCAGGGCCTCCGGGTAATGCGCGACACGCCGCTTGAGCAAATCGAGCCGCGCCTCCGGATCGACTAGGGGGATACACACCGCGATCTCTCCAAGGTACGTCGCACTGAAGAATCCGAACGGAGGCTGCTGAGCATAGTCAAGCTCATACTGGCCGGCTTCTGCCTCGGAGATCACCCGCTCGAGGTGTTCGAGGCTGCGATACAGAAAATCGACGCGCTGCCCCCCGATGGTCAGCCAGGCCCCACCATTGACCCAAGGACCCCACTCGTAAAAGTTCGTGACCACCGGCCCGGCGGTGTCGTTGACGAGCTCGGCCAGTTCGCGAACGCTCAGGATCGAGAAGGGGGCCGCTTCCGAATAGAGAATCCCGAGATCGATGTCCGATCCCGGCTGAGCGCACCGGCGGGCGTGCGATCCCCCGAGAACGATGGCCCTGATCCCAGGGATCGCTCCGAGCCGCTTGGAGAGTGATGAGACCAGTTCGCGTTGTTCCAGCGAGAGTTGTTTCACGTTTCAGTCCTCCCTACCGCCTACCATCTTGGGCAGAGCCCACGCGTCCGCGCCTACGCCAAAAACGACCGACTCGACTTCGAGATTCTCTACGAATGGGAAGGCACCTCGCATAAGTACGTCCCGGATTACCTAATCCGGATTGTGGGAGAGGACGACCAGGAGTCAAACCTCATCCTCGAAATCAAGGGAATGGAGAACGAACAGGCCCGGGCCAAACGCGCGGCTGCTCAAAAATGGGCTCGCGCGGTTAACAACGTCGCAGACCGTCCATACGGGAAATGGAACTACGTTGTCTGCAAAAATCCCAACCAGCTCCGAACCACCCTGGAACAATATCGAGCAACGTGATCGTTGAGGCAAACTACCTGATCTGCAGCCCAAGCAACTCCCGACCTAGGTCAGTTCGTTTCCGAGGCGCAGCGCCTCCGCTTGGTCGCTGAAGTCTGCGGGTGCACGTTTCAGCAACTCCGAAAGCTCCGAGGTTCCACCCAAGACCGTGTGCCGTGCGGCGGCGATTGCTTTCGATGCTCCAAGGACGGTTGCCCAACGCTCATGTTCTGCGAGTTTCTTCAGCAGTGGAACGATCTTAAGGAGTGCAAGGAATCGGCCCCGAGCCTCAGTGGCCCACCTGGCTTCTTCAGAAACCATCTTGATTATTGCGTTCTCCACTTCGTGGTCGGGTCCATCGATCAGTGCTTGCGCCATTTCGTAGAAGAAATTAGGCGCGTGGCCGGTGAGCCCGACGTCCGGTAACATTAGGATATACCGCCGTAGCGCCTTGGCTAGCCTTGCGTCCTCCTCGACAGTCTTAAAGAATGTAAACGCGATCGCGTGTCGGAGTTCGGGCCTACCCTGTTTCAATGACTCCTCGAGCCGGCTCTTTGCGAAACTGGAGTCAAAAGGATCCGGAAAATTCGGATGACCAGACCGAAAGACTGCGAAAAACACCAAGAAATGAGCGACACTAGTCAGTCCTTCCTTTGAAGTGCGTTCAAGAAGTGTATCCAGAACCTCTCGGACTTCTCCTTCGTCAAGGTCAGGCATTCGAAAGAAAGCCGGCGCCAGCCAGTCAAGAATTGTCGAGTATGCGCAGTTTTCCCGCAGCATTGTGAACGCTAAACGCTTAGTTCGTTCTCTGACTTCCTCCGGCATGATGTGGCTTCCGTCTCGTCTCCAATTTCTGCGAACGGCAAACTCGATGAGCGGAACGCAAGCATTCTGACGGACGTGAAGGTTCTCCCCAGTTCCGAGTTTTTCGACGGTATAAATCAGCTGCCAGCATTGCTCTGGTGACTTGCAGACAAGTGTTTGAATCAACCAGCAAACCGATGCACGGACTCCCGTCGACGTGAACGCGTCTTCTCCACGTTTGACTTGTTCGTGATAATTGAACGTTCCCTCGGGATCGTCTGGGTAGTTGGTTAAAGGTGGGTCTGGGTCGTCCTTAGCACTCGCTACCACCCATAATCCGGCACAACTGCTTCACGCCTGTGGCGGTTTTTGATCCAGGAGATGCCTCCGGTGTGTTCCGAGATCTGGCGAACGCGTTCGAATGCTCCGGGAATCTCCTTCTCCAATCGGAGAGCAAGGGACTGCTCGAACAATCTCGCTTCCTCAGGATCATCTGGTGGAATGCGACCGCCCGGGAGGCCGTCTCGGACGGATCGAGCATAGATCAGCTTGTGAGACTTACCTGAGTCGAAATAGACGCGATCCACATATTGAAGCTCAGAGGTGTCGATCAGCGCGATCGCGTTCGCTGCATCGTCTGAATCGACGGCCCAGGCCCAATTGACACAAAGAATCACGCGCTCCAACCCAGATACAGCTAATTGGCTATCCTTTTTTAGGAGGCTCTTGATGAGCGGTGGCGTGGCGATTCCGACGCCATCAATCCACCTTGGGTTGGAGTGGCTTGCACAAGCCACCAATCCGAGCCCGGGGATACGTTTCACTGCAAATCCGCCCTCGAGCTGCAGTTCCTCCGCTTTGGGGTGCTCAGAAAGTTCTTTGAAAGCGATGCGTGCAAGGGTCTTGGCGAACTTGGTCCCATCGCGTGGGAGTACCCCGACCTGGTCAGGCGTAATAACGAGAAGGTCTACAAGACCCGCTGCTGCGAACTCGCGTTTGATTGCTTCCCAAAGCATGCCCCGATGCCGTTCCGCAGCGAGATCCTCCTCGTTCTCCACAAGCCGAAATATCTCCACGGCGATGGCAGGGACAGCCTTCCCAACCTCAGAGAGTTGGTAGTCATAGTTGCTGCCGGTCACCGGATCGACGACCACATCCTCATCGAGAACATAATAGGCGGTCCCGCCCAGGTCCTTAAGGAAGCCAATAAACCGATTGATGGCTTCCACCTCCTGTTCGGTCTTCTTTTTGGGACCTGATGCCATAGGACCTTCGGCCTTTCTACCATCACCGGGAATCCGGTGGCCCTACGAGCATCGAGGGGCTGTTCCGTTACCGAGAAGGCCCGATGTCAGATCCGATCTGACCCGTACGTACCCCGCTCCCATTCTGTTCCGCACCGTCATGGCAACGGGATGGCACAAGAAAGCCTCCGAGGGGGTCTCGGAGGCCGCTTTTCCCTCTGAGAAGAGGGTATGACCCTGCCGGGATTCGAACCCGAGTTTGAGCCGTGAGAGGGCTCCGTCCTGACCACTAGACGACAGGGCCATTCGCCACTGCTGAAGCGCTGTTCTCCTTAAATGAAGGTGCCGCGCGGGTCAATCTTCGCACTCGGCGCTACAGATCCAGCGAGCCCTGGCGTCCGCGAGCGGCCACCTTTTTGCCGGCCACGGTGCCTTCCTTGGCCACTGGCTCGGCGAAGTCCTTCAGAGCCTTCTCGTACTTCTCGAAAAGCTCTGGAGGGGCAGGGACCCGCTCCCGCTCCAGCATCGACTTGAGCATGAGCGCGTTCGCCGGCGCCTGCCCGAGGTAGTGGTTGTTGGTCACCACGTACACCTCGTCGGTGCGATCATCTTGGACAATCTCCTCGGCGCGCTTCGCCCAGGGCTTCAGCTGTTCGGCGGAGTAGAGGAAGTTGTATCGCGCGTCCCGGCCGGCGTTTTCCCGGAACCAATCCTTGTAGTTGCGCCCATGAACCCGCACGTAGCCAACGTGCGCAGTGGCGTGCGCGCTCGGGGCGATCGAGTCATGGAACATCGGCTGATCGACATTCACGAAGCCGACTCCGCGCTCCTCGAGCTGGGCGAAGAACTCGGGCGTGACCCAGGAGGCGTGGCGAACCTCGAGGACCAACGGAAAATCCTCAAAGTCCTTGATCACGTCCCGTAGCCACTCCTGGTTCCTCTCGTTGTTGCGGAAGGACCAAGGAAACTGCATCAGCACGGCTCCGAGTCGCCGTCCATCGCGCAAACCTTCAAACACCTCGCGCGCTGCCTTCACGTCGTCCGCGGTCCAGGCGCTGTCCCGCTCGTGGGTGAAGCGGTTCCAAAGCTTCGCGGTGAAGCGAAAGTTCGGGTTGTCCTGCACCCGCTCCACCCAGGAATCCGCGTTCGAGCGGGGCATCGGCCGATAGAAGGTGGAGTCCACCTCGATGGTATCGAAGTACTTGGACAGATAGCGAAGTGGATCGAAGTGCGTCGGCTTTTGGCTGGGGTACACGATGCCCGCCCAATCTTTGTAGCTCCATCCGGCCGGCCCAACCCGTATCAGCTTCATTGCTGCCATTCGATCTCTGAATCTAGTACCTTGCCGCGCCCAACGGAGGAATTCATGGCCGATTCGATGTTGGCACTGGTGTACGACCGGAAGTCGGACCCCTGGGAACAGACCAAGGGCTTGCGGCCGGAACAGGTTGAGCGGGCGCGCATCGACATCGGCAAAGACTATCGGGATGCCTCGATGGTGTTGATCAAGCCGAAGCTGGCTGGCTTCTGTGGCTCGGACCGGGGCATCTGGTACCGGCGTGCATTCCACGACATGATTTTCAACTCGCTGGACAAGGAGAAGAGAGACGTCCGAATCATCGGGCATGAGCTTCTCGGAGAAGTCGTCGAGGTCGGGCCGGAGGCAGCCCGGGAATTCGGCTACAAACCAGGCGACGTCGTTTCAACCGAGAGTCACATCGCCTGCGGCGTCTGCTACCAGTGCCGGATGGGCGATTCGAACGTGTGTATCACCGATCGGATCATCGGGATCAGCACCGACGGCTGCTTCGCCGAATACCTGAAACTGCCCGGCCATTCCCTCTGGCCCACGGACACTAGGAAGATTCGCCCCGAGGTCGGTGCTCTACAGGAGCCGTTCGGCAACGCCGTCTACGCCTGTACCAAGGTGAACCTGCGCGGCAAGAGTGTGGCGATCATCGGCTGCGGAACCATCGGTCTGTTCGCAATCGCGATCGCCAAGGCGCTCGGCGCGCGCAAGGTCATTGGCGTCGAGCCGCTGGAGAACAACCGGCGAATGGCCAAAGCCATGGGCGCCGATGCGCTGGTCGTCCCCGGCAAAGCCGACCAGGTCTCCTACGTTCATGACGAGACCATCACTCGGGAAATCCATGACCTGACCGATGAGCGCGTCGGGGTCGACGTGGCCCTCGAAATGTCCGGGTCGAACGCCGCATTGAACACCGCGATTTCAGCGGTTCGCCGCGGCGGACACGTCATTCTCTTTGGCCTCAAGAGCGGCGACGCAGTGATCGAGGACTTCGATCGGGTGATCGTCGACGGGATCAGCCTTCACGCAGTGGTCGGCCGCCGAATCTTTGAAACCTGGCACATCACTCGAAACCTGCTTGAGTCCCGCGATCCCAACATTCACGACCTGATCTGGACGGTGATGCTCAACCGCGGCGATGGCACCATCGTCAACTTCGCTGAATTCGATCGCGATCGTTTCGAGCAGAAGATCAACACCCAGCCCAAGGTGCTGCTCCGCTTCGCGAGCTGACGGGCGGGCCTGTATCGGGATCGGCACAGCCACTAACGTTCGCTAGTTGTTCGGCGCTCCGGCGATGATCCAGCTTTCGATCAGGTGGAACTCAAAGGGGCAGATCTCCCCCAGTCCCGGGGTTCCGAATGGCATCGGTTGCAAGCAGCGGGTGCCGTCGGGCGCCCGCGCGTCCGGCATGGTCTTCGACCAAAGCATGCTCAGGGAGGGATCGCAGGGCGGGGTGTCGCACGGTTGGACGTGCACTGCATCGTACCCGAGGTCATTCCTGCAGGGAGTCGACACCGGGTGATTGACCAGCATGTCATAGGAGTTGCCTTCCGTAAGATCCATGCCGCCACGCAGCAGCGTGGGATTGTGGCAGACGGTGCAACGCAAATCGAAGATCGGTTGGATGTCATTGGCGAAGCTGACCGGATCATCCTCTTCCTGGGGAAGAATGGTGTTGAGGTTATCCCCGCCCATGTCCATTCTCCTCATGGGCATGTTCTGTGATGAAGGGTCGCCGTTCCCGGTGCCGGTTCCAACTGAGCATTGAATCAAGACCGCGGCGATGAAGGCACTACCCACGACCCCAAGCTGACGATGAAAGTTCATGAAGCCCCCCTCCTTGGCGCTTTGGCGAAAGCCAACAACATTATTTGGAGCCATCGCAAGTCAAGCCCTTTTGTCGCAATGGCTGATTTCCCGACGGATGCGAACACTTCCCCGTCGCTTCGCTGACACCGGGAACCCGCCATCGTTGCATTGCTCCCGTGAAAATCGTGGCCCGCTTTCCTCCTGGAATCCCTGTGGTAAGCAGCAACCATGTTTTCAGAGCGCGCCAGAGACGTCGTTCGCGGGGTAACCCGGGAAATCAAGGAAGCCGGTACCTGGAAAGAGGAGCGGCTGCTCGCCTCGCCTCAGGGCGTGGAGATCGTGGTGAACGGGCGCAGGGTGCTCAATTTCTGCGCCAACAACTACCTCGGTCTCTCCAGCCATCCCGAGGTGCTGGCGGCCTCGAAGCGGGCGCTCGACGAATACGGATATGGGATGTCGAGTGTGCGCTTCATCTGCGGCACGCAGGATCAACATCGAAAGCTGGAGACGAAGCTCGCCGAGTTCTTTGGATTCGAGGACGCGATCCTTTTCGGATCCTGCTTTGACGCAAATGGCGGGATTTTCGAGGCGCTGCTCACGGACCAGGACGTGATCATCTCGGACGCCCTCAACCATGCATCGCTGATCGACGGCATTCGGCTGTGCAAAGCCGAGCGCCAGCGCTTTCCGAACGGAGAGATGGAAGAACTGGAGCGGCTTCTGCAGGCCGCAAAGGCGGCGCGCCTCCGCATGGTGGTGACCGACGGTGTGTTCTCCATGGACGGCTACCTGGCGAAGTTGGATCGGATTTGCGGCCTCGCGGAACGCTATGAAGCCATGGTGGTGGTGGACGACTCGCATGCCTCAGGTTTCGTCGGAAGAACCGGCCGCGGGACGCCCGAGGAATGTGGGGTGATGGGGCGGGTGGACATCCTGACCTCGACGTTGGGCAAAGCGCTCGGCGGCGCCTCGGGTGGGTTTGCCGCGGCGAGGCGGGAAGTGGTCGAGCTTCTTCGACAGCGGGCTCGCCCCTATCTTTTCTCCAACAGCTTGGCGCCGTCGATCGTCGGCGCGAGCCTCAAAGTGATGGAGCTCCTCTCGTCGACGACCCAGCTTCGCGACCGGTTGATGAATAACGCGACGAATTTTCGCGAACGGATGACGGCGGCCGGTTTTCAAATCAAGGCCGGTAACCATCCGATCGTTCCCATCATGATCGGCGACGCTCGGATGGCCACCGAAATGGCCCGCGATCTGCTGGAGCAGGGGATCTACGTGATCGGCTTCAGTTACCCGGTGGTGCCCAAAGGGGAGGCGCGGATCCGGGTGCAGCTCTCCGCCGCACACAGCGACGAGCACATCGAACGGGCGGTAGACGCATTCACTGCGGTGGCTCGACACCGCGGACTCATCGCGTCGAGGTAACTGGCGTCGCGCCACAGCCAACCCGCTGTTAGGATGGATTTTTCTACTATGCGACTTTGGTACTTGGCCGGTTTGATGTTTCTGGGCTGTGCTTCCAACCGCTCGTCGTGGGTTTCCGGCCAATCCGCGGCGGCGGAAGCGCTCCAGGCCGGGATCCAGGCAGGCGCCGCCTCCGGAATCACCCGAGCAAGTGGTGGCTGCTGGGCAAACTGTCCAGTCGGGACGACTTGCAATCCTCACAGTGGTCTGTGCGAAGAGCTCCCTTGCCGTGGCCAGTGCACTGCAGACGAGCACTGCGAAATCACCCCCACGGGTTCACAGTGCGTCGCAGGCCACGCTCCTCCGGTTGAAATCACCATCGGGCGAAAGGGGGAGGAAGAGCCGCCCGTCAAGCCGGATACTTCTACGCCACCCCCGCAAGGACAAAACCCCACCAAAGCTCACTGAGGCCGATGGACTAGCTGTCGGAAGACGCCTTCGGCTTTCGATACTGGTTCGGATCGATGACGTGTCGCGCGAGCCAGCGGCGCACCTGCACCCGGGCTTTTCCCAGGGCGCGAGCAACGGCGCTGACGTTACCGCGGTGTTCCACCAACAGCTCCACCAGCCTCTCACGTCGACCGTCGTCCTCGGACTGCCTCGCCTCGGCGGCTTGGGTCGCTGCCCCGCCGGCGACTGACCCAGACCCCTGAACCGAACCGGGCAAGTGCTCGACGGCGATCGGACCGTGACCGGCCAACGCCAGCGCGGCCTCGAGGCATTTCTCGAGCTCGCGGATGTTGCGTGGCCAATCGTAAAGGAAGATCGCCCGGGCCGCTTTGCGTTCGAAAACAACTTTTCGACTGGCTGAGGCTCGCTGAAGGAGGGCCGAAATGATCAGGCCCAGATCCTCGCGGCGCTGCCGAAGCGAGGGCAAGGCGATGCTGAAGCCGGATATCCGTCCAAACAGGTCCTCTCGCAGCATCTGACGGGACACCAGCTGCTCCAGATTTTGGTGGGATGCCGAACAGATCCTGACATCCACCGGGATGCTACGGCCCATCCCAAGGGGCATCACCCGCCGCTCCTGGAGTACCCGCAACAAGCTCACCTGAGGTGCGGGCGGCAAGTCGCCGATTTCATCCAGAAAGAGGGTGCCGCGGTCGGCGCTTCGAATCAGCCCGACATAGTTTTGAACCGCTCCCGAGAACGCCCCTTTCTGGTAGCCAAAAAGCTCGGCTTCCAGCAACGTCTCGGGAATTGCGCCGCAGTTGACCGCGACGAACGCTCCTTTCCGCTTCGAGAGCTCGTGCACTGCTCGGGCGACAACCTCCTTGCCGGTTCCGGTCTCTCCTTGAACCACCACTGAGACCATGGAGGACGCCACCGGCACTAATGCGGAAAACCGGACGGCGAGCTCAGGGTTCAAGGTGGCCAGCCCCAGGTGCGGTGGGCAGAGCTCATCCGCTTTCAGCTCCTGCGCACTGTCGCCGTCGACCTTGAGCTCGCGCCGAAATACGAAGAAGTTGTGCCCCACCTCGAGCACATCGCCGTCAGCCAACGCTGAGCTCTTGACCGGTGCTCCATTGACGCGAGTTCCGTTCTTCGAGCCAAGATCCTCGAGGATCCATCGACCCATGACGAGTCGAAGTTGGGCGTGCCGAGTCGAGGCCCAGGAGTCCGCGACTTCGATCCGCAACGAAGCTGAGTCTTCAGTCGAAAAACTGCGAAGGTGCTCGCCGCGTCCGATCGTGGCTGAGCGCATGCCCCGAAGTAGGTATCGCCGGGATGGGGCAAACGGCGCGCTGCAGTCGAAAGCGAGAAAAAGGTGGGGATCTCCTGACCGCGCACCGGCCGGACTAACGTATTCCTCTGTCCCCGAAAGGTTGCGGCTAGGCGCCATCGGCTTTTGACCCGGTTCGATCTCTCAGCGAGTGGTCAGGGCAAGTCTCATAGGTCACCCGGCAAAACAAGTTCGTGGCGCTGTCTTGCTTCTACCCGCCGCGGGTGTCGGTAGTGCCGCACGGCGTGCTCGCGCACAGGCTGGTGTCGTCCACGGGGACAATACAAAGACTCGTGTCACACGGGTTGTTGTTCGCAGTGGGCGACGGGCCACGGGTGTCGGGTGTGGCGGTCCCGCCCACAGCAAGCGACAATTGATTGTCGAGCAAGAGTCGCAACGTTTGTTTCTGAAGATGGAGTCGTTTGTTGGGTTTCATCTATCCTCCTGCTGGCCGGCGGTGAAGCTCGATTGACTGCGAATCCAAGTGGCAAACTCTGTGGGGAGCAAGGGAAGCTGGTCTGCTGCTCTGAAGGCCCAGACTCGAATCTCGGAGTCTCTACCCGCCGAGACTACGCTCTTGCCGTCGGGTGAGAAATGCAGCTCGCTGATATAGCCTCGATGTCCCCGCAAGACCGCCCGCAAGTCCCCTGACGCGCTCCAAAGTCGAATGCTTCGGTCGTCGCTGCCGGAAGCCACCAACGACCCATCCGGCGAGAAGGACCCTGCGCGGACGAGCGCCTCGTGACCCTCAAGGGTTGTCACTCCCCCATCCACGAGATTCCAGATCTTCAAAGTCTTGTCCGCTGCATACGAGAGCAGTCGGTCTCCTCGGGGAGAGAAGGAAAGTCCGTGCACGGTCCCCGAGTGTCCCGCCAGAGAATGGTGAGATCCACTTGCCACCTCCCAAAGGAGGATCGCATTTCCCGAGCTCGAGGCGACTCGAGTCCCATCCGGCGAGACGGCAATCTGCTCAACCGGACCCATATGGCCGTTCCACTCCTGGTTCTCTCCGCGTCGATTCCAGATCCGAAGGATCTGATCGGCTCCCCCGGAGACCACCCGCTCCCCGTCCGGCGAATAAACGGCGACCGTTGCTCCAGCGGGATGGGTGTTCAGAATTCGAGACGCTCCACCCATTGGGCTCCAGGTGCGGACAGTTCCGTCCGCGCCTGCGGACAGCAGCTCGCCGCCGTCCGGCGAATAGGACAGTGCGGTCACGGCCCCCTGGTGCCCGCGGAGCACCTGCGACGCTCCGCCGCTGATGGGCCAAAGCCGGATCGTGGTGTCGAGACTGGCCGACGCCAGCTGCGTCCCATGGGGGGAGAATGCGAGGGCGGAAACGGCAGCGGCGTGACCCCGAAGCACGCGGTCGGTTCGACTGGTAAGGTTCCAGAGCCGAACCGTGGAGTCCCGACTGCCGCTTGCGAGCATCTCGCCGCGCGGAGAAATCCGAACCTCGAGTACCGCATCGTGGTGTCCGTGCAAGTCGAGACTGGGCAAGACTCTCACGTTCCAGACCCGGGCGGTGTTGTCCGCCGCTCCGGTGGCGACCAGGCTCCCATCGCGGGAGAACGCCACGCTCTCCACGACCGCAGTGTGTCCAAGGAAAGTCCGCTCCTCTTTGGTATTCAAGTTCCAAAGGTGCAGCACCTTGTCGAACCCCGCCGAGGCGAGCTGAGTACCATCGGGAGAGATGACCACGGCTCGGATCCAGCCTTGGTGGGTGCCCCAAACGCGACCCTCACCCGTCTGAAGGTCCCACCTTCGGATTGCCCCTTCCTTGCCGCCCGAAAATAGGGTCTGGCTGTCGGGGGAGAAGGCCAGCGTGGAGACTTCCGACTCGTGGCCTCGGAGGATGTGTCCTGAATTCGAACGGGTGTTCCAAACATGGATGGACTGGTCCAAGCTGCCGGATGCCACCCAGTCTCCGTCGGGTGAGACTGCGAGTGTATAGACGTGGGCTCGGTGTCGAAACACCCTCCGGCTGTGTTGGGTGGCCGTGGACCAGACGCGGACCGCTCCGTCCTCCCCGGAGGACGCGATGAAGCGACCGTCGGAGGAAAACCGGACCTGGTAAGCGGCTTTCTCGTGCCGGTCGAGGACCCGTCCACTCTCGGTCTCCAGGTCCCAGATTCGAACGGTCCCATCCGATCCCGCGGACGCCAGGGTCTTCTCATCCGCCGACAGAGAGACGTCCCAAATTGGCCCTTCGTGGCCGCGCAGGATGCGACGAAGCCCGGTCGGGACATCCAGGATTTGAATCTCGCCGTCTTCTCCTGCAGAAAAGACTTTCTGCCCATCGTCCGAAACGGCGATCGCGTGGGCGCGGCCTTTGTGTTGGCCGGAGGAAACCTTCGCGCCATCTGCCAGATTCCAGAGCGCAAAACTCCCATCGAATGAGGCGGACGCGAGTCGGTTAGCGTCGCCTGCAAACGCCACGGCGACCACGTTGCCTATCCCCGGATGCCGAAACACGTGGCGAGCGACCCCGCGGCTCACCGCGTCGGCGGCGATTTCCCTGATCGCTTTCCACTGCTTCGACAAGTGTGGAAATTCGCGGATCATCGCCAGCGCAAGGGTGGGATCTCGCTCCATCACGCTGCGGGCGTTGGCCAAAAGCAACTCGTCGTTTCGATCATCGGCCAACGCCAGTGCCTGCTGAGCGGCAACGCGTTCGTGCTCCGCTCGGTCCCGTTCCCGAAGGATCCGCCGAACGCTAAAGCCCGCCGTTGCCGCGAGCAGGCACATCAAGCTCAATCCAATGCCCACCGCCGCTCGGTGGCGCGCGAGCCAACGGCGCACCAGCGCCACGGTGGAATACGAGTGCGAACGGACCAGCTGGCCGGTCTGGAAGCGCTTCAGCTCCTCGGCGAGCTCCTTCGCGGTGGCGTAGCGATCCTTGGGGTCGCGAGCCATGGCTTTGTGTACGATGGTGCAAAGCTCCTCGGGCGCTCCGGGCTGACGTGTTTCGATCGGAACGGGCGAGTCATGGAGGACGCTCTTCAGCACTTCGGCCGAGGTGGGCCCGACGAACGGCGGCTCTCCCGCGAGCAGCTGATAGAGGATTGCCCCGATTGCATAGACATCGGCGCGTGTGTCCACCGGACTACCAGCGGCTTGTTCCGGAGGCATGTACTGCGGTGTTCCCACCACGCTGCCCGCGAGGGTGATTCCCAGCGAAGCAAACTCATAGGGCCCCGCAGCATCCTGGTGCGCGTCACCGTTCCTCGAGAGATCGCAGGCCAGTCCCCAATCGATGACCAAGGTCTCGCCGAAGGGGCCAACGAGGACATTCGAGGGTTTCAAATCTCGATGGATGACGCCTCTTTGATGCGCGTAGGCCATGGCGTCGGCGGTCGCGATCACGTTGGGCAACAGTGCCAGCCGCTCTTCCAAGGTGCGCTTTCGGTCGATCAAGCTGGCCAAAGAGGCTCCGGACACCAGCTTCATCGCGTAGAAAGGTTTCCCCGAAGGCCAGCGACCGACGTCGTGCACCGGCACGATCGCTGGATGCTCGAGGCGGGCGGTAATCAACGCCTCCCGGAGGAAGCGCGCTTCGCCTTGCGGCCCTGCCTGCAAGAGCTCCTTGAGGGCGACCGATCGGTCGAGGCGTTTATCCCAGGCAACGAGCACCCGACCGAGCCCGCCGCGCCCATGCTCGCCCGCCAGTTCGTAGCGCCGCGGGTCGACTTGTTCCCAATCGCTAAAGCCCAGCTGCCTCAGTTCACCGCTGCGTACATCGGAGCCCGTTTCTGACGCTGCCGCAGTCCGATCTGGCGCTGAATTCGCCCCACCCTCCGCGATGTCTTCACGCAAGTCGCTCACACCTGTGCCTACAACACCGAGCCTGCAGAAGAAGGGAACTGGCTGTCAAACGCCAAGGTGCTGACCACCTTTGCCAGCGCCCCAGCGCGCCAGCGACTGGGTCCAAGTTTACCTGGAGGGATCCCTAAATTGTTCGCAAAAAGGAAGCCTTAGAGAAGGGCGCTCTTTTTTGGCCAAGCAGCCATCGCCTCTTCGACTACTGCCTCCAGCTCCGCTCGCGAAGCGCCATCCGCCGCCTGCAAAGCCATTCCCTGAAACACGGTGGAATAGAACTTTGCGAGCGGTCCAGCGCGCGTACCGACGGGTAGCTCGCCCGCGTCGATTCCCTGTTGAATGCGGGCCTGCACGAGTTCCTCGCGCCTGCGACGACGGTGGCGAAGCTTTCTCTGAATCACTCGAGCCTCCGGCGATACCCGGGCAGCCGCGAGAACGACCAAGCATCCCGGGGGCCTTCCCGGCAACGTGAATCCTTTTGCTGCCCGCATCAACAGACCCCGCACCGCCTCTTCGGCGCTTGAAGCCGCCTCCAGCAAGTGCTCCAGACCGGGCGTTCTGGCTTTCACGTAGCGGTCCAAAACTCGAAGAAATAGCCCCTCTTTGTTGCCGAAGGCCGCGTAGATACTCGGGGCATTAAGGCCCATCGCACGCCCCAGGTCGGACATCGAAGTGGGCTCGTATCCCTGGCGCCAGAACAACATCATCGCGCGGTCCAGCGCGGCATCAAAGTCGAACGAACGAGGTCTTCCTCGCACTCGGGGGATTTGTTCGGCGGCGCCTGCCATGGATGCTTCATAACCCAGCAAAACCAGGCTGTCTTTGCAATCCGGGCCTCGAGCCATGACTTACTTATCGATCATTACACAAATAGCGATGGGGCGCCTGGGTTGCTCAATCCGCAACTGACAATTCACGGAACTCGCCCTTCGCGCTCGCATCCAACACATCAGTTTTCGCGAGGGTCGAAGGACAACCGAAATGGAACCAAATGCCCAAACCAAAGAGAACAGCCAGTCGCCCGTGCGGCAGGAACCGACGACTCCACTTCGCTCTGTGAAGGCCGCTGAGGAAGCGAATCCACCACCCACCAAGAGCAAGTCCGTGATGCGGCTGCGTATCGCGGTTGGCGGTGCGATCGTGCTCGCGGGGGTAACCGGCTGGTGGGGCTACGCGCGCCAATTCGAGGACACCGACGACGCTCAGACCGACGCCAACATCAGCGCGATCAGCCCACGGGTTCCGGGAACGGTGATCGCGGTGCACGTGGTAGACAACCAGAACGTCAAAGCTGGGGATCTTCTCGTCGAGCTCGACAGCAGCGATCTCGAGGTAGCAGTGGCCCAGGCGAAGGCGACTCTGGCGCAGGCCGAAGCGGCCTACCAGGCCGAAAGTCCTGGCGTGTCGATCACCGAGACCAGCAACCGCGCTTCGCTCTCCGCTGCGGATGCGGAGCTTGCCAACTCCGAGGCGGACCTCGAGGCGGCGCAACGGGATCTGGACCAGTCCGATGCCAATGACCGCTACGCCCAGCAGCAACGAGAACGCGCGGTGAAGCTGCTCGCGTCCGGCGCGATCAGCCAGGCCGAATTCGATCAAAGTTCGAGCGCCGCTGACGCCACGCAGGCCAGTGTGAAAGCGGCGAGAAAGCACGTCGACCAAAGGCGTGCGCGGCTGGCAACCGCCCGCGCTCGACTCCAGGAAACTCGCCTCAACACTCCGCGCCAGCTGGTAATCCGCGAAGCGGAGCTCGAGGCACGCAAAGCCAATCGCGAGCTTGCACGCGCGCAGTTGAAGCAAGCGGAGCTCAACCTCAGCTACGCCAAGATCGTCGCTCCCCTCGGCGGGATCGTTGGCAAGAAGACGGTTAACATCGGCGATCGGGTCCAGCCGGGCCAACAGCTGCTTGCGCTCACCCAGACCGAGGACATCTGGGTGACGGCAAACTTCCGCGAAACACAGATCGAGCGCCTGCGCATCGGTCAAAGCGCGGTCGTGCACGTGGACGCGATCGGACGTGACTACCGGGCAAAGGTGGAAAGCTTCGGGGGCGCTACCGGCTCCCGCTACAGTCTGCTGCCTCCGGAGAACGCGACCGGCAACTACGTCAAGGTGGTGCAGCGACTGCCGGTTCGAATCCGGCTCGAGGCCGGCCAGCCAGGGCTGGACCGGCTGCGGCCAGGCATGTCCGTCGAGCCAAAGGTTCGCGTGCGTTGAGCTCCCGGGGCGACACGATTCAAGTTTCGCCCCAGGAGGGCTTCACTGGCGGTCGCAACCCCTGGGCGATCGCCTTGACGGTGACGCTTGCCACGTTCATGGAGGTCCTCGACACCAGCATCGCCAACGTTTCACTTCCCCACATTGCGGGAAACCTATCGGTGAGCCAGGACGAGAGCACCTGGGTCCTAACCTCTTACCTGGTTTCCAATGCGATCGTCCTGCCGGTGAGCGGTTGGTTCGCCACCAAGTTCGGACGCAAGCGCTTCTACATGGCATCCGTTGCGATGTTCACGGTGAGCTCTTTGCTCTGTGGCCTAGCGCCGAACCTTGGCCTGCTGATCCTGTTTAGAGTCTTGCAGGGGTTGGGTGGTGGCGGGCTGGCGCCTAGCGAGCAGGCCATTCTGGCCGACACGTTCCCCCCTCAGAAGCGAGCGACCGCGTTTTCGGTCTACGCGATGGCGGTTGTGCTCGCGCCGGCGATCGGGCCCACGCTGGGCGGCTTCATCACCGACCACTACTCGTGGCGTTGGGTGTTCTTCATCAACGTTCCGGTCGGCTTGGTTTCGTTGTTTTTGTCGAACCGGATGGTGACCGATCCTCCGCACCTGGTCGAAGCAAAGAAGCGCATGGGCGGGATCGATTACGTGGGCCTGGGGCTGATCGCCGTTGGGCTCGGCGCGCTCGAGTTGGTGCTCGACAAGGGTCAGGAGGACGATTGGTTCCACTCCTCCACGATCACCGCTTTCTCCGTTATCGCTGCGGTGGCGTTGCTCTCCTTCGTGATTTGGGAATGGAACCATAAGCGGCCAGTGGTCGACGTGCGGCTCTTCAAGAGTCGGAACTTCGCGGTTGCAAATTTGATGATGTTAGTGCTGGGGATAACCCTCTACGGCAGCACCGTGCTTTTGCCTCAGTACCTCCAAGTTTGGATGGGCTACTCCGCAACCAACGCCGGGATGGCGCTCTCGCCGGGCGCACTGGTGTTCGTCTTCATCACGCCACTCATCGGCTGGCTGGTCTCTCGCATCGGTTCGAAGCCGTTGATCGCCTTCGGCTTCAGCGTATTGGCGGTAGCCCTCTACCACATGTCGCATACGCTCTACACCGGCATCGACTTCTCGACCGCGGTCTGGTTGCGCATCTACTTGACGATAGGCTTGGCGTTCTTGTTCGTTCCAATCAACACCGTGGTCTACGCTGGAGTGCCTCTCGAAAAAAACAACGCGGTGGCTGGAATCGTCAACCTGTCCCGAAATATGGGCGGCGACATCGGAATTGCCATGGTGACCACGATCATTGCCCGTCGCACGCAGCTGCACCACGAACGGATCGTGTCCCATCTTTCTGCGGGCGCGCAGGACTTCAACGCGAGGCTAAGCGGCATTGCGCATGCCTTGGAGCGCGCGGGTATGTCTACGGTGGAGGCATCGAAACAGGCGTACGGAGCGATCTACCGCCAAGTGATTCAGCAGGCTCAGACGCTCGCCTACCTGGACACGCTCTTTGTGTTCGCCTGCTTCGCTGCGCTCATGGTCCCGCTCGTGCTCTTGACCAAGCAAGCTCGCGGTCGGGCCGCGGCGGGCCACTGAGGCGGTCGTCTAACCGGCGCCGAGGGACTGCTGGACAGGGGATGACGCCGCGGGAATGCGGCTCTCCGCCGCCCACAGCCCAAGAGCTCGCAGCAGATGGCCAGCTAGGCCTACGAAGCCGGCCGAGCAAAGCCATTCGCCGCCTGAGGCCCCAACCATCGTCTTGATGGTCGGGGCTTCGTCCTTTCTCGCGTATCGCGGTTCGGATGCGTCGGCGCTGCCGTCGTTACTGCACAGCGGGAACCATGACCACCGAGCGCGGTGCGGTGCCGACGGCGATTGGAGATCCGGAGGCCACGGCAAGAGCTCCCGTGTTGGACGCTACCGCAAACTCCACCACGTCGGAGGCACCCGCATTGTCTACGAACAGAAAGCCACCGCTCGGGTCTACGGTTGCCGAATAGGCATTGGTGCCAGCGGTGAATGGAGAGCCGCTGATCGCGTTGAGGGCTCCGTTGAACGCGTTGAAGGTAAAGGCCGATACCGAACCGCTGGTGTAGTTGGTGACATAGAGGAAGCGACCCAACGGGTCAGGTGCGACAAACTTTGGAGCCGTCCCTACGGAAACGGT
>Ga0126369_10000758_pt1 | contig 21601 bp, 16 predicted proteins | sample PanSoiMetaPlot_1_FD_109646 | JGI IMG/M metagenome (GOLD analysis project Ga0126369, IMG submission 109646) | Tropical forest soil microbial communities from Panama - MetaG Plot_1 | ecosystem: Environmental > Terrestrial > Soil > Tropical forest > Bulk soil | place: Panama | collected 2016-02-17
CCGCGGGCTTCGATCGCGCGGCCTGGGACTTGCGCTACGATCCCGCGTCACAGCCGACTGCGGAGCAGAAGGAAGCCATGGCTGCGGGCTATTACGAAGGTCCGCGCGGGCCTCGGGTCGATGCCGGCGAGTACACCATAAAGATCAAAACGCCTGTGAAAGAAGTGTCGCAAAAGGTCACTGTGGAAGAGGATCCCCGGATCACTCTATCCGCCTCCGATCGAGTGGCGCGCCGTGCGGCCCTCGATGACCTTTACGCCATGGCCAAAACCTCTTCCGCAGACCGCAAGAAGATTCTGGCGCTCCAGGTTGCACTGAAAGCCGCGCAAGCACAGTGGAAGCAGGAAGCCGAGCAGAAAAATGGCGTCAAGATTCCCGAAAATGTTCAAACCCAGGCAGAGGACCTGCTAAAGAAGGTGAACGACCTCGCAAAGAAATATCACCGCGAACGTGAGGGACTGGGGAACGCCGGCCCGCCCTTCGAATGGCTTCCGGCGCCCTTGCCCAGTCAGGTGCAGGGCTTGATGGAGGACATCGACGATTTCGCAGCGGCTCCCGGCCAGCAACAGACCGAGAAAATTGCGGAATTGAAGCCGCAGGTCAGCGATGCTTCGGCCCGGGTGAAAAAACTATTAGAAGAAGAGTTGCCCGCGCTGAACAAAAAGATGAATGAAGTCGGCGTGCCGCACATCGTCCCGAATCTCGACGGTGGCGATGCTGCGGACGCCGACGATTTGGAGGAGTCCGAGGGTTAGCTGGCTTTATTCAGGAAAAGATGGCACCCGTATCATCGCGTAGCTGGGGAAAAAGGCTCGTGCGACGTTCAGCAGGCCAATCAATTAAGGGGAAAGATTGCTTGGCATCGCGCCAACTGCCCTATTCGTTCGGTCGGGTTTCAGATCCACCTATTGGGATGACAGAAAGGAAGATTGCATGAGCGCCATTCGCTCGAAGTGGTTGCTGTATGCCGTGTGGGGTGTGCTCCTTGCATTGATTTGCAGCGGTGCTGCCTCGGCGTCCGTACCGCCCGTGGCCCAGGATCAGAAAGACGAGAAGAAGGACGACAAAAAGGATCAAAAGAAAGACGAAAAGAAAACCCTCGAGCTCAAGCCCGAGCGCAAGATCGAATTCTCCACCGATGAAGGCACCTGGCTGTCTCTCGACATCTCTCCCGATTCTCGCACCATCGTCTTCGAACTTCTCGGCGATATCTACACCCTCCCTGTCGAAGGCGGCCAGGCCAAGCTGATTTCCGGCGGAATGCCATTCGATAGCCAGCCGCGCTTTTCTCCCGACGGAAAATGGATCGCCTTTCTCTCTGACCGCGATGGCGGCGAAAACGTCTGGATCATGAAACCGGACGGCAGCGATCCTAAGCAGCTTTCCAAAGAGACTTGGGCGGATTTCGCCTCACCGTCATGGACGCCTGACGGCCGCTATGTGTTGGTCTCAAGAACTACGCAAGCCCTAGCCACTTATGAACTCTGGATGTATCACCTACAGGGAGGCTCCGGGGTGCAAATCACCAAGGCGAAAGCGGCGCCTAAGCAACCTCGCCGGGAACGCGCCAACGCCTTGGGTGTCGTAGCTTCTCCAGACGGTAAATATCTCTATTACGCGCGCCGAACCGGTTCGTTCGCCTACAACGCGCAGTTTCCTCTGTGGCAAATTGCACGCCGTGATCGCAAAACCGGTGACGAAGACGTCCTCCTCGAACAGTTGCGCAGCAGTTTCCGCCCCGTGCTTTCGCCGGATGGCAAGCAGTTGTTGTACGTAACCCGCTACGAGACGGAAACCGGCTTGCGCCTGCGCAATCTGGAAACGGGAGAAGACCGCTGGGTGCGCTATCCCATCACGCGTGACGATCAGGAAGCTATTTTCTCGCGCGATCTTTTTCCCGGTTACGCGTTCTTCCCTAACGGCAAGGAAATTCTCTACAACCAGGACGGCAAGATCCGCCGCTTGAACCTCACCTCCGGGGCGGAAACCGACGTTCCCTTCACCGCCAATGTGAAGTTAGATCTCGGCCCAAAGCTCGATTTTCCTCAACGCGTCGAGGAAGGTCCGGTGAAGGTTCGCTTGATTCAGGGTCCTGTTGAATCGCCCGACGGCAAGAGCATGGCTTTTTCTGCCATGACCCATCTGTACCTGATGGACCTTCCCAACGGCAAACCTCGTCAGCTGTTGAGCGACGAAACCCGCCAGTTCCAGCCCGCGTGGTCGCCCGATGGCAACTGGCTTGCCTATGTCACCTGGTCGAATGCCGGCGGCCAGCTTTGGAAAGTTCCTGCCGGTGGCGGAACTCCCGTTCAACTCACCAGAACGCCGTCCCTTTATAGCAATCCGGTGTGGTCGCCGGACGGCACGCGAATTGTTCTGTTGCGCGGCAATGCCTACGATCGCGAACATTCGGAATTCGATGGTGGGCAAACTTCGAACGCCGACTTGATCTGGCTTCCATCGGAAGGCGGCGATGCCAAACTGATTTTGCCAGCGCGCGGAGCCGGTTCGCCGCACTTCACACACGACAAAGATCGCGTTTACGTCAATACGCCTCAGGGGCTTGTTTCTCTTCGCTACGACGGCACCGATCGGATCACCCATCTGCAAGTGAAAGGTGCCGGCGATTACAGCGAAGAAGAACCCACCGCCGCCGATGATCTACGCGTAAGCCCAGACGGTCAATGGGTCTTGGCGCAGGTGATGAACCAGCTTTTCCTGGTGGCCATGCCCGTGGTTGGAGGAGAGGCGCCAACCATCGTAGTCACTTCTGGTGTGGTTCCCGTAAAGCGAATTTCCGATATTGGCGCCGACTATTTTCACTGGTCGGATGATGGCAAGACCATTTCCTGGGCCGTGGGCGCGAGTCTCTTTCGGCAACCGCTGAGCTCCATCTCCTTTGAAAAACCCAAGGACGAAAAAGATAAAGACCAGGAGGAGAAGAAAGCCGCGGCAAGCAGCGACAGCGACAAGAAAGACGCCAGTCCGTCTGCGGCCAAGTCCGACGAAAAGAAGGAAGAGAAAAAAGAGGAGAAAAAGCCCAACGAACGCTCCAAGGACGTTCAGGAAATCCATGTCGCGCTCGAAGTTCCTCGCGCAACTCCCAAGGGCACCATCGTTCTGCGCGGCGCAACGGTCATCACTATGAAAGACACGGAAGTGATCCCCAACGCCGACATCGTGATTGAAAACAACCGCATCAAGAGCATCGGAAAACGCGGCAACGTTCCTGCGGGAGCTCGGGTGTTCGACGTTAAGGGCAAGACCATCGTGCCAGGTTTCGTCGATACCCACGCGCACTGGTTCGAGATTCGCCGCGGCATTCTGGACGTGCAAAACTGGTCGTTTCTCGCGAACGTCGCATACGGTGTCACTTCCGGTCTGGATGTGCAGACCGGCACCAACGACATGTTCGCGTATCAGGACCTGGCTGACGGCGGAGAAATTATCGGGCTGCGCGCCTTCTCCACAGGGCCGGGTGTGTTTTCCAATAATGACTTCCAGTCTGTCGACGACGCAAAAGGCGTGCTCACCAAGTATCGCGATTACTACGGGACGCACAACATCAAGAGCTACATCGTCGGAAATCGCAAGCAACGGCAATTCATGGTGCGAGCGTCAAAGGAACTCGGCATGATGCCTACCACCGAGGGCGGCCTCGACCTCAAGCTCGATATGACCCACGTGATCGACGGCTTCCACGGAAATGAGCACACCCTGCCTATCGTTCCGCTCTATAAGGACGTGATCCAACTCTTCGCCCAATCCGGAATCGCGGAAACGCCCACCTTGATCGTCAGCTATGGCGGCCCGTGGGGCGAAAACTATTTCTACGAACACACCGAAGTGCACAATGATCCCAAGCTCAACCATTTTACGCCGCATTTCATTCTCGATCGCAAGAGCACTCGCCGCGCCTTTTGGGGACGCGAAGACGAATACGAATTCCCCAAACATGCCGCGCAGATGGCCAAGCTGGTCCGTGCTGGCGGGCTCGTCGGCGTGGGCAGTCACGGCCAACTGCAGGGCCTCGGTTATCACTGGGAAATGTGGATGCTGGCCAGCGGCGGCATGACTCCGATGGAAGTGCTGCGCTGCGCCACCGTGAATGGTGCAAAGATTGTTGGACGCCCGCAGGATATCGGCTCCCTCGAGCCTGGCAAGCTGGCGGATCTGGTGATCCTCGACAAGAACCCGCTCGTCGACATTCACAACACCAACACGATCGACTGGGTCATGAAAAACGGTGTCTTGTACGAAGGCGACACCCTCAACCAGCTCTGGCCGGAAGAGAAGAAACTTGAAGCTCTATGGTTTTGGGATTTCGATAAGCCAAAGGCCGGTGAGGCTTTGCAGTACGGCGCCACCAACAAACCGTAGTCTCCGAAAGCGTCGCAGATGCGCCGCTGCGAGGCTGTGTGACTCGGGACGCCACGGCTTCACAGCCAGCGGAAAACTCTCCTTGTGTCATTCCGAACGGAGTCCCCGGAGTGGGAAGGTGCTTTCCTAGACGTCTTTGCGAAAAGCAGATCCTCGCTTCGCTCGGGATGACAACGGATTGTGATTTTTCCGCAACCCGGCCAGTCCCGGCGTCTGCACTCGCGCTGCAACCCGGCTTTAGTAGCCGCCAGCTTCTAAGCTAGCTCTCACACAGACGCTTACTTCGTTTCTTTTACCGGCGCCGGAGCCTTCACATGGTTCGTCTGGTACCACTCAAAGGTGCGCCGCAATCCCTCTTCGAACATCACGGCCGGCTCGTAACCAAGATCTTGCTTCGCTCTGCGGATGTCGGCAAGCGAATCGCGTATATCCCCTTCCCGCGGAGGATCATGCTGCGGTTCAATCTTTTTGCCGGAAATGCCCCGCAGGAGTTCCACTATTTTGTTCAGAGAAATCGCGAAGCCCGTTCCGACGTTGTACACGTTCCCGGACGCGCTGGGCGCTTCAAACGCCAGCAGGTTAGCCTGCACGGCATTTTCCACAAACGTAAAATCCCGGGTCTGTTCGCCGTCTCCATAAATCAACGGTTGCGCATCGTCCAGCACCGCCGCCGCGAATCGCGACAATACACCTGAGTATGGAGAACCGGGATCCTGCCGCGGCCCGAAAATATTGAAATACCGCAGCGAAACGTTCTCCAGCCCGTAGCAGCGTCCAAAGGTCTGCCCGTATAGTTCCCCTACATATTTCGCCACTCCGTACGGCGAAATCGGAACCGGCTGCATCGACTCCGTCTTCGGCAAAGTGGGTGTCTCTCCATAGGCCGAGGAAGAAGCCGCGTACACCACGCGTTTCACTTTATTGTCGCGGGCCGCCACCAGCACATTCAGCGTCCCATCCACGTTAATTCGGTTCGTTTCGATGGGATCCTTCACCGAACGCGGCACCGAAGTCCGCGCGGCCAGATGAAGCACGTTTTCCGCCTGGTGCATGGCTTTCTGCACCGTTTCCAGATCGGTGATCGAACCCTTCATGAAAGTGATTTTGCTGCGAACTTCCGCGAGGTTCTCTTCTTTGCCAGACGACAAATCATCGAGCACGACGACGCTATGCCCTCGCCGCACCAATTCGTCCACAGTGTTCGAGCCGATGAATCCGGCGCCCCCGGTAACCAGGTAGCGCATTTCCGTCTCCTTCTGTCGCAAAGCCTTTCTTATTGTACGATGGTAAGACGCTTTCTCGCGCAATGTTTCGCGGCGCGCAATGCGCATTGCACATGAGCAAGAAACGAATCGCAATCCTCTTTGTCGTGTTGCTACTGGCGGTTGCCAGTTTGTACTACGCGCACCGCCGCACGCTGCATCGCGGCGCGCCAACCGCGGAGACTTATCCCACTGCCGAACTCAATACCTCGCCATCTGCTGCAATTCCGGAGACTCCCGGCTACGGGAAGCCGGGCCGGGGCGCGCCGCCGGCAGAAAGCGCCAAGGTGCGTGTCCCAGCCGCGGAAGCCGGGCCGATTCTGCGCCCGGGCGAAACCTTGGAATATGCCGCCAACGTCACGAAGATCGACAGTACCGTGGCGACTCTGAGAATCCTCGTGAGAGACAAACGGGATCTGGCGGGGAGAAACGTCTGGCATCTGCAAGCCTTCGCCCACACAGAAAATCCCTATCGCATGATCTTCGAACTGGACGACCGCTTCGATTCCTACAGCGACCCTATGGATCTCAGCAGCCATCAATACGAAATGCATCTCAGCGAGCGCGGCCAGAAGGTGGATTCGGTCGAGCGCTTGTATTCTTCGCCGAAGGATTTTGCCCCTGCCGGCATGATCGCTGCCCGTGTCCTTCCGGAAACGCGCGATCCGCTTGGTTTTTTGCACTATCTGCGCAATGTGGATTGGAACAAGACGCCCGAGGTGCGCTCCCCGGTTTATGATGGCCACAAACTCTACGATGTTCGCGCCGTGCTAAAGAGCAAGTCGCAACCCGCCAGCGTTCCTGCCGGCGATTTCAATACCACGAAAATCGAGATTCACGTCTTCGATAACGGCAGCGAAATGAAGGATGCGCACTTTTTCCTGTATCTCGCCAACGACTCCCTGCGCATTCCCGTACTTGTGGAGGCGGTTCTTCCCATTGCCAGCGCGCGCGTCGAACTCACCCAGGCAAAATAGCCGCACCGTTCTAAGGCTTGATTTTATTTACTAGCAAGGAACGATTCTCTCGCGATTCCTCATCACCCGCCGGGTCGCATTGCGCGTGTCGACTACCAGCTTCGAGGAATCCACGATCTGCGCATAGTCGTAGCTGGAGTGATCCGTGGCGATAATCACCGCATCGTAAGTTCCCAACGTGGCCGGGCTCAGCGGCACCGACTTCATGTGCGAGTAGTCGTAGTGCCGCATCTTGTGCAGCTGCGGGAAGTAAGGATCGTTGTAATCAAAGCTGGCGCCGCGTTTCTGCAGGATTTCCATGATCTTCAGGGTCGGAGACTCGCGCAGGTCGTCCACATCTTTCTTGTAGGCCACCCCAAGCACCAGAAGCTTCGATCCGTTCAGACTTTTCTTGTGCTGGTTCAGCGCCTCGGCAATCGCGTCCACCACGTGGTACGGCATCGCGGTGTTCACTTCGCCCGCTAGTTCGATAAACCTGGTTGAAAAATCATACTCCCGCGCTTTCCACGACAAATAGAATGGGTCAACGGGAATGCAATGGCCGCCCAGTCCGGGCCCCGGGTAGAAGGGCATGAACCCGAAGGGTTTCGATGAAGCCGCTTCGATCACTTCCCAGACGTCCACGCCCATACGCTGGCAGAGCAGCTTCAGTTCGTTCACCAGTGCGATGTTCACGCAGCGAAAAATGTTCTCCAGAAGTTTCGCCATTTCCGCCGCTCGCGTGGAACTGACCGGGATAACCTTGGCCACCACTTGCGCATACAGCGCCTGCGCCGCGCGCCCGCTTGGCGGATTCACACCGCCCACGACTTTGGGAATCTGCGCCAGTCCATACTGTTTGTTGCCCGGGTCTTCGCGCTCCGGAGAAAACGCCAGGAAAAAATCCCCCGGAACATTTTCATTGGTCAGGCCCGAGGCAATGGGGCAACGCAAGCCACTTTTTTCCAGAATCGGGAGAACCAGTTCTTCCGTCGTTCCCGGATAGGTCGTGGACTCCAGCACCACCAACTGTCCCTTTTGTAGGTGCGGCTGGATCGACTTCGCCGTCTGTTCCACGTAACTCAGATCCGGCTCGCGGTATTCGTTCAGCGGCGTGGGCACGCAGATGATGATCGCGTCCGCTTCGCTCAACCTCGAGAAATCGTTGGTCGCTCCAAAATGCCGGCTGTTAACATATTGCTGAATCTTGTTTTGCTGAATGTGCTCGATATAGGATTTCCCTGAATTCAACATCCTGATTTTTTCCGCGTCGGTATCGAAACCGGTCACGCGATGCCCGGCCTCGGCAAATCTGAGCGCCAGCGGAAGCCCCACATAACCGCACCCGATAATTCCCACTTTCAACTGGCTGCTTTTGAAGAACTCTGGTTTTCGTTCGGTAGCCATGAGATGCAAAGTGCTCCTCTGGATTGTGCACCGCTCTTACGCAGGCCTAAGGCCCAAGGGACAAACCACATAACCATCATATCAGTTTCTTTTGCCCGCCCAGAAACCATCCGCCAATTGTTCCGAAATGTTCACTGATTCGCATGTGCCGCTGCCAGAAGCAAGTTGCTATTCCTGCGCGCTCGCAGCAAGATAGCCCTCGTGCGGCCGTTCTTCTTTCCGAACGGGATTGGCGCTCTCCCAACATGTTGATTTTTACGATCTTGGCCCTCGGCCTGGTTGTCGGCACCCTGGTTGGTCTTTTGGGGATTGGCGGCGGCGTTGTCCTGGTGCCGGCCATGGTTTACCTCCTGCACTACGACCAGCACCTGGCCCAGGGCACTTCTCTCCTCATCCTTCTTCCTCCTATCGGCCTGGGGGCGCTGCGCGGCTATTGGAAAAATGGCCAGGTGGACCTGCGCGCCGGAATCCATTGCGCGATTGGCTTCCTCCTCGGCGGCTACGTCGGCGGCCGCATCGCGGTGCCCATGAATTCGGGCGATCTTCAGGGTGTGTTTGGGTTTTTCCTGATGCTCTCCGCGGTTCTGCTTTGGCGCAAGAGCAGTCCCGGCGGGAAGTCTGCCGCCGCAGCGTCTGAACCTAGCGGCCCCAATCTGCCGCGCACAGCGGGGATCCTGTTCGTGGCTGCACTCTGTGGCGTCGCCGCGGGCATGGTCGGAATCGGCGGCGGCGTTTTGCTGGTGCCCCTGCTTGGGTTGTTGTTTGGATTCAGCCAGCATCGCGCGCAGGGCACCAGTCTGGTGGCACTCATTCCGCCTACGGGTCTGCTGGCGTTTCTGACCTACGCAAAAGTCGGTTACGTTAATTGGCAAGCCGGTTTTTTGCTCATTCCCGGCGTATTCCTCGGCGGCATTCTGGGGGCGTACATCGCGCGGCGTCTAAATGCGCGCCGCATGCGCCAGGTGTTTGCGGCTTTGATGTTTCTTCTGGGCATTTGGCAGGCCTTCTCTGCCTGGCGCAGCTGACGCATACTTAGAACGCATGGTTGACCTTCACTGCCATATCCTGTTCGGCCTCGACGACGGCCCCAAACTTCTCGAAGACTCCCTTGCCATGGCCGAGGATGCCATCGCCGATGGCATTACTCACGTGGTCGCCACTCCCCATTGTAGTTCGCAATTCCCTTTCGATTTTGCGAATGTGCGGGCCAGACGCGACGCTCTGGCCGAAAAACTCCAGGGCCGCCTGAAGCTGGCCACTGGCTGCGATTTCCACCTGAATCACGAGAATCTCCTGGCCATTCGAAAACATCCCGTGCCCTTCTGCATCAATCAGAAAGACTATCTATTGGTGGAGTTCAACGAATTTTCGATTCCGCCGGCCATGGATCAGACCCTCCACGAGCTGCAACTCGCCGGCTTGCGTCCCATCATCACTCATCCGGAGCGCAATCCAATTCTCCGGTCGCAGCCGGAGCGGCTGTTGCAATGGGTTCGCCTCGGCTGTTTTGCACAGATTACCGCGGGCTCTTTATCCGGAGTGTTCGGCCCGGGCGCAAAAGAGGATGCCTGGAGTTGGATGACCCGTGGCCTGATTCATTTCGTATCCAGCGACGCGCATAACACCGCACGGCGTCCCCTGAAATTGAAATTTGCCTACGATTCCATCGCGCAGCAATTGAGTGAAGAGACCGCGCGCGCTCTGCTGATTGAAAATCCCCTCGCCGCTTTCCATGGCGATTCCTTGCCTTACGTGCCAGAAATTGCAGAGCCGCAGCCTCGTAAACGCAGGCGCTTTCTGTTTTTTTAGAGCCTTGGGTCTTCAATTCGCGGGCGGTAGCGGCAATCCCGCCCACGCATTCATCATCCCCAATACTTCGCGAACCACGTCCAGCGCGTCGCCGGTGGTTCGCCACCAGTGCGCCGGATCGAATTCATCATCGGAAACTCCCCGCACGACGGCATCACCAGCTTGCCGCGAAAGGCGATTCCACAAAGTGCGAGTCCGCCGCGTGTGCACTTTCGACGTCACCAGGATCACTTTGCGGGATCTTCCTTGTTTCAATGCCTGCCCGATGGTCGTCATTTCGTCCGCCGTGTTCCCAATCGGCGGATTCAGAATCCGTATGGCGTTCTCCGGTACTCCTTCATGCTCCAGAATCTGCTTGTCGTATGCGTCTTCTCCAGTGTACACAACCGACAATGTTTGCAGTGTCGCTCCGGGTTCCGTCGAATGCGTCAGCCACACTTCGGGTGCGTACCCAGCTTTGTAGATGCGTGCCGCTTCGAGCGCCCGGGCTGGCATTCGCCCGCTCAACACGGCAATCGCATCAGCCTTCTCCAGCGGGTCTTCCACTGAGAGCCAGCGTCCCACGTTAAAAAAGACGAACAGGACCGCAAATAATAGAAATCCCACCACGGCCACCCACAGCCGAGGTCGCCCGATCCGTTGTGTTGGCAGGAGCGACGCGAAGAGGAGTCCGTGCATGCTGGCGAATGGTATCCCGCACATCGCTGCTCGTCAAACGCGCCTCAGAAAACCAGTGGCGTCTCCACCATTCACGCTAGGGAAACGCTGCCGGGCCGCTATAAAATAGAGAGCGCCAATTTCTGGAGGACGCATGAGAGCGGTCGTGACCGGTGCTGCGGGATTCCTGGGCTCCCATCTTTGTGACCGCCTGTTAGCGGAAGGTTACGACGTTATCGCGCTCGACAATTTCATCACCGGTGAAGAGTCCAATCTCGCCCATTTGCACGATAACACGCGCTTCCAACTCGAGCGCAAGGACGTAAGTCAGCCCATTCACGTCACCGGCCCGGTGGGCTACGTTTTCCACTTTGCCTCACCGGCAAGTCCGCTCGATTACCTGAGGTTCCCGATTGAAACCCTGAAAGCGGGCTCCCTTGGCACCATGCATTCCCTGGATCTGGCGTTTCAAAAGAACGCCAAATTCCTTCTGGCTTCCACCAGCGAGTGCTACGGGGATCCGAACGTCTCGCCGCAAAGTGAAAGCTACTGGGGCAATGTGAATCCGGTTGGCCCGCGCAGCGTCTATGACGAAGCCAAGCGCTTCGCCGAAGCCACCACCATGGCCTATCATCGCTTTCACTCCTTGGACACTCACATCGTGCGTATCTTCAATACCTACGGCCCGCGCATGCGTTTGAACGATGGCCGCGCTCTTCCCAATTTTGTGTTCCAAGCGCTCAGCGGCCAGCCCATCACCGTGTATGGCGACGGCAAGCAGACCCGCAGTTTTTGTTATGTATCCGACCTGATCGACGGCATCTACCGCTTAAGCCAGTCCGATGAACATTTCCCCACAAATATCGGCAATCCCGCGGAAATGACGATATACGAATTTGCCCAACGCGTGCTGAGCTTCTTTCCGAACGCACCACAAATTATTCACCAACCCTTGCCGCAAGACGATCCCAAGCAGCGACGCCCGGATATCACCAAGGCCAAAGGACTTTTGAATTGGGAGCCAAAAGTGGATTTGCAGGAAGGCCTCAGAATTACGATGGGCTTTTTCAAGGAGCAGTTTGCGCGCCTCTCGGTCTCACGGCGCTAGTCTCTGCTGCTACGGGCGTCCGAACGAATAATACTCAAAGCCCAATTGCTGCATTTTACTGGGCGAATACAAATTTCTGCCGTCGATCACCAGCCGACGCGCCATACCCTGGCCCGCTCGTTCCCAATCGAGTTTCCGGAAAATCGGCCATTCGGTGCACACCAGCGCGGCATCCACGCCTTTCAACGTTTCATACGGATCATCGAAATAGGTAACCTGCGGAAACTGCGATTTTGTGCGGGCCATGGCTTCGGGATCGGTGGCTTGCACCTCCGCTCCTTCTTCCAGCAGCCTGCGCATCACTTCCAGCGCCGGCGCAAAGCGGATATCGTCCGTGTTCGCCTTGAATGCCAAGCCCAGCACGGCAACGCGTTTGCCTTTCACCACCCACAGCGCTTTACGAATTTTCTCGAAGTACCGGTCGATACGTTGCTTATTCACGCGTTCGGCCGTCTTCAGCATCTCAAAATCCACTCCCACGGAGGCCGATAAGTGAATGAACGCCTGGATGTCCTTCGGAAAACAGAAGCCCCCGAAGCCCAGACCGGCTTTCAGGAATTGCGTGCCGATGCGTGGATCTAGCCCCATGGCATGAGTCACTTCTTCCACGTCCGCGCCAATCCGCTCGCAAAGATCGGAGATCACGTTCGCGTAGCTGATTTTCAGCGCCAGAAATGAGTTGGAGGCGTGCTTGATCAGTTCCGCGCTGTTGATTGTCGTCACCAGCAGCTCCCCGGCCGGGCTGGTCGGGCACTTGTCCGCATGCACCGGGCAATGAAATTTCTTGTCAAGAATGGGACGGTAAATCTCGCGCAACTTGGCGGCGGAATTCTCGTCTTCCACACCCACTACAATGCGGTCAGGATGAAAGAAATCCCCCACCGCCGTGCCTTCGCGAAGGAATTCGGGATTGGAAGCGACCTGGAACTTCAGTTCCGCCCCGCGGGAATAAGCGGCCATGGCTTTCTGCAGTTGCACGCCGGTCAGCGCCGGCACCGTGCTTTTCTCCACTACCAGTTTTGACGTGCGTGCTTCCTTAGCTACCTGCCGCGCTACGTGATCGATCGCGGAAAGATCTGCCTCTCCGTTTTCTCTTGGTGGCGTTCCCACGCAAATAAAAATCACCTCGCCGGCGCGAATCGCCTCTCCGGCATCCGTCGTAAACGCAATCTTGTTCTCCGCCACGGCACGCTTCAACACTTCCTCGAGGTGCTGCTCATAAATCGGCACCTTCCCCGCTTTCAGTTGATCGATGCGCGTCTCATCGATGTCTGTGCAGAATACCTCGTGCCCCGCTGCAGCCAGGCAAGCTCCGGTAACCAGTCCAACGTAGCCACACCCAATCACCGCAAGGCGCACTGTCGTTCTCCTCTATTCTGGAGGTTCTCTGCACCACAAAGAGCGCAAGCGACTCTGCCTGGCTCGTTCTGTTACTTGGCCGCGCCGGGAAGTGCTATCTTCTTCCTAGCAACAATCCGCGCAGCCCCATCAGCACCAGTTTCGGCTGATTTCTTACGACATTCCACAGCAGCCGCGTGGACTCGTCACGATTGATCTCCCCGAGCGATTCGCGGGTCGAGGCGTTCAGCATGTCCACCAGCCGCGAATAATCTTCCTGCTGGAAGTAGTGCAGCGCTCGCCGGATCAGCCAGTGCGTGCCCAGTTCTCGCCGCAGCGCTCGCAATTCCTTCGTGCCATTTTGCAGAATGGCGTCCGCCACTCCGCGCGCTCCGCGAAACCCCGTCACAATCCCGCCCACCGTGGACACTTTCACCTGCGCCGCCGCATCCCCCACCAGATAAACTTCGCCATTGCCCACGCTGCGTTGAATGGGAACCCAGCGCTTGTACACCGGTATGCGTGCACCCTGCCATTCCAGAGGCTCGAATCCCTTCTTCTCCAAAAAGCGGTCGAAGCACCGTTTGGTGGCGCGGCCATTTTCGCCGATCACGCTAACCGCCGCGCGCTCGGTCGATTCCGGAATCATCCAATAAAAATAAGGCGTATCGTCGGGCACGAACCACACCCGGGTCGTGTCGGGCCGGCAGTCTTGGGGCAGCTTCACTACCGCTTGAACCAGCGGCACGGTCTCTACCGCAGGCCAACCCGCGGCCCGAGCAACGCGACTGGCCGCACCATCCGCGCCCACCACGCCTTCCGCGTGCAATCCCTTGCGCTCTCCTGCCTCCTCCACGTCAACCCGCAGCCCTCGTCCGTTCGCTGCCAGCCCCAGAAAACGCGTGTCGTATCGAAATTTCGCACCTGCCGCTTCCGCTTCCTCTGCCAGCGTTCGAATCAACCGGTATCGTTCAATGATCAGGTCCGGGCGATGCAGCGCTACCTGGGCGGACCGCCCATCGGTAAACAACTCGAATCGCCGGATCTCGTTCAGAATGCTCGATTGCGCCGCCGCGCTGATTTGTTTCTTGAAATGATCGGTGACGATCAACGTTCGCCGAGCCGGATCGAGCGCGCGCCGCGACTCCAGCACCTGCACGCTGTGCCCCCCGGCCGCCACCCGCTTCGCCGTATACAGTCCCGCCGCCGAGCCGCCTACGACAATGATGTCCTTGGCTTCCCGGCCCGGCCGGTTTTCCTTACCTGCTTTGTCCACGTGTTTCGCTCAATCCAACTCTATGGCAGTGTTGTCCCGCACCCTGGGTCCAGTCCACGTCACCAAAGCGGGACACACTGGGCATGTGGTGTGTGGACAGCGCTACAAAGTATAACGAATTAAGCGGCACACATAAAACCCACAAAACCTGCTATTCCGACAAAACTTGCATTTTGTGGGGTGCACCGCGCCGCCTCAGCTGAGGGACTTGGCTTTCTGTCGCTCGAATGGCGCGCGCTCCAGCCACGCAATTGCCGGAAACAGCGCCAACAACACCAATCCAAGCATTATCGCTGCCCCGCGCTCTGACAGGTACGTCATCAGCACAGCTGCTCCGCCGCACAGCGCTCCCGCCAGGTACATCACCAGGACGGCGCCGCGCTGGCCCAGTCCCAAGTTGGCAAGCCGGTGCGCGGAGTGGTCTTTCCCCGGTGTCGCAAAGGGAAGCAGGCCCCGGCGAGACCGGGAAATGGTCACCAGCGTCGTGTCGAAGATCGCGGCGCACAAGATCAGCACGGGTGCCACAAAGCTGGCCAACTGTGTGGTGTGCTCCAGGCGCAGCTTCAGCGCCAGGGTAGCCATCAGGAAGCCCAGAAACATCGCTCCGCCATCGCCCATAAAAATTTTGGCAGGCTTGAAATTCCAGCGCAAAAATCCTGCCGCTGCACCCAGAACCGCCCCCGCCAGCACGGTCACTATGGTTTGTCCGTTCAGATATGCCAGAAGTGCGAAGAACACCGCGGCCATGGCGGCAATCCCTGCGCACAGCCCGTCCATATGATCCAGAATACTGAAAGAAGCGGTGATTCCCACCACCCACAAAAGCGTCAGCGCGGCATCCAGCCAGTACCCCGTCTTGCCCCCCACCAACACGCTGAATACCTGGGTGTGAATCCCGGTAACCAGGAGAAGGATCGCCGCCGACGGCATGCCCACAAATAGTTTGATCTGGTGATGCAACCAGCCGCGGTCATCCAGAAATCCGACCAGCGCCACCAGCGTTGCCCCAGTGACGATTCCGATACTTTGTGCTTGGGCCGCGCCGTCAAACGCAAACAACACCGCAAGCATCACCCCGGCATACATCGCCAGGCCACCCAGCAGCGGAATCGGTTTTAGATGAACTTTTCGTGGGCCCGGCAGATCCACCATGCCCACGCGGATGGCTAACGCGCGCACCGGCACGGTCAGTACCAGCGATGCTGACAGAGCTATCAAAAAAGCCAGCAGGCCCGCACTCATTCGTCCTCATTGCTCGTTCTGACGAAACCAGCCCACGGCGAGATGGCCAGTGCGTTAACAGAGACGTTGCCGGTTTGGGTCCGGCTCCCAAGTCGGAGCAACTCCCATCAGCAGCCTGGAGTGGACCGCTGACGCCGCCCGCGCGGCACCTAGACAATAACGCCAAAGGCATAAATCTTCTATAGGGATTATACCTTGGTTGTGTCTGTTAATCTTTTTACCATGGAGGGTAACCGAATCGTAAACCATTTTTGACTCTCAACCAATCGACCCACAATTACCGTTGCCCTGCGGCCTCAATAATCGCTACTAGCTTGCACAGCTCGCCCGCTCGTTCGTATTCCGGGGCGACGGCCAATGCCGCTTCGCCCATGGCTCGTAGCTTTCTCGGCTCGCGAAAGATTTCACGGACCACTACGGCAAATTCCCCAGCATCATCGGGGTCCGCAGAAATCGCAAAACCCGCTTTTTCTCCCAGAGAAGCCGCGTCGCATTCCCGTGGCGCCAGCGCAACGATTGGCTTCCCGGCAGCCAGGATCCCGTAAAGCTTGCTGGGAACCACCACTCCTTCCAGTCCGCGCTTCACGGTAATGATGTGCGCGTCAGCCGCAGCCAGCACCGAAGGAATTTTGCTCCCAGGGAAAAACGGTAGGAAACGCACGTTCGGAATCCCCGCCGCGGCAGCCTGTAGCCGCTCTCGTTGCGCTCCGTCTCCAACGAAGACCAGGCCGATCCCCTCACCGGCCAGTTTGCCTGCACCGGCTAGCAGCGTCTCCCAGGCGCCGTAAAATCCCAGGTTTCCCGCGTGCACCAATACGAATCGGAAATCCCCGCGAATGGCGCGAATTACTTCTGGATCGCGGTCATCAGGCGAACTTCCTGCTGTCGGAGTCTCCGCCCCATCGCGGACAATCACGATGCGAGCCGGGTCCACCCCCTTGCCTACGATCCGCCGCCTCATATCCTCGCCCAGCACTACCACCCGGGTCACACGCCGCAGCGCCCAGCAATGCAGCCTCTCCCACACCCGCGACAGCAGCCCTGGCTCGAGGATCGATCCTCCCACCGCCATGTCCGGATACAGGTCGCGGATGTTGTACACATACGGCTTGCCCTTCAGCAGCGAAACGAACGCCCCCAGGATCCCTTCAAACGGTGGGTCCGTCATCGCCAGTACCACGTCGCAGTCCACAAACAGTGTCCGGGGCACCGCAAGAAACACATAGCTCAAATAATTCAGCACCCGCCGTTTCATCTGGATTCGTGGATACGCCGTGGAACCCACGCGAATCACTCTCACGCGTCCCGCTATTTCGCTTTGGAAGAAATGCCACGCGCGCCGCTCCGTCGGATGGTAAGAAGGGCGCCCACAAAGAATGGTGATGTCGTGTTTCGCCGCTAAAGCGTCCACCACAATCTTGGCCATTTTCGCCGTAGCGGACGTGTCCGGCGGATAGTAGAGGTTCAGCAGCAGCACACGCACGAAATCATTGTACAGGGTCAACCAAATCGATTGAAGTTCGGTTGAACCTGCGGCACCCGTCGACGCGCCTGAGAAATTAGGACAGGTGGACCATTTCTGGCCGACCGGCCAGTTCCTCACTGACAGAAACGCCTTTACCTTGGACCATCCCCAATTAGTCCCCATTGGAGGTGCAAATGCTCAGCAATGTTCGGAAGGCGGCGCCACTCCTTCTAGTCTTGGTTTTTTGGCTGATGACCTTGCCGGCAGGCGCCGACCCCACTCTTCCTCAAGTCGTCACCGGCGCGCACTCCATCTTCCTGCAGAACCAAACTGGATTTCCCGAACTAGAGTACACCGCTTTGTTGGAGCTCAAAAAGTGGGGCCGTTTTGACATCGTTGCCAGCCAGGATAAAGCCGACCTCGTTCTGGTCCTGACTAGCGGCACTCACGTTCGTGCTATTCCCGACGGACAATTTCCCCGCACCACCGGTCTGAACGCTTTTACGGAAGAATCTGTCCCCGCAGGCCACACGAAGATTGCCTTGGTCGATCCGAAGACCGGCGCCACGCTGTGGTCCGACCTGCACAAAACCGAAGGTGGCAAAGTGAAGAACGGTCACCTGCTCGATGGATTGCGCCAGGCCTTCGACGAATACGAAAAAGCCAGAAACAAGAGATAACGCGGACCCCGCTCGATAATCCTGTTTGCACTAAAACGCCGCAACGCGGTGTGTTACTGAGGGCGCGCTTTGCGCCCGACCATCCCAACCACCACAGGTCCGAGCGCTTCCTGTTCGAGATGCCTTGCAGCACACCGGTGTCGGCTCGTGCGGCGGCTTTTACGGCGTGCAATATCTGCGCAAACATAGGTTGGCCACGGAAGGCACGCGCGTACGCGTTACCTGCGAAAAAGTGAAAGACCCGGTGGCACGCATGACCAATTTTGTGATTGAAGTCGACGCGCTTGTCGAGCTCAGCAAGGATCAGCGCAAGGGACTCGATCAAGCGGTCGCAAACTGCCTCGTGCCCCATACTTTCGCGCCCGCGCCCGAAATCTCGCTCAAGGTCGCAGGCCTGGTCCTCGCGGGCGAGAACTAAGGCTTAGGCGAGCATCTTCCCTAGAAGTTCTTTCAGGATTTTTGCCGCCACTGTCGCGGTGTGTCCCGAGCGATCGCGAACCGGATTGAATTCCACCACATCGGCGCCGACAATCGGCGCAGGCAGCGCCTGAATATAGCGCAGCACTTCACGCGTGGTCAGCCCTCCCGGCTCCCAGTGAGACACGCCCGGTGCCAGACCGGGCTCCAGAACATCCATATCAAACGAAACGTAGATCGGCCCTGCCAGTTTTAGCTTGGCCACTTTTGGGAGATTCTTCATTTCAAAAATCTCCACGGCATATTTATTTGCTTGTTCTCGCTGGTGGGCATTCAACGTCCGAATGCCGATCTGGATCAATCGCTGCACCAGTTTCTCTTCGCAGATTCGCGCGAACGGGCTGGCGTGCGAGTGCGCATTCCCCGCGTAGTCGGCGTAGAGATCAGGATGCGCGTCAAAATGCACCAACGTAATTCCTGGAATTCGTTGGCCCACCGCGCGCAAAATTGGATAGGTCACCGAGTGATCGCCGCCCAGACTCACCGGGCGCTTTTTGTCTTCAACAATCTTCGCAACGGCCGCTTCGATTCGCGCAAAGGCGTCGGGAGCCACCATGTCTGGTAGATCGCCGACATCTTCGACCAATCCCTCGCGGCCGATATCGACGCCGTTTTCTGCCCATTGGTTCCACGAATCCGAATACAGGGCCTCGCGAATCAACGCGGGCGCTCCCGCAGGCCCGCGAAGAAACGAGCAGTTGTCATCCAGCGGAATTCCCAGAAGGACCGGCGCGCCCCAGCGAGCACGTCTTTGGGTTGGTGGCTTCATGGACGTGTAATCAGAAAATTGCCCAGCACCAGTGCGTCCATGTGTGTGCGCACGAAGCAGTCCAGCGCTTCTTCCGGCCGGCACACAATGGGTTCGTTGTCGTTGAAGGAAGTATTTAGCACCACTGGAACTCCGGTCTGCCGTTCGAACTGCGAAATCAGCGCATGGTAACGAGGATTGGCTTCCCGCGTAACCGTTTGCAGCCGCCCCGTACCGTCAATGTGCGTTGGCGCGGGAATTTTGTCGCGTTTGCCGGGGTGTACCGAATACGCCAGATTCATGAACGGTGAGGGATAGGACTTCTCAAACCACTCGCCGGTCTTCTCCGCCAGGATGGAAGGCGCGAACGGCCGGAAGATCTCGCGATGCTTGATGCGCCGGTTCAGAATCTCCTTCATTTCCGCGCGCCGTGGGTCAGCGACGATGCTGCGATTCCCCAACGCCCGCGGACCCCATTCCGCTCGTCCCTGATACCAGCCGACGATTTTTCCTTCGGCGATAATCTCCGCGGTTCGGCGCATCAATTCGTCATCGCCCAATTCGTGGATCGTGTAGCCCTCACCGGAAACCGCGCTGGCTTGCATCGAGCGTCGTACTTCCGCCGGCGTATATCCGGGCCCCCAGTACGCGTGTTCCATCACGAACGAACGCGGCTTGTCCAGCGTCTGGTGCCACACGTGATACGCCGCGCCAACCGCCAGGCCCGCATCGCCCGCTGCCGGATGTACGTATACCTTTTCAAACGGCGTGGTATCAAAAATCTTTCCATTCGCCACGCAGTTGAATGCCACGCCGCCCGCCAGGCACACCGCTTTCGTCCCAGTTTGCGCAGCCAATTTCTTTAACATCCCCAGATAGACTTCTTCCAGGCGCGCCTGCAGTGAAGCCGCAAGATCGCGGTGCCGCCGTTCCAGGGGATCGTCTGGCTGCCGCGCCGGTACGCCAAGTTTCTTCGGCATCGCATCGGAGAACATCTTCCCCAGTACCGGCGTTTTGTCCGATTCTGCCCACGACATTTCCGGTCCGGTTCTGTGATGCGTGAAATACTCGAGGCCCAACTGGAATCCGAACTCGTTTCCGTTGCTGCTGAAGCGCAATACATCGCGCAGCGCCTCCAGATGCAACGGCTCTCCGTACGCCGCCAGGCCCATCACCTTGTATTCGTCGCCAAATTTCAGGAATCCTAGGCACTGCGTCACGGCGCTGTAGTAGAGTCCCAGCGAGTGCGGAAACGCGATCGCGCCGTCGATACGCATGCGGTTGCCTTGGCCTACTCCCCACATCGAACTCGCGAAATCGCCCAGGCCGTCCGCGGAAAGCAGCGCCGCATGTTCGAACGGCGAGACAAAATATGTGCTCGCCAGGTGCGCCTGGTGGTGTTCCACGCGGTGGAATGTCGCTTTGAGTTTTGCCGCATCCGTATCGAAAGCCTGCGCCAAGGCCTCCGGAATCCCCGTGAATTTCGACAGCACCTTGGCGCGCTCGCGCGCGAATGAGGGCATCCGCACCGCGTAGAACAGTTTCGTTCCCAGCCGGGCGTACGGATTACGCGGCACCGCCACATGATCGATTTCCGCTAATGTCAACCCCGCCTCTTTCAGGCAGTAGCGAATCGCGGCGGCAGGGAATCCGGCCGCATACTTCACGCGGTTGAATCGCTCCTCTTCCACGGCCGCCACCAGTTTGCCGTCGCAGACAATCGCGGCGGAAGCGTTACCGTGGTACGCATTGATTCCCAGAATATTCATGGTCAAGGTTTACAGTTTACCCCAGAGCTTGGCGATGGAGTTTCGATTGACCGCCGCCGACTGCCTTGCACCATCAGGATAGGTGTTGTCGGCACCATTCGTTTAACACGTAGAGCGACCACGGACGCGACCAACTGGTTTGGCCGTTCAAAAAATTATCCCCTACCATTTTCACTCCCGCAGCGTGCAAATGCGGAGCCAGCGCGGGCGCAATATTCTGAAAACTGGCTTCGATGCGCGGCCGCAGCGAATGTCGCAGCCAGTCCTCCCATGGCAGCGTGAACGTGCGCTTCTTCTGATTCAGGACTGCCGCCGGAAGCACGCCTTCAACGGCCGCCAGCAGCAGCGCCTTCGCGCGCCCAGGCTGTACACGTGCCACGTCCGGCAGCGCGGTCATAAATTCTACCAGCGGAGTATCCAGGAGTGGCACGCGCACCTCCAGCGATCGCGCCATGCTCACCGAATCCGTGTCCCGCAACAAGGTGCTGACCATGTACGTGCGCATCTCCAGCCACGATATCCCCGCTACGGGTTTCATCGCTTGCGCCTGGTCGGCGACGCGCTCCAACCATCCCAGCCACGTCGGCTCCAGCGTCACACCATCCTGCCCAACGCTACTGCTGCGATATCGCGCTTCCATCAAGCGGCCAAGCTCCGACGGCGGAAACAATAGCCGTGTGAAAAAATACGCATGCGGCAGCGCGTCGGGCATCAACCATGCGTCGCTGGCTTTGCGCGCCCCATCCGCTGAACTTCCTTGCCGCAGCAACGTGTTTACCAGTGGTGCGCTGATGCGCCGAAATGCGCCGGGAACAAACCGCGATGCCAATTCCAGCCGCGCCAGTCTCGGGGTATCGGCGAATGTTGGGTACCCCGCAAACAATTCGTCGCCACCCAGTCCTGAGAGCGCCGCCTTCAAGCCAACCTCTCGCGCGGCCCACGATACAAAGTACGTATTGATGCCATCCATCGTCGGCTGATCCAGTGCGCCCAGAGCCTCCTCCAGGCGCGCGAGCATGTCCGCGCC